>Ga0207797_1002964_pt1 | contig 11556 bp, 9 predicted proteins | sample PRCRCaboRojoPR_6_FD_187275 | JGI IMG/M metagenome (GOLD analysis project Ga0207797, IMG submission 187275) | Marine sediment microbial community from Cabo Rojo, Puerto Rico - PR CR 10% Liquid 1 (SPAdes) | ecosystem: Environmental > Aquatic > Marine > Coastal > Sediment | place: Cabo Rojo, Puerto... | reverse complement strand
TTCCTCCAGGACCAGCTTTCTGATGTAGTCTACGTCCCCCTCGAGTTCGCTTCTCCGATAAGTCTCCCGACCGAGTGCGACCGTGCGGCGGCTATCGCTGATCGCTATCCCTATTCGGGCTCCACCCCAGTCCAGCCCGAGGACTTTGCCTTCAGTCATAGATTCGGTCGTCACCTCCCTTTCTCGGCGCGTTCCACGACTCGACCCTTCCAGCTATTTCCCCTGCCGGTCCACCAGCTCAACCCGGAGTCCACGGTCATCAGCGTGTAAAGAAAACCACCGAGGGGAGCGAGTAAGCCCAGTCCCGGCGAAAGGTCGTACCAGTTTAAGATCGGATTGAAACTTGCTCCGGCTATCAACCAGGTCAATCCTCCGGACGCCGTTATCGTAGCCGGTAACGCTGCGCTGGTCGCCGCGCCCCGTTCCGCGAGGTAGAATAATCCGAAGCCGACGGAAGCCGGAGGGACGACGAACAGTAAAAACATCCCGATGACGGTACCGGCAAGTAGCGCCGCCGAATGGTTCAACTGACTGAAGGCGGAACGGGAGATCATTTTCCATATTTCCCCCAGGTTCCCGTAACTCCGGAGGCTTTTCGCCATGTGAGACAGGCCGAGCCAGATCCCCTTATCGGTATTCGCATTTACTTCTCGTGCCAGAGCGCAGTCGTCTATGACGGCGTCGGAGATGGACGAAAACCCTCCCGCTTTTTTCAGGGAGGATCTTCGTAAAAGAACGCAGCCACCCGCAGCGCCGGCCACCTCCGTGCCGGGGTCGTTTACTTTCGGGAATGGATAAAGCAGGCTGAAATAGTAGACGAAATTTGGTATTAACAGTTTTTCCCAGAAGCTCTCCGTCCGGAGGTCGGCCATTATCGAGGCGAGCGAAAGATCTTCGTCTGTCAGCTTCAGTGCTAATCTTCGGAGAGTCCCGGGAGAGTGAAGGATGTCGGCGTCCGTCAACCAGATCAATTCGGGATCGCTTTCCCTGGACTTTCGAAAGCCGTGGTTCATCGCCCATACTTTGCCCGACCAGCCTTCCGGCTTGTCCGGTGGTACCGTAATTTCCAGTTCGGCTTCGGAATCCGTCTCTCCGGCTATTTCCCGCGCGATCTCGCCCGTTCCGTCATCGCTGTGATCGTCGACCAGGGTCACGCGAAGCTCGCCCGGGTAATCCTGCTCCAGAACCGAGGGAAGCGTGCGAGGCAGGACGCCGCTTTCGTTTCTTGCCGGGATAATTGCCTGAATTGCCGGCCAGGTGTCCGGGCATTCTTTATCTCCCTCCGGACCAATTTTCTCCCGCATGAGCCAGAATTTATCCCGTCTCAGTAAGAGACCAAGCCATGATAGCAGGGACAGACACGAGAGCGTCAGCGGGATCCAGACTATTTTTGCCAATTTAACCTATTTTCTCCTTGAATAACCCCTCTGTCCTGTTCAGCACCCGTTGCCATCCTGTCCGAGGAAATTATCTATTCCCTGCTTGCCCCGACCTCTTTTGAAGTTTCCGGCATGTCCAGTTCTTTAAGGGTATTCTTTAACGGTACTCCTTCCCTGTCCCAGCCCCGGACCGTGTAGTAACGGTCGAGTTCGCGCTCGAATTCGTCGCGGGAGATCGATTCGCCCTGCGAAGGACCGTCCGGTATCTCCTCCTCGATTACTCGTTTCGGAAGACTGTCGTCTTCCCTGGAAAAGCCCTCTCTGACGTTGAAGGCCTTTGAGAGATTGTACGTCCTTTCACCGGCCGTGAGCAATTCGGAATTCGTCATTTCGAATCCGGTTACGGCATTGACGAGTTCTCTGATTCCCGCCTCGTACATGATCCCCCTGGTAAATTTACAGACCCCGGCCATGTCGTATATCGTCATCAGGTCCTCCATTGCCTTCAACGCGACGGCCTTCCCGTCTAGCTTCGTTCGGTCGTAACCGTCGAAATCCCAGAAACTGCCGCTCATTTCCAGCGCGTACATGCAGGAAGTCAGGTGGTCCGCCCCCCTCGGGGCCACGGCGAAGGCAAGTGCCATGCCTTTGATGCCGCGAACTTCGAATCCGGCCGGGACCATGCCCTTCACGTGGATCGTAAATTCCTCGGAACCTTTGCCGAGCTTCTCCGCCGCTTCCACGGGCCCGTCGGCCAGCAGTTCCCCCAGGTCCCCCTCCCTGTAAGCAATTCTTTGCAGGGCCTCAAGCATGGCTTCGGCGTTCCCGAATTCCAGGTCGAGGTCGGTTTCCAGCAGCCCCTTTTCGTAAGCTTCCATGGCCCAGGCTATCGCCATTCCGGCCGTCATCGTGTCCAGTCCGGTTTTGTCACAGATTTCGTTGGCTTTGGCCACGGCCTCCACGTCGTCAACTTCAGTCGCGCCGCCAAACGAGTACTGAGTCTCGTATTCCGGACCGTCCACTGCGATATCGCCGTAAGGTGAATTCTCGGAAACGAAGTACTGGCTGCAGGGCTTGGTGCAGTGCGGGCAGGGCCTTCTTCCCTGACGGTAGATGTCGACCCACTTTCGCGGATCCAGGTCAATTCTCTCCGTTTCCGGGTCCTCAAGTTTGTCGTAGGCCTTCTTGAAGTAACTTGACTGCCAGTTACGCGTCGGGAACATCCCGATTTCCCGGTTTTTTACGTTGAGAGCTTCGCCAGTTCCGTACTGCATGTCGACGGTGGCCGAGCCCGTACCGGTGATCTCGGTCTCTCCCCTGCCGGTCGTTTCCTTTCTCCATTTGTCGTTGAGCTCGTCCAGCAGTTCTCGGTCGTGAACGGGTGGAAGCTCGCCCCCGCTCGCCGCTACCGCCTTGAGCTTTTTCCCCCCCATAACCGTTCCGCCACCGCCCTTGCCGGCCTGCCGGTCTTCGCATTCGATCATCGCCATTTTCGAGAGTTTTTCTCCCGCCGGCCCTATAACTGCCGTGGCGTATCCCTCGTATTTTTCCTTAATCTTTTCGTCGGTCTCTCTCGTATCCAGCCCCCAGAGGTCGGAGGCATCAATCAGATCCACCCCGGAATCGTCAATTATGATCGCCGCCGGAGAGTCGGCCTTCCCCTGAACGACCATGAGGTCGTATCCGGCCCGCTTCAATTGATCCCCCAATTTGGCTCCGACCAGTGATTTTCCGTAACCACCGGTTACCGGTGATTTGAAACCGACAGTAGTCTTTGAAGCTGTAGGGATATTTGGTCCGACCAGGAGGCCCGGCGCGAAAATAAGTAAGTTATCCGGCCCCATTGGGTCGGTATCTTGCTTTACCTCGTCGTAGAGAACTTTTGTCGCGAATCCGGTGCCGCCGAGATATTTCTCGAGAAAATCCCTGCTTAAATCCTCCACTGTCACGCTTTCGTCGGAAAGATCGACGCGGAGCAACTTGCCCCAGTAGCCCGGGTTTTTTGGCATGGTTTCCTCCTTGAATATAATTTGCAGTTTCTATTCTCACGTATCCAGATGCTAATTAATTTTGATCGATATAACAAATCCAGAGGGCCGGAATCGAGTCATTTACCTCGCCCTCCCGGGCGGGGTTTGTAGAAAAATCTATTTTAAACTAACAATGCGTCCTTCAAAAACGCAAAACCCAGCACCTGGGCAAGAATTTCGTAATTTCGGGTATTTCCACTGGCCCTACCCTGACGGAGCGGCTCAGTTGACAGGCGGCTGGAATCTGGTTTAACCTATTTATGAAAAATATTCAGGAGGTGTAACGCATGGGAGATTTGAAACTGACAAGCCCCGAATTCGATCACGGAGAGATGATGCCCGAAAGATTTGGCTATACCCGGGAGAACGTCAATCCGGAGCTAAAAATTGCGGGAGTACCGGAAGAGGCGGAATCGCTGGTCCTGATTATGGACGATCCGGACGCGCTGGAGCCGGCCGGTAAGGTCTGGGATCACTGGGTTGTCTGGAATATCGATCCGGATATCGGTGTCATCCCGGAAGGCTGGGACCAGGAAAGTGCCGAAGCCGGGGAAACGGATTACGGCGAAACCGTCTACGGTGGCCCCAATCCGCCGGACGGCGTCCATACGTACGAGTTCAGACTCTACGCGCTGGATACGAAGCTGGATTTTTCGACTCCGCCGACCAAAGCCGAGCTGGAAGAAGAGATGGAGGGTCGCGTCCTGGATCGGGCGGAGCTGGATGGAAGGTACGCGCCTCAGTAATTTGCCCCCGGGAGGGTGATAGCTTTTGTCAGAAGTCTTTATCAGCAGAAGAATATTTTCGGAAGCAAAGGAGAAGTTGCGGGAAAACGGGATTGATTTCGAGATAAATGACACCGGGGAGGTTCTGGAAAAAGAGGCCCTGATTTCCGGCGTCCGGGGCAAGGACGGCCTATTACCTCTCTTGAACGACGAAGTCGACGCGGAGGTTCTGGACGCCAGCCCCGAGCTGAAAATTGTCGCGAACCTGGCCGTGGGCTACGACAACATAGACGTGGAAGCGGCGACCGAAAGAGGGATAATGGTAACGAATACGCCGGGAGTGCTGACGGAAACTACCGCGGACCTTACTTTCGGGCTCCTGCTTGCGGCGGCACGGCGGATACCCGAGGCGGATCGGTACGTTCGGGAAGAAAGCTGGCAGGGCTGGGAGTTGATGCAGCCCCAGCAGGGGGTCGACGTCTACGGAAAAACCCTGGGGATAGTCGGTATGGGGAGGATCGGTACGGCCGTGGCCCGGCGGGCCAGGGACGGGTTCGACATGGATATTCTCTATTACAGCAGAACCAGGAAAGAGGGCGTGGAAGCCGAACTCGGTGCGGAATTCGTCGGCCTGGACGAATTACTGGAGAAAAGCCACTACGTGTCGCTTCATACGCCGCTGACCGAGGAAACGGAGGGGATGATTTCGAGCCGTGAGCTCTCGCTGATGAAGGACGACGCGGTGCTGGTTAACGTGGCTCGGGGTCCCGTGGTCGACGAGGGCGCTCTGGTGGAGGCCCTCCGGTCAGGTGAAATCCGGGGTGCCGGACTGGACGTATTTGCAGGGGAGCCCGAGGTACACCCCGGGTTAAAGGAGATGACGGAAAGCGTCGTCCTGACGCCGCATATCGGTTCCGCTTCCCGGGAAACCAGGCTTAAAATCGCGAAGATGGGTGTGAAGAACGTGCTTGCGGGCCTCGCCGGGGACGAACCGCCGAACCTGGTTAATCCGGAAGTCATGTGAATTTCGAAAAAAGTCCGTTCAAATTATTTCGGGCCGAGAAATTTAGAACTCCTGTACTAAATTCAATCGTCCACGAGGTATGGCCACCTGGGTGAATACTCAACTGGAAAGACAGTTGATCTTTCTTCCCGGGTTTTCCCTGCATGGTCCAATTTGTTTAAGATGTAGCGGAGGTCTTTAGGCCTCAGAGTTTCAAAAAGGAGAGTTGAGTACCGCTTCAGGAAAGAGCAAAATTAAAAGTCAAGGTAGCGGACGATTCTTTGTAAATTTCTTCTGGGATATCGGAGAACTACTGGGGGTAAGAGAAATGCGTATTGGACCACGAGATTGGTTGGTTGTCGTGGATTATCAGAACGACTTTATCCCGCCGGAAGGAGCCCTGGCCGTCCCCGGAGGAGATAAACTTGTCGGAAGGATTAACGAGTTGCTGGATAAGTTCCCTCATGCCGTCGCTACCCGGGACTGGCACCCGGAGGACCATTATTCTTTCCGGGAAAACGGGGGTAGATGGCCCAGACACTGCGTCCAGAACACCCCCGGAGCCGAGTTCCACCCGGAACTGAAGGTCGAGGCACTGGATGACCAGTTCAAAGCCGGTTTCGATCCGGAGGACCGCTCGGACTATAACGGGTTCAGCGGGGAAAACGCCGCAGGAAAAGGTATGGCGGAGATTCTGAGGAACGAGGGGGCGGAAATCCTCTTTTTTGTCGGTCTTGCCCTGGAATACTGCGTAAAAGAGACGGCGGTCGCCGGCCTGGAAGAGGGCTTCGGCGTCGTACTTCTGGAGGACTGTACGGAACCGGTGGACGAGGCTGACGGGGAAGAAGCAATAGAGGAGATCCGCGCGAAAGGCGGAGAGGTAATCGATAGTTCTGATCTGAATTAATCTGGGGTGTGTGTGGTTAACGAAGCAAATTCTTCCGTTCCTGTAGTTCTAGGGCCCACCGCCGTGGGAAAAACGGAGCTCGTTCACGGGGCCGCGAAAGTGGTCGGTGGCGAAATCATCTCGGCCGATTCCCGGGCGGTTTATCGGGGAATGGATATCGGTACCGCCACCCCGCCGGAAGAATACCGCGCCGAACTGCCCTATCACCTGATTAATTTTCTTCATCCCCGGGAGAGGTACAGTGCCGCGGATTTCCGGGATGACGTCGAGGACAAGCTTCGGGAAATCAGGGATCGGGGTAAGTTACCTATCGTAGTCGGCGGTAGCCGTTTATATATAATCGCCCTGACTCAGGGCATCTTCGAGGGCCCGGACGCCGATGAAGAACTGCGGGAAGAGCTACGAGAGCTTCCGGGAGAGGAATTGCACCGGAGGCTGGCAGAAGTTGATCCCCGGTCGGCGGAAAAGATTCACCCGAACGATACGAAGCGGCTGGTTAGGGCCCTGGAGGTCTATCGCCTGGAGGGAGAGCCGATAAGCAAGCTGAAGGAGGAAGCCGAACCCCTGCCGGTGGAGTTCCGAAAAATCGGGTTCGATCGACCCCGCGAACAGCTTTACGAAAGGGCCGATCGCAGGGTCGAGGAAATGCTGAAAAAAGGCCTGATGGACGAGGTAGAAAGCCTGGTGGAAGCAGGATTTGGCCCGGACTGGGGAGCCTGGGAGACCATCGGTTACAGGGAGCTGGCCCTCTATCTTGCGGGTGAATACGACCACGGAGAGGCGGTTGACGAAATCAAGAAGAATACCAGGCATCTGGCGAAATACCAGCAGAACTGGATGAAGAAAATAGATGGTTTAACTAAGTTTACCCTGGGAGAAGAGGAAGAAATCGAGGAAAAACTGGCTTCATTATTCCAGGCCTGAACCTGCCTTTTCTTCGTTAAAGAAGATCCGGTCTAAAAAACCGAGGTCTTTTTCTATCTAAGCTAGTTAAATCTAAAAAAGACGTATTATTTATCCTTTAACTTTACTGCTGTACCTGTTGCCGTCATCCAGAGCATGCCCTCTCCCATTTCCTCGTAGTCCACGGAGATGCCGATTACGGCATCCGCACCTCTATCCTCTGCTTCCCTTTTGAGATCCTTGATTGCCTCCCGGCGTCCTTCCTTGATTTCCTTTTCGTAGGAAGTCGATCTGCCGCCGACGATATCCCTGATACCGGCAAAGAAATCCTTAACTACGTTGGCACCCATGACTGCCTCGCCCGCCACTACGTCGATGTATTCGGTTACCTCTTTGCCGTCAATACTGTCAGTTGTCGTAACTATGATCTCTTTCATATTTCGTCCTCCTCCGGTTAATGATGAAAAATTATCAACTCGGTCCGAAAGAGATTCAAGGCGATCCGGTATTTTGTCCCTAGAAACCAGGGAGTTCGACGCCAAAGCCGATGCCCGTCAGGTCACCGGTAATTCCGACTCTCAGACAATCCTGCAGAGTGTTTTTGATCGAGTAAGAGAGGTCCGATATACTCCCCGATCCCAGCTCGTAGCTCCCGCTGAGCTCTATCTCCCAGTTCTCGAAAACTCTAAAATTCGTCTCCAGTGTTAATTTTTCCAGCCAGTTCCGGAATGGGGTGCCTTCCAGGCCAAAATGAAGGTCGGCTCTCCGGTCCTGGAAAAGGATCCCGAAGTTGGTCTTTGAGACGGAACCGCTGGAGAAATCGTAACCCGTCGAAAGGTCGAGAGCTAGATTGTCCGGATGATAGGAGATGTCTGCCTCAACCTTCTCGGGCGACCCGGCGGCGATGTCCTGTTTTAAAGTAAATTCCCCTTCCAGCCTCTCGTCCCCGTAGCCTAGTTTATACGTAAGGTCGGAAAATTCGGATTCCGGCGTGAAATCGAAGTAAAAGTCCAGACTGTGATTGAAGCCCCCCTGGTCCGCCCTTAAATCAAACCTAAGCCGATCCAATTCCTCTACCCGGTCGAAGAAAAAGGGAGAGGTTTCGGTTTTTCTCCTGTGGATAAATTCTGCCCGGAAGGTCGCCGGACCGGTCAGCTTGAGACCGGGTTTGACCTCTTCCCAGAGTCTTGTAGTAAGGTCGCTTCCTTCAGGCACGTAATACTGGTTCAGCCGGCCCTGCCCGCGAAGGGATAGGGTTAAGAATTTTTCCGGCGTCCTTTCAGCGATAATACTGCCCCCCAGATCGGTCGCGAATCCCGTCCGCCGACCGGAGGACCAGTCGCTCTTATTTTCTCGATAATAGCCCAGCTCCGAATTTATTCCGGTCCGGAGGTCGAGCTTTTCAAAACGGTTTCCGCCCGAGAGCGACAGTTCGGGTAGCCTTTCCAGGACGTGGGTAACCCCGTCGTTACCTTCTCCGTTGGTTTCCGCGCTTTCCTCGCGGCTGACACTCAGGTCCCAGATTGAGTCGGACTTTGTCCCGGAAAGTTTTATCTCCCACTCGTTTCGATCAAAAGTCTTTCCCAGCCAATCCCCCTGTTTGTAGTCGGCTTTTCCTTTTACACTGAGCCAGTCGGTCGGCCGGGCGAGGAAATCTCCTTCCGCCTTAAAATAGTTTCCCGTGGTCCCGTAGATCTCCGCTATACCCGACACTTCTTTCCGACCGGAATAGTAATCCAGGCCGAACCCCAGTTCCGGCTTCCGAGAAAGGAAATCGAAGACAATATTGCCAAAGCCCTTCGGGTTGAAATAGATTGGCACCGCTCCGCTTAAACTGATGCCGTTCGAGCTGGAATAGCCTATTCGCGGGAAGTAAGGTCTATCGGGGAGACCAACTTCCTCGAGCGGCAGAAAATAAACGGGCGCCCAGCTGATCGGAAAACCGAAGGACTTCAGTTTCGCCGATCTGGCTACGATGATCGTTTCTTTGATATCGATTTCTCCGGCTTCGATAGCGTAGGCGCAGTTCTCGTCACCCCCGGAGCAGCTACAGGTGCTGAACGAGGCCTCTTTACAGTTAACCCGGGACGAGTCGGAGGCCGGTACGAAAGTGAAAGACCCCTCTTTCCCCCGGATAGTCGCCGGTTCTGTTTTCCCGTCGGCCTCGTTTAAGCTGACTTTGGCCTCGAACGATTTGACTTCTGTCGAAATCGGACCGAATCCTTCACTCCGTGAATTGCTGGCAAGCTTCAGCCTTATTTCCTTCCCCGAGAGTTTATTGGAGCTGTCAGTGTATTTTGAATCCCCCTCTACTTTTACGTTCCAGCCTTTATCGACCGCAGTCAGGGTTATTCTGTCCCCGGTCAATTTTGCTCGCCCGGATAACCTTAGCCGGGCACTACCTTCGACGATCAAACGCCCGATTTTTGTTTTTTCCGGGTGCAGGACCGCCTGCTCTCCCGCGAACGATAGGCCCTCAAAGCCTCCGCTCGCTCCGTCCAGCCTGAGGTTTGAAAGTTCAGCCGGATTGTTCCCGGTCAGCTCGCCGGAGAGACTTTTCGCGCTGACGCTGAATTCAGCAGAAGTCAGGGTGACGGAACCACGGGCAGCTATTTTTCTCCCCCGGTCCTGCCGAATTATTTCCAGGTAAGGGGTCTCCAGAATCCAGTTACTTCCTCTAAGCAGAACGGAGCCCCGGCCCACGGTTTTCTCCGGGGTTACGGTTAGTTCCTCTGCCTCGAGGACGGTTTTCCCCAGGCCACTCCGGTGGATAAGGGACAGGCTTAAAATTAACAGGACCGGAAGGGCGAGCCGAAAAAAATTGACCTTCCAGTTGTCTTGCATGGTTAACCCCGGGTATCCCGATCTCTCTTGCTCCGAATGATTAATTCGCGGAAGCCCCTTCTATCCAGGAGGCAGAAGAGCAGCAGGCCGAGCCCGCCGAACAGTGCATCCGGCAGCCAGGCACCCAGGACCGGTGAAAGGGAAGACCTGGTGACGGAGCTTTTCGCCCAGAGCAGGACTCCCTGGTAACCGGCGACGGAGAGCAGTGCGAGTAATATTCCGACGGCCCTGCTGCGGTGGCGGAGCAGAAGGCTCAACGGTACGCTAAACAGGACGAATATCAGCGCTGATAGTGACTGGGCCAGCCTGGTGTGGAAGGCAAATCTCAACCTGGCGGAGGCCTTGCCGGACCTAGCCGCGGCCCGGGCACGCTCCCATAGTTTCCTGGCCCCCATCTCCGCGGGTTTCCGAGCGCTAAAAACGAGATTTTCCAGGCTGTCGGCGATATTTATCTTTAGTCCCTCGAACTTGATCGTGTAACTAACTTTGCCGCTTTCATCGAGCCCTATTAGCTGACCTTCGCTCAAAAGCCAACCGTCTTTCGTGAGGGACCCGGATTTGCTCGTCAGGAGCTCCGGATAACTTTCTCCCGTTTCCAGACCCGGTATATCCAGGCCCGCAGGATGAAAGAGCAGAACGTCTTCCACCCGCTTTTCCTCCTCGAGATACCGCCCGACGTAAATGGTTCTACCGTTTGGATCCTTGAAAAAGAGATCCGACTGGATCCGCGGCAGCGGGTTGTCTTTCGTGATCTGATAAACTTTTTTTCTGTATTGAAAACTCGACCAGGGAACCAGGAAATTGTTTAGTCCGAAGGTAGCAAGAGATACCAGAAGCCCGATAAGAATTATCGGAAAAGCTATCCGTTTGAGCGAGTAACCGCCGAGCTGAAAGGCGAGAATCTCTCTGTCGTGAATCAGCCTGGCCAGAACTATGAACGTGGAGACGATCAGGCCGATTGGCAGGGCAAACCCGAGGAAGTCGGGTACCTTCAGTCCGAGTAATTTGAAGGCGCTGATTAACGACTCGCTCCTCGTCAGGATAAGATCGGAAAGCTGGACTGCCAGGGTCAGCGAAGTGAACAGAACCAGCCCGATTACGGAAGCTAGAAACAGCCAGATTATTCGTCTAACGATGTAACGGTTCAACTGTTCTCAACCCATTCCTGGAGACAAAATATGTGACGGCTCGCTTTTAGAGAATTTCCTCCGGTCCCCCGGCGTCGGTCTTTAGTTGACAAAGTAAGTTTGCCTCGCTTTTTCCGATTCGACTATCTCGTTTGAATCACCGGAAGCGATTATTTGCCCGTCCTGGATTAAATAATTGAAGTCCGCAATGGACAGGGCCTCTCTGGCCCGATGATCCGATATCGCTATTCCCAGGTTTTCTTCCTCCTTCAGGGAGGTCAGGATCTCCTCCATTTCCCTGACCGACCGGGGGTCGAGGTCGGAAAAGGGTTCGTCCAGAAGGAAGTAATCGGGCGACAGTACCAGAGCTCGCCCTATCTCCACTTTGCGCTTCTGCCCCGAGGAAAGGGTAGTGACATTTCTTTCCTTGAGCTCGAGTATATCCAGTAATTCGAGCGTCCGGTGGAGTCTATCCTCCGACCTCCCGCTTCCGAGGCCCTGCCGCTTGAGATATATTTCCAGGTTTTCTCTCACCAGCAGGCCTCTGAAGAGCGAAGTTTCCTGGGGAAGATACGCCAGCCCGAGCCTGGCCCGCTTGAAGACCGGTAAGCCGGCAAGATTGCGTCCGTCCAGCCTGA
>Ga0207797_1002963_pt1 | contig 11556 bp, 10 predicted proteins | sample PRCRCaboRojoPR_6_FD_187275 | JGI IMG/M metagenome (GOLD analysis project Ga0207797, IMG submission 187275) | Marine sediment microbial community from Cabo Rojo, Puerto Rico - PR CR 10% Liquid 1 (SPAdes) | ecosystem: Environmental > Aquatic > Marine > Coastal > Sediment | place: Cabo Rojo, Puerto... | reverse complement strand
GCTGCTGATGGAGCGGCTCGCCGAGATCAGTGCTCCCGACGCCCGCCTCCACACCATCGTAGGCACGACCGACACGCCCCACAGCGACTCCGGCGAGATCCCCTACCGCTTCGGACTCCTGGACGTGGACCGGATCCGCTACGAGCTCTCCGGCCGGACCGAGCCCTACCGGGAGGAGCTCCTGCCGGCCGACGTGGAGGAGCTACTCGCTCCCTTCACCGTCTCCCGCGGGTACACCCTCAAGTCCGGGCTGCGCGAGTACGTGGCGGTCCGCGGAGGCCGGCGGGGACGAACGGACTGAATCACCCGACGACGGGACCACCCGTCGGGGAGGTCGGCACATGGACGCATTCGATCCCGATCTCCGGCACGGCGAGCTGAGGGAGAGCCTGGGCGAGCTCCGGGCCGCCGGCGCCGAGGCCGAGGAGCTCACGTCCGACCTGACGCCGGAGCAGCTCTCGTGGCGACCCGAGCCGGAGGCCTGGTCCATCGCCGAGTGCCTGGATCACCTCGTCCGCACCGGAGAGGCGTATCTCGAGGTCCTGGACGAGGCCATCGAGGAGGGCCGCGGGCGGGGGCTCCGGGCCAGCGGGGTCAGGGGCGACTACCGTCCGAGCCTGGTGGGACGATGGCTGCCGGGCCTCCTGGAGCCGCCGCCGGGCCTGAAGATCCCGGCGCCCCGGCGCATCCGCCCCCGCCCCCCGGAGCCGGCCGGGTCAACGGACGAGGACGACGCTCACCCGAGCGCGGCTTTCCTCGACCTGAGGCAGCGGCTGGCCCGGCGCCTGGTCGCCGCGGACGATCTCGACATCGCGCGCATCCGAGTGCCCTCTCCCTTCGTTCCCCTGCTCCGGTTCGACCTCGGGGCCGCGTTCCGCGTCATCGCCGCGCACGAGCGCCGGCACCTCTATCAGGCGCGTCGCGTGCGGGAAGCGGAGGGATTTCCCGTCTGATCAGTGCTGCCGTCGCCGCGCGCCGTCCATCTCGTGGCGACGGTAGAACATCAGGTGCGCGTGGACGAACTCGGCGAAGGCCTTCTCGAACCGCACCGTGGGCGACCCGGCGAGGCTCACCTTCAGCTGATCCCTGAGCCGCTCGGGGAGCTCCTCCCACGCGTCCGGAACCCGCTCCTCGGGCCCGAGGTGCTCGTCCACCGATCGCAGCGCCCTGGCCATCTCCCGGCTGAATCTCATCTTCGTTCCTGCCTGACGTGAGGGAGTCGGCTTCCGCCCTTCCGGCGGGCGCCCCTCATGTTTCACGTACCGTACCGTACCCCCTCCTCCTTCTCCGTCCCTACGGTACCGAGGTCTTCAGCCCACCTCCCGCCGCGAACCCCTCCTGCGGACGATGCAGAATGCCACACTCCTTTCAGTGTGCAGGCCCGGACAGCCGGGCCGCGCCGACGCACGTCGATCGACGTAAGCATGCCGGGCGCGATCCCACCTGCCCGCGAGCGGCCGCCCGTCCTCACCGCGAGCGCGGCCAGGAGTCCCGTGGGGTCGGGATGTGACGGCGGACGGACCTGCCTCGTCTCCAGGGCGGAGAGAGTGGAGAGGGTGCAGCACGGTCGTCCGCGGCCTCGTTGCTGCATTCAGTACAGGGCGAACGAGCGAAGCTGGAGGAATGTCCGATGAAATCGACAGAGCCTGCATCGAACGCGTTCCCGGGAAGCCGACATCTGCCGTCGCGCTGGGCCGAGCTCGGCGCGAAGGCGTTCGGCTGGCTGTTCGGAGACAACCGTTCCAACGGCGACTCGGCGCACCGCCAGTCCCGGGAGGAGCGGAAGCGAGCTGCAGCGGCCAGCGCCACGGACAGCGACTCGGCCCGGAAGCTCCGGTTCTGGTTCAGCCAGAGGAACCGCAACACGCTGTAGCAGAGGCACGGGTGGCGCCGAGCGCACGACCCGTCTCCCCGGTAGACCCTCGGGACGGGGCTCGTGGCGACGTCCGCGGCATTCCTCCCCGACGAGTTCCGAACCGAGCCGGCCGTCGGCGTGCGGAGCACCGATGCCGGCCGTCCACGGCCCGAACAGAAGAGACGAGGTCGCCAACGTGACCGACGAGTACCGCATTCCCACGCACCGCATCCGAGCCGAGCTCCTGCTCACCGGCCAGGAGACGATGCCGGCCGACCTCTATCTCGGGGAGCAGTCCGAGCGAGACCTGGGCCCGGAGCGGCCCCTGGACATCCTGAACGGCAAGAAATCCTTCTTTCCCGCCAAGCTCCCGGAGGATGGCACCGTCCTCGTCCGTCGGACCTCGGTTCTCATGGCGTCCCTGCCGGCCGAGGAGGCCCGCGAGAACGACCCGAGGGCCGACGAGCTCCTCTCCGAGGCCCGGAGCGAGGAGTCGGACGCCCGGGAGGTCGACGTCGAGGTCGTCCTCGAGGATGGGACGCGGGTCACGGGAACGGTGGCCTACGTCCTCCCCCGCGGCGAGCGCCGTCTCCAGGACTTCCTCAACAACTCGGAGACCTTCTTCCGGGTCTGGGACGGTGAGTTCCTGCGACTGGTGAACGGCGGCCGGGCCGTGACGATCACCGCGCGCTCCGACTGACCGGGCGCCCGCCGAACAGAGATGGAACACCTCCGGACCCTCTCCGGAATGACTTTCCACGCCAGCAGAGAAGGAACACGGCCCCATGACCGACACCATCGACGATCTCGTCTCTCGCCTCCACGAGGAGGGCGGCGAACGACTCGTCCTCTACGCCGGGCGTCCGCCGCTGCTCGTCGGGTCCGAGAGGACCCGGCCCCTGGCCGAGGACTCACTCACGGAGGACGCGGTGGGCCGGATGGTCCAGGAGCTCGAGAGGCGAGCCGAGGGCCGGACCGCCCGCTCCAACGGCCGGTCCCGCTTTCGGGCCTCCACCCCGGGCGGCCGGGTCCGGGTGCAGGCCGAGCTGGGCGGAGACAGGACACGCGTCCTGATCCGTCCGGACCGGGATCCGGAGGGGGGCGAGGACGCACCGTCGTCCGACGCCGGGGACGAGGCCGGGGACGACCCGGAGGCCGGGGCCGAAGGGGAGTCGCCGGAGCCCGCCGTCGAGCGGAGCACGAGTCGGGACGCCGACGGGCCGGAGGGACGGCTGCGTGCTCTGCTGAGGGAGCTGGTGGATCGCGGGGGATCGGACCTGCACGTCTCCGCCGGCGAGCGGCCCTACTACCGGGTGGACGGCGAGATGGACGTCCTGGACGGCGAGCCCGTGGTGCCCCCGTCCGCGTCCCGGGAGATGGTCCTCTCCATCGCTCCCGAGCGGAACCTGAAGGAGTTCGAGGAGACCCACGACACCGACTTCGCCTACGAGATCGAGGGCGTCGCCCGTTTCCGCTGCAACGTGTTCATGGATCGGAACGGCGTGGGCGGAGTCTTCCGGCAGATCCCGAGCGAGGTGTGGACGGCCGAGAAGCTGGGCCTGTCGGACGCCATCCTGGACCTGTGCGAGCTGCCCAAGGGGCTGGTGGTGGTCACCGGGCCCACCGGATCCGGAAAGTCGACCACCCTGTCGGCGATGATCGACTACATCAACCGGAACCGGTCCGATCACATCATCACCATCGAGGATCCCATCGAGTTCACCCACGAGAACAAGCAGTGCCTGGTGAACCAGCGGGAGGTCGGCGTCCACACCGAGGGGTTCAAGGTGGCCCTGCGGGCGGCGCTCCGTGAGGACCCCGACATCGTGCTCATCGGCGAGATGCGGGACCTGGAGACCGTGGAGATCGCCCTGGAGACCGCCGAGACGGGACACCTGGTCTTCGGCACGCTCCACACCAACACGGCCCCGTCCACCGTGAGCCGGGTGATCGAGCAGTTCCCCGGCGAGCAGCAGAACCACATCCGGGCCATGCTCGCGGACTCGCTGAAGGGCGTCATCGCGCAGACGCTCTGCAAGCGGAAGGAGGGCGGCCGGATCGCGGCCATGGAGGTCCTGCTCATCAACAGCGCGGCCTCGAACCTGATCCGCGAGGGCAAGAGCTTCCAGCTGCCCTCGGTGATGCAGACCAGCGGTCAGGAGGGGATGCAGACGCTCAACGACGCCCTGGTGGAGCTGGTGGAAGAGGGGATCGTGACGCGCGAGGAGGCCCGGCGGAACGCCGTCGACGCCAAGGAATTCGACAACACCCTGGAGCGGTCGCAGAGAGTCGGGGGCGGAGGGTCGATCAGCTCGTAGCGGTAGGCCTCGGCCCGCCCCTCGACGGAGACCTCGAAGCGGCTCATCGCGTCCGGTGAGGGGACCTCGAGGCTGACCGTCCTCCGGCCCAGCCGCCCCTCGGGCCCGTAGAAGACGAAGCGGAGACGGACCACCGATCCCGGCTCGGCCCCGTTTCCCGCCACGCGACCGCGCACCACGCTCACGGCGCCGGACCGCTGCAGCTCGAGCCCCTCGAGGTAGACCGGCGCGGCGTCCACCCTCTCCACCAGGCGCCGGGCGGCGGCTTCGTCGCCCGCCTCCAGATGGGCCCGTGCGACGATCAGCCCGGCGTTCTCGCCCAGGGGATCCACATCGAGGAGCCTGTCTCCGACCGACGTGATCCGGGCCCATTCCTCCGCCGCGAAGAGGGCGTTGACGTAGTTGTACCAGGCGTCCCGTGAGCGCGGCTGTCTCCGGGTGAGCCTCCCGAAGGCCTCGACGGCGCGCCCGTAGTCCCCGGACCGGAAGAAGAGACTTCCCAGGCTGAAGAGCCGGCTGCTCCCCAGGTCCCTCTCGGCGAGGATCGACGCGTACAGCTCGTCGGCCTCCACGCCCCGCCCCAGCCGGTCCAGCACCAGCGCGAGATCGCTCCGGAGATCGAGGGACGTGGAGTCCTCCGCCAGACGACGGCGGAGGAGCGGCTCGGCTTCGGCGTACCGCCCTTCCCGGACCAGGAGACGGGCCAGCCGCCCCTCGATCCGGGCCCTCGCCTCCTCCCGTTCCCGCACCTCGCCCTGCTCGAGTACACGCGTGGCGGGACGCCGCCCGAGCCCCTCCAGCGCCTTCCGGTACGTCTCGATGGCCTCCCGGTGCCGGCCGCGACCGACGAGGACGTCCGCCAGGGTCCGGTGGGCCCGGGGGCGAAGGTCGTACAGGATCGTGGCGCTCCTCCAGGCGTCGATGGCACGGTCGACGTCTCCGGCCGCGTAGGCGTCCGTCCCCTCGTTGAAGGCCCTGGCCCAGGCCGCCCGCCGGGCCGGCTCGACCTCCAGCTCGTAGGCGGGATAGATCTCCTCGGCCCGCACGAACATGCTGTCCGCCGACCGGTACTCGCCCAGTCTCGCGTGGGCGAGCCCCGCCAGATAGTAGTGGATCGGATTGCCCGGGTCGCGGGAGACGCCCTCGCGCGCCAGCTCACGAGCCCGCCGGGGCCGTTCCCGCCGCAGGTACAGCACGGCCGTCTGCGAATAGCGGGTGTCCTCCGGCGGCGTGCCCCGCTCGTACACCTTCCCGGTGGGAGCCACGACCCTCCCGCCGGAGCCCGAGCCCGCGCTGGCGCAGCCGAGCGCCACGATCGCGGCCAGTCCGACCGCTCCGGCGCGCCCCCTCGTCCCTACCACGGGAAGAGGAGGTAGAAGAGCATCGACTTCGGGACCCGGTCCCCGCCCTCCCGGGCGGGCCGGAAGGCCACGACGTCGGCGAAGAGCGTGAGCGCGGCCTCGTCCAGCGCTTCCCTGCCGCTGGAGTCGCTCACCTCCGCCCACTCGACGGACCCGTCCTCGTCGACCCAGATGGCGACGCTGACCCAGGCCTCGGTCGTGGCCACCTCCGGATGTCGGCGAGCCATCGTCTCCTTGTAGCGCACCACTTCGCCCGGATTCCGGAGCAGGACCTCGCTGGACCCGAGGCCCACCACCACGTCGGGATCCAGGGACCGGAGCCGCTCGAGGTCGGGGGTTCCCTCCTCCGGGGCGTCCGTGACCTCCGCCGTGGCCGCGCGCCCACCGATGGTGAGGGAGCTGCCGTTCTCGCCGTCCCTCGGGACGGGGGACGACTCTGGTTCGGATTCCTCCGCCGGGGAAGGCCGCGGCTGCGGCGGCGCCCGGCGGGCGGACTCCCCGGCCGCGAGGGCGGGGCCGTCCACATCACCGAGACGCTGCCGGAGGGACCGTGAGGACGTGCCGTCCCCGTCCGCGCCCGTGCCGTCGGTGGCACCGTCCTCGCCCGACGGGGACGGGGCGTCGTCTCGCGTCGAATCCGACGGCTCCCCCACCGCCAGGGCGACGGCGGGGCTCCCGCCGGACGCCGACCCGAGGTCGGTGGCCACCAGCCACTCCGTCCCGGCCGTTCCTCGCTCCCCGATGGCCTCGAGTCTCGAAAAGTCCCAGCCAGGACGCAGCAGGAAGAGGGCGGCGTGCAGGAGGACGGCGACGATCACGGACCAGGCCAGTCGCCCGTCCCACCCGGCCTTCAGACGCTCGTTGGCCGAGAGGACGCTCCCCTGGCGGGGATGATCACGGCGCCGGCTCGTCTCACTCATGCAGAGCATCTCTCGTGAGGGTCCGGCCGCACCGGCTGCAGGCCGGACCCGATGGGTGGATTGCTGGCCACGCGCCCATCGTCACCCCCGGTGGTAATCTAGAGGCCGGGTGAAGGCCTGGCGAGACGTCGGTGCCCGTCCCGCTGCTGCTCGCCCTGTTCGCCGGCCCACGGCGGACGATCCGTCCCGCATCGACATCCCGACGCGTCACTTCCGATCGAGCGGGTACACCCGGACGGTCTCCGCCCCCACCTCGCTGCGGCGGATGCCCACCACCGCGTCCGCGGTGATCTCGGTGGGGCGGAGCCGCTCCGGCATTCGGACCGACGTCAGGCGACGCCCCTCGGGGGAGAAGACGATCCACTCCCCGCCCGGTCCCGCGCTGGCGCTGCTCCCGCCGAACCGAAGGGAGTGTCGATCGGGGTCGTAGGGCTGCACCCAGACGAACCCCTCCTCGTCCACGAGGAAGCTCCAGAAGGCCGACACCCGCTCCCGGACCGGATACGCGCGCAGCCGCTTCCGGAGCGCGGCCGTGTCCTCGGGATGGCGACGGGATACGACGGCCCGGATGGTCCGGCGGGCGGCCTCCTCCGGCGGGGGGCGGGACTCGGGCTGCCACGTGATGGTGCGGAGGGAGTCCCCGGACGGGCTCAGCACCCGGATCTCGGGCGTCAGCGTCTCCGCCACGAAGACCCGGCCACGGGCCACGTCGAAGACCGCCCGGGGCGAGAGCGGATCGGGGCCGCCGCCGAAGGACGTCCGGAACCGGGACATGCCCCGGGTGTGAGCGATGGTTTCGAGAAGCGAGCCGTCGGTGCCCACGTGCCGCACCGTCATCCGGTCCCGCTGGCCCATGCCCGCGCTGGCGACCTCCGCGACGACCCAGCCGTCGGGCAGAACGCCCGGTACGACCTGCCGGGGGCCGGAGCCGCCCTCGACGTCGACCACCTCCAGGCTGTCGCCGGGGAAGAAGCGCGTGAGTCGCCCCAGCCTCCAGTCCCAGGCCTCGATGGTGTCCCCACGGTGCCAGGACTCGTCCAGCCGCCGGAACTCACCCGGCCCCTGGCCCGGGCCCCCGAGGCTCCGCTCGAAGGAGCCGGCGGAGTCGAACACGCGAATCGACTTCGAGCCTCCGTCCGGCACCACCAGCCGCCCGTCGTCCAGAAGGAAGGGGCGCCTCACGTCGTGGAACTGCTCCGCGGCGTCCACGTCCAGCTCCAGCGATCCCGCGCCGACGTCGACGCTCGGCTCCGCGGCGACCCCCACCGGCGTGCCGTCCGGGAGGGCAGACGATCCGGCCCGGCGCTCCGCCGTGTCGCAGCCGGTCAGGGCCGCAGCCGCCGTCGCCAGCACGAGGAGCCCGAGGAGCCGGCATGCCGGAGCGAAGTCACGCTTCATGGCTCATCCTTCCCCTCAGATGACGTGTCCCCGTGATGACGGGACTGCCCACCTCCTGTAACGTACCTTGTGGTAGATATGGTCCCCCTCTCGCACCCGAGTCCGGTTCCGGCCGGCCCCGGAGCCCACCCCGTTCCGCGAGGTCACGGTTCCCATGCCCTCCGAGCCGATCCCGACGGACGTGTCGCTCCTGGACGCCACCGGCGCCGAATCGCTCCGGCGGAGCGTGAACGGCGTCCGGCTGCACGCGGTCGCCGCCGGCGAGGAAGCCTCGCCGCTCGTGGTCCTCCTCCACGGCTTCCCGGAGTTCTGGTACGGCTGGCACGCGTACGTCGAACCGCTCGTGGAGGCCGGATTCCGGGTGCTGGCGCCCGACCAGCGGGGATACAACCTGAGCGAGAAGCCCGATCGGGTCCGGGACTACCGTCTCGCCACTCTGACGGACGACATCCGTTCGCTGATCTCTTCCGAGGGACGCGACTCCGCGTTCGTCGTGGGACACGACTGGGGCGGGGTGGTGGCCTGGGACCTGGCCCTCCGGCACCCGGACGCGGTCGACGGCCTGGTCGCGCTGAACGCGCCCCATCCCGTCGTCTTCAGGAAGACGCTGACCTCCAGCCTCCGTCAGCTGCGCCGGAGCTGGTACATGTTCCTCTTCCAGCTCCCCCGGGTCCCCGAGTGGCTCGGGAGCCGGAACGACTTCGCGTGGCTGGGCGCGATGCTCCGGAGGAGCTCACGCGAAGGCGCCTTCAGCGAGGAGGACCTGGAGCGCTACCGTGCCGCGTGGCGCCGGGAGGGTGCGCCCACCGGCATGCTCAACTGGTACCGGGCCATGTTCCGGCACCCCGACGCTCCGCCGCGGAGGCCCGTCGAGGCTCCGACCCTCGTGCTCTGGGGGGACGACGACATGGCGCTGCTGCCGGAGCTCGCCACCCGGAGCGTGGATCGGTGCGAGGACGGTCGCCTGGTGCGGTTCCCCGACGCGACGCACTGGATCCAGCACGAGCGCCCCGACGAAGTCACCGACCTGATCCTGGAGCATCTCGGCTCCCGGTGAGGGGGCTCCCTACGGCTGGTCGCCGCCCGACGCGCACTGCTCCCGGTGCCGGCGGTACTCCTCCTCCATCCGCTCGCGGGGCGATCGGCCGACATAATCGTGCTCACCACACCGGGGACACCCCCAGCCCCAGATCGTCTCATCGCACGGAGTCACCCCCATCATGCGACCCTCCGTCAGCGTCCACCGCCCCGCGGCTCCTCGTCCTGCAGCGGGGTGACGTTCGGGCTCCACCGGTCGTCCCCCAGGAGATGGCGGGCGAAATACTCCGCCCGGAGCCAGAACCAGTAGTCCTCCGCGGCGTCGTAGCCGTGGCGCTCGCCCGGGAAGACGAAGAAGTCGAAGCGCTTGTTCGCCTCGATCAGCGCATCGGCCATCCGGTAGGTGTTGGCCGGGTGCACGTTGTTGTCGATCGTCCCCGTGGTGAGCAGCAGGCGGCCCTTCAGGTTGTCGGCCAGCTCCGAGTTCTTGTCGATCGCGAACTCGAAGGAGACCTCACCCGAGTCGTCGACGACCTCCTCGACCCCGTGGTGGGTCTCCGACCACCATCGGTTGTAGACGTCGTTCTGGTGGTTGCCGGAGGAGGAGACGGCCACGTCGAAGAAGTCCGGGTACTGGAGCAGCGCCGCGGTGGACATGAAGCCGCCGCCGGAGTGACCGTAGATGCCCACCCGGTCGGCGTCGACGAAGTCGTGGCGGGCGGCGAGCTGCTCGACCGTCACCTTCTTGTCCTCGAGTCCGTAGTCCCGCAGGTCGCCGTAGCCGTAGGTGTGGTACCACCGGGACCGGTCGGGGTGGCCGCCGCGGTTCCCCACGGTGACGACGACGAAGCCGAGCTGGGCGAGCCCGACCAGGTGTCCGCTGGCGCTGAACGACTTGGCCACCGCCTCCGTCTGGGGCCCCGGGTAGACGTAGAGCACCACCGGGTACTCCTTCTGCGGGTCGAAGTCGAAGGGGCGGTACATGACCCCGTACAGGTCGGTCACCCCGTCGCCGGCCTTCACACGGAAGGGCTCGGGCATCTTCCAGCCGGCCTCCCGGAGCGCCGTGAAGTCCGCCTCCTGCAGCTCGGCCACCACCTCGCCGCGGGCATTCCGGAGGACCGACCGCGGCACGGTGTTCACCCGCGAGTGGTTGTCCACGAAGTAGCGGGCCGACTCGGCCATCTCCACCTCGTGGTCGTAGTCGCCCGGGTTCAGCAGCCGCAGGCCCGAGCCGTCGAGACCCACCCGGTAGAGGTGGTCGTAGTAGGGATCCTCGCCCTCCTCCCGGCCGTTGGCCGTGAAGTAGACCAGGCCCTCCTCCTCGTCGACCGACTCGATCCCGTCCACGTGCCAGGAGCCCTCGGTCAGCTGCTCCACCGTCCCGTCGGGCCCGTAGCGATAGATGTGCGACCAGCCGTCCCGCTCGGAGATCCACAGCACGTCGCCGTTCTCGAGCAGCTCGGGCCGCTCGGTGTGGAAGTAGGTGTTGAAGCGCTCCTCGACGACGGTCCGCTCCACCTCGCCGGTCTCGGCGTCGGCCACCATGAGGTCCGCGCGGGTGCGGTCACGGCTCTGTCGCAGGAACCACAGCTCATCGGAGTCGTCGGACAACCACACCCGGCGGCGGGGCTCCTCGGAGCCCGGATAGCGGAACTGGCGGTCGTCCACCACCGTCATCGACTGGTCCGCCCACGCGTCGTCCTGCACCCGCACCTTCTCGCGGTCCTCCAGGTCGTAGATCCAGATCTCGTTGCGGGTGACGCTGTCCTCGCCGGGCATGTCGTACTTGTACTCCTCCAGCTCCGGCCGCTCGTTGTCGACCGAGTGCACGACCCACAGCTCGTCCACGTCGCGCTGATCGGCCCGCACCAGGGCGAAGTGTTCGGAGTCCTTCGACCAGGAGATGTCGACTTCCTTCCGGTGGTCCTTCTCCTCCTCCCACTCCGTCAGGGTCTTGCCGCGGCGGCTGTTGTTCGCCGCGTAGCTGTAATACTTCTCGCCGTCCTCGGTCAGCCGTGTCTCCTCGACGTCGACCTCGCGGGCCGCCGAGTCGGCCTCCTCGCCGTCCTTCCCCCGGCGGGCGTCGAGGATCCTCTCGTACGCCTCGCCCGACATCATCCACAGGTCGTGCTCCCGGGCGAAGACCACCGTCTCCCCGTCCGGTGACACGCTGGCCCAGTCCGGGTGGTCGTCGGGCTCCTCGTACTCCTCGAGCTGGCGGAGCGTCCGGGTCTCGAGGTCGTACTCGAAGTGGAAGACCTTCTGTTCGGTCTCCTCCTCGTCCGCTCCCCCCTCGACGTCCTGCTTCTCCCTCTGCTCCTCGATCTCGCCCTTCTCCTCCTCTTCCACTTCCTGCGAGGACTGCACGTCGAAGCGGAGCGTGGTGCCGTCCACGAACCGGAGGTTCTCGAGCGGGAGGTGCTTCGCGTCCCAGGGGTCCCGGGTGATGCGGGTGAGCTCGGAGGCCAGCCGCTCGCGGTCGAAGACCTCCCGCTGGGTGCCCTCTTCCGGATCCACGATCCAGTAGCGCTTGCCCTCGGCGGTCTCGAAGTCATACCAGAACCGCTCCGTCCCTTCGATCCACTGCGGGTCGACCCTCAGGTCGTGGACGAGCTCCTCGAGCTCGTAGGGGGCGAAGCGGGAGGCGAGCTCGTAGTTGGCCG
>Ga0207797_1002962_pt1 | contig 11557 bp, 11 predicted proteins | sample PRCRCaboRojoPR_6_FD_187275 | JGI IMG/M metagenome (GOLD analysis project Ga0207797, IMG submission 187275) | Marine sediment microbial community from Cabo Rojo, Puerto Rico - PR CR 10% Liquid 1 (SPAdes) | ecosystem: Environmental > Aquatic > Marine > Coastal > Sediment | place: Cabo Rojo, Puerto... | reverse complement strand
CCGAATGCGGGGCGCCGGAGACCACCGCCCGGACGATGCCGTTGCGCTCCAGGATCGCCAGGATCTCGTCCGGCCCGAAACGCCGGGCGTCCTGGACGGAGTAGTGCAGATGGGCGTCGAAGATGGGCAGCGAGGCCGCGCTGACGCTTGCGGCCAAGGACAAGGACAACAGACATGCAGCAAGCTTCACGGTCACGGTTGGCAAGCCCTGGAGCGACTCTTGAGCGCACTCGCGCCCGCCTACACGGTTGGGCGGAGGCCTGCCGCGGCCATATCCGGGAGCAGCACGGCGCTTGATCCTGGCGGCGCTGGACCTGCTAGCGGACGTGGTGCAGAGGCGGGGGCCCATTACCGCGCGTTAGCAGCCGTACTGCAGGACGCGATGCGGGGTGCGGCCAAAGGCCCTTGAGCGACGTACGCGGTTAAGACCCTGCATTCTAGCGTGGGCTGCAGGGCAGTCGTTACACGGGCTGAGGGCGCGTTCCGCGCCTCACCGGCCCTCCGGGGCGAACAGGGCCAGGGGATGGCCCGCAGCGATCCGCATCTCCACGGGGTCACCCCGCTGCAGGTGGGTCTCGTGATTGACCCGCACCCGGAGCATCGGGCCTTCGCGCAGCCGCACCCCGTAGAGGCGGGTCTCGCCCTCGTACTGTCCCCACTCGATCTCGCCGTTACCCGGCTCGACCGGGCCCACGGAGAGGTCGTCCGGACGCACCAGCACGTCCACCTGCCGGCCGAGCCGCTCGCCGCCATGGGCGGGATAGCGGCCGAGCGCGGTCTGCACGAAGCCGTCCGCATGTTCGCCCGGCAGGAAGGCGGCCTCGCCGAGGAACTGGGCAACGAAGCGGCTGGCCGGCTCCCGGAAGCAGTCCTCCGGCGGGCCGATCTGCTCGAGCCGGCCGCCTTGCATGACGCCCATACGATCGCCTACAGACAGGGCCTCCGCCTGGTCATGGGTCACCCAGATGGCGGGGACGCCGGCGGCCTTGAGGGCGTCCCGGATCTCCCAGCGCAGGCTTGCCTTCAGCGAGGCGTCGAGGTTGGAGAGTGGCTCGTCGAGGAGCACCAGGGCCGGGCCATGGGCCAGCGACCGAGCCAGGGCCACGCGCTGCTTCTGGCCCCCGGAGAGGGTATCCGGCATGGCGTGACGGTGCCCCTCAAGCCCCAGCAGGCGGAGCCAGTGGTCCACCGGCTCACGGTCCTTCAGCCGAAAGGCGACGTTCTGCTCCACCGTCATGTGGGGGAACAGGGCGAAGTCCTGGAAGACGAGGCCGGTGCGCCGCTTCTCGGGGGGCACGAAGCGGTCCTTGTCGATGCGCAGATCGCCTATGCGGATCTCCCCGGCGCTGGGGTGCTCCAGTCCGGCCACCGCACGCAGGGTGGTGGTCTTGCCACAGCCCGTGGGCCCCACCAGGGTCAGGATCTCCCCTTCGCCCAGCGTCAGGCTCAGATCTCGGACCGCGGGCTCATCACGATAGGTCACGAAGAGGTTTCGAATCTCAAGCATTGCTCCGATCTCCTACGTCGGCGGACCACCGGACCGCCGGTCTTCACCAGCCAGCATCACCACCACCGCTACCCCGGATACGAGCACCAGGAGCAGGCCAGGGGCCGCCCCCCGCCCGAAATAGCCCGCCTCGTAGACGCGCCACAGGTACGTGGCGAGGGTCTCGAAGCCCGTGGGCCTGAGCAACAGGGTCGCGGGCAGCTCGCGCATCGCCTCCAGGAAGACCAGGGCGGCCCCGGCGACGATCCCCGGCAGGCTCAGCGGCAGGGTAACCCGCCAAAAGGCCTCGAAGGGCGAGGCCCCCAGGCTCCGCGCGGCACCTGCCATATGCCCCTCCATGCGCTCGATGGTGGAGCGCACCGAGCCCACCGCCAGCGGCAGGAAGCGCAGCACATAGGCCAGCACCAGCAGCGCCAGTGTCTGATAGAGGAACTGCAGCTGGAGACCCACGTAGACCAGGGCCGTTCCCAGGACGATGCCCGGGATCCCGAACCCCACGTAGGTGGCCCGCTCCAGGATCCGCCCGAGCCGTCCCGTGGTGGCAGCGTAGGCGACGGGCAGCGCGCACAGGACCGCGCCGGCCGCCGCCAGCAGCGAGGGATAGGCGGAGTTCAGGACATATACGGGGTCGAAGCCGGCGGCGCCCTCGCGTACGAGCCAGAGGGTAAAGATGCCGATGGGCAGCAGGATGGCGGCGGTCAGGATCGCCAAGGCAACGGCGAGGAATGCCGCCTTCTGGCCGCGCCCGAGCGTCAGCCACAGGTGCCTCCCCGGGCGCTCACGCTCTGCACCCACCCGCGACTCCAGGAACAGGACGACCCCCACCAGGACGAGCAGCTCCAGGGACAGCAGCGCCGCGCGGTCCAGCCCGAAGGCGTTGTACTCCACATAGATGATCCGGGTGAAGGTATCCAGGCGCATGATGGCCGGCGTGCCGAAGTCCGACAGCGTATACAGGGCCACGAGCAGCGCCCCGGCGGCGATCCCATTGCGCGCCCGCGGCAGGACCACCCGTAGCAGCGCAGCATGCAGGGACAGACCCAGGGTCCGGGCCGCTTCCACGACATGGGCGTCGAGGCTGCGTAGGGAGGCCCGGGTGGTGAGCAGGACGAACGGGAAGGTGTAGAGCGTCATCACCAGGGTCGCACCGGCCAGGCCGTGGACGCTCGGTGTCGGGATACCGGTCAGGCCCTGCAGCTCGCCACCACGGCCGAAGGCGGCGAAGAAGGCAAATGCCCCGATATAGCTGGGGATGGCCAGGGGCGCCGACAAGGCAGCCACCCAGAAGCGCCGGAAGGGGATCTCGGAATAGGCGGTGGCGAAGGCGAGGGGCACGCCCAGCAGGACGGATGCGACAACGGTCAGGACCGTCAGGAGGACGGTGTTCAGCAGGATCTCGCCGGTGCGGCCGCCGAGCTCCAGCTCCGCCCCCAACCCGAGATATGCCAGCACGCCCACGGGCACCAGCGCCGCGGCAGCCACCAGCCCGCCCAGCAGGTACGAGACCGGCCATCGCCTCATAGCACGCCGGTGTCACGCATCAGCTCGAGCGTGGGCCGGATCTCCGCCAGCCGCGTAAGGTCCAGGTCGGGGGGATCGATCTCGTCCAGGGGCGGCAGGCCCTCGGGCATCGCCACACCGGGGACCAGCGGGATCTCGAAGGCCTCGCGCGCCAGGTACCCCTGCACCTCCCGCGACAGCAGGTAGCGCACGAAATCCGCGGGGGTCTCCCCCGGGCTCAGCAGCGCAGCCCCGGAGGCATTCACCAGGGATCCGGCATCGTTCGAGGTGAAGGCGATCGCCACCGATGCATCCGGCATGCCCTGCTTTAGCCGCAGTGTGTAGTAGTGATTGGCGAAGCCCAGGTCGACCTCGCCGCGGGCGGCCGCCATGACCACTCCGAGCTCCCCTGCGTAGCTGGTTGCCCGGGCCTTGACCCCGCGCAGCCAGTCCCGGGTCCGTTGCTTGCCCTCCAGCAGACGCATGGCCGTCACGAAGGACTGGAAGGCCCCGTAGGCCGGTGCCCACCCGATGGCGAAGTCGCTGTCGGCGAAGGCCATAATGTCGTCGGGCAGCTCGCCTTCCCGGACGCGCTCGGGGTTGTACGCCACCGTGCGCACGCGCCCCGAGATCGGCGCCCAGTCCTGGTAGCGGAACTCGCTCTTCAGCTGGCTGGAGATCCCCGCAGGCATCGCCCGGGTCAGCCCGCGCTCGGCTACGAGCCCGATCGAGCTGGAGTCTATGGACCAGAACAGGTCCGCGCGCCTTACCCCCGCGCGCGCCTCCGCCACGATGGTGTTGGCCAGGGAGGTGGAGGGGCCGCGCCGGACCTGCAGGTCGAGCTTGGGGCTCCGCTTGCGGATGGCCTCCATCACGTCCTGATAGAGCCCGCCCTCGCCGCGACCGAGATAGACGGTCAGGTCCCCGGCCAGCTCCGGCAGTGCCTCCACCGAGAGACCGCCGGGTCCGCTGCCCCGCGACCGGCCGGCCCGGGCGCCGGCCGGTCCGAGCAGGCCGAGGGCGACAGCGCCCTGCAGGAAGGCCCGTCGATCCATGCTAGAAGACCTGCCCCTTGTCGCCTTGCGTCTCCAGAAGGAGACTCTCCGCCTCCTCGAGTTCGGACTGCATGGCCGCGACCTGCTCGCGCACCTCCGCGACCGGTGCCCCCTGCTCCATGAGCTGGGGCAGCCGGGCGTTGAATGCCTCCTCCAGACCCACCACCAGCTCGGGGTCCTTCTCGATGAGACGCCCCTCCAGGCCCTCGAAGCGATGCAGGTAGGTCTCGCTGATCAGGGTCCGGGCCTTCTCGAGATTGCCATCCTGGTAGGCCGCGACGGCGCGGTCCAGATCGTCGATGATCGCCTCTAGGGTGGCCTCGGGACCGGTCTCGGCCTCTGCCTGCCCCGCGGCAGGCTGCTTGCCCTGACGCTCGCCGCCGGCAGCGCGCTGGCTGGCGGCCAGCTTGAGCGCGCCCAGCCCTTGCCACAGGGCGGCCTCGAGGGCCTGCTGGCGGCGACGGACCGTTGGCTCGGGCGCGCCTTCGCGGACCGCATCCTTGAAGCCGCTGATCGCCTGCCAGATGGGGGCATACAGGGGCGTGGCCACCGTCTCCACCGCGGCGTGGTAGCGGACCTCCTCCCACTCATGCAACAGCGCCTTCACCTCCTCGGAGACATCCTGGCCAGGGGCATAGCCCTTGACGATGGCCCCCAGCTGGCTGATCAGGTGATCGACGTCCTGCTCGTAGTCGCCGATGTGCTCTTCAAAGCGCTTGACGTGCTCGCCAGCCTCACCGTGCGCATGGGCCTGGACAGGCCCAATCGCCAGGGCAGCCGCGAACAGCAGGGATATGATCAGCCTAGTCGCCCGTTCAAGCATGCCGGAGCTCCTCTCGGGAATCTCTAAACATTGCAGATAATACTAGTTCTCATTTGCAAAGCAATACGCCAGACCCCATTACCGGCGCCTCGCGACCCGCACGAAGCGCTCCCGGGACCGTAGCGGGATGATGAAGGACCGGATATCCAGCCGACTGGCGTCTGTGGATCAGCGGATGCGCCGCGGGCGGGCGACAGTGGACGGGCAAGGGCCTTCTCGCGGCCCTAGCTAGCGGGCGGAAGGGCCAGGCGTTCGACACCGGATATAGGCGCGCCCGTTGCAGCGGCGCCCCACAGGAGGCGACACGGGCCGGCCTGGCGCCGCAGGGCAGCTGCTAGCTGCCGAAGACCTTGCGCAGTAGCTCCGTAGTCCGCTTGGCAGGGTTCTGCCGGATGGCCGCCTCTTCCTCTGCCAGGTAGTGGAACAGCCCTTCCTGGGCCTGATCGACCACGTAGCCGGTCAGATCGGTCTGTACGTCGGGCACGAAGGGCATCTGCTTGTACTCGCCCATGGCCTGGTCATAGGTCTCGACGGCGCCAGCCTGCTGCAGGGTATCGGCCACGACGGGACGCATGCGCTCGGCGAGCGGGCCGGACATCTTCTCCTGGAAGTACCGGGTGGCGGCGTCATCCGGGCCCTCGTAGATGGCCCTGGCGTCCTCCAGGGTCATCTGCTTGATGGCGTCCACGAAGAGATCCTTGCTGTCCGCCACCGCGAGCTCCGCCCCGCGGTTCAGCCGCTGCTCCAGGTCTTCGAGCATGGAGCCCATACCGACCCGAGACAGAACGGACTTGACCTGCTTCAACCCCTCCGGCAGCGGTATGTGCACCTGCGGGTCCTGGCTGAAGCCGCCCGCCTGCCCGAGCCGGCTGACGACTCGATCGGCGGCGACGCGCAGGGCCTCCTTGAGGCCGCCGCTCAGCTCCGACTGACTGAGCCCGGTCGGGTCCGCATCGGTGCCCTGCATCTGGTCGAGCATGCCCCGGGCGTCGTCGAGCCAGCCCTGGGCGTAGGCCGGCGCCGAGGCCGCTGGCAGCAGTAGGGCGGCGGCCAGCAGGGTGGCGCCGAGGGTCATTCGGGTCATCGGGTCATCCTCCGGGAGTCGAGCCCACTAGGTCAGCTTCCAAGTCTAGCCCCGGCCCCAAGGCCTTGCAGGCGCGCATCCTGGACCGGACCGGCCGCGCTGCCACAGGCGCCTCCCCCGGTTACCCGGGGGAGGGCGGACACCGAGGCGCTGGGGCGTAGTACAGCTAGTGCTTGCCCGGGGCCAGGGGCACACCGCGGCGCTCCCAGGTGATGTAGGCCTCCAGCCGATCCATCTGCGCCGAGTCCGCAGGCAGGGGGTCGCCCTTCAGGGGGTTCTCGATGCACCAGTTGATCATGTCCCGCAGCGCGGCTACCTCGCCAATCTGCTTCTGGAACTTGGGGTAGGTCTCGGGATGGGTATTGGCCGCATCCGGGTGGCACATGTCACACGACACCCCGTTCGTCCCCAGCTGTGGATTGTGGAAGAGCTTCTCGCCCTTCTCGACAACCGACATGAACTGCTCCTTCCACTTCTCCAGCTCCTCCTCGGTGAACTCGTCGGCACTGGCCGGCGCCGCGGCGAAGACCGCGCCCGCGATGACCAGCCAGGCCATACCAAGCCGCTTTCCGATCATGATTCCAGCCTCCTCACGCCATGGGGTCTAGTAGTGCTTCTGCGGCGGGATCCGGCTCTCGGGATCCTGGTATTCGGTGTCGACCGGATGCCCCTCTTCCTCGCTGAAGGCAACCGTGCGGTCGTCATTACGCCACAGGGTGTGATGGATGGTCTCGCGTCCGTTGACCAGGTCCACCGAGCCCCATCCGGTGCCGTCGCGGGAGTTGTGGGGATCAGCCCGGTTCATGAAGACGGTGACCTTGGGCACCGAGTTCTCCGCCTGCTCGTAGCTGACCGGGTACGGCCAGGGCCACGCCGTCGACATCATCGCCTGGAAGGTGATGTTGTCGATCTGGTTGTACAGGACCTGATGGACGTGACCGTGGAGCACGTTCACCTTGTCGAAGGGCTTGAGGATCGCCTGCACCTTCTCGGCATCCTCGGTCCAGAAGTTCCAGGGCCGGAAGATCTTGTACAGCGGCGAGTGGGAGAGCACCACGATGGGGGTCTCCTTGCTGACGCCTGAGAGGTCCTTCTCCAGCCATGCCCGCTGCTTGTCGCCGACCATGAACGGCGAGCCCTGGGGGTTGTCCAGCCTGGCCATCTGCTTCATGCGCTCCATAGCGGAGGGCCAGCGCTCGTGGGTCCACTCGTCATAGGTCAGGATGCTGTTGAGGACGACGAAGTGGGTGCCCTTGTGATCGAATGAGTAGTACAGGTCGCTGACCTTCTCCTGCCAGTGCTCGCCCAGGTCCAGGTAGTAGTCGTGCTCGCCGATGACCCAGCGGATGGGCACGTTGCGGATGCCCGACATGATCTCCAGGCCGTGGTCGATCTCCTCCTTCTTGCCCAGCTGGGCCAGGTCGCCGCCGAAGACCACAAAATCGGGCTTCGGGTGCATGAAGTTCAGCTCGGTGACGGCACGCTTCAGGCCCTTGTCGAAGTTCTCCGTGAACTTGCTGCCCCCCAGATGGTTCAGATGGGCGTCCGATATGTAGGCGAAGGTGAAGTTGCGGGCATCCGACTTGCCCCAGGAGAGCTCGACCAGGCTGAGGGGCAGCGCTGCCCCCATCCCGGCGGCGACCGCTCCCTTCAGGAAGTCCCGCCGCTTGAAACCGTTGCTCATGGCAGTTACTCCTCCATCTCGTCTGTCTTGGTCGACTCTTGCTCGTCAGCACTGTCGTCGGCGAACCGGGGACTGGTTAGCGTCCGCATGAACGCGACGAGGTCCTTCTTCTCCTGCTCCGTCAGGTTGAGCTCGCGTATCCCCCCGTCGAGCAGAGGGTTGTCATTGCCGCCCTTGTCGTAGAACTCGACCACATCCATCAGGGTCTTCTCGCTGCCGTCGTGCATGTACGGGGCGGTCACGGCGATGTTGCGGATGGTGGATGTTTTGAAGCGGCCGACATCCTGAGGGCTGAGGGTCACGGTGTAGCGTCCGAGCTCGGAGACCGCCTCGTCAGTCAGGATGCTGACGTCGATGTCCTCGCCGTCGCCCTTCTTGCTCTCCCGGAACCGGGCGACGAGCTCGTACATATTGTCCTCGATCCGGTCGAAGCCCACGCCGAGGTTGTGGAACTCGTTATCGGTGAAGGTAGCGAAGCTCTGCTCGATCGTATGGCAGTCCACGCAGCGGCCCTTGTTGCGGAAGACCTTCAGCCCGCGCTTGGCCGACTCCGAGATGGCGTCCTCCTCTCCGCCGTAGAGGTAACGGTCGAAGGGCGAGTTACCAGAGACCTGGGTCCGCTCGAAGCTTGCAATGGCCTTGGTGACGTGGTCCATGGTGATCTGGTCGGCGGAGACCCCAAAGACCTCCTTGAACTGCTCGAGGTATTCGGGGTCGTTGCGCACCACCTCAAGGACCTTGTCATGGCTCTCGAGGCCATGCTCCACCGGGTTCACCAGCGGGTCCAGGGCCTGGGTCTCGAGGCTGTCGCGCCGGCCATCCCAGAACTGGGTCTCGTAGTAGGCCGCATTGACCACGGTCGGGGTATTACGGGTGCCCTTCTTGTCGTCGATGCCCTCGGCGAGGGCCAGGCCGTCGGTGAAGGCCTTCTCCTCCTCGTGGCAGCTGGAGCACGCGATGGTCCCGTCGGCGCTGAAGCGCTTCTCGTGGAAGAGCTTGTCACCGAGGGCGATCTTGGCCGGGGTCTGGGGATTGTCCTCGGGAATCGGCACGGCCGGCAGCCCGAGGGGTGCCTCCTCCCCCGATCCTTCGCCCTGCGCCATGACCGGGCCGGCAGGCAGCGCCAGCGCCGCACCCAGTGCGATCCAGCATGCCCTTGATGGCATAGCATATCCTCCTACCGATGAGTGGCTGGCTATCTTTGATGGAATTTATCTTTAGACTAAATCTAAACCTTTGGCAAGCCTAGGGGGCGGCTGCCCGGGCCGCGAGGGCCCGGGTCGGAGGGAGGCGGGAGGGTCGGACCGTGTCGGTGTCCGGCTCAGGGGGCCGTGATGTAGGCGCGGAAGGACCGGGGACCGCTGGCCGCGGCCGGGCTGGACGCCCCGTGAAACGAGATGGGATGATTCGCGAGCTTGTCAGTAGCCATCCTGGAGGAGGAGAACCCATGATTAGAAAGCTATTGGCCGTCCTGTCGCTGGCAGCGGCACTGGCGGTGCCCGGCGCGTTCGCAGGCGAGAGGCCGGCAGGGGCCCAGTCCATCGACATCGAGCAGACAGTGGTCAAGGTGCCGTTGGCGGAGGGCATCAGCCCGGCGGCTGCCATCGACTCCATGAAGCTGCGGGCGAACATGCTGAACATGATGTTCGTGGCCCACCAGCCGCTGTCGAAGCAGGTTGAGAAGATGGGCCACGAATCCAAGCGGCTGGAGATCTTCCAGTTCTGCGATCCGCTGACCGCGGCCAAGATGGTTCGCCACAACCCCATCTTCGCCGCCTATATGCCGTGCCGCATTGCCCTGGTCGAGGAGCAGCCGGACGACTTCGTGCTGATGATGCTCGACCTGGACATGCTCATCCAGGGCGCCGAGCTGACCCCCGAGCTCAAGGAGCTGGCAAAGGAGGTCAACTCCAAGCTCACCGAGATCATGACTGCCGGGGCAGAGGGCGCCCTCTAGACGGTCGCGAGCCGGGAGGTCCGCGCGGGCCTCTCGGCCTTCCACGCCCCGGGGGTGCACCGAGGTCATCCGCTGGTCACCAGGGCACCCTCTCGCTGGGCCCGACACGCCGTGTTCTCCGCTCTGATGCTCGTCAGCGGCGTATCCTGGTCGCTGACCTATCTTCTGATCCTGCGGCGGGGGCTCCTGGACAGGACCTATGGCATGCCGCTGGCGGCGCTGTGCGCTAACCTGTCCTGGGAGCTGATCTTCGCCTTCTACATACCGGCCCACCATCCCGCCCAGCACTGGACCGCGACAGCATGGCTCGGCCTCGACCTGCTCATACTCGGCCAGGTCCTGGCTTACTGGCGCCGGGAGCTGCCGGAGGTTCACCCGGGAGCGTTCTATGCCCTGCTGGCCCTGGCCCTGGGGACCGCGTTCGGCACCATCCTCGGCGTCAGCGTCGAGCTGGAGGACTGGAAGGGCGGCTACGCCGCCTATGGTCAGAACCTGATGATGTCTATCCTGTTCGTGACCATGCTGTACCGTCGCGGCTCGCTCCGCGGGCAGTCGATCTACATCGCAGGGCTCAAGCTCGTCGGCACGGCCAGCACCTCGCTTGCCCTCTACGCCTTCTCGCCCACACCTGCAGGAGGCGTGCTCATGCCCTTCCTCTACGTTGCGGTGCTGGTCTACGACCTGATCTACCTGGGGATGATCTATCGTCAGGCGGGCTACGAGGGGGTCTCGGTCTGGCGGCGGCTGTAGGATTGCCGCGGCGGACAGCCGGCTGCCCCTTCCCTGGCCGGCAGGGGCAGCCATGGCCGCGCATGGCAGAATGAGCCGACGGAGGGCCATATGGGGGAGAGGCTCCGACAGTCGACAGTGACGGCACACCGCGTCGGCCACTTTGCCGCACGCGTGCTGGCGGACTTCATGCGCAACCGGGGCATCCTGCTCGCCGGCGGGGTAGGCTATAACGTGCTCCTGTCCATCGTGCCCCTGTTCACGGTATGCGCCGCGGTCCTGTCGACGGTGATCGACGAGCAAAGGCTGGTCACCACCATCCGCGCCCAGGCCCAGCTGCTCGCACCGGGCCACGCTGCCGTGCTGGTGGAGGCGGTCGAGGGCTTCCTGGCGTCCAGCACGGTGGTGGGCGTGATCGGGTTCCTGGTGCTGCTGTTCTTCAGCTCGCTGGCCTTCCGCATGCTCGAGGATGCCATCGCCATCATCTTCAGGCGCCGCGCCCATCCCGCAGGCCGCAGCCTGTGGTGGTCTGCCCTGCTGCCCTACCTCTACGTGCTGGTGCTGGCCCTGGGCGTGTTGGCGCTCACCGCACTGGCCGCCCTGGTGGACAGCATCAGCGAGCGCAGCATCCACTTCCTGGGGGTTGAGCTGAGCATGGAGCGAGCCCCGGCCGTAGCCCTCTATGGCTTCGGCTTCATCGGCCTGGGTCTGCTGTTTGCCTCGATCTACAAGGTCCTGCCGGTCACGCAGGTCTCGGCACGGCGCGCCCTGGTCGGAGGCTTCGTGGCCGCCATCCTCTGGGAGCTGGTCCTGCGGGCGCTGCTCTACTACTTCGAGAACATATCGCTGGTGAACGCGGTCTACGGCTCCTTTGCCACCCTGATCGTCCTCCTTTTGAGCCTCGAGCTGGGCGCAATCATCCTGCTGCTCGGGGCCCAGGTGATCGCAGAGCTGGAACGCAGCGCCGCGGCAGGCCTGCCCTGGTACGAGGAGGCCTCGACGATCGAGCCGCCAGAGGGCCACGAGGCCGCCGGCCCCCTGTACCGTGACCGGGATACACCGGCACCGACGCCCACCTCGGACGGCCCCGTCTCCTAGTCCGGAAGCCGACGATGAGGCGGCGCACCGGCCTGTGCCCCATCGCCTAAGGCAGGCTCAGCGCGAGCAAGAGCAGTAGCACGAGCGCAAAGAGGGCGATACCGGCGTGGATCGGCTCGC
>Ga0207797_1002961_pt1 | contig 11561 bp, 12 predicted proteins | sample PRCRCaboRojoPR_6_FD_187275 | JGI IMG/M metagenome (GOLD analysis project Ga0207797, IMG submission 187275) | Marine sediment microbial community from Cabo Rojo, Puerto Rico - PR CR 10% Liquid 1 (SPAdes) | ecosystem: Environmental > Aquatic > Marine > Coastal > Sediment | place: Cabo Rojo, Puerto... | reverse complement strand
AAGACCAATCCCCAGCACGACGAGTAGCCCGGGGACGAGGCCCCAGACGCCCATACGACAAAAGCCACTTCGCGCTCAGTGGGTTGTTCGATGGCCTCGCCGTCTCCGAGACGCGGTGGTCCGAGTATCGGTACCCTCGAGGTTCAGTAGATGAAGTCTGGTCCAGCAGACCACAAGGAAACATGCGATTTGCGAGACAAACCATTGACATCCTCCCCGCATTGAAGCCCGAGGATTCCACCGTGGGGGTTCGGCTACCACGATTCCCCGGGGTAACTTGCGGGTGTGGTTTGGACAAAGGGAGCGCCCCAAGGTACGAACTGGCTCATATTCAGAGGTTGCAACCCCTCTTCACTTCAGATTCGAAAGGGCAACTGCATTGAACGACTCACCCGTCTAGGAACACAAGGATCGCCCCCCGAGGCGATTCTGGGAGACCCCTCATGACCACCAGTGAAACAACCAACCGGCAACTCGTCTGGATCCTCCTCGCGATACTGGCCGTCCTCATCCTCCTCCCCGCCATCGGCATGGGCTTCGGCATGATGGGCGTCGGCCCGATGATGGGCGGGACGTGGAGCCACCCCATGTGGGATGCGACCGGCACCTCGGGCTGGATGCTCGTCATCGGCTTCGGAATGCAGCTGCTCTTCCTCGCCGTCATCGTCGGCGCCGTGTACCTCGGTTACCGGGCCGTGACCTCGCAGGATTCATCGACTGACCCGGCGATCCAGGAACTCCGGGTCGCCTACGCCCGCGGCGACCTGAGCGACGAGGAATACGAACGGCGGCTCGACCGGCTCGAAAACGAGGCCTGACCCTGTCGATGTCGACGGAATCGGGCGGCCCACTTCTCCTCGAGGGACGCTCATGACCGGCCGGGATCACCACGGGGGCCCCGGGGGCCCACCCCACCAGCCCGATGGCAACCGGGAGGACGGATCGACGACCCACGCCGAGCAGGCCCATGACGGCGACCACGGCGGCATGCACGCCGGCCACGAGCAGATGTTCCGGCGCCGGTTCGTCGTCTCGACGCTGCTCTCGATCCCCGTCCTCCTCTACAGCGAGACCCTCCAGACGTGGCTCGGCTTCACCGTCCCGGCGTTCACCGGCAGCGAGTGGCTCAACCCCGTCTTCGCGGTGATCGTCTTCGGCTACGGTGGCGTGCCGTTCCTCCGGATGGCGGTCCCCGAGGTCCGCGACCGCGCCCCGGGGATGATGACGCTCATCTCGATGGCCATCACGGTCGCCTTCGGCTACAGCCTCGCGAGCGTCGTCTTCCCCACGCAGTCGGCGTTCTTCTGGGAACTGGTGACACTGATCGACATCATGCTCCTGGGCCACTGGCTCGAGATGCGGAGCGTCCGCCGGGCGTCGAGCGCCCTGGACGAGCTCGCCAAGCTCATCCCGGACACCGCCGAGCGCATCACCGACGACGGCACCGAAGAGGTCCCCGTGAGCGACCTCGGCGAGGGCGACCTCGTCCTCGTCCGGCCCGGGGCGAGCGTCCCGGCGGACGGCCTCGTCGAGACGGGCGACTCCGACGTCAACGAAGCGATGATCACCGGCGAGTCGACGCCGGTCGGAAAGGAACCGGGCGACGAGGTGATCGGCGGGACGGTCAACGGCGACGGGAGCCTCCGCGTGCGAATCGCCGCGACGGGCGACGAGACCACATTGGCCGGCATCATGCGGCTCGTCGAGGAGGCCCAGCAGAGCCAGTCGCGGACGCAGCTCCTCGCCGATCGGGCGGCGGGGTGGCTGTTCTACGTGGCCGTCGCCGCGGCGATCGTCACCGGGATCGCCTGGACGGTCGCCACGGCGTTCGACGCGAGCGTGATCGAGCGCGTGGTGACGGTGCTGGTCATCGCCTGCCCGCACGCCCTCGGGCTCGCGATTCCCCTGGTCGTCGCCATAAACACCTCGCTGGCGGCCCGCAACGGCATGCTCGTCAGGGACCGCATCGCCATGGAGCAGGCCCGGGCGCTCGACGTGATCGTCTTCGACAAGACGGGGACGCTCACCGAAGGCGAACAGGGCGTCGTGGCCATCGAGACGGTCGAGGGGGTGACCGAGGACGAAGCGCTGGAGCTGGCGGCGGCCGTCGAAGCCGACTCCGAACACATGATCGCGGGGGCCATCCGGGAGGCGGCCGACGACCGCGGCATCACGCCACCCCGGGCGACGGATTTCGAGGCGATCAAGGGCCGGGGCGTCCGGGCCCGAGTGGACGGACAGACCGTTCACGTCGGGGGGCCCAATCTCCTTTCGACCCTCGAGCGCGAGGTCCCATCGACGCTCCAGACGTTCGCCGAGCAGTCGGGCAAAAACGCCCGCACGGTGGTCTACCTCGTGCGCGATGGCGAGCTCCTCGCGGCGTTCGCTCTCGCCGATGTCATCCGCGAGGAGAGTTACCGGGTTGTCGACGCGCTCCACGACCTGGGTATCGAGGTGGCGATGCTCACGGGTGACTCCGAAGCCGTCGCGACCGCGGTCGCCGACGACCTCGGCATCGACACGGTCTTCGCCGAGGTCCTCCCCGAGGACAAGGACGAGAAAATCCAGGAACTCCAGGACCAGGACAAGCTGGTCGCGATGGTCGGCGACGGCGTGAACGACGCCCCCGCGCTCACCCGGGCCGACATCGGGATCGCCATCGGGAGCGGCACGGACGTCGCGGTCCAGTCGGCGGACATCATCCTCGTCCAGAACAACCCGCTCGACGTCGTCCGCCTCGTGCGGCTGAGCAAGGCGAGCTACCGGAAGATGCAGGAGAACCTGGTCTGGGCGGCCGGGTACAACGTGTTCGCCATCCCGCTCGCGGCGGGGGTGCTCGCGCCGATCGGCATCCTGCTGTCGCCAGCCGTCGGGGCGCTCCTGATGTCACTGAGCACGGTCATCGTCGCCATCAACGCCCAACTGCTCCGTCGGGTCGACCTCGGCCTGATCGCTTGACCCCGCCCTGATGGGCGAGGCTTGCGCTCGTGATCGACAGCAACGGCCGGCTGGGGACGCGTTCAAGGCCACCGCCGAGTGGCCGAAGGCCATGAAGGCCTTCGTCGATCTCATTTCCCTCTTGCTTGTCGATGGCGCGCCCCGTGTTGCCACCTCGACCGACATCGAAGAGCCCCCTTGGGTCCGCGTGTTCGGCGCCTATGGCTAAAGTGAGCTTCACCGTCGGTTGCACGTCTCGCCCGTCCAGATGATCCCGTGGTTGGACCACACCGAGACCCCCAACGGGTTCGAGTTCGTCGTCCTCATAATTGAGGAGATCTCCCGCCTTTTTGCATGGATTCAACGGGGGCCCGAACCAGCGACCTGGGGCTCGTTACCGGTAACAGAAATCCGGTTGTCCCATTCGACGGGTCCGGTGGAGCCGTGCCGAATGGGAGCGTCTGCGGGATACAATCGGTTCACGTGAGCCCTCAGTCGTCGGGCCCCTGATGACGAGTGTCGGTAGCTATTTTCCCGACGGCCGGCTAGCGTCCCGGAACTGGTGGACAAACCTGTGGGCTCATCGCTTGAAGCGGCGGTCGAACGCGGAATCAGGCAGACGATCGTGGCCGTGTTTCTGATCGGGGTGGACCGCCGCAACCCGGGCGCCGTGGTGAATTCGGTCGTTGCCTTCCTGGGGACGTATGTCCCAGCGTTCGCCGAAGGCGAATATGGCATCGAGTTCAGGTTCTGGCAGCGTCTCTACGTGGGCGTCGCGATGGTTCTCCACGCGGTGGGAATGCTCGGCCCGTACGACACCGTCAGGTGGTGGGACCACCTCACGCACACCCTCTCGGCGACCATCGTCGGGGGAGCCGTCTTCACGGCGGCAAAACGACGGGGGCACGATCCCCGCCCGTTGACCGTCGGCGTGGTCACCATCACCGGGCTGCTCTGGGAACTCATCGAGTATCTCATTCACGCGATCGCCAATCGGCTCGGGCTGGAGCCGATCCTCGTCTTCTACAGCAGACGGGATACCGTCCTCGACGTCGTCTTCAACCTCCTCGGCGCGTTAGTCGTGGTCTTGGCGGGGGAACGCGGCCTCTCTAACCTCGTCGACAACGAAACGTGATGGAAGCCATTCTGCCATCAACCTCCGCGAGAAGGTGGGTTTCCATGGCCACCTAAATTCGCAACCGGGCTCCGATGACGGTCGGCTGAGTGCCCGAACCTTGATGCTTCGTCCCGGGCGAGGCCGTACTGAATGGTCGATCCCGTCGCCGACTCGTTACTCACCATCGCGGTTCACGTCTTCGTCGCCTTCGGGATCGGTGCGTTGATCGGCCTCGAGCGGGAACACGCCCAGTCCGGCGGAACGTTTGCTGGGAGCCGAACGTTCCCCTTGTTCGCCCTTTACGGGGCGCTCGTCGGGTTGTTCTTTCCGACCATGCTCCCGTTGGCACTCGCCGCGATCGCCCTGCCACTTACCGTCGCCTATGCGGGGAAAATCTGGCTCGAGGGCGATCTCGGCCTCACCACCCTCACCGTCGCGCTGCTGACTGTCGTTCTCGGCGCGATGACGACCCATTCCCGGACGGCCACGTCGCTGGCGATTATCGTCGCCGGGGTCGTGACGGTCATCCTCACGTCGAAGGGACGGATCCACGACTTCGCTGACCGGATCGAGGACACCGAACGGCGGGCGATCATCCAGTTCATCCTCGTGGCGCTGGTGGTCTTCCCGCTCCTCCCGGATCGAGAGCTCTCGGTTCTCTTCGGCCTCAACCCCCGATTCGTCTGGCTCATGGTGGTATTAGTCACCGGCTTGAGTTTCGTCGCCTACCTGCTGAGCCGCGTCGTTGGTACGCACAGGGGAATCGCGTTGACGGGAATCCTCGGCGGGTTCGTCTCCTCGACCGCCACGACGGTCTCGATGGCGAATCGGACGGCCGCGACGCCGGACCTCTACCGGATCTGTGCGTTTTCGACGATCGTCGCGGCGATCGTCATGTTTCCCCGGGCGCTCATCGAAATCGCGATCGTCAACCCGTCGCTCGTCCCGCACGTCGTCCTCCCGCTCGGCGCGATGACGATCGCTGGCGGGCTCGTCGCGGGCGTCGTTTACTGGCGGGCGTCCGTCGAGACGACCATCGAAACCGATATCGAGAACCCGTTTCGACTCCGGCCGGCGCTGTTCTTCGGCGCGCTTTTCGCGGCCGTCCTGCTCGTCTCGGAGCACGCGAACGCGGTACTCGGACCGTCGGGCCTCTATGCGACCGCCTTCGTCTCGGGGCTCGCCGATGTTGACGCGATCGCGCTCACGTTGAGCAAGCTCGCCGCCGAGGACACCATCACTCCAGCGGTGGCGACGACCGGAATCGTCATCGCTGCGATCGCGAACACCGTCGTCAAAGCCGGCCTCGCCTGGGTCCTCGGGACGAGGCGGCTCGGGCGGATCGTAACGCTCGTCCTCGGTACCGTGGCGGCCGTGGGTTTGGTCATCGTCCTGCTCTAAGATCCGACCGGCCTCATCCGGGTTCGGGATCGGGAACTGACCGGGATACGGTTGCCCGCAATCGACAGAACCCGAGCCTCAGAGGACCGCGGGGACCACCAGCAACATCACGACGTTGATGACGGTATGGGTGAGGATAGAGGCCACAACGTTCCGCGTCGTGACGTAAACACCCACGAGCGCTACGGTGAATATCGCCTGTGGGATCGCCCCGACAATCCCCCACGCCGGGAAATGGACCGCAAGGAACACGACGACACTCGTGGCCGCCCCAACCCAGAGGCTCCCCGTGAGTTCGGTCAGTCGCTCGATCGGATAACCTCGCCACAGCAGTTCCTCGGTTACCACTGCCGTTCCGACTATCACGAGTTTCACTGGCAGGGAGAGGTCGCCGATCGTGGCGAGCGGTTCCGGCGGGTCGAGATTGAACGCGGCCACAGCAGCTCCCGTAGCCAGAATACCGACCACGAGTCCGACGACACCACCACCCACCCCGATCGCTGCGTGGCGACGACTCGGCAATTCGAGGCCGATCGACGCAAGGGGCCGCCGCTCCCAGGAGACAACAATCCCGAGGAGCACCCCGACCAAGAGCCACATGAGCGCCGAGTTCAGCAGCATCGTGCCGGTTGCCGACGAACTGAGGCGGTCTGAAAGATCGAGCAGTCCGAGAAACGGGCTTCCGAACAGGGCAACGGCTAAGCCCACAACAACAGCGAGCGTGCTCGACCGAGACGGTAACCGCGGTTTTTCGGTGGGAATCCGTGCTCCCTCGACCTGAGCTATTCAATAAAACACATTGAAGCCATTTATCGATTCTTGGGTGGTGGGCATTCACCCGTCCTCGCCGGGCTCGGTATCGCGGTCGTCGCCCTCGTGGATAACATAATCCGGACGCTCAGCCACGGCGGGCCAAGGGTTATAGACGAACCAGAGCGGTATCCCCCGATTGTGACCACCCACTACGGACATCGAGGGGTGACCGTTTTCCGAAGGTCCTCGCCCCCGGCCGGACTGCGGCTCCACGCCACTCGTTGGGTATTAGTACGACCCCCGTGAGTCGTCGGCCATGCCAGAGGTAGTCACTGACGTCAACTGCACGATCGGCGAAGGCCCGCTGTGGCACCCGGACGACGGCCGGCTCTACTGGGTCGACAACATCGGGGAGGCGTTCTATCGGTACGATCCGGCCTCCGGCGAGACCGAACTGCTCCACGAGGACGACCTGATCGCCGCGTTCACGATCCAGTGCGACGGGTCGCTGCTCCTGTTTATGGACGAGGGCCGGGTGGGCCACTGGGACGGCGGCGACCTGACCATGGTGATCGACGGCCTCGAGCAGGAGCAGGGCATGCGCTTCAACGACGTCATCGCCGGCCCGTGTGGCCGGGTCTACGCAGGGACGATGAGCGACGACGATTGGAGCCTCGGCCGGCTCTACCGGCTCGAGACCGACGGGTCCATCACCGAACTGTTCGAGATCGAACTCTCGAACGGCCTCGGGTTCACCCCAGACCGGACCGGGCTGTATTTCACCGAGTCGAACACGAACACGATCCACGAGTTCGACTACGACGCGGCCACGGGGGCACTGACGAACCAGCGGGTCTTCTCCCAGCGCGACGGCCCCGGCATGTACGACGGCCTGACGGTCGATGCCAGCGGCGCGGTGTGGTCCGCCCTCTGGAACCACGGCGCGCTCGTCGAACACGCCCCCGACGGCACCGTCCGCCAGACGGTGTCGCTGCCGACCTACAACACGACCAGCCTCACGTTCGCCGGTCCGGACTTCACCGGGGCCTACGTCACGACCGCGGCCTACGGGACCGACGACGATGACGAGGTCGGCGGCGAACTGCTCCGCGTCGACCTCGACACGGTCGGGCTCGCCGAGTTCCGCTCCCAGGTCTCGGTCTGAAACGCTCGACCAGCTCGGCGAACAGCGACCCGGCCTTCTGACCAACCCTAATTTCGATGCGTGACCCAATAGAAGGCAATGTACTGCGACTCATTCCACACGACGGGTGTAAAGGCGTAAATGAGGCCCGTCGGAGCTGCTCACGATGTGCTGTTTCGTCCGCCTGAACCTCGGCGAATATCCGGACCAGGAGTTCTTCGAAGGCTGGTTTGGGAGTGTCGAGACATGTCCTGTACCCGTCTTTCCCGGTAGTCGCCTGCTTAAGGATCTGGGACTGTTCGTCGGACAACGGTTTCCGATCGAGATCAACCGCGTCCTCCTCCAAGGCGGACTGTGGTGGGGTCGGATCGGGATCGTTTGCCACCTCGGACCGGGGTTTCAGGTTGAACTCGGCCCGGGTCGTACATCCCCGCGCCTGGCAGCCGGCGGTCAAGGCTCCCAGTCCAGCTGTGACGAGTTTTATGAATCGTCTCCGGGACCACTCATCCCTCATACAGCCGGAGTCCTCCCAAGCCGGCAACACCGACGGCCGTGACGACTCCGCCGAGCGGTATAACGAGCGACCGCGGTATGGCGGTTGGATGTCGCAGCGTCACCCTTGTCTCGTAGTAGTCACCTCGATAGTGGACGTACGTGCTGTCGCCGCGGTCGCCCGGGAACGCTCGATCGGCGGCGGATTCCGACCCGAGATAGGTGGTCTTCCCGTCGAGCCGGCGTTCGAACTTGCGTTGGACGGCCGGTGAGAGATCGTCGTACTCGACGGCCGTTGTGTCACTCACGAGCTCGTCCTGGCCGGTCGGCTCGTCAGCCACGTAGAGGTATGCCCCAGGTCGTAGCATGAAGAACTGTCCGTAGACCAGGAGACCCAGGCCCACGACGAGGATCAGGCCGAACAGTAGATCCCCCCGGCGCATACAATTTCCATGCCAGACGGGCTGTAAGTGCTTTCTGTAGAAAACGGAGCCCAGACGTGCAAGAAAACGACGCTGCTGGATACGGGTATTGGATCTCGAAGAGGCCCCGACAAAAGGCTGGATTGATGGCAGTACCGAGATCAAAAATAACGGGCATGAATCCACAGGGGCCATAGTCATCATCGCCGGTGGGCTTCATCCGTTGGTTCGGCTGTCGGCGTCTGTTCAAGCCATTCTCCTCACGAAAAGACGTAATCCTTGATCGAGTGATGGAGGAAGCCGAAGTGGCGGGAAAAGGCCCCTTTTGGCGCAAGGGATGCCGACGTCTCATCCCGGTGTTTCTCGGTTCAACACTGGCTTTCCCTGGTGGTCGTGTTCTGGACCCGGCTCACGAAGGTTTCAGTGTCGATCTCGCCGGCTTCGTGTTTCCGAGCGAGCTGGGCCGGGACCCGCCAGCGAATGTTCATGCACTCGTGGTACGCCGTCGCTGTGAGGGAGCCATCGTCGGGCCGAACGGCGGAGAAATTCCGGGCGAGCGTCGCCTGGTGGGCCTCGAATGGCTCGCCACAGCATTCTTCAACGTGATAGGCCACGGTCCAGTCCTTCCCGTTCAATGACACCGTTTCGACGGCTTTCGCATGCTGTTCGACGGTAGATCGGAATGCCGCCCGGTCACCGGAGCGCGTCGGTGATGATTCGCCGGCCGGGTCGTGGTCACCTCCGCACCCCGCCATCAGTGCGAGACTCGACCCGAGGGCGCCAAGCACGGCCCTTCGTCGCATGAACTGGTCTACTGTGGTTGTCAAGGAGTAGATTGTGCATGTTCAAACACCTTCTTTGGTTTCGAACGGTTGCAAAGGACGGACCCCTCGTCCTGACGGCCCATCCCGATCCGACCCATCTCCGATTCTCCCAACCATGATCTCAGGGCTGTAACCGATACTGTGCATGATCACGAGAGAGCATACACGAGCTGCTCCTGGCGGCGGAGGAACAGGACGATCCAGACAATCCGGAATGCCACAAGCCCTATGCGAGGTGTCCAGTGACCTTTCAATGTGCGTGAATGCGCAGAACAGTCACTGGTATCAACGAGGTCGATTATCAGCGGGGTGGTTGTCGGCCTAGTCCATGCCGGTATCGCTGTAGTTCTATGGAATCGGTGGTTCGATCCTCTATGGGGGTTGCTGGCGACGAAACCACTCACCGGGGGCTATATCCTTCTCGGAATGTTTTTTCTCGGGGTTGTTCCAGCCGTGTTCTATACCGCTCGGGGGGTCGTTTCGCCCGCCATCATCGTTTCGGTCTCGCTGCTCCTTTCAGGAGTGCTTTCGTGGCAATCGGGTCCGGTTCGTGCCCCGGCTACTGCACCGACCCCATTCGGCCTCTATATCCTATTCTGGGTCGGGATCGCCGCGTTTGCGAGTTTGATCGGGAGATTTGAATCTCACCGAAATTCCCGGACCACAAGTTGAACCGTTGCGGCATCACTCAACGCCCGGGCCATTCTCTCCGGGGCGATCCGTCTTCACCGGACAAAATCGGGAACAAACCCCAGATGGCATCCTCGACGGGCTCCACCGCCGGGATTCGACCTCGATGGGTGGCCCCTACCCACTCGCGGGCGGTTCCTGTGACATGCTGTTCCGGAGCGCCGGCATGAGGCTCATGAGGCCGATGATCACCAGAACCACACCGACGGCCGTCAGCTGGGCACCGGCCGTGAGGATGAGGCCGACGCCGACGGCCGTGACCAGGACCACCCAGAGCCCGATGAGCCGATTCGAGACCATGTGCCGTGGTACCACGCCTACGCTCAAAAAGCTATCCAGTGGATCCCGGAGCACCGAAGCCACAGGAGGTATTAGCGCGCGTCGCGGTAGTCTTGCCATGCCCGGTCCCCAGGGCGACGAGGACCTGCGGGCCCTGCTCGAATACGCCCAGGACATCGTCACGGTCGTCGAGGCCGACGGCACGATCGCCTACGTCAGCCCGGCCGTCGAGACCGTTCTCGGGTACGACCCCCAGGCCCTCGTCGGCGAAGCCGCCTTCGACCTCATCCACCCCGACGATCGGCCGGCGGTCGAGAAGCGGTTCATGGAGGTCGTCGACGACCCCGATCGGATCACCGAGCGCCTCACCTACCGCCAGCGCCACCGAGACGGGGGCTGGGTCTGGGTCGAGTCCATTGGGAGCAACCAGACCGATACGGCCCTCGGGGGCTACGTCATCAACACCCGGGATATCTCCGACCGAAAACGCCGCATCGAGCAGCTGCAGTTCTACGAGCGGGCGATCGAGGGCTCCCACGACCTCATCGCGGCGGTCGACGAGGACTACACCTATCTCTTCGCCAACGAGCGCTACTGCGAGGTTCACGGGGTCGACCCCGAGACCGTCCAGGGCGCAAACCTCGACGACGTCATTGGCGAGGCCACGCTGGCGACCGTCCGACCCCTCGTCGACCGGGCGCTCGGCGGCGAGACGATCCACTACCGGATGGAACGGCCGGCGCCAGCGTCGGACGAACTGCACCTCGATATCCGCTACTACCCGCTGGAGGACCCCGGAACCGGCGACGTCCACGGGGCCGTAGCCACCATGCGCGACGTCACCGCCCTCGAGGAGAACAACCAGCAGCTGCTCGTCATGGACCGGGTCCTCCGGCACAACCTCCGCAATACCATGAACCTCATCCGGGGGCTCGCCGAAACCATCCGTGATCGCGCCGGAGACGAGACCGCCGAGAAAGCCGCCCAGATCGTTACCGAGAGCGACGCGCTCATGACCACCGTCGAGAAGGAGCGAGACATCACCCGGCTGCTCGTCGACCGCCCACGCCCAGAGCCGACCGACCTCGGCCGGGTGCTCGACGCCGTCCTCGACCGCGTCCGGACGGCCCACCCGGCGGCGACCATCTCGGTCGAGCGTTCGGCCGACCCGACCGCGGTCGCCATCACTGACATCGACCGCGGCCTCGAGGAACTCCTCGACAACGCCCTCAGCCACGCTGACGACGTCAGCCCAACCGTTTCGGTCGAGGTCGAGCAGACCGAGGACGACGTCACGATCCGTATCGCCGACCGAAACGGCCCGATCCCCGAAATGGAGCGGGCTGTCCTGCTCGGTCACGGCGAGAACGATCCGCTGTATCACGGCAGCGGGCTCGGCCTCTGGCTCGTCTACTGGATCGTGCGCCGCTCCGGCGGGTCGGTGGCGTATGAAGGTTTGGAGCCGCGGGGGAACGCGATCACGATCACGCTTTCGTCCCCAT
>Ga0207797_1002960_pt1 | contig 11563 bp, 8 predicted proteins | sample PRCRCaboRojoPR_6_FD_187275 | JGI IMG/M metagenome (GOLD analysis project Ga0207797, IMG submission 187275) | Marine sediment microbial community from Cabo Rojo, Puerto Rico - PR CR 10% Liquid 1 (SPAdes) | ecosystem: Environmental > Aquatic > Marine > Coastal > Sediment | place: Cabo Rojo, Puerto... | reverse complement strand
ATGCCGTATGTCGTCTTCATCATCTACAACCAGGACTTGTGGAACCTGCGGTGTACCCTCCAACCCTGCTTTGTGATTTTTATCCATTCCCTGAAAGACCTGTAAAAAAGGACGCCTGCTGCCAGTTCACACCCAAACGGTGTGGAAACGCACGAACACCTGGCGGTGAAACATGTCCGAGTAGACGGTGCATGTCTGGCATAACCCAGCGAAATCGGCCGTCAAGCGTCTATGGAGGACCCAATCTGTGCCTGAAAGGTTAAACAAGACACAACGTATGCAACACGCTTGGCCCGTAGCACACACGATCGTTGAAATTGATTTTGTCCGCCGGTTTGGATGGAGGGATCCGTGGCGGAGAGAGAGGGATTCGAACCCTCGGTGGAACTTTCGCCCCACACTCGCTTAGCAGGCGAGCGCCTTCAGCCAGCTCGGCCATCTCTCCTAATCCCTATCTTGCAACGCTGTCGAAACGTCGGTCACGGCCTATGGAGGCAAACACCGAAGAGGCAACATATGGATCAGCGTTTGCAACTGATACTCGTGGCGGAGGGAGTAGGATTCGAACCCACGTTCCGTTTCCGGAAAACGGTTTTCAAGACCGCCGCCTTAAACCACTCGGCCATCCCTCCTTACGCAATAGGCATTCATCGTACCATTCATGTACTTTATTACCAATTCAGGGGATATCCGTCAAGGGATACATCCGGCAAACGGTGCCGTGCGACACTCTAAAAAACCGTTTTGTCGCTTTGCTAAGAAAAAATGCCTTCGCAAGCCCGGATTCCACCACGTGCCTGGTCTGTCTGTGGCCTCCAGGTGAACCGTCTTTCATTGGTTGCCGAAACCACACAAACGGCCGCAATCCGGGCATGTCCAGGTGATGTTGTTACAGCTCATACCCCACAGGTTTTCTTCCATGCATTCCGGACATATTTGAAAGCCGCAACGACATGTCCAACAAAAGGGAGGTCGTTTCCCACATGCATGACACAGGTATTCCTTCCGGCCGCCCCACCTGCGTCTCGACCCTGCCTTCGATTTTTCATTAGACGAATTCCCATTGCTTACCATAACTTACCTCATAACCCGTACCGGCTCAACAGAGACCTTTTCCGTCCTATACATTTTGAGTTGAGACCCCTGGGCCACCGCCCCTTCGGGAACATTGTATTAGACGAAAAATCGTGTTACCAGTGTTTTCTGAAAGGATTGCGGAAAGTCGGAAGGAACATCTCCTGGACATGAGTGGAAAAGGGAAAACGATTTACCTCATCGACGGAAGCAGCTATATCCATCGAGCCTATCACGCCATACGACAGCTTGCCACCAGTAGAGGATTCCCCACAAATGCGGTTTACGGCTTCACGACCATGTTGTTAAGCCTTTTGAACCAACATCAGCCGGAATATGTGGCTGTTGCCCTGGATACGAAAGGTCCGACCTTTCGCCATAAGCTGTATAAAGCCTACAAGGCCAATCGGCCCCCTGCGCCGGAAGATTTACGGGTGCAAATACCGTATATCCGGGAAGTGGTGAAAGGACTGCGTGTTCCTTTGCTGGAACAGGCCGGCTATGAAGCAGACGATGTGATGGGAACGATCGTCAGATTGGCCGAGCAACGGGATTTCCGAACGATACTCATTACGGGGGATAAGGACTTTAGACAACTCCTCTCCCCGCAAACGACCATGTGGGATCCAATGAAGGACCATACAACCGATTACCCGTCCTTTAAGGAACGGTTCGGTCTGGAGCCCGCGCAGTGGATCGATGTCATGGGGCTCTCGGGGGACAGTTCCGACAACATACCGGGGGTACCCGGAATTGGAGAAAAGACGGCCTCGCAGCTGATCCAGACTTTCGGCAGCATGGAATCCCTTTTTTCGGATCTGGAGAAGGTCTCCAGAAAGAAATTGCGAGAAACCTTGGAGGAACATCGGGATCAAGCTCTGTTAAGCCGACAATTGGTATTGATCGATACCCATGTTCCGATCTCGGTGGAATTGGAATCCCTTGCGCACGTTCAGCCGGACAACGCCGTTTTGGGGAGGCTTTTTAAAGACCTTGAGTTTCGGAGTCTCCAAAAACAATTTCCCCTGGAAAGCGATCTCAGCCAAAAAGACTACAGGGCCCTTACCGACGAAAAGGCGTTGACGACACTATTGGAAGAACTGAGAAAAACGAAAACCTTCGCCTTGGATCTGGAAACAACCAGCACGAATCCCATGACCGGACGAATCGTCGGCATTTCGTTTTCCTGGAAGCCTCACCAGGCCGTCTACATTCCTTTGGGGCACAGGTCCGCCAATGGTGTGCAACAACTTCCCCCCGAGCAGACATTTGCCCTCTTGAAGCCCGTACTCGAAGACCCCGAATTGGCCAAGGGCGGCCAGAATATCAAATACGACTGGATCTTGTTGCGGCGGACGGGAATCAATCTCTCCGGCGTCGTTTTTGACACCATGGTCGAATCGTACCTCATCGACCCGGCACGCCGAACCCACAATTTGTCTCAGATAGCCTCCGAATATCTGGACCACGAGATGATATCGTACAAGAAGGTCACCGATAACGGTAAAATCGCTTTCCAAGATGTTCCCGTTGAGGACGCCACGGTCTATGCATGCGAAGACGCCGACATTTGTTTGATGGCGCATCATGTCCTCATGCCCACGCTAAAAGAAAGAGACCTGCAAAATCTCTATGAACAGGTGGAAATCCCTCTCATCCCGGTTCTCGTGGACATGCAACTCACGGGCATTCGAATCGACAAACCACGTCTCAAAGAAATATCGGGAGACTTTCAGCAGGCACTTTCGAAAATAAAGGGTAGGATCTACAGAGCCGCCGGAGAAGAATTCAACATCCAGTCGCATCAACAACTGGGACAAATCCTTTTTGAGAAGTTGAAATTGCCCATACAGAAGAAAACCAAACTCAAAAAGGGATATTCCACCGATTTCGAGGTACTCACCGCATTGGCTCCGGAACACGAACTTCCCGATTTAATCTTACAGTATCGGTCACTGGCCAAACTCAAGTCCACCTATACGGACGCCCTTCTGGAATTGATCCATCCGGAAACCGGCAGAATACATACGTCGTACAATCAAACGGTGACATCGACCGGCCGTTTGAGCAGTAGCGAGCCCAATCTGCAAAACATTCCCATTCGAACCGATGAGGGCAGAAAGGTACGATCCGCTTTTGTTCCCGAAGAAGGCTGGCTCATGTTTTCTGCCGATTATTCTCAAATCGAACTACGGCTTCTGGCTCACTATTCCGGCGACGAGATCCTGGTGGAGGCCTTTCGGAACGATGAAGATATCCACACGCGCACCGCTACGGAGATATTTCAACTCTTTCCACAAATGATTACCCCCGAAATGCGAAGACAGGCCAAGGTGATTAACTTCGGTATCATATACGGCATGGGGGCGTTTCGACTCTCGAAGGAGCTGGGCATCAGCCAGAAAATGGCCAAAACCTATATCGAACACTATTTTCAGCGATATGACGGGGTCAAACAGTTTATTGAAGCAACGATTCAGCAAGCCAGGAACACGGGTTGCACGAAAACACTTTTTGGACGCCACCGATGGTTACCTCAGATTTCCAGTTCGAATCGAAACGCCCGTGAATTTGCTGAACGTACTGCGGTCAACACGCCCCTTCAGGGCACCGCCGCCGACCTCATCAAGTTGGCGATGATCGAGATCTTTCGGGGCCTGAAGAAAAACGGCCTTAAGACCCGAATGCTCCTTCAAGTCCACGATGAACTGGTCTTTGAATGCCCCCCGGAGGAATTGGATGCGGCAATGGAATTGGTCAAATCGGATATGGAGGGAGTATATAGATTAAAGGTACCTTTGAAGGTCAACGTCAACTGGGGAAAAAATTGGACGGAAGCCCATTGACGACATCAAAACGACGGGACTCACTCTTCTTCTTTGGTACTGCCCTGATCAAGTACGGCTTCTTTGATACTTCTGTATACCCCTTTAAACGTCTCGTCAAAAGAGGTCGGGGACACACGGCCTACTTCGATAAACTTGGCCACGATCTCTTTGGCGATTTTCAGTACTTGCTCGTCCAGTGTCTTCATACCTTTCCTCATCCCCTAGGAGCCTGACGGCGGAAAACCCTTCCACACCGATCATCCGTGCTTTTCCGGACATGTCAGCCGCTTGCCCGAAGCATATTCTACTTCAGGCATTCGGTGACCGGCCGGTCTTCGAAAGTCTCCCGTTTTTCCACCGACTTTTTCATACGAAGACACCACTGGCGATACTTACACTCCATTTCCTTACAGTCTCCAGGTCCGTTTCCGAAGCACGCCAGATTACCTTCTCCCAGTTGCTTTTTGTGAATAATGGGAGAAATCACCTCTACAAAGCACGATTGACAGAGTGAGGAGCTGATGTCCTCAGGACCCCAGGAAATCAGAGAGTCTTTTTCCCACTCCGTTCCACATTTGACACACTTTACACGCAATCGATTCATCTTTTGCCCCAGCTCAAACCTTTTCACCCTCTGTCCAATGGGTCATTCCATAGGTCCGGGCACAGACTCCGCCCTCTCAGCGTCTTTTCTTATATAACTTGGCTGCACAAATCAAGTATTTTTTTTTAAAACGAAGGGTTAGGAAATCGTTTAAGTTTTTTTTCTTGTCGGCCGATATTGAGGAGGGAAGCCAGAAAGGTACGATACATTGAACTGAAGCGCCGTGCTGAAGACCGCATCCCGGTTTTTGCGATGACCAAAGACATTCACAACTCCTTCAACAAACGCGGGAGCAACCACGGGATGGAAGAATGGGATCGGTGGGACGAAGATCTGGTTGAGGATTTCGGCCGTTGGCTGGGGTTGGTGGGTAAGGCCTTCGGTATCGTCCTGCTGCTTGCCGCCGTAACCGGACTCGGAACCTGGCTCTGGCAATCGTTTTAGGAACCTCCCGCTTTACTCGTTATCCCTCCCTGTAGGGGCACCATTTTACCCTTGCTCGCAGCAACAGCCTCCCCAAAAAAAGCCAAAAGATAGACCTTTTCATGCCCTCGGAAAGCGACCATTGTGAGGTTTTTGGGGCCCCTTCGGACGAAGTTCACCCCGTTGCGGGGCACGCGGCCCACGGGGGCAAATCGTAAGCCTGTCTGAGGCCTTAGTCCATCGATTCGTAAATTCAGTGACGAATTCACTCACTCAGGACTAAGTGCTGAGTGAGCAATGGCAACTGATTGGCTCGCAATAAATGCGTCACCATAATTGCGAATCGAAGCACTTAGGCCGAATTCTCACGATGTAGTGCGTTCCCCTTCGGCGGGGTCAAAAACCTCATGCCAGAGCGGAAAACGAGCGTATGCGAAGATCTCGAAGGAAAAATTCTTGCCGGAGCCGCGGCATTGTAGTATTTAATTACCTACGACACCTGCCAGTTCGCTGGCGATTTCCGGTTTAGGAGGCACAAAATGGCCAAAGTTTGTGAACTATGCGGTAAGAAACCCATGAGAGGGAATAATGTCAGTCACGCTCATAATGTAACCAAGCGGCGTTTTTCGCCCAACTTACAGCACGTGCGGACCATCTATCAGGGAAGAACCCGGCGAATGAAGGTCTGTACACGATGCATCCGATCGGGACTGGTTCAAAAACCCGCCTAGGAGCCTGTCGGAAAACTCCATTTTCGCTCCGGTTGATCATTTTTGATCATTTTTAATCGCGCTTCCGGGATAGTTCTCCGACAGGCTCCTAGATAACCAACTTCACAGAAGGTTCGGTTGCCGCTCAACCCTTGTAGGTACCCTGCATGCGTTTTGCGGCAATCACGTTTTTCAGGGCCTTTATTGATTTCAAGGCCCTCTCCAAATGCTGGGCATCGGATACCGCTATCGTAAAATAGCATTCCGCCTTCCCGTCGGCCCCTGTTTTTACGTTGGCATCCAATATGTTCGTCTCCGCCGAACTCAAGGCGGTGGTGATATTGGCCAAGAGCCCCATTTTGTCGTGGCAGCGAACATGGATACCGACGGGATAAAACTCGTCTCGTTCATTCGCCCAGGACAATTCGATTCGTCTGGCAGAGTCCATGTTTAATGCATGAGGACACGTCGTTCGGTGCACCGTTATCCCCTGTCCTCGAGTGATATATCCCACCACGGGATCCCCGGGTAAAGGTCGACAGCATTTCGCATACCTTACCAGGACATCCTCCACTCCCTTTACAAGGATTCCCGATTGGGGCTTGGGCCGGCGGATACGGTCCTTGAGCTTGGAGACGATGCCTTCCTTGCTTTCGTCCGTCGGTTGCTCACTCGGAACAAATCGACGCACCACCTGCAGGGGGGTCGCCTTTCCGTAGCCGACTCCGACAAGAAGATCGTCGACGGACTTATATCCGAACTGGGCAGCTGCCTCCGCCATTTTCCCCGATTTGATGTGGGCGTTGAGACTCAGCCCATGTTTTCGGAACGCCTTCTCACACATCTCTCGCCCCAGGGCCAAGCTCTGTTTCCGCTCTTCGGCCTTGATGTGCTGCCGGATTCTGGCACGGGCCTTAGCGGTTTTCACGAAGCTGAGCCAGTCCCGGCTCGGTTTGTGGTCTTTCGAAGTAATGATGTCAACTCGCTGACCGGTCTGGAGCTCATACTTCAACGGGACCATGCGCCCATTGACCTTTGCTCCCGTGCACTGGTTACCCACCTCCGTATGGATGGCATAGGCGAAGTCAACGGGCGTGGCCCCTTTGGGCAGATTCAACACATCTCCCTGGGGTGTGAATACATAGACCTCATTGGGAAAGAGCTCAATGCGGACCGTTTCCATGAACTCGTCGGGGTCTTTCAGATATTTCTGCTCTTCCACCAACTTTCGAAGCCAGGCAAAAGCTTGACCCTCTTTTTTGTCAAACTCTTTTCCCTCCTTGTACTGCCAGTGCGCAGCAATGCCGTCTCGGGCCACTCGATTCATTTCTCGAGTCCGGATTTGAATCTCCACCCGTTCACCAAACGGGCCGATGACCGTCGTGTGTAAGGATTGATACATGTTCGGTTTGGGGATACCGATGTGATCCTTGAATCGTTTCGGAATGGGCTTCCACGCCGAATGAATCACTCCGAGGGCCTCGTAGCACTGTTGTACCGTATCTAAAATGATACGAAAGCCGAGGATATCATAGACTTCTTCAAAACCCACTTCCTGCGCCAACATCTTTTGATAGATTCCGTACAGGTGCTTATGTCGCCCTGAAACCTCACAGTTCAAGTGGGCCTGACGCATCTTCTCCTGTATACTTTCCTTGATCGTCTCTATATACTTTTCGCGTTCTTCCCGCTTTCGATCGACCTGTTTGGCGATTTCCCGATACTCATGGGGGATCAAATACATGAACGCAATGTCCTCAAGCTCGTTTTTGATCCAATTGATTCCCAAACGGTTGGCGATAGGAGCGTAGATGTCCAGGGTCTCCTGGGCAATGCGAATTTGCTTGTGCTCTTTTTGAAATCGCAGGGTCCGCATGTTGTGCAACCGATCACACAATTTGATCAAGATGACCCGGATGTCATCGGCCATAGCGAGAATCATTTTCCGGATACTTTCCGCTTGCCGTGCCTCGGAGCTTCGAAACGACAGGGCTCCCAGCTTTGTCACCCCTTCTACGATGTGAGTGACCTCGGGGCCGAACAAGTCCATCAGTTCCTCGACCGTGGCCTCCGTATCCTCCAGCGTATCGTGCAGCAGCCCGGCGGCAAGGCTCACCGAGCCCAACCGTAACTGAGCCAGTAGGCCGGCCACCTCGAGAGGATGAGACAAATACGGTTCTCCCGATAGTCGCACCTGGCCGTCGTGAATGCGAGCCGAATAAACATAGGCCCGCTGCACCAGATCTAAGTCGGCGCCTGGAACATTGGCACTGAGACTATCCAGAATGTCCGTAATGCGAATCATAACCCGTCACTCATCTTCCTCTCGTGCCGAGACAACATCTTGACTCGGAATCGGCTCCTCATTTAATACGCCTTTGCGAAAACGACACGTTGCAGGCTTTTCCGGCCACAAACGATGCATTTTCCTTCTTCCTTCTCCTGAGAAAAGGGAATGCAACGAATGGTCACCCGCAAATCGTTCTTGACCTTTTCCTCGCAATCCCTCCCCTCACACCAATGGGCAAAGGCAAAACCACCGTGAATCTCGGGCTGCCGGGAATTCTTCGGGGTAAAAAACCCATAAAAATCATCCAGGAGGTCGGTCTCAATCCCGTTTGTATTTTTCAATGTTAAGGCTCTTTGGTAGAGGTTGTATTGAATCTCATCCAAAATAGAATGCACCGTTTTCACGAAGGCATCCCTCGGGATCGATTCTTTTTCCCGGGGCCCCTTGTCTCTGCGGCCAACAAAAACCGCATTTTCGGCGATATCTCTCGGGCCGATTTCCACGCGCAGAGGGATCCCCCTCTTAATCCAATCCCATCCTTTGGCCCCGGTTTCCCGATCGTCGATTTCCACCCCGATGTTGGCATCACCATAGGACTGTCCCCTTAGATCTTCAGCCAAGCGATTCGTATACTCCATGACGAGGGGTCTATCCTCGTCCTTTCGAACAATCGGTAGTAGTACCACGTGAGCGGAGGCAACCATCGGCGGCAAAACCAAACCATTGTCATCACTGTGGGCCATAACCATGGCCCCGATCAGCCGTGTAGACACTCCCCAAGACGTCGTCCAGGCATACTCCTCCGTTTCTTCCTTGGATTGATATTTGATGTCCGAGGCCCGAGCGAAGTTTTTGCCCAGAAAATGTGAGGTGCCTACCTGAAGCGCCTTTCGATCCTGCATCATGGCTTCCAGAGTATATGTATTGACCGCTCCTGGAAATCGCTCCGATTCCGTTTTTTCTCCCCTGATGACAGGGACGGCCAGATAGTTTTCAACCAGGTCTGCGTAGATATCGAGCATCTGCAACGTCCGCTCCATCGCTTCTTGTTCATCGGCATGAGCGGTGTGGCCCTCCTGCCAGAGAAACTCACTCGTACGCAGGAAGAGTCGCGTCCGCATCTCCCATCTCACCACATTACACCACTGATTGATCAGGAGCGGCAGATCCCGGTAACTGTTCACCCAGCGGGAAAAAGACTCCCCGATGATGGTCTCCGAAGTCGGCCGTACCACCAGAGGCTCGTCCAGTTCCCCGGCGGGAACCAACCGGCCATCCTCTGTACCCTCCAACCGATGGTGCGTGACCACGGCGCACTCTTTGGCAAACCCTTCCACGTGTTCCGCTTCTTTCTCCAGGAAGTGCTTGGGGATAAAAACCGGGAAATAGGCATTTCGGACACCCGTCTGCTTAAACATACGATCGAGTATCCCTCGAACATTCTCCCAAATGGCATATCCCCATGGCTTAATCACCATACAACCCCGCACCGGGGAACTTTCTGCAAGGTCCGATGCCTTGATCACCTGCTGGTACCATTCGGGATAATCTTCCTGCCGTGTCGGTGAAATTGCCGTCTTCTCTGTCTTCATATAAACGCCCCTAAACCTTTCTAGAAGCCTGTCGCAGAACCATGGGAGCGACTTCGTTTTTGAAAACATTTCTCAGAATTGCTACGTGTCAAGAAACGCCAATTGTTCGAGGGGTTACCTGCGCTTTGGCGTTTCAGCAAAGGGAACGCAAGAAATGATCAAAAACAATCAAGCCGAGGGAAAATGGAGTTCTTCGACAGGCTCCCAGCAATCACTTCTCCACGATTTCAAACCTGTCCACTTCATCGAGCAAAACCTCAACCAATCGGTCTTCCGGCACCTTTTGCACCACTTTGCCCTTCTTGAACAAAACCCCGTGGCCCTTGCCGCCGGCAATCCCGATGTCTGCTTCTCTGGCCTCTCCGGGGCCGTTGACCACACAGCCCATGATCGCCAAGTGCACCGGCTTTGTCTCCGTCAATAAGGCCCTCTCCACCTCGTTGACGATATGAACCAGATCCAGAGAGCAACGGCCGCAAGTGGGGCAGGAAACGATATCGGGACCCCTTTCCCGAATATGCAATGCTTTTAGGATCTCAAAGCCGACGCGAACCTCTTCGACCGGATCTCCGGTGAGGGAGACCCGGATCGTATCCCCGATCCCTTCTGCAAGAAGTATCCCGATACCCAGGCTTGACTTTACCGTACCCCGAACCAGACTCCCGGCTTCCGTCACGCCCACGTGAAGCGGCCAATCGGTCCGCGTTGAAAGCAACCGATACGACACCACCGTGCGGATGACATCCGACGCCTTTATGGAAATCTTCATGGCCGAAACGCCCATGGATTCAAGAAATTCGATGTGGCGGAGAGCACTTTCCACCATGGCTTCCGGGCTGGCACCACCAAATTGCTTCAGAAGATCTTTTTCCAGGGAGCCGGCGTTTACGCCTACCCGAAGGGGAACACGCTTTTCCACGCTCTTTCGGGCAATTTTTTTGATGCCTTCTGCGGAGCCTATATTTCCAGGATTAATCCGGATAGCATCCGCACCGGCCTCAAGGGCACCCAGGGCCAGACGGTGGTCAAAATGGATGTCGGCGATGAGCGGAATCGAAATTCGCGCCTTGATGGAGGATAAAGCCTCGACCGCTCGACGGTCGGGCACCGCCACACGGATCAGTTCGCAGCCGGCGGCTTCCAAACGATGAATCTGATCTACTGTGGCGTCAATGTCGTGGGTAAAGGTGTTGGTCATGGATTGCACCGTGACGGGTGCATTCCCCCCCACGGGCACTTTACTCACCCGAATTTGCTTTGTCTCCTTGCGAGACGGTGACCATGTCATTGACGCAACAGTCGGTTGATCTTCCTTTGATGAATCGTTTGCCGCCGGTACCAAGCAGACCGAATAGAGTACCAGAGTCAATCTTGCGGTTCAAGGAAAAACCCGATGGAAAGCCCTCTGTGAGGGGGCGTTTCAAACCCCCCAAACTACTTCTTCAGCTTTTCATAGGCCTGCTGTACGGCTACGAATTTCTCATGAGCCAGCTTTTGAAACTCCGGACCCAAGTGCTGTACCTTGTCGGGGTGATACTTGGCGACCAAACGTTTGTATGCCGATCTGATTTCTTCCATAGAGGCCCCTTCTCCCACACCCAGCACCTCATAGGGGTTTCCCTCGGTCCTGTGTTCAGCCGTTTCACCTCCCCATCCTTGTCCTCCTCGGCCGCCGGCGTTCGCTCCCGGTGTAGCCCGTTGACGCTTCACGTTCCACCACCAAATCAAGCCGAGTATGACCAGATCATCCACCCATCCCGGGCCGAAAAGGAAGTCCGGCAACAGGTCATACGGACAAAGAAAATAGACAGCGCCCACAAGCCAGGGCAAAAACCGTTTCATCATGGGCCAAAAGAGAACTCCGATTCGTAGCTACGGGGCGGCCACCCCGGTCAAATGGATCGAGACCTTTGCATAACCTCGGACAGCGACAATTATGAGGTTTTTGGGGACCCATTCGGATGAAGTTCACCCCGTTGAATAGGGCTCCCTTTGGGGAATTCAACGGGGCGAACGGCCCACGAACGTGGGTAAATCGTGAG
>Ga0207797_1002959_pt1 | contig 11563 bp, 7 predicted proteins | sample PRCRCaboRojoPR_6_FD_187275 | JGI IMG/M metagenome (GOLD analysis project Ga0207797, IMG submission 187275) | Marine sediment microbial community from Cabo Rojo, Puerto Rico - PR CR 10% Liquid 1 (SPAdes) | ecosystem: Environmental > Aquatic > Marine > Coastal > Sediment | place: Cabo Rojo, Puerto... | reverse complement strand
AACCAGGCCCACAAGGCCCGCCGCCATCGCTCCGATGGACCAGAGCCCGTTGGTCACCACCACGAATTGAGTCAACGCCATGGGCACCCCAATTAGGAAAAGTGCTCCCCACCGGGATCGGAGCGTCGCCGATCCGCCGGCGACCCACAGGGTCGCGGCCCCACAGCAAAGACACGCCAGGCCGAGCATCGCGGCGCTCCATGGAGCCAGGGAAGAACCGGCTCTGCCCGTGGCAGCGATGAGGGCGAAGAATGAGGACCCGAGGGAGCCGAAGGTCACGGCCCAGGGGTGGCCGACCGAGGGGATCACGATGGCCGCCAGCGGCGGAAACCCCAGGCCCACCAGGAGGGGCGCGGTGACCGCCACCGGCACGCCGAAGCCTCCCACGCCCTGTAGGAACGTGCTGAAGACCCAACCGAGAAGGAGCGCCTGCATGCCGCGATCCGGCGTGAGGCGGGGCAGGCCGTCGCCGATGGCGTCTACGGCGCCGGCCTCGTCGGTGGTGCGGTAGAAGAGGAGGGCGCCCCAAATGATGTAGACGACGAACAGCGTAAGGAGCAGGCCCTTCAACTGCGCGTAACCCAATAGGCGGGCATCGGCGCCGAAGCGTAGAGCAGCGACGGCCAGGGCCACGCCCCAGCCCGCAGCGCCGGCCTGCGCCCCCCCCCAGCGGAAGCGGAGCATAAGGATCAAGACGGTGAGTACGGGAAAGAAGGCGAGTATCCAGTCCAAAATTGGGGTCATAGGGTTTCCTGGGCACGTGAGCGGCAAGTCAGCAAGTGGGCGGGGCTGGGGTCCGTTCGCATCGGGCTAGTCCGTGACCGTGATGGTCTGGAGGGTGACGGCGTTGTCGGGGGCGTCCTCGACGGCGAGCCGCAGGCCTGACGCCGGGATGTACATGCCTACCTCGAGCCGGTGCTCGCCGATTCGGGCGTCGTCGCGCACCGGAATCGTGTATGTGTCGGTGATGACCTCGCCCTCGGCCCAGAGGGACGTGGGATAGAGGCCCTCCACCGGCTGACGGTCGACCTGACCCGTCATGGACCCATCCGGGGCGAGCAGGTGGGTAAAGACGGTATAGTCCGTCGTCATCTCTTGGAGGGCTCTCCAGGTCAGGATCAAGTCAAGGGCCTCCTCTGGCTCGACGGCGTCCTGGGAGATGTCGTATCCGACGAGCTCGACGCGCCCGCCCAGCGTGACCCCGACGGGGTGCGATAGGGGGGGCACCTCGAAGGAACGATTCGTCGGAAGAATCTCCACCTCACCCAGGTCGATGGGCGCGGTGCCATCTATCTGGAGCAGGAGTGTGTGGCGGCCTTCAGGAGCGTCCAGCGGAATGCGAGGCTGGTACCGGTCGACCACCACCTCGCCCGGCATCCACGCATCGAACGGGTAGGTGCCGTGTACAGGCGCACCGCTGTAGAGCGTCATCCCGTCCAGGCGGAGGGATAGGTCCATCGAGGCCGTAGGCTCGCCGCCGGCCTGCCAGATCAGGGCGGCGTGGAGACGCTCCCCGGGTCGGAGTCTGGTGTTCGAGAGGTTCGTCCCCAGCAGCGCCACGCCGTCGACGATGACGTCGAGTTGGCGCTCCACCGGCACCTCGTCCGGCGTCGGCAAATCGGCGGGCCGTCGGATCTCGACGGGCAGCTCCGCGTGATAGCCGGCGTAGGCCCCGCTAGAGTCGAGGCGGGGCAGCCGCACGTCGGCGCCGGGTGCGTAGAAGCCAAACTGGATGGTGTAGGAACCGGGGGGCGTCCCAGCCGGGATCGGTATCGACAGATGGTCAATCACCAGCTCTCCCTCGGTCCACTGCTCTGATGGATAATGGAGCGGCTGGGTGTCCGCCCAGAGCGAGCCCCAGGCGTCGACGAGCCGGGCCACGCTTCGATAGTCTGGCTGGTCTGGTTGGCCGACGACGCGCCACGTGACCGCCACGTCTACGGAGTCCCCGGACCGGGGCTCGTTGGTGATGGCATAGCCACGGAGTCGGGCCGCGTGCCCGAAGTTTGTGGTCCGGCCGACATTGGGCGTCGGCGCGTCCGCCGCCTTGGCTTGGTAGACGCGGAAGGCTGCCTCTCCGTCGGGCCCCGTTGGCGCTGCAGTCAGTGCATCATCTGGAAGGAGGGTCTGGGCCCAGCCGACGCCTTGTGATGCGGACCGCGGATAGACGATGAGAGCCTCCCCATCGGGCGGGAAGACGAGGGTACGCCCATCCACCAACCAGCGAGTTGCCGCGTAGGACTCCGCTAAGAAGGCGACGGTGGGGTGGCGGTAGTGTAGGCTGGCCACGTAGGGGGTGGTGGACGAAAGGTCGACCTGGTCGATGTATCGAGCCGCGTCCGCAAGATCGCCGTCGGCTGCGTAGTAGAGGGCGGGGGAGGATGACCAAGTATCGTACGCCCGCGCTGTGCGAACGCCGAGAAGGCTGAGCGCGGCGATGGAAGCGCCCAAAAGGAGGAAGCGCGATGCGCCCTCGCCCAAACCGGCCAGACGGCGCACCAAGCGGAGCGCTGTCCAGAATCCCAAGGCTGGGAAAATGTAGAGAAAGGGAAGGAGGCCGACGGTGCGGAGGTTGCTGGGGGTGATCTCGTCGGCCGCCAGCGCGCTGGGCAGCAGCATGATCGGAAGCAGCGCCAGCAAGAAGGTCAGGGCCGCGGTGGTCAAGGGTTGATTCTGCCCTGCCCGTTCCCGGGCGCTCTGGACGAGGCACGAGACGGCGGCGCCCAGGCCCGTCAAGAAGAGGACAGCCAAAACGGGGCCGAACAGGGGACGCCCCGGGAGGTTGAACCGGATGTAGGGGTCTCCCCTCACAAAGAACATCCCCAGGCAGGCCAGCAACCCGCGCCACGCTTCTGCCCAACTGTCGGCCGCCACCTGGTTGGCGCGCGTCACGAAGCTCTCCGGGTGCGCTATCCAGTAGCGGGCCAGCGGCGCCAAGGCCAGGGCCGCCGCGCCGACAAAGAGGGTGATCTGCGCCAGGCGCAAGCGCCTCTCTTCTCGGTCGGTCCAGATCAAGGCCGCCAACCCCAGGGCCAGCGGCAGAGGGAAAGCCCTAGCAGCCAGGTAAGTGTAGGCGGTGAGCCCGCACGAGACTCCGGCAAGCAGGAGCCAGGGCGTAGATCTGGATAAGAATCGCCCATGGGCATCGACGCGGAACGCGCGCCACAACGCTGCGACGGTGAGCGCCTGGAGAAGCGGTTGCGTGACGGCACGAAAGCCATATCGGCTGAGGAGGACGTGCCAGAATGAGACGGCGAGGAAGGACGCCGACAGCACGGCGATCCAGGAGGCCTCTGCCTGATCTCGGAGAAGCTCGTAGGTGGCCCAGGCAGCCGCGGCGATGGTCGCCAAGCCGACTGTGGCGGCAGCCGAGCGGAGAGCCAGAACGTTGGTCCCGAGGACCTTCATGACGAGAGCCGCCCAGTAGAAGAAGAGGACCTCCTTGCCCGTGTAGGAAGGTATGAACACGGGCCGCTCCAAGCCGCGGGCGATCTCTCCGGCCAGTATGCCGTTGGCTGCTTCGTCGTAGTGGAGGCCGAGGGGATGCTCCGGCAGCCGAAGAAAGCGGAGTCCGAAGCCGACGCCGAGCGCGACCAGGAGGATAACCGGTAGGAGCCGGCGGGAAGAGGCGCGGGAAAGAGCCATCAGCGTTCAGTGCAGCGGTGCATGGTGGTGGGGCTGGGCCTGAGCCCCGTCACCGGTCGGCGTTTGATCCCGCGTCAGCTGACGGCGTCCGAGATTGGGATCTCCAGGGATCCGATCTCTTTGATCTCTACGTGCAGGGCCAGGTCGTGGTGACCGGGGTCGAGGGGATCCGCCGCCACGCGCAGGGTGACGACGACGCCGACGGGGAACTCCAGAGGCCTACCCGGCGAGATGCGGTCGGCCGGGCGGGAATTGCCGCTGGGAGGCACGATTGTCACAGAAGACCCATCGACAGGCTCGCCATCCACGTCGAGGCCCTTCAGTTCGGTGATCGTCGCCGGTGCGATGAGATTCTTCAGGTCAAAAGCGAAGCCGCCATCGTCCGGGCGGAGCGATCCTTTGACGTAGAGTTTCTTCAGCACGGTTGGCGGAATGACGGACATACTGCCTCCTTTTCAAGGTAGTTGTAACATGCATTGAGGCGGTCCGCAAGTTGCGCCAATCAGATGGCGCTCGATGATACCCCGGCCTGTCCGCGCCGGGGGCTTCCTCGCGGCGTTTCGACCGGCGCGACCGCCCCTAAATGACCGTGCCTGCTATCCGACGGCGTCGGTAGATCTAGGTCAAGAGCAGGAGTCCCGCGGTCACGGCGACAGCAGCGGTGGCGGGAGCGATCCTCGCATAGATGGGCCGCCAATCGGCCTCAAAGTAGACTCGGGTCAGCGAAAGACAGAGATGGAGGGGCGACCACATGACGCCGAGAAAGGCGCCAGCCATGATCCAGGCTGCCCATCCCGGCGCCGGCGTGCCGCCGTTCGGCGCGACCAGGGGCAGGACGACCGGAAAGCCTATGCTGAAGGCCGCGTGCGAAAGCCCCGTGAGGAGGCCGGCGATGAACGGCACGACGAAGGCGATGAGTGGGGTCGGTACGTGCGACCGGATCAGGGCCGTCGACACCTGGTGCACGGCGCCGCTCTGAGCAAGGACACGGCGGAAGATCAGGGCGCCAAAGACCACGGCGACGGTCTTCCAGGGGACGCGGTGATGGAGAATCTCGCCGAGCGTGTCGAGACCGAGGTCCTTCACCTTCATCAGCAGCGCGATGGTGGCCACCAGGCCCAGGATCAGCCTGGCGCGCTCATCCACCGGCGTGACCAGAGACAGCGCGATAGCCATCGCGATCGGCCACAGTGCGTCGGCCAGCGAGCGCAGGTCCACAGCAAGGCTCGACGACGGCGCTCGCTGGCCAGCCTTCTCGTTAACAGCCGCCAGGCCGAATACGGCACCACTCACCACGGCCGTGAGCGTCAAGGGCCACGTCGCAGCAGCGAGTTGAAAGGTCTCCATCCTTAGGAGAGCCGCGGCGAGCATCATCGATGGAAAGAGGGGAAAGACGTATTCCCAGATGTGACGGAACCAATAGTTGATGAAGGTCTTGTGCTCTTGGTCGACGTTGAAGCGGTCCCCAACCTCGTTGACCATCGGCGCCGAAAACATTGCCCCGCCGACCATGGGGAGAAGCCCAATGAATGCGGGAAGGGCAGCAATGACCAGCCGCCCGCTGGGGACGAGCCCCTGTAGAGCAGCCACCATCTTCTTCAGGCTTCCCGCTTCGCGGAGCAGCTCGCTGAGAACCATGATCAGTACGACCGAGACCGCGATCCGGACGGTGAGGAGATCAAAGCTGGTCGCGATCGCATCGCGGCCCACGTACGTCAGTGGATAGCCGAAGAGAAGGCCAACGACGGCGGACGCCAGGAGAAGGACCAGACCGAGGTTCCATCCACGGGTGATGAGGAGAACGATGCCCGCGAAGGTGACCGCAAGCTTGGCGAGGGCCATCAGCTCCGGACCTGCAGATTCCATCTTTGATGCACACAGCGCGAACCAGGCGCAATAGGGCGGTGCTTGCAGGAGGACATCGTCACCGAGCTGGGCATGGTCATGAGAAGTATACCCAGGAAGGGCTCACGCGTCCAGCGGGCCGGCGGGCGGGGGAGATCGCCCAAACTGGCCGCCTGACAAGGGTTGTGTTTCGTGGTATCATAGCCGGCCACGGGCTGCACGCCCCAAATTGGGCACCCGAGGTATCCTCACAGACGCGGAGCTGATCGACTCCTGAAGTTTGGTGCGGACCTATTCTAAGGAGGAACTCATGGTCAAGATCATTACAGACACAACGGCCGGCCTCTCCGACGAGATCGTCCAGCGCTATGATATCCCGGTTATCCCCCAGGTGATTATCTTCGGATCTGATTCCTACCTTGAGGGGACGGAGATGGAGCACGCTGTCTTTATGGAGCGGCTGAGGACGTTCAAGGGGCTGCCCAAGACATCCGCGCCGCCACCAGAGTTGTTCGTCAAGGCATTCGACCGCCTGGTGCCTGAAGGTGAATCCATACTCTGCATCCATCCCTCCAGCGACCTGAGTGGCACGGTGCGCTCGGCCACGGTGGCCGCCGCGGACTTTCCGGATGCGGACATCCGGATCATCGACACGCGGTTGATCGGGAGCCCTCTGGCGACGCTGGTGACCCTCGCGGCTCAGTGGGCTGACGCCGGCAGTGATGCCGACGCCATAGAGGCAAACATCCAGGAGCTGATCCCGCGGAGCCGGGTCTACTTCCTCGTCGACACACTCGAGTACCTGGCGAAGAACGGGCGCATCGGGGATGCGGCGGCTCTGCTGGGCAGCGTGCTACGCGTCAAGCCGATTTTGACGCTGCGAGATGGGCGGGCGGCGGAGTCCGAGAAGACGCGCACTCGGAAGCGAGCTGTGGCCCGGCTCAAAGACTTGGTGCTGGAGCAGATACCGGGCGACGGAACGGGGCACCTCTCGATTATGCACGCATCGGTGCCAGAGCAGGCCCAGGACCTGGCCGACGATCTGTGCGAGACGGTGGGGCTTGACTCGGTGCCCATTATGGACGTGCCGCCCGCCATTGTGACGCACGCCGGTCCCGGCGTCCTCGCCGTGGCTTTCTTCGTCGCCGAGTAGTCGCTTGGAGGCAGTGTGAGAATTCGGAAGATTGACACGTCCCATAGGCGGGACGTGCGCCAGTTCATTCAGCTTCCCTTCGAGCTGTACCGGGAGAGCGAGCTGTGGGTGCCGCCGATCGTGTCCGACATGCGGCTGGCACTGAATCGAGACCAGTACCCTTTCTACCGTCACTCGGACGCCGGTTTCTTTCTGGCTGAAGAGGGTGACCGCACCCTGGGCCGCATCGTGGCCATTGACAATCGGCGATACAACGAATACCATCAGAGCAAGACAGCGTTTTTCTACTATTTCGAGACGGTGGACGACGAGAGGGTGGCGGAGGCCTTGGTGAGCGCGGCCGCCGAGTGGGCGCGGGACCGGGGCTTGACGGCGCTCGTCGGGCCGCGGGGTCTGCTCCGGGCGGACGGTCACGGCCTGCTCGTCGAGGGATTCGAGCATCGTCCAGCGATGGGCGTCCCGTACAACCCTCGCTACTATGGGGGCCTCCTTGAAGGCCTGGGTTTCGAGAAGGAGATCGACTTCCTTTCAGCGCACCTCGGTGGAGACTTCGACTTACCGAAGCGGTTCTACGACATCGCGGAGAAGGTGAAGGAGCGACGGGGCTTCTGGGTCAAATCCTTCGAGAGTAAGCGTGAGCTCCGGCGCTGGGTGCCCGAGGTCCAACGGGTGAACAACGAGGCCTTCCCGGACGTGTGGGGGTACTACCCGATTGACGAGGTCGAAGCGAACGCGATTGCTGACCGCTTCCTGGCGGCGGCGGATCCGCGCCTCATCAAGCTGGTCATGAAAGGGGACGAGGTCGTGGGATTCGTCATCGGCTATCCGGACATATCTGCCGGTATACAGCGGGCTGGGGGGCAGATCTGGCCTTTCGGGTGGTTCCACCTACTGCTGGAGATGAGGCGCACGTCCTGGATCAACTTCAACGGGGCCGGCATTCTGCCAAAGCACCAGGGCGTGGGGGCGAACGCCGTGCTGTACACGGAGTTGGCCAAGACGGTCCTCGAGTTCGGGTTTGAGCACGCTGACCTGGTGCAGGTGGCCGAGAACAACATCGAGAGCAAGGGTGAGGTTGGGGCCGTGGGAGGGGAGTGGTACAAACGTCACCGCATCTACCGGTTGGCCCTCTAACGCCCGCGCTGCGCCTTGCCCGTTCATCAAGGAGGGCCTTTGAGCTCACGCACACCGCCGCACGGACCCGACGCCGGCAGGACGCTGTGCGACGGACCGCCCCACGTATCATTCTGGAACAAGGTCGTCTACGGCAGCGGGGACTGGTCGCTGGCCACCTTTGGGACACTGCGACAGATCTTCTACGCCATCTTCCTGACGGATGCCGTTGGGCTTGAGCCGCGTTTGGCTTCGATGGCCGCGCTGGTGGGGATCGTCTGGGATGCGATCAACGACCCCCTGGTCGGCAGCCTTAGCGATCGCTTGCGCACGCGCTGGGGAAGGCGGCGGCCGTTCCTCCTGCTATTCTCAATCCCCTTCGGGCTCGGCTTCCTGCTCCTCTGGTGGGCACCCCCGTGGAAGAGTCAGATAGCCCTGGCCGTGCACGTCACGCTGGCGTATATGATCAGCGACAGCCTGCAGACGCTGGTTTCCGTGCCCTTCTACGCGCTGACGCCGGAGATGACACCAGACTATGACGAGCGGACCCGGCTGACGGGCTTCCGTATGCTCTTCAACCTACTTGCTTCGCTGGCGGCAGCGGTGCTGGCCCCTCTCATTGTCGATGAGGCCCTGGCGGCCGGCTACACGATCCAACAGGGATACTTGGCCGTCGCGGCTCTCTTCGGCGGGTTGGCCACGATGCCGTTTCTCTTGATGGCGTTTGTGGTGCGGGAACGCTTCGGCTGCCGATCGTCCGAGTCAGTGCGACTGCCCGATCTCGCGCGATCGGCCTGGGAGAACGTACCCTTCCGTTTTGCGACGGGGATCTACATCCTGAATTGGATCACGTTCGACCTCGTGGGATTGATGCTGCCCTTCATCCTCGTGTACTGGGTGGCCGGCGGCGATCTTGTGGCCACAACCACCTTGTTCGGGGTCGAACTCGCTCTGGAATCGGCGGTGCTGGGATTGATGCTGGTCACAGCGGTGGCCGCCCTGCCGTTCTGGACCTGGCTCGCCCGGGCGATCGGCAAGCGATTGGCCTACATGCTGGGGATGGGGTTCTGGGCCCTGGTGCAGATGCTGATCATTCTCGTTCAACCTGGTCAGGTGGGTTTCATCCTCGGCCTCGGTGTGCTGGCCGGACTCAGCGTCTCGACGGCACACGTGCTGCCGGATGCCATCTTCCCGGACGTGATTGAGTGGGATGAGCTGCGCACGCGGCGGCGGTGCGAGGGGGCCTACTATGGACTCAAGAACTTCGTTCGGAAGCTCGCGGGCGCCGTCGCCGTCTTCGTCGGGCTGCAGGCCCTGGGATGGTTCGGGTATCAGGCGCCGCCGGCGTCAGCCACCCAGTTCAGCCAGTCGCCGGAGACGCTTATGACGATCCGGGTCATGACTGGCCCGGTGGGGGCCGTGCTGCTGATCAGCGCGATCGCCCTGGCCTGGTTCTACCCCATCACGCGTCAGCGTCACGCGCGCATCCGCAGGCTCTTGATGCGCCAGCGTGAGCGCGATGCACAGGCCTGAGGTGATGATCGGACCACTTGCGGGTTGCGGGGGCGGGATGCTCATTTCTCAGGAGTCTCGACGCCCGCTAGGATGATGAGAAGGGAGGAAACCCTCGGACTCTCACTCGGCGTCCCAAACGCAGCGAAAGCCGAGATTGGCAGCCAGAGCTTCAGGGGCCAGCTGCCCGCGCCAGGCGGAACGGACCGCTGCCGGAGAGGAGTTGTAGGCCCCTCCGCGCACGACCTTCTTCTCTGTAGCTGAGGGGCCGGTCGGATTCTCTTGGTCGGCCGCCTTGTAAGGGCCGCGCCAATCCGCAACCCACTCGTGGACGTTCCCGGCCATGTCGAGAGCTCCGCACCAGCTGGCGCCGCCGGGGTAGGCACCAGCTGGGGCTGTGAGCTCGTAGCCGTCGTCGAAGGCGGCCGCGCCATGTTCCTCCGGGCAGTTAGCGTCGCAGAAGTTGAGCCGAGTTCCGTCGAATTCGTGGCCCCAAGGAAAGGTAGGTCCCTCAGGGCCTCGGGCCGCGAACTCCCACTCGGCTTCTGTCGGAAGCCGGCCGCCGGCCCTGGCGCAGTAGCTCTCCGCAGCGTGCCAATCCACGCCGGTTACCGGATGCCGGCCCTCCGCCCTTTCCCTCTCTGACAGCGACGCCTGAGGTTTCGGGCAGTCACCCGCTCTGACGCAGGTATCGTACTCGCTGTGGGTCACCTCAGTCTGGTCGATCCAGAACGGGTCCAGCGTGACTCGGTGGCGCGGCTGTTCCACCTCGTACACCCACTGCTCGCAGGCACCGCCGTATTCATCACAGAAGGCCATCGCCTCGGCCACGGCCTCATCGTCACTTCCCACGTGGAAGTCGCCCGCCGGCACATGGACCATCACCTTGTCATCGGCTGGGCGCGTCCATTGATCACCTGCCGACAGATCCTCCGTGGGAGGGGCGGGACTGGAAGCGGCCGGGGGAGTCTCTTCCGCACCGACGCCGATGACGAAGAGCATCAAGACCAAGCAAGCCAGCGCAACGCCTGCCAGGGCCCCTAAGATCAGGACCCAGGCCGGCAGCCCGCGGAGGAAACACCCCCCGCGACGATCGTCGGGCTTCTCACCATGCGGACCGGCTCGTTCCAGCTCGGGTAACGGTATGTCCCTGCGTTCGACGTCCTGTCGTGGAGCCCTGTCCGGCCGCGCCGGGCTCCTGCGGGATTCTGCCTGGTCGCCCAAGGGGCGACGTTGGCTCCGGCCGCTGGCACGTGCCGTACGCGGTGGCGGATCACGTCTCGGCTGCTCCCGCTGCGGGGCCCGGAGCGCTTCCTGCATTGCCCTTGCGCTCGCGAAGCGTTCCTCCGGCCGCTTGTTCAGTGCCTTGTCCACCGTTTCGGTCAGCCAGTTCGGCACACCCGGCCTCACATCGCGGAGCGGATCGGGCCGCTGCTGCTGGATCAGGGCTATGTTGCGCGCTTGGGCGGCCGGTGTCGTCTCGGTTTGGAAGCCGAGATAGGGGCGTCCGGCGACCATCCGGTAGAGGAGTACGCCCATGGCGTACACGTCGACCCGGGGGTCGTCGCGCACCCCGGCGAGTTGCTCCGGGGCCATGTACTGGACCGTGCCCATGGCCATGCCGGCGGCGGTGTGGAATTGGCGGGTCATCATCTCCGTGGAGACGTACGCGATCCCGAAGTCCACCAGCTGCACCTGATCCGCATCGTCAAAGAGGACGTTTGCGGGTTTGATGTCGCAGTGGACCACGCCTCTCTCGTGAGCGTAGTGGAGCGCGCCACAAAGGTCGGCAGCGATCCCTGCCGCCCGGTCGATAGCGAGAGGACCTTGCTGGAGTCGGTCGCCAAGGGAGCCGCCCGACAGATACTCCATAGCAAGATAGTAGGTCCCGTGGTCCTGGAAGACACCGTAGGTGCGAGCGATGTGGCGGTGCTTGAGCCGCAGGGTGGCACGTGCTTCCTGGACAAAGCGTTTGACCATCTCAGGATTGTGCACGAAGGTCGGCACGAGTTCCTTGATGGCGACGGCTTCACCAGTCAGGCGCTCACGAGCGCGATAGACGTAACCAAAGCCGCCCTGTCCGATGACGGCGTCGATCTGGTACTTGTTGTCGAGGAGAGTTCCCGGCTGGAGCATAGCCGCCCCCTAATCTGCTGTAAGGCGCAGTTCTCTAACCCTGGCAAATCCCGTATATGCTCAGCGCTGCACGAGGACAAGCGCTGTGGTGGACCACATCACGCTGAGGGCCGCGGCATGCGGTCCGGCGACACCCGCAGCGGCCCAGCCCGTCGGAGG
>Ga0207797_1002958_pt1 | contig 11568 bp, 10 predicted proteins | sample PRCRCaboRojoPR_6_FD_187275 | JGI IMG/M metagenome (GOLD analysis project Ga0207797, IMG submission 187275) | Marine sediment microbial community from Cabo Rojo, Puerto Rico - PR CR 10% Liquid 1 (SPAdes) | ecosystem: Environmental > Aquatic > Marine > Coastal > Sediment | place: Cabo Rojo, Puerto... | reverse complement strand
GATGGGGGAGACCGTCACCCACTGCGGGCCGAGCGGCGCCGGCCAGACGACGAAGGCCTGCAACCAGATCGTCGTGGCCGCCCAGATGGTCGGGGTCAGCGAGGCGCTCGTCTTCGCCCACAACGCCGGCGCCGACCTCGAGGCCGTCGTGGACGCGATCAGCGGCGGCGCGGCCGGCTGCTGGACGCTCGACAACCGCGCGCCGACGATGATCGAGGGCGACTTCGACCCGGGCTTTTTCGCCGAGTACCAGTACAAGGACCTCCGCATCGCCACCGACGCCGGCGAGGCCTTCGGGTCGCCCATGCCGGGGACCGCGCTGGCCCACGAGCTCTACAAGACGATGGTGGAAAACGACATGGGGCGGGACGACAACTCCGGCGTGATGCAGGTCATCGAGATGATGGGCGGGACGGAGGCCCGCGTCGAGGACTAGCTGGCCGTCCCTCGCGGTCCGGACCGCGTCGTCCGATGCCGTCGATTAGGACGACGCGATGCCGGTGCAGTCCCCGCAGTAGGCGTGACGACGGTACATGGTCGTGCTGTCGAGCCGCTCGCCGCAGTCCCGACAGCGGTGGTATGGTTCGGCGTGCATGACTGGATCGGCGACCGGATGCCGTGGAATCCCGTTACGGCCGCAGGGTTTTAGGCTTGCCGAAAAGCTGTGTGGCCGCCCGCGCCGAACGAGGACGGTGGCCCGGCGCTCGGCCGGCGTGCCCCCGCCGCGTGGGAAGTGTGAGCAGGTTTATTGGGCCGGCGGCGTTCTATCAATATTGTATCATGGACGCCGAAGACCTCCGCTCGCTGCTCGAAGAGAACGGCGAACTCATGGTGAACGTCACCGAGTTCCCCGAACCACTGGAGCTCCACCTCCACGACGCCGAGATCGGTGACGAGGAGGTCCGGCTCCAGCTGACCGACGGCATCATCACGTTCGACGTCGACGAGGTGACGGGTGCCTGGCAGCACACGCACTCGCTCGCGGACATCGGGCTCGAATAGGACCCCGGAATCACCCCGCCCCGGACGATGCCCGGCGGATTCTGCCGTTTCCAGCGCCCGGGAATGATGGCTGCCGTTCTTCGGTCACGCCCGCATAGGGACTCGCATGTACGAGTCGATACTCGTCCCGATCGACGGCAGCGCCGGCTCCGAGGAGGCACTCACGCACGGGATCGACCTCGCGGACCACTACGGCGCGACCGTCCACCTCGTCCACGTGGTGGACGAGGACGTCTACGGGCACTACGGCGGGATCGACGCCATCGAGCACGCCGAGGAGGCACTCGAGGAGTCCGGTCGGGAGGCACTGGAGCAGGCCCGGGCGCGCGTCGAGTCGGCCTCGCTCCCGGTCGAAACCCACGTGGAACACACGACCACGCACGAGGGTATCGTCGACACCGCCCGGCAGGTCGGGGCCGACCTGATCGTGATGGGCACGGAGCAGCGGTCCGCGGAGTACGAGCGATTCATCGGCAAGGTCAGCGACCGGGTCCTCAAGACGAGTCCGATCCCCGTCCACCTCGTCAAGGCCGAGGGGTGACCCCGCACGGCGGGCCGGTCGGTCGCCGCCGCCCGGCCGGACCGGCTTCCGCGAAATCAGCTCGCTCGTGGGGTCGAGCAGCCAAATTTTGAGAATCTGGCTGGCACTTTTATGAGTTTACCGTGCTAGTACGTAGTATGGAATCGAACTGGCGCGAGGCCGAGCGGGACTTCGAACACCCCGTCATCGGCACGTCGACGATCCCGGAGCTCTTCGAGGCGTCCGCGGCACGGAACGCCGATCGGCCGGCACAGATGTACAAGGGAGGGATCTACGACCGGGCGATCACGAACGGCGTGCTCCCGCCGGCCCCCGACGGCGACTTCGCCTCGATCACCTACGCGGAGATGCGGGAGATCGTCCGCAACCTCGCGACCGGCTTTCGCGAACTGGGGGTGGCCGACGGCCGCCGGATCGGCATCTTCTCGCACACGCGCTTGGAGTGGGCGCTGAGCGACTTCGCGATCCTCGCGGCCGCCGGCGTCGTGACGACGGTCTACAGCTCCTCCTCGGAGCGACAGGTGCGGTACCTGCTGGAGGACCCCGGCGCGCGTGGCGTCGTGGTCGAGAACGGCGACCACCTCGAGCGCGTCCTCGCCGTCGAGGACGACCTCGACCTCCAGTTCCTCGTCAGTTTCGACGAGCTGAGCGGTGACATGGGAGCCGTCCACGAGCAGCGCGACGACGTCTACACCATCGAGGAAGTCCACGACCTGGGCGCGGACCTCTACGACGAGGCCGACTACGAGTCCTGGCTCGCCGAGCGCGAGCCGGCGGACCTCTGCAGCCTGATCTACACCTCGGGGACCACCGGCCGGCCGAAGGGGGTCGAGTTGACCCACCGCAACTTCCGGGTGAACGTCAACCAGGTCTTCGCCCGGTTCGGGCCGCGCCCCGACAAGCCCGAGGACCTCCCCGTGATCGACGAGACGACCCGGACCGTCTCCTACCTGCCCCTCGCCCACGTCTACGAGCGCACCTCCGGCCACTTCGTGAACTTCGCCGCCGGGGCCTGCGTCGCCTACGCCGAGGACCCCGAGACCCTCCAGGAGGACTTCAGCCTCGTCCGGCCGACGGCGGCGACGAGCGTGCCGCGCGTCTACGAGAAGATCTACGACGCCATCCGCGAGCAGGCCTCCGAGAGCGACCTCAAGGAGCGCATCTTCGAGTGGGCCGTCGACGTCGGTCGGGCCTACAACGAGGCCGACCGGCCCGGCCTCCTGCTCCGGACGAAGCAGGCCCTCGCCGACCGGCTGGTCTTCTCCCAGGTCAAGGAGGGGCTCGGCGGGAACATCGAGATGCTCTTCAGCGGCGGCGGGAGCCTCTCGCCGGAGCTGTGCTCGCTGTACCACGGCATGGGCCTGCCGATCCTCGAGGGCTACGGCCTGACCGAGACCTCCCCCGTCATCACCACGAATCCCGCCGAGGAGCCCAAGATCGGCACCATCGGCCCGCCGGTCCGTGACGTCGACGTCAAGATCGACGAGGCCGTCGTCACCCAGGCGGACTTCGCCGCGGACGAGGGCGAGGTGGGCGAACTGCTCGTCAAGGGGCCGAACGTCTTCGAGGGCTACTGGAACATGCCCGAGGCGACCGAGGACGCCTTCCACGAGGACGAGACGGGGCGCTGGTTCCGGACGGGCGACGTGATGCACCAGCGCCCCGACGGGTACCTGGAGTTCCGGGAGCGCCTGAAGCAGATCCTGGTCCTCTCGACGGGCAAGAACGTCGCGCCCGCCCCCATCGAGGACGCCTTCTCCGCCAGCGAGGTCGTCGAGCAGGCGATGGTCATCGGCGACGACCGCAAGTTCGTCAGCGCCCTGCTCGTGCCCAACTTCGAGCACATCACCGCCTGGGCGGCCGATCGGGGGATCGACCTGCCCGAGGCCCACGCGGACGTCTGCGAGGACGAGCGCGTCATCGACTACGTCGGCCAGGAGGTCGAGCGGATCAACGGGAACTTCGAGAGCTACGAGACCATCAAGAAGTTCCGGCTCGTCCCGCTCGAGTTCACGGAGGACAACGACCTGCTGACGCCGACGATGAAGAAGAAACGCCGGAACATCCTCGAGCGGTTCGAGGACAAGGTCGAGGACATGTACCCCGAGGACGAGGAAATCGAGGCCGCGGCCTGACTGGCGCGGAGGGGTTTCGTCGATCCCCGACTCAGGCGACCGCCAGGCGCATCTTCACGCCGTACCGGGCGACGCCCTCCTGGGTGTAAATCCGCCGGATGGTCGCCTCGACCCGGTCGCCGACCGCGACGGACTCCTCGCCCTCCCGGAGCACCTGGACCGGCGTCGAGACCGACCCACCCTCGGGCCCGTCGAGGGCGACGATGGCGCTGACGTAGCTGCCGCCCCGGGCCTGCTGCTCGACGAATTCGGGTGGGGCACCTCCTTGCCCGATGACCGTGGTCGCCTCGACGACGCCGGACCCGGGGAGGGCAACGTCGTCGTACGCGTCGAGCGTGCCACAGTCCGTGCAGGCGCCGCCGGGCGGGAAGGCGAGCGTGCCACACTCCCGGCAGCGGCCGGCCACGAGGCGGTGGCGCTGCGGGATGGTTCGCCGCCAGTTCGGGACGCTGACGTACGCGCCGCCGCCCTCGGGCTCGCCCGTCGTCACCTCCCCACGGCGGCGAAGGTACCCGGCGTAGTCGAGGGTCTCGACGCCGTCCAGGTCGATTTCGACGGGAACGGCCGAGCCGTCGACAACCAGCGCCGTCGCGCCGCCGCCCGAGCCGTAGCCGATCACCGGCACCGATTCGTGGTCGCCCGCGAGGGCACTCGCGAGGCCGAGCAGTGGACTCGCCGCGCCGGTGTCGCCCAGGTCGTGAACCGTCGTCCCCGCCTGGATGGCCGCGGTATCGACGCCGAGGGCGCCCGCCGCGCGGTAGGGGAGGCCGCCGTCGGGCGACTGGAGTGCGAGTGCGTCCGCGTCGCCGAGGTCGGTCGCCAGCGCGGCGGCGGCCGCGGCCACCGTCTCGCGGAAGGCCTCGCGGTCGTATTCGGTCACGCCGAGGCCGGTCGTCTCGGCCGCGCCCGCCGGGCGGAAGCGCGTGCCGGGGTAGGGGCTGACGTGCTCGACGGGCTCGCCCACCTCACCGGGTGCGTCCGGGTCGAGCACCAGTGCTGCGGCGCCCGCGCCGCCGGCGTGTTCGACCGGGTCGTCCGGTGGCCCCCGGGGGGCGTCGCTCGCGACCACCAGGGCTCGCCCGCCCGCCTCGGCCGCCTCGCGAGCGTCGACCAGCGCGTCCACGCCCGCCCTGGTGCTCCCCTCGAGCTGGCGTGTCGTCACGTCCGCGGACAGGCCGAGCGTGCTGACCAGCCGCGGCGCGACGGCTTCCTCCTCGTAGGGCGGGTTCGTCGTGCCGACGAACAGCCCGTCGACGGCGGACGGATCGCAGGCGGCGGCGTCGAGCGCCCGCGTCGCCGCCTCGTAGGCCATCGTCAGCGTGTCCTCGTCGGCGTCCGGGACGGCCGTCTGTTCGATGCCCGACGCCGCGAACTGTCCGCGGGCCGCCGTGACGGCCTCGGCTGGGAGCCGTCCGGCCGGCGCGTAGGCCCCCACGCCGGCGATGCCAGTCACGCGCCCACCTCCTCGCGCTCGAAGACGTGAACGACCGACGCGCCGCCGCTCCCGCCGACGTTGTGGGTGAGGCCGTACCGCGGGGCCTCGAGCTGGCGCTCGCCCGCGTCGCCGGTGAGCTGGTCGAACGCCTCGGCGACCTGGCCGATTCCCGTCGCGCCGATGGGGTGGCCCTTGGACTTCAGCCCGCCGGAGGTGTTGACCGGCAGCTCGCCGTCGGGGTCGGTGTAGCCCTCCCGGAGGAGCCTCGCCGCCTCGCCCGGCTCGCAGAAGCCGAGGTCCTCGTAGGCGACGAGCTCCGCGATGGCGAAGCAGTCGTGGACCTCGGCGAAGTCGAGGTCGGCCGGCGTGACCCCCGCCGCCTCGTAGGCCGCCTTGGCGGCCACCTGGCTGGCCGAGATAGCCGTGTAGCTGTCCCGCTGGGCGAGGCCAACGCGCTCGCTGGCGGCGCCGACGCCCGCCACGCGGATGCGCTCGTCCGTGTAGGCGTCCACGACGTCCTCCGAGACGAGCAGCGCCGCGGCCGCCCCGTCGGAGGTCGGACAGCAGTGATAGAGGTTCAGCGGCTCGGCGACCTCGGGCGCGGAGACGGCGTCCTCCAGGGAGCACTCGAAGCCCAGGTGGGCCTTCGGGTTCTTCGCGCCGTTCGCGTGGTTCTTGACGGCGACGCGGCCGAAGTCCTCGGGCGTGGCGTCGTAGGCCTCGAGGTACGCGCTGGCCATCTGGGCGTAGACGCCCGAGAAGGTCGTCCCGGTCAGCCGCTCCCACTCGGTCTCGCCGCTGACGCCCAGCCAGTACTTCGTCACGTCCCCGGACATGTCCGTCATCACGTCGAAGCCGCCCGCGAGGACGACGTCGGCCATGCCGCTCCGGATCGCCTGGACGGCCTGCCTGACGGCGTAGCCGCCCGCGGCGCAGGCGTTCTCGATCCGGGTGCAGGGCACGTTGTGGAGGCCGACGTGTTCGGTCACTGCCGGGCCGGGCAGGCCCAGCTGGCGACCGCCGACGCCGAGCGTTCCGACGACGGCCTCGTCGATGTCCCCGGTCGGGACGTCCCCGTCGACGCTGTCCCGCGCGGCCGAAAACGCCTCGGCGAAGAGGTCGCGGTAACTCCGGCCCGGAAAGGCCCCGAAGGGCGTCTGCCCGGCTCCGATGACGTAGACGTCTCGCATACCCGCGGCGTCGTCGGGGGCGAGTTTATAGCTTCGGAAGCGGGGTACTCGGCCCGACTGCTGGGCTCGGGCCGAGCCTGTCCCGGTCAGGTGACGCCGATGTAGGCGTCCCGCACGTAGTCGTTGGTCTTGAACTCCTCGGCGGTTCCGGTGAGTTCGATCGTCCCCGTCTCGAGCAGGTACAGCCGGTCGGCGTGGTTCATCGCGAACGTCGTGTTCTGCTCGGCGAGGAGGAGTGTCAGCCCCTCGGCGCGAAGCTCGTCGACCGCGTCGCTGATGTCCTCGATGATGACCGGTGCGAGCCCCTGCGTCGGCTCGTCGAGCATCAGCAGGGCCGGATCGCCCATGAGCGCCCGGCCGATGGCGAGCATCTGCTGCTCGCCGCCGCTCATGGTCTCGGCCTCCTGGTTTCGCCGCTCCGCCAGACGGGGGAAGAGGTCATAGACGTACTCGAGGCGCTCCTCGAGTCGGTCCTTGTCGAGGCGCTGGCCGCCCATGAGGAGGTTCTCGTGGACGGTGAAAAACGGGAAGAGGTCGCGGTCCTCCGTGCAGTGGAGCAGTCCGTCGCCGACCAGCTCCCGCACCGGGCGGTCACCGACCTCCTCGCCGCCGTAGCGGATGGTACCCTCGTAGGGAACGAATCCGCTGATGGCCTCGAGGAGCGTGGTCTTGCCGGCGCCGTTGGGCCCGATGACGCTCACGATTTCGCCCTCGGAGACGTCGAGTGAGACCTCCGCCAGCGCCTGCGAGGAACCGTAGTAAACGCTCACGTCCGCGACGTCCAGTAGCCGATCGGCGGACATCTAGATCTCCCCCGCGAGATAGGCCTGCTGGACGGCCTCGTTGTCGGCGATCTCCTCGGGCGTCCCGTCCGCGAGCTTCGACCCCTCGTTCACCACGATGACGCGATCCACGAGCTGCATGAGCCCGTGCATGTTGTGGTCGACGACGACCAGCGTCATGCCCTCGTCCCGGAAGGACCGGATCTCCTCGGAGAGGTCCCGGATCTCCGCCTGGTTCAGCCCGGCGAAAGGCTCATCGAGCAGAAGGAGGTCCGGCTCCGTCGCGAGGGCCTTCGCGATCTCGAGCCGGCGCCGGCCCGCGTGGGGCAGCGACCCGGGCAACTTCTGGAGGTCGTCCTCGAGGTCGACCCGGCTGGCGATCTCAGCGATCTCCGCGTCCTCGCCCCCGGCCTGGAAGGCGAAGGGACTGTTCGGCACCGTGAAGATGCGGATGTTGTCCTCGACGGTCATCTCCTCGAAGGGATTCGAGTCCTGGGAGACCCGGGCGAGGCCGTGGTTGACCAGTTCGTGGGTGTCCCAGTTCGTGACGTCCTCGCCGTTCAGGTAGATCGACCCGCCGGACACCGGGAAGACGCTCATGATGCAGTTGAACACCGTGGTCTTCCCCGCGCCGTTCGGCCCGATGAACCCGAGGATCTCGTTGTCGTGCACCTCGAAGGAGAGGTCCTCGACGGCGACGAGGCCGCCGAAGCGCTTGGTCAGGTTCTCGACGACGAGCGGATCGGACGCCTCGCTCACGCCGAGTCACCTCCCAGGTCCCCGAGGAAGGTCCAGAACCGCTTCAGGATGCCCTGCGGGGAGTACACCAGCAGGATCAGGATGACCGACCAGACCGCGACCCAGCGCGCGTTTGGCCCCAGGAAGGTCCGGAAGAGATCGTCCCGGAGGTAGATGAGGATGTAGGCGGCGCCCGCGGGTCCGAGGATGGTCCCCATGCCGCCGACGGCGGCGATGGCGATCATCTCGATGCTGCGGTCGACGATCAGGAAGGCGATGGGCTCGACGTTGCCGAAGAAGTGGGCCAGGAGGGCCCCGCCGAAGCCCATGGGGATCGCGCTGTAGACGAAGCCCCAGATCTTGAACCGGGTAGTGTCGAGACCGGCCGCCTCGACGGCGACCTCGTTCTGCCCGATGGCCTTGAGCACCATGCCGACGTCCGACCGGCTGATGTACAACAGGAGGCCCGTCACCACCGCCGCCGGGATCAGGGTGTAGTAGAACATCGTCGTGTTGTCGAAGGTCAACACCGAGACGGTGCTGATCCCCATCTCGCCGTTGGTGTACTGGGAGAAGATGTAGACGGCCTTCGTCGCGACGAGGACCGACACGAACGTCAACAGGGAGAAGTACGGCCCGCTCAGGCGCAGGGCCGGCAGCGCGAACACCAGCGCCGCAACGACCGCCATGATCACCGACAGCGGGAGCGTGATGTACATGGCCATCTCCGGGTCGATGTTGAACGTCAACAGCGCCGTCGTGTAGGCGGCGATGCCCGAGATGAACGAGTGGCCGAAGCTGATGTAGTTGGTGTGGCCGCTGATGATGTCCCAGCTGACGACGAAGATCACCCAGATGTTCGCGAAGGCGAACACGTAGGTGAGACTCGGCGCCCAGACCGGGATCGTCACGAGCCCGAGGATTGCGACGACCAGGACGGCCAGCTGGTACCGGTTCGCCGTGGCGTCGAACAACGGTACGGCGAAGCCGGCCGGTGATTCCTCCGCGTCCGCGGTGGCTGGATTACTCAATGAACTCCCTCCCGAACAGGCCCTCCGGTTTGACGATGATGATGGCGACGAGCAACAGGAGCGCGAACATGCCCCGCCACTCCGCGCCGATGAGGTTGACGGTGAGCGTCTCGAGATAGCCGATGAGGTAGGCGGCGATGATCGAGCCCTTGATGCTGCCGACGCCACCGATGGTGACGATGATGAAGGCGAGGCCAAGCGCCTCGACCCACATGAGCGGACTGGTCGACTGGAGCGTCCCGATGAAGACGCCAGCGAAGCCCGCGAAGGCGCCGCCGACGAACCAGGTCGCCGCGTTGACGTAGAACACGTTCGTCCCCGTCAGCTTCGCGCCCTTCTCGGTCATCGAGGTCGCCAGAATGTTTCGCCCGAGCCGAGTCCGGCGCACGAAGAGATACAGCAGCCCGAGCGCGACCCACGAGAGGGCGAAGGCGATGAGCTGGTAGTACCTGATCCGCGTCCCGGCCACCGGAATGCCTCCCGAGATGATCGGCTGGAGCGAGCGTGGCGCCAGGGAGAACCGGAGAACCAGGAGTTCCTGGACGATCAGCGCGACGACGACGGTCGCGAGGAACGTGATGACGACGTTGCTCTCGATGTACCGGACCAGACCCAGGTACAGTAGGAGCGAGAAGGCGCCCACGGCGAGGATCGCGACGGCGAAGGCGGCCAACCCGGGAACGTACTGACTGACGACCAGATACGTGAACGCCCCGAGCATGATGAAGGCGCCGTGTGACAGGTTGATGACGCCCCGGACGCCGTAGATGAGCGAGAAGCCGATCGCTATCAGGACGTAGACCGAGCCGATCATGCCGCCCGTCACCAGGATCGTGACCGGGTCAACCATCCGTCTGCGTGCTGTGTGCGTGCATGTTCGTAGTGAGGTGAGGCGGTAGTCGCGTCCCGTTTCAGGCCATCCAGGGCGGCATCTGGTGGTCGGCCGTCGAGAAGGCTTCCGGCCAGACGCACACCTTGGCCCCGTCGCCCTCGATCATGTCGTTCTCGGCCTCCTCCTGCCACTGCGTGACCGGGAACGGCGCCAGGTCGTCGCCGTGCTTGACGTCGTGTGGGTAGTCGTGGTCGGGACCGTAGAACTGAATCTGCCCAGCGGTGCCCGTGTAGTCGGTGGCCTCGAGTTCGGCGACGATGTCGTCCAGGTCGTTCTCGTAGTCGGCCGATCCCACCGCCTCGACGGCCTCCTTGAAGATGTAGCCGGCGTCGTACGTGCCGAATCCCATGTACATGGGCAGCGTCGGCCGTTCGGAGAACTCGGCCTGGTAGTCCTCCGCGAAGGGGACCGTCTTGTCGGTAACCGGGGCCGTGCCGCCGGCCCCCGACTCCGCGGTCGTCTCGTAGAGACAGCCGCCGTTCGTGTCCGCCCAGTACTGGGGGGACATGGAGGCGACGTTGATGCCCTCCTGGGCGAAGGGGTACTCGTTCTCGCCCCAGGTCGCCAGCATGGACGTCCCGGGGATGTGCGAGATGGCCTTGAGCTGGGCGTCGGCGCCGGACTCCTCGATCTCGTCGAGGATCGGAGTGAAGTCGGTCGTGTCCGGCGAGATTCGCCGGTCGAGCGCCAGCTCGAGGCCCTTGTCCTGGACGCCGGCGGTCGTCCGCTCGGACATCGGCTTGGTCCACTCGGCGTCCTCGACGACCACCGCGAAGGAGTTCCAGCCGTGCGTGTCGCTCAGGTACTCCGCGTAGTCAGCGAGCAGGTCCGCCTGGAAGTCGGCGTTGACCGGGTTACACCGGAAGACGTTCTTGTAGGTCTCGTAGTCCTCGCCGACGAAGTTCTGCGTGATCTGTGGCGACGCCGACCCGGTGTCGATGAACGGAACGTTCAGGTTTCCGACCCGCTCCTCGATGCCGAGCATGGTCTCGCTGGCGAAGGTCCCCGAGATCATCTTCACGTCCTCCTCGTTGACCATCTCCTGGACCAGCTGATTCGCCTGGGAGGGACTGAACTGGGTGTCACCCTCGACCAGTTGGACCTCGCGGTCGAGGATGCCTCCGTCCTCGTTGAGGTGGTCGACGAGCAGCCTGGCGCTGTTCATCGACCCGGCACCCATGTCGTGTTGCACCGGCGCGAGGTGTCCGATCTTGATCGGCCCACCGCCACCGCCGCCGTCCCCGCCGAGACACCCCGAGAGCCCGAACGCGGCCGTCGAGGCGACTCCGACGCCCGCCGCCTTCAGGAAGCTCCGCCGGTTCGAGCCCGAGTCGTCCCGACTTGTCCGTGTGTTATTGTCTGACGACATGGGACGGATGACACCGGGCCCATACTAATGCATTGCGATCAGTGGAATTTTCAATATATGTGAGGGAATAATGAACGTTCGGTAAATTTTGGGCTAGCCTTGTTCACAGTAGGAGAACGTTGCTCGAATATATTCGGGTGTTCGTTGAAGAATCAGGGGGTGTCGACCGGGGTGAGGACGCTCTCGGGCCAACGGTGTCGCGTGTCGGTGTGGGGACCGGCCAGTCGGAGCGGGGGACGGCCGATTTATGGGGGAGGCCGATCAAGCTGGGCGCGATGACGCCCGTCCACATCTCGAGGACGCACAGCCCGCCGCCGAGGTGGCGACCGTGAGCCCCGAAGACGCCCGCACCGGCGGCGACTACGTCGTCGACGCCCTCGAAACCTACGGGGTCGAGCACGTCTTCGGCAACCCGGGGACCACCGAGCTGCCCCTCATGGACGCGCTCAGCCG
>Ga0207797_1002957_pt1 | contig 11570 bp, 8 predicted proteins | sample PRCRCaboRojoPR_6_FD_187275 | JGI IMG/M metagenome (GOLD analysis project Ga0207797, IMG submission 187275) | Marine sediment microbial community from Cabo Rojo, Puerto Rico - PR CR 10% Liquid 1 (SPAdes) | ecosystem: Environmental > Aquatic > Marine > Coastal > Sediment | place: Cabo Rojo, Puerto... | reverse complement strand
CCGTCAACACTGACGACAGCGCGAAGCGCAATCACATGTTCATATGTCCGGCGATCTCCCATAACACCCACTGTATTCACAGGCAGAAGCACGGCCAGAGCTTGCCATACCTTGTCGTACTGATTATTCTCATGCAACGCCTCTGTGAAAATGCGGTCGCTCTCCCGAACCATCTGCAGTCGCTCTCTGGTCACTTCCCCAATGATTCGCACAGCCAGCCCGGGGCCCGGAAACGGATGACGCCCCAGAATTCGGTCAGGGATCCCCAGGTACCGTCCAACTTCACGTACTTCATCCTTAAACATTTCCCTGAACGGTTCAATTAAGTGCAAATCCATCTCCTCAGGAAGTCCTCCAACATTATGATGTGTTTTAATCGTAGAGGACGGACCGGTGACCATCTCGCTCTCGATAACATCCGGATACAAGGTTCCCTGGGCAAGAAACCGGAGGTTGTCATATTCGTTCGCTACTTCCTGAAAGGTTTCAATAAACTGATGTCCGATGGTTCTGCGTTTTTCCTCAGGATCAGTGATTCCTTCGAGCGCTTGCAGAAATTGATCAGAGGAATCGTGATACCGGATCGGTAAATCCAGCTCTTTACTGAGTATTTCCGTAACATTCTCGATATCATCAAAACGCAACAAGCCTGTATCGATAAAGATCGGGATGGATTGCTCTCCGACTGCCGCATTCAGTAACACCGCCAGCACGGAACTATCCACCCCACCACTCACCGCACAGATCACCCTGTCTGAGCCGATGGTCTTCTCCATCCAGGATGTGGTCTCAGTAACGAATTCCCCCGGACTCCAGTCTCCGCGACATCCTGCAATAGTATACAGGAAATTCTCAAGAACAGTTTCTCCGTAAACAGTATGTGTGACTTCAGGATGGAACTGGAGACCATACCTTCGGTGTTCCGCTGACCCGATGGCGGCAATAGTGCCATCGCTCCTGGCAAGTATTTCGTATCCGTCCGGAGGTACGTCCACATGATCACCATGGCTCATCCATACCTGCGAGCCTTCCATCTCATCGTTTAACAGATCGGAAGGATTCTCGAGGGTAACTGAAGCCTTGCCGTATTCCCTTCGCTGGCTGGACCCGATCTCTCCTCCCTCATATTCGGCCAGCCACTGCATGCCGTAGCAAATGCCGAGCAGAGGAACATCCAGCTGAAGAATGTCAGGATCGGGCCGCGGAGCATTTAAATTTTCGATGGAGGAAGGCCCTCCGGAGAGTATAATGGCAACCGGATCCTCCTGCTGCAACTGCTCCATACTGGTGGAAGGAGATAAGATTTCCGAGAACACCCCCAGTTCCCGGACCCGCCTGGCAATCAGTTGCGTATACTGTGACCCGAAATCAAGGATAACGACCTTCTGGGTCATGAAATCTCTTTAACTTTGATATGACTGTTCGAGAAAATATTCCACTCCCGAAGCCGCCGCAAAAATTTATAGTGGGTTAAGTCATATTGAATCGGCGTCACCGAAACGTACCCCGCCTGCACCATGCGTTCATCGGAATCCTCCTCCTCTTCTATGGTCATACGTTCCCCCGTCATCCAGTAATATGTGCGGTTCCTCGGATCAGTACGCTTATCGAAACGCTCGTTATAAAACGCTTTGCCCTGCTTGGTCACTCTGATTCCCTCGATATCCTTTTCCGGGAGCGGAGGGATGTTGACATTCAGCAGGGTATTATCCGGAATACCGTTCTCCAACACTTCCTCCACGACGGTTCGTGCAATGTCCCCGGACGGAGTAAAATCGAACCGTTCATACGTGGCCAGAGAGAAGGCAATACTCGGTACTCCAAGGATAATTCCCTCCGTCGCCGCGGACACGGTTCCGGAGTAAATCACATTGATTCCGGTATTACTTCCCTGATTAATACCGGAAACGACCACATCCGGCACCCGGTCCATCAGTGCTTTGATAGCGATCTTTACGCAATCGGCGGGAGTTCCGTCTACTGCATGACCGGTGACACCTTCTTCCAGTTGCACCCTGGTGACTCGCAGCGGATCAGCCAGTGTAATCGCATGGCCGGCCGCACTCATTTCACGATCAGGGGCCACCACAGTCACGTCACCGATTTTCTTCATGGATCGGTATAACATTTCGATGCCGGGAGCATTGATCCCGTCATCATTGGTCACCAATATGTTGGGACGGCGATTACTCATTGACACAAAACTCGATTATTTCACTCATTTCCTGTTTCAGCTTTTTCCGCACAACTACCCGGTCCACAAAACCTTTCTCCAGAAGGAATTCCGCTCGCTGGAACCCTTCAGGAAGATCCTGTCCAATGGTCTGTTTAATAACCCTCGGACCGGCAAATCCGATGAGCGCGCCGGGTTCGGCAAGTATAAAATCCCCCAACATGGCGAAGCTGGCAGTTGTTCCTCCGGTTGTGGGATGGGTAAGGAGCGAAATAAATGGCAGTCCGGTTTCAGCAAACTGACTGAGTTTTCCGCTCGTTTTGGCCATCTGCATGAGAGAAAGGGCCCCTTCCATCATCCTGGCACCACCGGAGGATGCGACGATAATCAACGGCAGCGACTCCGTCCGCGCCCGGTCAATGGCCCTGGCCACCTTTTCTCCAACCACCGATCCCATGGATCCTCCGATAAATGAGAAATCCATCACTGCCATGACAACCTTCACTCCGTTGAGATTGCCTACTACAGTACGGACTGCCTCTTCCATCCCGGTTTTATGCCGGGCGTTTTTCAATTGGTCACTATATTTTTTGGAGGCTTTGAAATTCAGCGGGTCCACTGAACGAAGCTGGCTGTTAAACTCCTCTACCGATTCCTGCTCCAACAACATTTCTATATAACTTTGGCTGCCTATCCGAAAATGATATCCGCACTTATGACAGACATGAAGATTCTTTGCAAGCTCCTTTTTATAGATAATTTCTTCACACCCGTCACATTTTACCCACAATCCATCCGGAATCTGCTTCTTTTCCGTAGGCAGAATACTCTTTTTCACCCGGCGGAACCAATTCATTGGTTACACCCTTTCACTTATTGCGTCATACACTTCCGGAAGTGATGCTTCCATCAGGAGAGCATCCTCATTTCCGTAATAACCACGACGACGCCCAACCACGGAAAACCCACAGTTACGATAAAATGACAGTGCTGCCCGGTTTGATTCCCGAACCTCCAGAGCAGCGGTATCGCACCGGTGAGCTAATCCATGATCAACCGCCTGCAGCAACAGCTGATACCCTATCCCGTGTCGTTGCATCTCTGGAATCACGGCAATATTGAGAATATGCACTTCTCCGGTCTGTTCAAGATAAACTGCAATATACCATGCAACCAGGAAACCCACAATGTCTTCCTGATGCTCGGCCACCCATCCCTGGGAAATGGGACGATACTGCAAATGATCCAGAAAATTGCTCCGCGTCCAGGGTTGCGAGAAACAGGCCTGCTCAATCCTAAGTACCTCGTCAACATCTCCCTGGTGAAGTGTACGGATTTCTATTTCCCGATCCTGAATATCCATTGCATCCATACTCTCGGTTTTACCCCGAATCATCACCCCTTATCTTTCGCAGGGGATTTTGATAGGTCTCCGCTTCATACTCCCGCAGATACTCAGGTTCCATCGTATACGGATTATCCACCCGCCACTGGTCGGGATTCCCAGTAACTAATTCCGCAATCTGCCTTGCGGAGATTGGCCCTGTGCTGAGGACGGAGAATCCGGTGAGCGCCTCAGGCACATTCTGGTCCTGCCGCAGCCGGAGAACCAGTGGTATCTCCGGATCGAGCTCGCTGGCGATCCCATCCAGTGTTGCGCGGAATGGATGAACCAGGGTTGCCGGTCTTTCCCCGAGCTCGTAGACAGCGCAAAAATAATAGTTGCGATGCGAGTGATGTAACACAGTGACGCGCTCTGCCAGAGAAACCGCAGACCGGGCAGATCCGGCAAGTGTCGGGACAGCATGGAGGGACGTCCCTTTTGAAAACAGTAACCCCTTGGCCGTACTCAAACCCACCCGCAATCCGGTAAAGGAACCGGGACCAATCGAAACAGCAATATCAGTCAGGGAATCCGGAGTGTATTCAAGAAGCTCCAGAGCGTCACTGATCATCGGCGTCAGATATTCCGAATGCTTCCTGGGACGATACGCCTCACTGGAAAACTCGATTCCCTGATCTGTGGCAAGTGCTATACTACAAACGTCCGTGGCAGTGTCTATGGCAAGGAGCGGCACATCTCCTCCCGCACTTGTTCCGTAGCCAATTGAATTTCTCTAACACTGACATTGTCGAAGGTATGCTCGAAATGGAGTCGGACCGCCCAGGAAGGTAACAAAGACTCCACCCGATCCGCCCATTCAATCAAAACAATTCCGTTTCCGAAAAAATACTCCTCGTATCCCAGATCATACAGATCTTCCGGTCCCTCCAGGCGATAACAATCAAAGTGGTAAATCGGCAGACGGCCCGGATACTCATTGATCAGTGTAAATGTTGGGCTGGTTACCGGAACTTCCACCTTCAAAGCCTCACAAAACCCCTGGATAAATGTGGTCTTTCCGGAAGCCAGATTTCCGGTGAGTGCAAATATATCCCCGGATTTGGCGTCCCGGGCGAGAGATGCCCCTAACCGTTTCGTCTCTTCAGCAGACGAGGTGGTCCATTGTTGTCTCATACCCATAGTGAAATGTCAACTCCCCCTGGGTTCAAGGGTTACCACCGGTAATATCATTTCCTCCATGGAAATACCACCGTGCTGAAAGGTATCGTAAAACTTGTTCCGGTATCGATTATATTCGTTCGGGTACACAAAATAGTAATCATCTTTGGCGATCAGATAGGTAGTGCTTACCTGTCGTTTGGGCAGCCGGTACTGTCCTGGATCCCCGAGACGAATCGCATGCTTTTCATCAGCATTGAGATTCCGGCCGTATTTATACCGGAGATTCGTTGAAGCTTCTCTGTCGGCTTTCACTTTCGTTGGCGTCTGGACGCGTATGCTGCCATGATCCGTGGTGAGTACTACTGTATAATCGGTATTGCTCAGTTGTTTTAACACCTGAAAAAGCCAGGAATGCTCAAACCATGCCCTGACAATAGTCCGGTATCCGGCTTCGTCCGGGACAATCTCCTGCAGGAACTGAGATTCAGATCGTCGATGGGCCAGGATGTCCACAAAATTAATTACCAGGTTCAACATTGGAATATCAGTCATTGATCTGATACTCTGCTCCACGGATCTCCCCTCTTCCATGTCCAGCACCTTGATATACTTCGTCTTCGTATGCGCATCGATATGAAGCCGCTTCAACTGTTTATCAAGTAGCTGGTGCTCATGGCGGTTCATGCTCATATCGTCATCCTCTGCCAGCTGCCAGAGTTCCGGAAAATGCTCCTGAAGATCCACCGGGAACAGCCCGCTGAAAATCGCATTTCGCGAGTAAGGCGTCGCCGTAGGCAGAATGGAAAAATAATAGTCTTTGGAAACCCGATAGTGGGGATAGAGCATTGGCTCCAGCGTCAACCACTGGTCCAGGCGCATACAGTCAATGACAATGAAAACCACTTTCCGGTCATCTCTGAGATGTGGCGCAACATACTCAGAAATCAGATCCACCGAGAGTGAAGGCCGTGCGTCGGAATCCTGCTGTATCCACTGAGGATAAGAAGTTTCCACAAACTTGCTGAACTCGGCATTGCACTCTTTCTTCTGATCGTTCAGTGTCTGGCCGAGTCCCAGGTCCGGATGGTCATCGAATTCCACTTCCCACTGGGATAATTTGCGATGAATGTGGATCCAATCCTCTACATCGGGATCAGACATAAGCATTGTGGAAATACGGTTAAACTCGTTAATATAATTCCGGGAAACCCGCTCACCGGAAATTTTGGATTCTTCGAGCACCTTTTTGCATGCCAGCAAGATCTGGCTGGGATTTACCGGCTTTGTGAGGTAATCCGATATTTTAGAGCCAATCGCTTCCTCCATCAGGGATTCCTCTTCATTTTTGGTGATCATTATCACCGGTAATCCGGGCTGGAGCTCCTTAATCTCCGTCAGTGTTTCCAGTCCACCCTGACCGGGCATCATCTCATCCAGGAGAATCAGGTCGTATTCCTGCTGCTGAATCGCACTGACCGTATCGGGACCGTTCGTAACCCCATCTACTTCATAGCCCTTCTCCTGAAGGTACATCTGGTGCGGTTTAAGCAGATCAATTTCATCATCCGCCCAGAGAATCCGCGCCCGTGGTGTCTCCACTTGATTCATACACCTCCTCGTTAGCTCCGTTACTGCAGAATTACCTGGAGCGACATTCGCTCTTACCCTGCTCTTCTCTGTCGTTTCGCGGGCAATTGCAGGGTAAATTATCGTTCATATACGCAGCTGTCAAACATTAGTTCGCTGGAAATTCCGGACGGACTGACACCCGACCACCGGGGGATCTGGAAGGTATGGTTGAAATGAAGCTCCCTGCTGCAAGCAGCAGGGTATCTCAGCGAAATTCGCCGGCGCCCCTCAGCCATTCATCCCTGTCGCAAGCGACAGAGTATTCTGGCGAAGGCGAATAAATCCCCACGTCAGCGGTGACTAGTTCATGCGGAATACACCATCCCAGTCATCCGGAGGCGGGTGTTCCAGGTATTCGCGGCAGCGTTTAAGAAATACCCGGCTGGGTCCATCGCTATTATTGACCTGTAACGCCTCCTCAAATGCCGCAATTCCCGCCTCCCAATTACGATTGAAATAGTGTTCTATACCACTCGAATACAGATTTAAAAGACGATGATCCCGGTTGAACAGTAAGGTCCCATCCTCCTCCCGGCCAACCAGCTCATATACCCGCACAGGTTCCGTCTTCCCCTTTACCACCAGTGAATCCAGAAAACGGATTGTGAACTCCCCTTCCACCTCCTGACGTGTACTTTCACTGATCATAATGTAGGTACCATATTGCTTGTTTGCCGCCTCTAACCGGGCACCAAGATTTACCGCATCTCCCATCGCCGTATAATCGAACACCTCTTTCGACCCGAAATTCCCCAGTGCAACCACCCCACTGTTCACGCCAATCCTCGTCCATATCTCAGGAAGGTCCTTTTCCCTCCACTGCTCCTGCAGCTCCGACAGCCGCTTCTGAATATCAATCGCCGCATGGCAGGCCTGAGTGGCATGATTTTCTGTCGGCAATGGTGCCCCAAACTCCGCCATGACTGCATCACCTTCATATTTATCTATGATACCGTTATACGAGAGAATAATTTCCGTAACCTCGGACAGATACTCATTCAGAAATTCCGACAACGCCTCCGGTGCCATCTTCTCTGAAATTGTAGTAAAATTCTGGATATCCGAGAAAAATACCGTCAGATACCGGCGCTCCCCTCCCAGAGATAATTTATCCGGATTATCCATCAGTTCCTCAACTACCTGCGGATTCAGGAAATGTCCGAAGGCATCACGAATCCATCGTTTCTCTCGTAACTCCGCCAGATATTGATACACTACATTTGCGCCATACGTCAGAAATATCCCCAGCAGAGGCGCCACAACCGGGATATATACGGAAGTTCCCGGTGCCGGTGGTTGCACAGTATACTCCAATCCCAGAGAGGTTGCCACGTCCGCTACCGGCTGGATCTGTCCAACCGTCAGATAAAAAATCCGGTTCAGAGACCAGAAAAAATCCTGAAAAAATACTCCGAATGATATATCAACATATAACCATCCCAGAACCAGGGTGATTATTCCCCCCATGAGGGGCTTCGCCACACTGACGACCACCGCGGTAATCAGAATCATCAGCAACAGGACTATAACGATTGTCAGTTCGCTGGCATCATGTATATAATTTTTGTCCAGCATCTGTTGTATCGCATTGGCATGGGTTTCCATTCCCGGCATCAGATGCTGATAGCCTGCGAACTGGAAAAACGGAGTCTCCTTTACATCATGCAGTTCGTCAAGTGACGTACCGATCACAACGATTTTATCCTTGAAAGGACTCTCCCCGGCAAACCCGAACTCAGCCAGCATACCATCCTGATAGAACATCTCCATCCAGTTGGTATCTTCTCTGGGCTCTTTTAACTCAAATGCGGCATCATCCAGGACATTTGACAGCGGATATCTCCGGAAAGTCATCCATGGACCACCATCGGCTCCGGGAGGTCCGCCGTGTGATGGCGGCCCGTAGTAATTGATCAGCATCACACCGGGATGTTTAAACGTACGGACATCCAGAGGTCCAAAATGCAGAGCCTCTTCATCCTGATGCAATTCCGCACTGGCAGGAAATTCCAGGTATTCCGCCACCGCCTTTAATCCCAGTGATAAATATACCCGGTCCTCCCGTTCCAGATAATCAAACAGGATATAGCGGCGGGTGAATCCATCCATATCCTTCAGTTCCGCGACTAGGCCGATATCGGGGTTCGCAGCCTGGAGCGTTGGAATCGGACCCTGCACGTACTTTGACGGCACCTGAGTGGGTTGCTGAACCATTTTTGCTGCCAGCACTACTTCCGTTCCCTGGTTCTGTGCTCGCCTGATACTGGCCGCAAACAGCGAATCCCCATGCCGGGATTTGTCATCCTCCGAGTCGAATTCCAGGTCAAAGACAATGACCTCCGCTCCCGCTCTGGTAAGATTGTCAACCGCCGTTGCCCAGATATCCCTGGGATAGGGAAGACGGTGGGGAATCAAACGGTGGGACTCATCGTCGATATCCACAAGAACGACATCCAAACTCTCATTGGAAAGATCTGAACGTCCCAGCATTCCGGTATACGGACCCCGAAGCACATACCGGTAGTCCAGCGTCTTCAATTCCAGCGTGTCCAGTAAATGAAAACTCCTGACGAGAAGCAGAGCCACAAAAATCAGAAGCCCGACGGCAATACTGATTCCGAGTCGTGACGGATGTTTTAGCATATCGATTAAAGGGTGTTATAGAATACTGGGGATAAAAACAGTCCATTCCCGGTTAGAAATCATAACTGTACCGGAGCCGGAATATCAGATTGGTATAGTTGTCGGTCTCAAGGTTCGTCCGTCCCATCTGAAAATCCGCATCCAGCGAATGGTGCTCCAGAAATTGATATCGGATCCTTGAATCGAATCCCGCACGAGTAAATTCAGGCGTGCCACGGGATCGGGTAAATTTGCCGGTTCCGGAGAGAATGAGTTTGTCGTCAAGCATTTGGTACCTGGCACCGAGGGAGGCTATCTGAAAACGGGTAGTTCCCGTACCGGTCTCATTGTTATTCAGACTCACCGAGAACCTGGTGGAGAACCTGCTGCTGTAAGTAGTCCGGACCGAAACCGAAAAGAGATTCAGTGAGTACCCGATCGCGGGATAATCACCGGCACGGGTTAACTGATCATTTTTCAGGGATCTGACAACCGTCAGATTCGCCCGGTGGGACATGCCCATCAAACTGAGATCCTGGGACAACGTAAAAGTATTGGACATGGTGCGATTATGAACCCTGTTATCCACCGTATCCCGATCAACCGTATTGCCTGCCAGTGTATCGGAGATCACCAGAAAATCATCAATTCCATTCCGGCGTTGATTGTTCTTAAACGTGTAATGTATCTCCGGATAATTCCCCCCCGGATACACGGAGAGACCGGCTGTATAATTATGAAAGGATATGCGGTCCTGAGATTCTCTTGAAAGCCCTTCGGTGAGACTCTCATATCCGAGATTCAAATACAGCCGATTGTTCAGCAGCCGGATCCTGTCGGATATACTCAATCCGCCAACATCTCTCCGCAAATATGGATTTCCATAGGAATTATAGGCCGCACCGATTTTCCGGTATTCCAGCGTGAGGACATTGTGAAAATAGTTAAGTTTGAGTTTCGTCTGATAGGCTAAAGATCTGTAGTCCCCCAGAGTCCAGGGATGGACCTGTAGGTTCATATTAGTATCTACAGAAGACGGCACCGGCAACAGCGGTTGCACATTTTGATTAAAGATAAAAATTGAGGAGAGTCTCGATGGATCGATTGGGAGATCGGCTACAGGTATCTTCGAATCCGTCCCAAAGTCCAGGGTATCACCGGAGGATACCGGCCCGCCAAAGATATTGTTATTTTCCCAGCTGACAGCTGCACTGGACTCCCATTCTATGTTCTTCCGGTCAAATGCCAGATAGAGGTCACTTCCCAGCACCAGGTTATCTTTCGGAGTTACGTTCCCCCAGCTCACATCCGGTTTAAGAGACACTGAGGAAGTATCATCTCTGGACGAGATAAAGGAAAATCCTAATTGGAAGTGCTCACCACCACCAAAACTCGGTCTGATCGCAAGGATCCGGCGACCGAAGGTATACTGAGTCAGTCGCCGTATATCCTCTGATACGAAAGCGTCCTGGGGATCTGTTGCCTCTATCACCCCCGGAATTGCCCGGCGGGTGGAACCATATACAAAGTGCAGATTGACATAATCGAGGAGAAGTCTGGCGTTAACTCCTCTGACCCGCGTGTTCCAGAGCCCCAGCCGGGAAAATCCGGGATAGCTGTCACCAATGTCCATCTGCATGTATGGAGTGCGTAACTGCATGGAATACCGATTTCTCGGCTGAAGACCGGGATCCTGTTTTGAGGTGAGATAGACATCGCCACGAAAGTCCAGCCATCCATACGAACCACGCACGTCACCGCTGAACTTGTTAATTGATTCAACCTGATTCTTGATATCATGATGGCTAGCTTCAATATACATTCCGCCATTCACATTCAATTCTGCCTGCGTTGATTGCTCCTGGTCACGTACGGTAAATCGCCACGTGAGTGGTTGATACCCCTTTCCGGTGGTATCCTTGAAGCTCAGCCGGATTCCGTGCTGTCCGGAACGGACTGCCGTGCTGCGATAAGACACCAGAGAGGAGCTGACATTGGTTTCACCGGTAATATTTACCCCATCCAGGGTCAGGCGGACAGTAGATGAATCCACATCACCGAGAGTATATAATGAGACAGCAATCAGCACCTCATCCGCTGATACGGTGGATCCTGGTCTTGGTGAGATAATCATTTCTGCCGGGTTCACGGATTTCATGCCGGACGAACCCGGCCCCCTTCCTGACTCCCCGGATACCACACCCGATTCCGGATCAAGGATTACCGGGTTTTCATAAGGTGACTCCTCGGGATACGTGAGCACGGATCCATCGTCAAGATTCGCGACAATTAAATATTCTACACCGTCATTTCCTGCATATTGACCGGGAATCACCCCACGGAAATAACCGAATTCGGATTCCATGGCTGTTTCCCGGTAATTTGAACCATTCTGACGCCGGTACAAAATCCGCACGTTCCGAACCGGATTAGCCACGCCTTCCACCAGGACCTCAAGTTCAATTGCCTCTCCCGGCAGATAATCTCCTGGCGGAGTATGGGTAATTACACCCTGGCCATAGACAGGACCCGCGATTGCCAGCGATATTATTCCCAGGAGACATAGGACACCACACAGAGATTTCACCTTCACAGCGCGCACTCCATACCAAAGGATAATTTAATTTTCTCCCGAGAACC
>Ga0207797_1002956_pt1 | contig 11573 bp, 11 predicted proteins | sample PRCRCaboRojoPR_6_FD_187275 | JGI IMG/M metagenome (GOLD analysis project Ga0207797, IMG submission 187275) | Marine sediment microbial community from Cabo Rojo, Puerto Rico - PR CR 10% Liquid 1 (SPAdes) | ecosystem: Environmental > Aquatic > Marine > Coastal > Sediment | place: Cabo Rojo, Puerto... | reverse complement strand
AGAATGATCACCGAGCACTGCTGGCCCGAGGCCCCAAGTAGCGCCCTGCCCAACGCTGTCCACGAGGAGGCGATCGAGCTCCTGGAGATCTCCGATGGAGAGCAGCGCGAGTTGTGGAAGCAGTGAGGTGATTGGCACATCGATGAGGTGCTTCCTGAGCAGATTAGGGCAGAGAGAAACAAAACACACCATGTTCCACCTCACCGGGTAGGACTCAGCCATTCTCTGTATTTTCTCCGTTGTTCAGACTCCGGATCTTCACCCCAGTTAGGTTCCTCACAATCACAACATTCCCAGCACCGCTCACAGTCCAGACAGAATCGTGACGTGGGCACAATGCGCGAACATTGAGTGCATTGTGCGCTATAGCGTTCTACGTCATATCCTGGTTGGTCACCTGCAGCTCCCTTGCACCAACTCCCATCAGATAACCTATGAGAATACCAAGTATCTCCATGCTTTTTCCGTAATTTCATCTCAACGTTGTGGAGAGAACACATAACAGAGGGAGCCATAGCAGCAGCAGTATTCTCTGTATCATCTGTCTGCTGTTGCTCTCTGGTAGTCTCTGCATGTGTGTGGTTTTCCCTCGAACTAGTCTGCGGTTTTTCCACGGACTTGTCTGATGCTTCACCACAATCTTGATTGTGACTTTTCCTCGGACTTGATTGTGGGGTTTCCACATTCTTGTTTGTGGGATTGCCACATTCTTGATTGTGGGATTCCCACAAACTTGATTGAGCTGCAACAAGCTCAATGACGCGATCCAGGTTCAGTCGGTAATGCAGGCGTGCGGGCATACCAGCCCGCTTTTCTTCCAGGATACCACGTTTCTTGAGCCGTTTTCGTGCGGTCTCCTGTTCCCATCGAGTCAAGCCGGTTTCCTCTTCCCATTCGTCTTGCGTCTTGTAGATCCATCCATTTGGGTCTTTTCCTCGATCAGCCCAGTAGAACAGCTGCGATAGGAAGACGCCGGACGTGACGCCGCCGGAGATCCGGGCGAAGACCACGTGGTAGGCTATGGGACGCCTAAGCACCTCCATCAGCACAGCTTTGGCTTCGCTGATAGTGCGCCTCATCGCTGACCTCCAGATGGGTACCCGCGGTCGTTGAGGGTTATGTGGCTGTTGGCTATGTTGAGCACGGTGACCTCCTATGCAGGTAAGCTGATAGGAGATCGAGAGAGGTGACAGGAATGCAGAAAAGCCTTGACGTACGTCCCGTTTGATGCTATACTAAGCACCAGACAATGAGATTGGGCGAGGGTCAAGACTGGGCCCTGAGCGAAACCTTGGAGACGCTGGTGTGGCGACACCGGCGTTTCCGCGTTTCTATGACCTCTGTCGATCTTCGATTGTGTTGTGTTCCGTTAATCTACAATACAACTGGCTAACTGTCAACCCCTATTCGGTCACAAGAGCGCCATCACCGTTGCTAACCCTTGCGCAATGACGATCACCTTGTCTTCTGGAGCCTCAAGTTCCTCATCGCCGTGCTCGCCTCGGACGTGCGGCCGCACAAACGTGTAACCATCGGGGACTCGTAGGCTGAAGGATCGCGCGATCTGTCGTGCCTCCTCGCTGGCACGCCACCCCGGGTGAAGTCGCCGCAGGTGCCCGCGCACTCCGTGAGCACGCCGTTCGATGATCTCTCGGTCGATCTGATCGCCCCAGATCCGCTGGCCCCCCAGGGCGACACGCCGCTGCCGGGGCAGATGGCACACCGCGCGTGACTTGCTCCGCGGTGCCTGACGCGCTGGCCGTGACGCCTTGCTGCTGGACCGACGTCGATGCTCAAGCGAGGGTAGGGGGACGGCGTCGCCACCGGCGCAGCGGAGGTCGCGCCACAGTGCCGCCATAGTGAGATCGACCAGAGGAGCGGCCTCGTCGCTCATCACCCACCGGGATGGCAAGTCCTCTCGTGGCCCTTTGGCGCATGCCTCGCTCGGGGCCCATCGGAAGGACCCGCATGGCTTGTTGTCCGTATCGATCATCATGACCCACAGATGATCCGGGCGAGCCCAGACCCTCATCGCGCTCAGCCCCCACTCGCGGATGGGATATCCGTCGGGCAGATGCACCACAAACTGGCCCGACGGCACATACGAAGCTTCCTCCCTCGCCTCACGGAGCAAGGCTGTGGTGATCCCTCGTGCGACATCGGGATCATAGGATCGCGGTGGATCTTGGTCACCGGGCGCAATACGGTTGAGCCCAGCGACCCCCGTGGGAAACCGGCCCGCCGTGAGGAACGTGAGCGCCTCCTGCGAAATGCGGCCATGCTCCCAAGCCATAACCTGCCTCCAGGCGTGCCAGTAGGCCGCCTGCTCCAAATAGAGGTTGATGCCAGCGACCTCTACGTGTTGAGAATGATTGAGGTAGGCCCCTGAGATTGCTATGATGCTGAGCGGCGATGCTCCCACAGGTGTCTCGTTCCCAGCGATCAGCATGCTTCGGACCTCGGTCCGCCACAAACGCCTGGATACTTCGATCAAGAACCGCCCGAGGTCGACCGCTCCTTCAGGCATAGGGGCGTCTGTTATGCTCCCACCGCTGGCTACCGTGTCCAGGAACTGCTCTGCGAAGCGGTTGATGTCCTTTCGACTGTAGTCCGAGTACCCCGGAGGCCGGAGAGAGGCCACGTCCGCAATGGACCGTACGGCGTCTGACACATTCTTTGTCGATGTCTCGTCCGTCATCCGGTCCTTCAACCGGCATGCGGTGATGACGGCCGCGATGATGGCCGGGGGGAGGTCCGGCTCTGCTGCTTCTATGGCTTTGAGAGCCAGTGTCGACGACTGCCCAGGCCGATGGAGAAATCGCAAGGCCACGCTCTCTTTCTTCCAGACGCACAAGACGCCCTCCCAATCGTCATCTTTGAGAAAAGCGCTGGGAGGGTAGTGCCCAGAGCCGATAGGGTGCCATCTGCCCCAGCGGGCTGCTTGCTTGCCCAGTTCCAGGGTCACGTTGCGCCGCGTCAGGCCGGCCGGGATTATGTCGATCCAAGGGCCTTCTCGAGGACCCAACTCCAGGCCGCCAGAAGTGGCTATGCGTCTCACAGTGTCACCTTTTCTGCTTCACCTTGCCAGTCCTCTGGGCGGCCCCGCCAATACTCTGCCAGAAGCTCTCCATACCTCATTTGCAGTAGTGCCTCTTGACCACCAAGTCGTAAGTCGCGCCACAACGCGGCCACTGTGACATTCACGATGGGAGCGACCATCTTCCCCACGACCCACGAAGATGATAGGTCATCTCGCCGCACCCATGCCTGTCGACGTCAACCGGCGACCAGCGGAAGGAAGCAGTAGGCTTGCCTTCTCACGAGGTGCCGCCTGGTAGCTATCATCTGACTCAGTCAATCACTATCCAGAGCACTGCTCTCTGGGATAGATCCGAACGCGATGTTGGAAGGTTCAAAGGGCCCGTCCGCCGCGTCAACGAGAGGTTCTCCGTGCAGGACTCGTAGAACCGTATGCTCATCTATCACCCACGTGTACCGATTGTGGTCGACCGGTGTCTTCGCCCCGTCAAAGGCTAGCTCTCCTGTGGTGTACCGCCGGGCGCCCACCGCCAACAACAGAGCCGCTGCGCCACTATTTGACAAGTTCTCCCGTTCCGCAATCACGGCGATGGTGAGCTTCAAGTGTTCGGGAATGTCGTAGATCGCTCGGGAACGTCCCGACTTCTTCCCGCGGAGACCTAGTTGTGCTTTTCTGCGTCGTGCTACCTCGGCCATAAGGTTGCATCGTCTACTCTGCGTCTCTTCGCCCTCTTGTTCCTTGCCCATCTGTCTCCCTTCACCCAGAGCCTCATGAGCTTCTGCTCAGTCTACCCTTGGGTGGTCAGCGCTGTAGAGTGCGTTGTTGAACCCGGTATGTCCAGGTCTGATGATAGCGCAAGATGGCGACGGGGGACGGTGAGCTTCATCGGTCACGTCGATGACTGCAGTACGCCATTGCTAACAGAGGTGTCACTTCGTTTGTCTTGAGGAGAACGTCTCGTCTCCCTCTTGCTGTTGTTGTAACGATCCTCCCTTGTCCGTGTTACTCCTATGGCCTCCGACAAAGCGCTAGGACGGGTGCTCGTCAAGTTCGTGTAGCGTCTCTCGGCCTTCCTAGGACCGATATTGGAATGGATAGGTAATCACAGGGAGTCTCCCCCTCTGGGCTGCCCTGCGGCTTCTGTGACGCTCAGGCGCTGTCCCTAACGGTGCCGTAAAGGGTTGCGCAAACGGTGGCGTATACGGTGTCGTAAGAGGCACCCCTAACGGTGTCGTAGAGACCAAAAAGTGCCTAGGGATAGCCCCCCTGACTGTAATCTTCCCGCCACAGAATCCTCATGAGTGTGTGGGTGCACACCTGGGTCGCTCCGAGCGTCCCAAGCGCTGTCCCTAAGGGCGCCGTAAAGGGTGGCGCAAACGGTGGCGTCTACGCTGGCGTAGGCGGTGGCGTTAAGCACAGGCTATCGATCCAGTAGGTTTCTATCCCCTTTCAAGATCTCAAGGATCGTGTCGGTCTTTACCACCCAGTTGTATAGGGGATGCTGGATGACCGTTTTCGCACCGGTGAAGTCCAGCGATCCGTCGAGGAACTCGCGGGCGGCGACGGCCAGCAGGAGGGCGGCGGTGGCGCTCTTTGACATGTTTTCCATAGAGGCGATTCTACCAACCACCGTCTGCAATTCGGTAGGGAGGTCGTAGGTCGCCCGGGTGCGTTCTGCGTCCCGCTTTGCTTTCTTCTGTTCCTGCGGGGATCTGTGCCGTTGCTTTTCACGACGCTCGGCTTGCTCCATCAACGCGGCTATGGCAGGATCTAGAGCATCTTTTCTATCGCTCACAGGACCTCCTTTACACGATCAATGAACTGCAGGTACCCACCATGATTGCCTTTGCGAGTCTCTATGCCGACGATACTTCGTGTTCCCGGGGCATATTCCCAGATGGTTTGACCGTGGGCCGGCGCCTCCCTCATCTTAGTGTCCACGGGAACCGGGGGCAGCACGAGATCGCCAAAGGTATTCACCAGGGCCCTGAGCTGCACCATTGTTTCGTTTGTTGTGCGGTCGAAGAACGTAGGGAGGATGCCCAGCAGTTGAGGGGCGTCATCTGATCTCCGTTTCATCTCGGCCAGCGATGTTAGGACCTCGTTGACGCCATCGACTGCAAGGTAGTCCAACCTTGTGGGGACGATGAGCCAGTCGGCCGCTACCAGGGCCGCGACGTGGAGCACGTCCAGGCTGGGGGCGCAATCGATGACAGCTACGTCGTAGCTGTTCAGATCCTCGAACGCCTCCTGTAAGAGGCGCTCTCTGAAGCTCATGCCGGCTAGAGTCATCTTCGCCTGTTCCGTCATCTTGTCGCTGGGGATTACGTCCAGACGCTTCCTGGCGGTGAGTAGCAGTAGGTCCTCGGGCAGGCCCTGGAAACGCTGCACAAGCCGGTAGATGCCGGGGGCCTTATCCAGACCGGTTGCCAGTGTCGCGTGTCCCTGGACATCGGTATCAACGAGGAGTGCGTCTAGCCCCTCGATAGCTAGCTTATGAGCCACGGTGACGGCTGTCGTAGTCTTTGCCGTGCCGCCTTTCTGATTGCTTATGGCCAGGACGATCACGGGGTCTTCTCCATATGTATTGTAGCCAAGATTACTCTCCTTCCTCTTGGACACTCTGTGAGACTAGGATACCAAAGAGAGCACAGAGACTCACCTGTCAAAGGACCATCTGAATCGCTTCGCACTGGCTGAGGAGGTCATCTAGGTGAGGAACGGTTCACACACTCTCGATGCACCTTCCGCAGTCGTTCACTGCTCAACTTGGCGTAGCGTCGCGTGGTGCCAGGATCGGCATGGCCCATCAGGTCCTGTGTGGCGGCTAGGTCGCCAGACTGTGTCAGAATTGTGGTGGCAAAAGCGTGCCGGAAGCTGTGAGCCGTCGTCTGTCGCGCTTGACGTATCTGCATCCGGAGCCGGTACACCCCGTCCGCAAGTTCGGTATGCGATTTCTGGGCATCGGCCAACTGCTCAGGCCAAGCTTCATCCTCGGCAACCCGGGCGGCAAGGTATGCGATGTGATCTTCGGTAGGATCGTGGTCGCCCAGTAACAGGCGTGTCAGGTCTTTGGCGAGGCTTAGGACGACTTTCGAGCGCAGCCGGCGGATCTCACGCTGCGCACTCTTGGCGCTGAGACGCTTAATCTGATCGCCCGCACCTCGGTCGTGACGTAGAAAGACTGGGTCTGATCCATGCGTGACGCCGGTCTCCCCAATGTAGGCCTGCAACGCGAACCAGGCTACCTCATCGAAGTAGATGACACGGGGCTTATCTCCCTTGCCGACCCCACGGCGTATAAGGGCTGCCTGGTCGTCCAACAGATCGCCAACATTGAGACCCATCACCTCACTGATGCGGGCTCCGGTGCTGACCAAGGTCTCCAGGATTGCCACGTTGCGAAGACGCCGTAGCTCACCGCGCCGCTGATCATCACGACTGGCGTCGGGATCCACCGTGTTGTCATGGCGTGCAGCACGAAGGAACCGCTGGATCACCTCATCCCCGGGCGCGCGGCGCTCCTTCTCAGGCTTGAGGTCGACGCTCTTTAGCGATACGTGCGTCTTGGCGCTCAGCTGGTCGCGCAGTCGCTGGTGATCGGTGGCTGTGATGTCGTCGCCAAGGATGTTACTCTCGAATAGATAGTCGAGCCATTGGTTCAACACCGTGAGGTAGAGCCTGTACGTCGATTCGCTCAGGCCGGAATGAGCGAGGGAGTCGGCGTACTCCAGGAGAACAGTGAGGTGATCTGCCAAACTCAGGGTAGGGGACTCAGGACCGAGGACATCATGGCCCTCAAGGAAATCGAGAAATCGGTGGAGGGCTGTCTCGTATGTGGCCGACGTATTGGGAGAGACGTTGTTCCGCCGACTGGCAAGGAAGGCCGGCACGGACGCCTCCAAAGTCATGGTCCGGGATGGAGCGACGGACGAACTCGACATCATAGGCTCCTTGTTCTTGTGCTCGCTGCAACCAGATCCACTTGTCTCTCGCCACTGAGAGGAGAGAGCGGCACCAGGGTAGGGTGGTGATCAGCCGAGGCGCAGGGCTCTCCTTACGACATGATGTGTGCCATAAACCTTTTTATGGAACGCATTATATAATGGCTCCACCAGGTGTCAAGCGGCGCTCCATGCCTGTCTGCCTGCTGGCGTTCCCTCTGACGGTGTTCATTCCGTTTCGCCCAGACCGTCCGATCCTCGAGTCGACCGTTGCTCACTCCAACGGTTTGACCCCAGGCCGCTAGCCAGCACCGAGGTTCACTGCCACCCGCGGAGACGCCGTAGAGAGTGTGGAGCATTCTCCCCACGATGACGGTTGTGTCTGACTCCCCCACCCTGGCTTTCTGGTTGCGAGTACTATGCGAAATGGCTTCCAGTGGTCTACAACCGGCGTTCCCACGGCCTGTGCACTGCCTCCCGTGGCAAATCTGTAGCCTTGAGATACTAAGGGGACACGGAGAGCATGGCGCCGAGCGCTCCCCCATTTGGCACGAATTCGGCGAGACCATCAAATTCCCTGGTAATTACTCCCGTCTATGCGGGATGCTGAGTTTGACGGTTCGTTTCGCTGAGTATGTGGACGAGGTGATCGCAGAATATCGAGCATCAAAGGCGAGAAAGGGGCTATGACAGCCTCGTCGGAGATTATCATACCAGGAAGCCCGAACTGATGTCCAACGCTGCGTATGACCATCTGTACGAGATGATATGGAAGAAGCCCGTTGGCCGATGACTCCTGGGCCTCAGCGGCGCTTGCTGATAGGAACTAGCTATGCTCTATAGTAGAAATCCACTACATGGCAATCTGGAGGAGGTACTGGAGGACGTGTAGAGCCGCTTGGTTGGTGTGTTTTCTGGACTAGACATCTCTTTGTGCTATAATTAAGTCGATTGACTTATAAGGCACTCGACTTAACTGATTGGAGAGAAATGCCCACATTCTATCCTTCCTACTTGCGCAAGATTTTCACGAATCGGGCCCACGAGCTCTCGATGCTGGCCAAAGTTGCAGAGGACCTTCAAGATGGCCACCCGCGCCATGTTGCTCTCTTTGGCCTGCGACGCATTGGCAAGACTCTTCTTGCTCAAGAGCAGGTGGTGCGTCTTCTGGATCAAGGTGATGTTGCGCCGGTCTACCTCGATATGGAGGACATCTGTAGCGCCCCGGAACCCTTTGCCCAACGCTATATTGGCCTCACTTGTTATTGGGTCCTATCCAAGGGAGAAGGCCCGGTGGACCGCTATCTCACCGCCGATCGGCTGCTGGAGACCGAAGCATCTGACGTGCCTATGGTGGCCCGTACGGCAGGCTCACTGATTCGTGAGCTAGGCCGTCGTAGACCAGATTACGCTGTGCTTCTGAAACTGGCCTTCGATTTTCCCGAGCAGTTGGCACAGACTCTGGACCGGTCCATTATGTGTTTTCTGGATGAGTTCCCTGAGCTAGCCACCCTCAGTAACTTTCCCAACATCGGCGACCCACTCAAACACTTCAGAGCCTCTCTCCAGCAACAGTCTCGTGTCGCCTACGTAATCAGCGGTTCAGCCATTACAGCAATGGAGAGATTGGTCCACGATCATGAGTCGCCCATCTTCCTTCAATTCCGTGCCTTGGAGCTCCAGCCTTTCACCGAGGAAGACACCAAGGGGCTGGTGGAGCGCATATTTGGCTCTGTCATCCCTGCAGCTCAGTCGGCCGTCTACACGTATACCTTTGGCCATCCCTTCTACGTCACGGCTCTGACTGAGCGGCTGCGAAACCTAGCACCTGCGCCGAATGAGGTGGAAGTCGAGCATGTAGAGCAAGCCTTTCTGCTAGAAACGCTCTCCCGTCAGGGACAGATCTACGGCTACTGTCGCTACCTCTACGACATCTCTCTGCAGAAGGCACGAGGGTATGGTTTGCTGAAGGCGTTGCTTCAGCTCTTGGCTGAGGAGGAGGGCCTGTCGCTGTCAGAACTGGCCCGTCGCCTCCGCCGGCAAGCCTCAGCTACGCGAGAGTACCTGCGGTGGCTGATGGAGGTCGACTTGATCGTGGAGGAAGAGAAACGCTACTACTACCGGGATCCGGTGCTCCGTTTCTGGGTAGCTTATACCACTCAAGGTGTAGAGGTAGACGCTTTCCCGCGGCGGGAAGATCTGGAGAGCGTTATCGGAGATCTCTCAGAGCGTTTCCAGCGCGTGTCCTCCCAGCTTGGTCGGGCCAAGGAGAGCGAGGTGCGAGAACTACTCCGGCAGCTGGCTGGGCAGACGGTAGACGGAGAGCTCCTCGGGACAGACGAACCGGTGCACATCCCTGATTTCAACCAGGTGGAGCGTTATCTGTCCTCCGATGGGCAGATTGAGCTGGACGCCCTGGCGGAGGCGGATGCCGAGCGATGGGTTGTTGAGGTCAAGTGGCGCCTCAAGCGTGTTGGGCCCGGGGAGCTGGAGCAGTTGATGCAGCGAGCAAGGCAATTCGATGCTCGAGCTTGGTGCGTCTCTCAGGCTGGGTTCACCCCGGATGCCATTGAGTTTGCCCGGGAGCACGATATACTGCTAAGCAGTGCCATCGAGATGAAGGCGCTGGGTAAGATGACATAGTCCTTGCACCACTAGTGTGGGCGTCGATCCAACGCATCTTTGTGAGATCCCACGAAGGCGATGCAGCGTGAGAGTTCGTTCCTAGCATGTTGATGGGCGATCGTCGGCGGCCCTACAGCCAAGAAAATGCTCAAAACGGCTCTTTGACAGGCTCGACGCCGTTTCTCGCTCGCTGTCGAGACCGATGGCATCAAACCGATGAATTTCCTGAGGGAAGGATACACTGCCGGTCAGTAGGGTGCACTAACGAGTTGTCGTAAAAGGGGAAGAAATGAGGAGATCTCCGTCCGCCTTGTTATAATAGGGTCACAGTCAATGGCCCGTTTACGAACAAGAACAGGAGGAGATCTCCATGAATCAGAATACCACACATAACCTAGACACGCTAGTCGAGGAGTTAGCAGCGGTTCTCGAAGCGGCTCTTGAAGAGGCCGTGCCGCTTGCCCAGCAAGAAGAGACGGAGCTGCGGGACTTGGAGGAAGTGACTCAGGGCGCGATGAAGCAGGTGGGACAGCGTTTCCTAGAGCTGTTGGTTGAGGTTTGTCGGCCCGAGGAAAGGCCAGCCACCATACCGTGTCGCTGTGGAGGGACTGCAGAGTTTGAACGTCATCGGGAGGGCACGGGACTGACGACGACTGGGCAGATAGCGGTGACCCGAGCCTACTATCTATGTGCTGAATGTCATGAAGGGACTTATCCCTTGGACGAGCGTCTGGGGTTCTGTGCGGGAGGGCTGAGCGCAGCCCTCCAAGAGGCATTGGCGCTGATAGGGATTCACCTTCCCTTCGCGATAGCCAGTGAGGTGTTTGAGCGACTGACGGGTGTGTCGATCAGTGACAATGGGGTGCGTGAATCGACAGAGCGCATTGGTCAGGAGCGACGAGAAGCAGAACAGGCTATGATAGAGGCGGCGTGGGACCCAGAACGCTTTGAGCTGCCTGAAGGGCCTGAAAAAGCCCCTGAGCGTCTCTATGGCTCGATCGACGGGACCTCGGTCCGTACAGAGGAGGGATGGCGAGAGGCCAAGTTGGGTAGCTGGTACAGGACAGAAGAAGCGCCCGAAGAAGAACCGCCGGGCGAATGGGAGCTTCACGCCGAAGCTATCGAGTACTATGGAGACATCAAAGAAGCAGAGAGCTTCGGGCGTCTGGTGTATCTGACGGGACGACAACGGGGCGCTCATCGAGCTGAGGAGCTCATTTTCATCGCCGATGGCGCCCAGTGGATCTGGAACGTGGTCGAGGAGCACTTTCCCGATGCTGTACAGATCGTTGATTGGTATCACGCCACAGAGTACATCTGGGAGGTGGCCCACGCGGCCTATGGCGAGGGGAGTGACATGGCGCAGGAGTGGGCCGCAGCTCGTCTAGACGAGCTATGGCATGGCGACTTCGACGATGTTCTCCGAGCTTTCCGCGATCATGTGACGCCGGAATGGGATGAGGATCCAGCTCGACGGGCCATCAACTACTTCCAAAACAACCGTCATCGCATGTGCTACCCGGCATTCCGAGATCAAGGCTATCAAATCGGAAGCGGAACGATCGAGAGCGGCTGCAAACGAGTCATCGGAGCACGACTGAAGCAGGCAGGTATGACCTGGACCGGCGACGGAGCGCGGCAAGTCATCAAGGCCCGAGCTCTTCACCTCAGCGGGCAGTGGGATGACTTCTGCAGCCATCGTCCACCGCCGCGACGTACCTACACTTGCTGCGTCGCGTGACAACTCGTTTGCGCACCCTACTGACCGGCAGTGTATCCTTCCCTCAGGAAATTCATCGGTTTGATGCCATTGGTCTCGACAGCGAGCGAGAAACGGCGTCGAGCCTGTCAAAGAGCCGTTTTGAGCATTTTCTTAGCTGTAGGGCCGCCGACGATCGCCCATCAACATGCTAGGAACGAACTCTCACGCTGCATCGCCTTCGTGGGATCTCACAAAGATGCGT
>Ga0207797_1002955_pt1 | contig 11575 bp, 8 predicted proteins | sample PRCRCaboRojoPR_6_FD_187275 | JGI IMG/M metagenome (GOLD analysis project Ga0207797, IMG submission 187275) | Marine sediment microbial community from Cabo Rojo, Puerto Rico - PR CR 10% Liquid 1 (SPAdes) | ecosystem: Environmental > Aquatic > Marine > Coastal > Sediment | place: Cabo Rojo, Puerto... | reverse complement strand
TTCCTTTTTCCAGGCGATTTCCTTTTTTATGCCTTTCCGCCGCACAGCCTGCCGCTGGAGTTCCTCTGACCGGGTCATGTCCAGCGGAAAACTGCCCGGTTCCACAGGAGCTCCCTTGTCCGCTACCTTGACGTGGGTTTTTGTTTTTTCTTTCGTCTTTTCCTCCGGCAGGGGCGGCCCGGTAAAGCAGCCGACCGGGATATGTTCGGCGGTGAAAAGCAACTTCCCTTGGCGACGGAAAGCGATCCCCACCTCCAGCGCCTGCTGCGTCCGTACGGTGAGCAAGACCGGACGGGGATCCTTACGTCTGCCCATTCGCAATGCCAATTCTTCGGAAGTCGCCAAGAAAACGTGATGTTGCCCCATGGGCATGATCCCATGACGGCAAACCACCGGGTAGGCCTTGCGTCGAACGGCATGATAGAGCAATTTGGGCATGTCGTCGACAGGCACTGCTTCAAGCGGCTGCCGAGGCTGGGTAACCTTAATAGCGGCCCCTTCAAAGGCAAAAGGATGGTCTCGGAATAGGAGGAATACCTCGTTGAGGTGTGATTTGCGTACGTAGCCCCATCCGGGCTCTTCAGTAATCGATTTGATGAGGTCTTTGATGGGAACAAAGCCGTTTTGGTCGGGAACGAGTCCGAACTCATCCGGCCGACATCCCAAGACATAGACGAGGAGTTTGTACAACTGTTTCGGATCTTTTCTTTTCCCCATGAGCCTACATCATAACAGGGACCGCCAGAAAACAAAAGACCAGGTAGGTCTCACCATCACTGGTAACTTTTTTCCACCTTTGGTTTCCCCAATTCCAATTTTTGTCCTTACAATTTAGAAAAAATTACCCCCCATTTATTAGAGGACGCGTAAGTGGTTGCAATTACAAGAACATTATTTCCCGTGTTCTGGCATACAATTTGATACCAGTGACCCAAGTGGTTTCAATAGAAAATACCGGCGATACGTGTCTTTGGCACTATTCTCTTCCAAAAACGTCCGGAATAGGTAGAAATAGAAACCGGATTTCTGAAGCGCTCGTCGAGTCAAGGAGTAATCTATGCCGTTACCGCTCGGTCATTCGGCCATCGGATTGGCCGCTCACGAAGTCTCTGCCAAGGAGACAGCCCTACCCCGCTGGAAGTACGTCATTTTTGTTGCCATTCTGGCCAACCTCCCGGATGTGGACGTGATTGTTGGACTTTTTCTTCGCGACAATGGATCCGCCTTTCATCGCGGACCTACCCACAGCCTACTCTTTGCCCTGATCATGGGCCTGGCGGCCTCCCTTGCTTGGAAGGCCTGGGCCCAAATTCCCCGTCTCCGATTCGGAGTCTGCTTTCTGGTCCTATTTTCTCACGTCTTGTCGGATCTCTTTCTCACCAATGCCCCGGTCTCTCTCCTCTGGCCTCTGGAAGTGAACTGGAGCCTCGGACACTGCGGGTGGACCGACGTCCTGAACACGGTGTTTCTGGGAGCTTTTCAGGATGGGGGAATTGTTCTCGTTTGTGTCCTCATTATCTTGGCAAACCGGGCTTTCCGAAAACTCCCCGAATACCGTCGCCGGATGTCCACATTCCGAGGCCGACATCAGGAAACGAAGGTCCAAGGTTAGGAAATGCGGTAGTTCCTGCCGTCTGTTCGAGCACCGTACGACGCCTTCCGCCGGTCCCACGACCCCGAGAAAGAGTTGACATAACCTCATAATAGTGACATCGTTTGAACGATATTGCCTATCTCGGGCTATGGAGAACTCCTTTTTTTAGCGGAAATCGGGGAATGCCTCAACTTACTGTTTCAGTTGAACATAATCTGGGAAAAGAAGAAGCCACGAAACGAATTCGCGACGCTGTTCACGATGCAAAATGCCGGCTGTCAGATACGATAACAGACGTTCGAGAGTGTTGGGAGGATGGTACGGCGTGGTTTTCGTTCCGGGTGAAAGGAATATCGGTCCAGGGAACATTGAATGTGGAACCGCTTCGCATCAAACTGCAGAGCAAGTTTCCCAGGGGGGCGCTTCTGTTCAAGAAAAAAGCAGAAAAAGATATCGAGCGAAAGGCCCGTCGACTTCTGACATAGAGGACACCCATTTGGTATCGGTGTCAACCTCTTATTGCACACCAGGTGGCTTGAATTTGTTCGTCTTTGCGGACGGACAGGGGTGAAAAGCTTTCGCTGTTCCTCGCGCTTGAAACCTGGGTAACGTATCAGGCTTGCTTACAGACTCACCACTTGTAATTCAGGGAGACAAAGATGGCAGCAAAAGGCATTACAGTGACGGAACACATTCTGTCCAAACAGCGGGAGCGCCCAGAAGCCAGGGGAGCCTTTTCCGCCATATTGTCAGAGTTGACGGTGGCGGCAAAGATCATTTCCCAGAAGGTGAAACGGGCCACCCTGACCGAAGACTTTGATCTGGCGGGCAGCGAGGGGCTTTATGAAGAGCACTTTCACAAACTGATCGATTTTGCGGACCGAACCATTAAAAACCGTGTCAGCCATGTGGGACACATTTGGCGCATGGCATCGAAAAACAAGACGGATCTGATCCGGACTCCGGCAAAATATGCCTCAGGTGATTACATTCTCATCTTTGATCCTCTGGCGGGAACAGCAAACATCGACGTGCACGGTATGGTCGGTACGATCTTCTCGCTCTTTAAAAAACAGGATATCGCCGACCTGAGTGAAATGGCGAACGTTCTCCAACCGGGCTACAAACAAGTGGCTGCGGGTTACTTCGTTTACGGGCCCAGCACCATGATGGTCTACACGACGGGAATGGGAGTGCATGGATTTACTTTGGAACCGACGATCGGAGAATTCCTGCTTTCCCACGAAAATATTCGCATACCGGAAAAAGGCAGCACCTATAGTGTAAACGAAGGCAATTATTCGTTTTGGGAGATGAACGTACAAGACATCGTGGAATATTTTAAAACCCCTGACATGAAAACTCGCCGACCGTACAACTTGCGATATACAGGATCCTTTGTCGCCGATTTCCACCGCAATCTGCTGATGGGCGGTATTTATTTGTCTCCGGCGGATGCGAAGGATCCGAAGAAACCGGAAGGTAACCTGATGTTGATGTGCGAGGTGAATCCACTGGCATTCGTTGTCGAAGAAGCCGGTGGAATGGCGAGTACGGGTACGGAGCGCATCTTGGATGTAGACCCCAATCACCTCCATCAGCGGGTCCCGGTATTTATCGGAAGCCGGGAAGACGTGCGAACAGCGGAAGATGTGTTTCAAGGAAAACGATAGGCAAAGCAAATGAAAGAAGGACGTCTGGAAGAGATTCTCTCCGTCTATAAATACAAGAAAGGGGCCTTGATATCGGTCTTGCAGCGGATTCAGGAGGAGTTCGGATACTTGCCCGAAGAGGCCTTAAGCGAGGTGGGGCGCGCCCTGAGGTTGCCATTGAGTCAGGTCTTCAGCGTGGCCACCTTTTACGCCCATTTTTATCTGCACCGACGAGGAGACCACCTGGTGAAAGTCTGCCAAGGCACTGCCTGCCACGTGAGAGGCGCCAGAGAGGTTTTGGAAACCACCGAACGCAAACTTGGGATTCATGCCGGTGAAACAACGCCGGATTACAGATACAGCCTCGAACGGGTGGCCTGTGTAGGCTCCTGTGCATTGGCTCCTGTCGTAGTTATCGATGACGACATCCATATTCAGGTTACGCCTAAAAAGATGGCTGCGCTGTTGGGAGAAAACGATGGCGGAAGACAAAGTCGGAATGAATGATGTATACGCCATGAAACATCTGTGCCCGGAAGGTCTAAGACCGAGCACCTTCTCAAGATGAGTTCTCGAGTACCTGGGTCTCAGGTGGCTGAACGCAGCGGAACCTATGATCGAAGCACCGTTAAATCATATCCAAGTCCTTTGCTCCCATAAGAGCCGACCATGCCGCAAATCGATAAAGCCAAAATAGAATCGCCAGCCGATCTCATCAAGTTGAGAGACCTTGTTCGGAACAAGGAACAGACATACAGCAATGCCGTTGTCGTTTGTTGCGGGACCGGATGTTTGGCGTCCGGAAGCGAGGAAGTCAAGAACACCTTCGAAGAAGAGTTGAAGGAGCAAGAGTCCGACGAAGAAGTCGTGGTCAAGAAGTCGGGATGTCGAGGATTCTGTGAAAGAGGACCCATCGTGGCCGTTGGGTTGGATAATCTGTTTTACAACCAGGTCTCCGCCGAAGACGTCCGGGAGATCGTTTCCGATACGTTGGTAAGGGGAAAGCCTGTGGATCGGCTCTTATACAAGGATCCGGTCACGGGAGAACAACACAAACTGGAAAGGGACATTCCGTTCTACAAGAAACAAGGACGGCTTGTTCTCAGGAACTGCGGCCATGTTGATCCTACGGAGATTGACGACTACATCAGATATGACGGCTATGCCGCGCTGGCCAAGGTCCTTTCCGAGTTGACACCGGAAGAAGTTATCTCTTGGATAAAGGACTCCAGGCTTCGCGGTCGCGGCGGCGCCGGGTTTCCAACCGGAATCAAATGGGAATCATCTGCGAATGCGCCGGGGGAGGAAAAATATGTCATCTGTAACGGCGACGAGGGAGATCCGGGCGCCTTTATGGACCGCAGCATTATGGAGGGAGATCCTCACAGCGTGCTTGAGGGAATGATCATCGCCGGATATGCTGTGGGATCGCACAGAGGTTTCATTTATGTGCGGGCGGAGTATCCGCTGGCGATTCAACACCTGCAGACGGCAATCGCCCAGGCAAGCGACCTGGGACTCCTCGGTGATCGTGTGATGGGAACCGACTTCGGATTTGAAATTGAGCTGGTAAAGGGAGCCGGGGCCTTTGTTTGCGGAGAGTCCACGGCTCTGGTTCGTTCCATCGAAGGCAAGCGGGGCTTTCCCGTCCCCTTACCGCGACCCAATACCAGCATCGTCGGTTTGTGGGGTATGCCCACCGTGTTGAACAACGTCGAAACCTTGGCCTGTGTGCCCGCGGTCATTTTGAAAGGACCGAAATGGTTCCGCGACTTCGGCGTGGAAAACAATTCGGGGACCAAGGTCTTCGCCCTTTCCGGAAACGTGAGAAATACCGGACTTGTCGAAGTGCCGATGGGAACGACTCTGCGGGAAATCATTTATGACATCGGCGGGGGGATTCAGGGGGACAAAAAACTCAAGGCCATACAGACCGGAGGACCTTCGGGTGGATGCATTCCGGAAAGCCTCCTGGATTTACCGGTTACATATGAATCTCTTGCGGAAGCAGGGTCCATCATGGGCTCCGGAGGTATGCTGGTCATGGACGAGGATACCTGTATGGTAAATATGGCCCGTTACTTTTTGGACTTTGCGCAAGAAGAGTCCTGCGGCCAGTGTACGCTCTGCAAGCTCGGCACTCGGCAGATGTTCGAAATATTGAACGACATCACAAAGGGCAAAGGGAGACCCGGTGATGTGGAAGCGCTTCTGGAGCTCGCCGAAGCCGTTCAGAAAGGTTCCATATGCGGACTCGGTCAAAGCGTTCCGAATCCCGTGCTGACTACCATCAAGTATTTCAGGGAAGAATACGAGGAACATATCCACGAAAAGAAATGTCGAGCTCTCGTATGTCGTGAATTGATTGCGTATCGAATCAAGGATTATCGGTGCAAAGCGTGTATGCTTTGTCTGAAGGCCTGTCCGGTGGATGCGATCATCGGCGCCAAATGGCAAGTCCATGAAATCGATCAAACCAAATGTATCAAGTGCGGAAGCTGCATGGAAGCGTGTCCTCCTCGGTTTAACGCCGTGGAATGCGTTTCCGGCCAAGTCGTATAGCTAGGTTTGCTGACTGGATCATGACGAATAACATTTCTCTTACCATAAATGGTCAAACCGTTACCGCCCCTTCCGGTGCCACCATACTTGAAGCGGCCCAACGGGCGGGAATCTATATTCCCACGCTCTGCCATTGTCCCGATTTGACTCCCGAGGGAGTATGTCGGATGTGTCTGGTCAAGATCGACCAGAAACGAAAGCTCCATCCCGCCTGTCGGACGCCGGCAGAAGAAGGCATGGTTGTGGTAACCGATGATGAGGAGATCGAGCGAGTTCGAACGATCAATCTGGAGCTCTTGTTAAGCGACCACGATTTTAATTGCCTGCTCTGTCCCAAGAGCGGCAGTTGCCGGCTACAGGAACTGGTCAATCGGATCGGTTACGAGCCTTCCCGGCTGGAACGTTTGGATCGGGTTGCAAAAGATCTGCCGGTGGACACAAGCAACCCCTTTTTTACGTTCAATCCCAATAAGTGTATACAATGTGGCATTTGTGTTCGCACCTGCCGGGAGATCACCGGAGCCAACGCCATCGATATGGCGTACAGGGGCTATGGTCTGAAAGTGAGCACCTTCGGGGACAAGCCTTTCAAGGAGTCCGTGTGTGTCTCTTGTGGGGAATGTGTGGAGCGCTGTCCCACAGCGGCGTTAACTCCCAAGAGAGCAGAGTTTCCGACTCGAAAGGTGCGAACCACCTGTCCGTTTTGCGGTGTGGGCTGTGGACTTCATCTGGGCGTGCGCGGAAACCGCATCGTTCAAGCCAGAGGCGATCGAAGCAGTCCCGTAAACCGCGGCGAGCTGTGCGTTCGCGGCCGTTACGGCTACGGATTTGTTGGAAGCTCCGGTCGGATCACCACCCCGCTGGTCCGCGCGTACGATCCATTCACCAGAGAGGAGTACACAGCCAATTCCCCGGACACGGATAGATTGGTCCGGTCGCCCTTGATGAAGAGAGGGGCCGACTTCGTGGAAGTCACCTGGGACCAGGTCATCAAATACGTGGCCAGCAGTTTGGCCCATTACAAAGGTGACCAGTTTGCCGCTTTTTCCTCCGCTAAGTGTACCAACGAGGAAAACTATGTCTTTCAAAAATTTGTCAGGACGGTAATGGGTACCAATAACGTTGATCATTGCGCCCGGCTCTGACATTCCCCGACAGTGGCCGGTCTGGCCGCTAGTCTGGGAAGCGGGGCCATGACAAACCGCATTTCGGAAATTGCCCGTGCCCACTGCATACTGATCATTGGAAGCAACACCCCTGCTACCCACCCCATAACGGGAAGACGGGTTGACGAGGCCCTTCGAAACGGCGCCAAGTTGATTGTCGTCGATCCGCGGGAAACGGACCTTTGCTCCAAGGCGGACGTCTGGCTGAGAATCCGGCCCGGTACGGATGTCGCACTTTTGAATGGGATCGCCCGGACGATTGTTGCGGAAAACCTATGGGATGAGGATTTTATACAAAATCGATGTGACGGGTTTGAGGCGCTTCAATCGGCACTCATGGAACTCGACCCCGAGTTGGCGGCGGATATCACGGGAGTGCCTTCTGAACAAATCGCCGAGGCAGCCAGGTTGTACGCCACGGACAAACCCTCCACCATCCTTTACGCAATGGGCATTACCCAGCACTCCCATGGCACGGACAATGTGAAGGCCCTGGCCAATCTTGCCTTGTTGACCGGGAACATTGGAAAACCGTCTACCGGGGTCAACCCGTTACGCGGGCAAAACAATGTTCAAGGCGCCTGTGATATGGGGGCCTTACCCAACGTCTTCCCAGGCTATCAATCGGTTGCAGATCAAACGATACGGGAGAAATTCGAAAATGCCTGGCAATGTCGGTTGCCGGCGTCTCCAGGCCTCAATTTGACCGAAGTTTTTGAAGCCGTACGCGCCGACAAAGTCAAAGCACTTTATGTCATGGGGGAAAACCCGGTCATTACGGAAGCGAACACGCGGACCGTCAAAAAGGCCCTACCCCACCTCGACTTGTTCATTGTACAGGACATTTTCATGACGGAAACCGCCAAGCTGGCGGACGTCATCTTACCGGCGGCAAGTTTTGCCGAAAAAGAGGGCACTTTTACAAACAGTGAGCGTCGGGTCCAGCGGGTTCGTAAAGTACTGGAACCCAAGGGTCAGTCTCGCCCCGACTGGGAAATCATCTGCGATATCGCCAATCACATGCAGGCGACGGGTTTCGACTTCGAAAATCCGAGGGCGATTATGGAAGAGATCTCGTCACTGACGCCGTCCTACAAAGGCATCACTTATGAACGTATCGAGCGAAAAGGCATCCAGTGGCCCTGCCCGGATGAAACGCATCCGGGAACACCTTATTTATACGCCGATACATTCGCCACGGCAAACGGTAAAGGCCACCTGATCCCTGTAGCCTATGTGCCGCCTGCCGAAACAACGAGTCGTGAATATCCGTTGATACTGACTACCGGCCGAAGTACGTTCCATTACCATGCCACTTTGTCTCGAAAGGTTCCCGGTTTAAACGTATTGGGCGGCGGCGAGTACGTGGAAGTCAATCCGATGGATGCCGACAAATTGGAGATCGAAGACGGCGAGACGATCCGCGTCGTCTCAAAACGCGGCGCCGTCCGGACAAAAGCCAAGGTCTCGGATCGCACGCCGCCGGGCGTAGTGTTCATGACCTTTCACTATCATGAAACCCCTACCAACCGATTGACCAATTCGGCCTTGGATCCCGTAGCCAAAATCCCGGAATTCAAGGTCTGTGCCGTAAAGATCGAACGAGAGCTTGATTATCGTCGCGGCCGTCCGGAATGGGGACGGGGAAGGTCTCAAAGAAGACGGTTCAGCGCCTGGCCGCCCCATTTCAATTAGTCCAATCTCTCGCAAAAAAGACTTGAACCTCTCCGCACGAATCACTAGATTCTCCTCAAAGGGTTTCCCCCTTGCATGTTTCTTGCATCGCGCAACCTTATGAGCCGTTCCAGTGATGAGGATTGGCATGGCGGGCTCAGATACGCAAAAAGGATGGGCAAATGTACGATCTCTCAGTTCAGCAAGACAACACCGACAGGCGGCCACACTCGGCCACAAGGGCCACGATTGAGTTGGCAGGTGGATTGCCGGAAAAGAAAGAGGCCCAGAAGATCCAGCTGACGATGGATGGAAAAACGGTGTATGCAAAAACCGGAGCGACCATCCTCGACACGGCCACGGCGGCGGGCATTGACGTTCCGGCACTTTGCAATCATGCAGATCATCCCTGCAACATGTGTGTCGTGGAAATAAGCGGTCAAGAAGATCTTGTGAGGGCATGCAGCACTTCGGTGCAACCCGACATGTCCGTCATAACGGAAAATGAACGCATTCGCGCCCACCGGAAACATGTCCTGGAAGTGATCCTGTCTCGTCACTACGGCGATTGTTTCTCTCCGTGCACGCTCAATTGTCCGGCGGAAATCAATATTCAAGGATACATCAGTCTCATCCGTCGTGGCATGTATGCAGAGGCGCTCGAACTCGTCAAGAAGAAAAACCCCCTCCCCTTAACCATAAGCCGTGTCTGCCCGCATCCCTGCGAGTCCATGTGTCGACGAATTTTAGTTGAAGACCGAATTCCGATAAATCACCTGAAACGATTCGTGTCCGATCAGTCCGAACCCGTTTCCGACGTTGACGGTTACTCGATCCCCTCGCCTTCCGGACATCGTGTCGCCGTTGTGGGCGGGGGACCGGCGGGGCTTTCAGCCGCCTACTACCTGGCGAAGCATGGACACGGGGTTACGATCTTTGAGGCCATGCCGGAACTCGGCGGCATGCTTCGGTATGCCATCCCGGAATATCGACTGCCCCGAAAGATACTGGAGCGGGAAATCGACAACATCATTCAAACGGGAATCCACGTGAAGACCGGTCAGCGCCTTGGTAAAGACTTTACCCTGGAAGGATTGAAGGAAGAGGGCTTTGGCGCGGTTTTCGTCGCCACAGGGGCCTGGGGCACCCGACAGCTGGGCGTAGCGGGTGAGGATCTGGAGGGTGTTGACCACGCGTTGGATTTCCTGAGACGTGTTCGTACGGGGAGCCGTGTGGTCGTGGGCAAGAAAGTCGCCGTTATCGGCGGAGGCAACTCGGCCCTTGATGTGGCCAGAACGTGTATCCGCTTCGGTGCCCGGGAGGTGACGATTGTCTATCGTCGCAGCCGACTGGAAATGCCCGCCAGGGAGGAGGAAGTGCGTGAAGCCGTTGCGGAAGGCGTAAAATTGTTCCTGGTGGCCGTTCCCTCAAAAATCTCTCGCAAAAACGGAAGGCTCGAGCTCCAAGTCCTACGCACCACCCTGGGAGAACCGGACCGCTCGGGGAGACGCCGTCCCATCCCTTTGACCGGCTCAGAGATGACCATTGAGGTGGATCGCGTTATTGCCGCCATCGGTCAGAGACCGGACCTGTCTTTTGTTAATTCAAGAAAAACAAAGAAGCTGGCCACCGGCCACAAGACACTATTCAGTGCACCCGGCAGTTTTCAGACCAATCTGAGCGGCGTCTTTGCAGGCGGGGATGCAGTAACCGGTCCGAGAACCGTGGTCGAAGCCGTTGCCGCGGGTCGCAAGGCCGCCGAGGCAATGCATGCTTACGTACTAGGCCTCCCGGTGAGACCCTGGCGAAGACAGATGAATATCAACAAAGGAAAAGATCTCCCCGAGGTCTCCTTGCGGAACTTTGATCAGGTCCCTCATCAGCCGGCCGAACACTTGCCGGAGCGGCCGGTGGGAATACGACGCAAAGACTTCTCTGAATATGTACTCGGCTTTTCCGAGGATATGGCCGTGAGGGAAGCAAACCGGTGTCTGAACTGTGGTTGTATGGGCCTTTCGAAGTGCGAATTGAGACGACTGGCGGACCGGTACGAAGTTGACCCGCATACCGTGGGAACTCCGGTGAAGCCCATTTACCCGATACAAGAAGATCATCCGTTTATCACCATCGATCCCAACAAGTGCATATTCTGCCAGCGTTGTGCCAGCGATTGCCCCTACGGCGCCATGGAACTTGACGCCGGCGGTTTTGACGACCTCGGGCTTCCTCAAAAGCTGACCATCGGGATGAACGAAAAATGCGTGTCTTGTGGAAAGTGCGTGGACAGTTGTCCCACCGGAGCACTGGTAAAGAAATGCGTTCCCTTTCCGCTGGAACCTCAAGATCTTCGACAGGTCCGAACGGTGTGTGGGTATTGTGGATGCGGTTGCAACCTCACACTGAGAGTTCAAGGTCGAACACTGGTAGAGATTGTCTCGGAACCCGAATATGGCCCCAATTTTGGAAATACTTGTGTTAAAGGGCGATTCGGCCACGGATTCGTCAATCACCCGGAACGCTTAACGGTCCCCCTTGTCAAACAAGGCGCATATTTCGTCGAAACGAGCTGGGAAAAGGCCATCGGGCGGGTGGCCTCGCGGCTGTCTCAACTAAAGACCGACTACGGACCCCACACACTTGCCGGCCTCAGCAGCGCCAAATGCACGAACGAAGAAAACTATCTCATGCAAAAGCTCATGCGGGCCACCATCGGCACAAACAACATCGATCATTGTGCGCGACTTTGACATTCTTCCACGGTGGCCGGGCTGGCCGCCGCGTTCGGAAGCGGCGCGATGACAAACGGCATGGCGGAACTCGCCGGGTCCGGTGCCATCCTCCTTACCGGAAGCAACCCCACGGTCAACCACCCGATCGTGGATCTCCACATTCGGCGGGCACTTGACAACGGGGCTAAACTCATCGTC
>Ga0207797_1002954_pt1 | contig 11576 bp, 8 predicted proteins | sample PRCRCaboRojoPR_6_FD_187275 | JGI IMG/M metagenome (GOLD analysis project Ga0207797, IMG submission 187275) | Marine sediment microbial community from Cabo Rojo, Puerto Rico - PR CR 10% Liquid 1 (SPAdes) | ecosystem: Environmental > Aquatic > Marine > Coastal > Sediment | place: Cabo Rojo, Puerto... | reverse complement strand
CAGCAGCAGGGAGAGGCCCCTCGTTCCCTTCACATTAGCCTTCATCATCTACTGGTCCCAGCTGCCATCGGTTTCCGATCGAGGGCTCTCAAATGCTGTCTCCGTGAAGCGAGGTCTAGTCACCAAGCGTCTCAGTCGAAAGGAGTCTCAGTGACGGACAACCTTCCCCTGCATATCGGGTGGCACCTTCACGTCGAGGGTCTCGAGGACCGTCGGCGCCACATCCATCAGTTGGAGATCGTCGATATACCGTCCGCCGTGATCCTTCTTGGGGTCCCACAGCAAGAAGACCCCGTCTTGCGCGTGATTGGCGTCATCCGGACCGATGTCGTTCTCGAACGTATAGACCTCCGGCAAGCCAAAGGAGCCCACGGATCGCCAGCGCAGGTCCCCGAGATAGACGAGTAGGTCTGGGGGGACATTCCGCACCTCTCGATACAGGTCCTCAGGACGGAAGGCCACGGTGCCCATTGGATTCCCCTCGTGGTCGACGATGTCCTCCAGCCGTTCCTTGAGGGCCTGCCGAGTCGCCTCGTACTCGTCGGCGGGGATCTTCCCGCGGGGCTCACGCCCGGCGACGTTCATGAAAATGCGGGCGTAGTACCCCCCGGCGCCCCACGCCGTGGTCTTCTCCCAGTCGATCTCGAGCTTCTCAAAGGGCACCAGGCCTTCATAGATGGGTTCGTCCTCGAGCACCAGCAGGCCCTCCTGCCGCAGCCACTCATTGATGGCGAATCCGCCCTCCATCGCTTGCCCGCCGTGGTCCGACACCACCATGACGAGCGTGTCGTCATCGAGCATCCCGAGCAGCTCTCCCAACTCCGAATCCAGGTAGCGATAGTAAGCAGGGATCGCGTCCTCGTACGGGTTCCCGGCTTCGTACTTGCCGTGCTGCGGGTCCCAGAACTTCCACATGCCGTGATGGATGCGGTCCAGGCCGATCTCAACGAACATGAAGAAATCCCAGGGCTTCTCCTGCAGCAGATACTTGATGACTGCAAAGCGCTTCTCCGTCATATCCTGGATCTGCTTGAGCAGGAAGTCCTTATCCGTCGTCCGGAAGTGGGGCACGTCGACGTCGTAGAGCTCACCGTCTAAGACCCGATCGATCTCGTAGCGAAGCTCGTTTGGAAAGGTGTACTGGCGGTCGGTGTTCGGGGTGAGGAAGCTGCTTATCAGACAGCCTTCCAGCGGGCGGACGGGATACGTCTGCGGCACGCCGACGACGACGGAGCTCTTACCGGCCTTGCCCAGCACGTCCCAGACGCGGTCCTCGTGGATCGCCTGTCCCGTGGCGATGTTCATGCGGTTGTAGGAGTGATCGGCTCGATTGCGAAACCCATAGAAGCCGAGCACGCCCGGGTCCTTGCTGGCGAGCATTGAGGTCCAGGCTGGCACGGTGATACAGGGGATGGAGCTGGAAAGGGGGCCGTACAGGCCCTCGTCTATGAGACGACTCAGGTTCGGGAGCTGGTCCTTAAGACCCAGGCAGTGTTCGGCACCGGTCTTGAACAGGACCGGCGGCGGCGCACAGTCGAGACCGACAACCAGGACCTTTCGCTTTCGCCGCCTGAAAAACCTTAGCATGCCTCCTTCTCACGTCCTTTCATGCCGTCCAAGAGGACCTTGGCGACCTCGGGTCTCGTCATCTCCTCCGGCAGCATCTCGCCCCGGCGCAGCATCTCACGGACCTGCGTGCCGCTCAGATAGACCCAATCTTCCTTGTCGTGCGGACAGGTCTTAGCGGAGACCACGGCCCCGCATTTCTTGCAGAAGAAGGCATACTCGAACTTGAAGGGGACGATATCGATTTCCTGCTGCGGGAACTGGTCAAAGATGTCCTGAGCGTCGTAGGTGCCGTAGTAGTCCCCGACGCCCGCGTGATCGCGTCCCACAATAAAGTGCGTGCAGCCGTAATTCTTCCGAGCGATGGCGTGGAAAAGGGCCTCGCGCGGGCCGGCGTAGCGCATCGCCGCCGGGAAGACGCCCAGCAGGACGCGGTCAGCCGGGTAGTAGTCCCGCAGGATTGTCTCGTACGAGGCAATGCGCACGTCGGCCGGGATGTCACCCTGCTTCGTCTCTCCAACCAGTGGATGGATGAAGAGCCCGTCCACGATCTCGAGGGCTGTCTTCTGAAGGTACTCGTGAGCCCGATGAATCGGATTGCGGGTCTGGAAGCCGACCACGCTCTTCCAGCCTCTACGCGCGAACATGCGCCGCGACTGGGCGGGCGTGTGACGTAATTCGGGGAACTCAGTCTTCATAGCGCTCGGCCAATCCACGAGCCAGAGATCGCCGCCCAGGAGTACGTCCCCGCGCGCGTAGAGCCGGGAGACACCGGGATGGGCCTCCTCCGTGGTCCGATAGACCTCACAGGCCTCATGTTCCTTCACATCCCGATCAAAGGGGAACACCTCGTCGACGCCCATCACCGCTAGGACGCGATCTCCCTCGCAGAGCGCGACCTCCTGACCCTCTTCAATGCTCTCAGCCTGGCTTTCTTCCACAGCCAGCGTGATCGGTACCGACCAGACGACTCCGTTGGTGAGCCGCATCTCATCCACGCATCGCTCGTAGTCCGCCTTGCGCATGAAGCCGGTCAGTGGGCTCAAGGCGCCCGTGGCGATCAGCTCCAGGTCGGAGAGCCCCATCGGGTCCAGGGCGACCCTGGTCATACCCTCGGCGCGCTCGCGCACCGCCTCTCTCATCTCCCCGCGGAGAACCCGGTCGACCAGGGTGCCACCGTGAGGCCGAATTACGTCTGAATATAGCTCGTTCAACGTCGTCGCTCCTCCGCCTACTCGCATAACAACGGCGCAATGGACGTGAGTCTGCCGCGCGATTCCGACCGCGAAGACGAGCACGCTTTGCGCCGTCCCGTAGATCTTGAAATAGTTATGACGATTGTAGCACGATGACCTATCGTGTCAACCCCCCTGCCGCCGGCTTCTCCGAGGGGCGCTCGGATCTAGATATGCCGAATGTAGACCCGGTGGTTCTTGTAAGGCTTCGCTCCCAGGTTGATCAGGTCCCGCCGCATCTGGACCGCCGACTCCGCAACCTGCGTCAACTCGGCGTGGACGAAGTCGAAGTCACCCTTCACCGTCTTTGCCATCTCGGAGTAGAGGAGGGCGTTACCCCCCAGGCCCTGGAACTTGGGAACGATACCCACACCGTTGAGGGAGACCCACTGAGTGCGCCGCATATCCAGCAGGATGTGGAAGATGCCAAGGGGGAGCAGGCTGCCGTTCGCCCGCTGCAGGCCCCGCGAGACGTCGGGGAAGCCCAGGATGAAGCCCACGATCTCCCCCTCGTGGAGGACGACCTTGATCAATTCGGGATTCGCCGCCAAGACCAGGTCGCTGAAGGTGAAATCGATCTCGTTCTCCGTCAGCGGATAATACTCCCAGTTATTGACGAACGTCCGGTTGTAGGCAGCACCGATCCGCCCCTTCCACCGTCTCAGCTCCAGCTTCGACCTGAAGCTGTGGACGGCCAGATTCCGCCGCTTCTTGACCCTCTCGGCGATGCGATGGATGCGGTCCGGCACCTCGAAGTCCGCCAGCTTGATGTACGTAGAGATGAAGTCGACCTCTTTCTCAAAGCCGAGGGTCTCTACCAGATCGGGGTAGTAGTCGTAGTTGTAGTTCATCATCATCATCATCTGACGATGCTCCGTGCCCTCGACCTGGATACCGTAGCCATCAAAAGGACTGAAGCCCTTGGGGCCGACGACCTCATCGAGGCCCCGGGCTCGCGACCACTCAAAGACACGATTGAAGAGCGCTTGCGCCACCTCGTGGTCGTCGACGCACTCGAAGAGGTAGAACTGGGCTTGACGGCTGTCGTGGTACTCGTTGAAGCGTCGATTCTCCAGGGCCCCGATCCGGCCCACATCCTGACCGCCCTGGGTGGCAATGAAGAAGTCAGCGTCCGAGTGCTCGTAGAAGGGGTGTTTGTCCCGATTCAGCATGGTTCGGACGTCTGTGCGCAGTGGGGGAACCCATTGGGGGCAGTCAGCATACAGCCTGAAGGCGATCTCGACGAAGCGCTGGACTTCCGCCTTAGATCTGGTGTCAATTCGCTCTACTTTGATCATGGTCGAACTCCTCTGCGATGATGCCTGAAGACGCGCCTCGGTCACCGAGGTGCTTGGGCTGGGCTGGTCAAGGCTGGGCAATAGGTCGGGCTCCCCAATCCACCGGAGGTGTAGACAGTCCTACCAAGACCGTGACCGCTCTCTGGTCAGCGCACAGTACTGAAGCGCTGCGGCTGAACCGCCGTCCGGGCAGGACAATGACAAATGCCATTCCATTCTACGTCGCTTCTTCCTTCCTGTCCATCCTCTGGCGAACGGGCGAACCCGCTGGACAAAGGGCTGCTGCCAAGTAGAATAACACGCCGCTGGGCATCCCGTTATGCAGGAAGGGTTTTTGCCTCCACGACGCGCCCTGCACAGACGCCTACTTCTCGGCCGCCAGCAGGGCGGCAGCCATAGTCGACTGGGTTACGCTGGAAGGATCGGTATGTCATCGTTGTCGGAACGCCTTGCCAAAGGAAGAGTCCTCTGGATTCTCCTCCTCGTGCTCGTCACGCTCTTCTGGGGAAACTCCTTCATCGCCATCAAGCACATCGTGGCTTACGTCTCGCCGCTGGAGCTGGTAGCGCTCCGCTTTGTGCCGGTTGCCCTCACCTTCGCGGCCATTCTCCTCCCCACCCGGGGCGACGAGATCAGGGAGTTGATCAGAGATGAGGGGTGGCGCCTTGGCCTCTTGGGGCTGACGGGCGCGGTGCTGTACAATGCATTCCTGGCGTGGGGAGAGACAGAGGTGGCGGCCGGAACCGCCAGTTTGATCATCGCCCTCAACCCTGCCTTCATCTACGTACTGTCGCTGTTCTTTTTGGGGGAGACGTTCCGATGGACCCGTGCTGCGGGCCTAGCGGTAGCGTTCACGGGCCTCTTCGTGATTGTCCGCTGGGGAAGCGGGCAGCGACTGACCCTGACCACGGCTAAGTACGCGCTCATCACTATGCTGGCTCCGTCCATGTGGGCCATCTACACGGTTGCCGGCAAGTCGGTGGTCCGTCGTCACCCGGCCCTCCTCGTGACGGGGGTCGCGATGATGTTCGCTGGACTCTTGTCGCTCGTCTTCGTGCGGCCCTCTCTGGTGGCTCGACTGCCCACGCTTCCCCTCTCGTTCTGGGGCGCCGTCCTCTTCCTGGCCTGGCCCTGCACCGTCTTCGCCTTCTTCGTCTGGTTCAGCGTTCTAGAGCATCGTGATGCTAGCCGAGTGGCCGGCTTCGTCTATCTCGTGCCGATGTTCGGCGTTTCCTTCAGTCAATGGCTTCTCGGAGAACCGATCACGGCCGGTCTCTTGGTCGGTGCTTCCATCCTCATCGCAGGTGTCTATCTGGTCAACCGTCGTTGATCGAGCGCGACGGGGTAGGCGTCCACGGGGGTTCGCATCAGCCTTAGAGTCCCGCTATCCCGCGTGGGTGCATGTTGATCTGCTAGGGGCCGCGTGATATACTCTACACTGACCAATAAGACAGCTCGGCCGATGTTGGTCGGCCGTGCTTCGTCGCATAAGTGGCTAGGGAGGCTGTTTCATGCTATCGAAGGAAGAGGCTCTGGGCATTCTCAAGGAGAACATCGCCAACGAGAATCTGCGCAAGCACCACTACGCCGTGGCCGCGGCTATGAGGGGACTTGCCGGGCGTCTTGGCGGGGATCCGGACAAGTGGGAGATCGTCGGGCTGCTTCACGATGCGGACTATGAGGAGACGCGGGACGATCCAGATCGACACGCCGCGGTAATCGCCGAGAAACTGAGACAGCGGGACGTGAGCGAGGAGATCGTCCGGGCCATCGAGGCTCACAACTACGAACGCCTGGACGTGACCCCGCAGACGGAGATGGAGTGGTCCCTGGTGGCGTGTGATGATTTAACAGGCCTAATCGTGGCGGTTGCCCTCGTCCATCCCACGAAGCTGGCGGGGGTCTCTGTGGGCTCGGTGATGAAGAAGTTCGATTCCAAGTCTTTCGCCTCTGGGGCCGATCGGGACCGCATTCGACTCTGTGAGGAGAAGCTCGACATCGCGTTGGAGCCGTTCGTCGGGATCGTGCTGGATGCTATGAAGGAGCGATCTGACCAGCTGGGCCTCTAGCCGCAGCGCTTCCCCACCTCCGTAGGGCGTGCCAGACCGGGCAAAGACACTGACGACGAGAGCCGGGGCAGGCCTCCCAAGCCCGCCCCGGCTCTCGCTGCATGACTCTAAGTGAACGAGCGCTACGAGCTTTCGCTCTCGGCTTCCGGCGTAGGTTCCCTGATGAAAGCGTCCCGGTCGTTCTGCACCAGGGCGGTGATGCTCGTGGTGCTCACGTGCACGTAGTAGTCCGATTCCGATGACTTGACCACGTAGCTCGCGTCGTCCTCGTCCTTGGCCCCGATGGTTAGCGTCACGGTCTTGTCCGCCGTCTCGAGGGCTACCTCTGCCGTCGGGTCATCCAGGCCGTAGGCGTCCTTCTCCTCGGTCCCCAGGGGGCTCTTCATCGTCACGTTTGCCCCTCGACGGAGCACGGCCTCGACCTGGGTCTCGTTCAAGACCTCACCATCCTCCATCTCCGGTTCTACCATGGTCCAACCGTCGTCATCCCCGCGCTCGAAGACGAACGTCCCGTTGGCGTTCTCCAACCTGAATCGCGTGACATCGTCCTGCGCCACGCTCTGGTAATTGGTGTCGACCCAGGCGCTCGTCGAGGCGTTGACATCCCAGGTCGTGAGCTCGCTGGTCAGGTACGTCTCGCTCTCTCCCTCAAGTCGGAAATGAACCGAACCGTACTGCGGGGAAGATCCGATGTAGAGCGTCTGAACCCCACCCTCGCCGGTCTCGAAGTCAATCCGACGGGCGAAATCCTCGGGGGCCACCTGTAGGCGCTTATGGCTGGTGTCGCTTCTGGTCACGAGTCGTCCCGTGGTCACAGCCGTCATCTTCTCGAGGAAGGACGTCACCTCCTCCGACTTGGCCGGATACTCGCCGGCATCGGGCAGCACCCAATCGCCCGTCACTTTTTCCAGCGCAATCCGATTACCCTGGTCGTCCTCGATCGTAAGAGTAGTCACGTCCTCCTCGGTGAGGTCGGGGAAGAGCGGTTCCCGCTGACCAGCCGTCGTGGGCCTCGGCCAGAAGACGACCACACTAAGGGCGATTTGCGCGACCAAAACTGCAGCTAGAATTCTATGATGATTCTTGATCATTCGGTTACCTCCTACGCATCCGCCGTACTTGCGGCATGGGCGGACCCGACCACCTCGTCACGAGGCAGCAGTTCCATGGCCTCCACGTTGCGACGGCGGGAATTCCACACAAACCCGATGACGACGAGGGACAGGAGTGCGGCAACGTAGTTCGCACCTTCCCAGAAGGACTGTTCTCCCTCGCTGAGCGGTGCCAGCACACGCGTCTGTGTGCCTCGCGCTCGGATGTTCAGCAGCTCCAGATCCTCCGTCGACCAAGCGACGCAGTTCTGGAGGAACTGCAGGCTGTTGAGATACCGGTCCTGCGTCAGGCTGGACGAGAGGTCGAAGACGACGTCGTCGACGAACTCCAGACTGCCGATCACGACCAGCCGGGACGTGTTCGGCGAGGTCTCGATCGTCCCCAATGAAGACGGCGGCGGCTCCGGCGTTGGCGTTCCCGGCTGCTCCGCGGGCGCGCTTTCTTCCTCTCCGCTTTCCTCCTCGAATGGGGAGGGCTTGTCCTTGAAGAAGCTCTCGAAGGAGCCCTGCACCGACACGGCGAGCGTATGCCGTTCGCGCTCCCCGCCGACCGGGAATCCCAGCTGCGGATGAGCCTCGAAATCCGGCTGGATGTTCGCCTCCGTCCGTGTCCACGATTCCGGGCTGGACTGCAGCAGGCTCGTCACCTCGCGATCGGCATTCTGCTCCTCATCCACGATCACGGGTGACGCCCAATTCATGGTCACCGCCGGCAGGTTGGAGACAATCGGGCTGTCTGAGGACATGCCGTCCTGCCGCACATCGACGAAAAACGGGTAGTCAATCGCCTGAATCTCTCGCACCTGGGCCCCGCCCACGTTGCGCGTTGTCTGGACTGGGAAGGGCTCGTTCTGCGGATCCATCACCAGGGTCTGGTCGACCGTGATCCCGTAGTGGTCGAGCATCTCCCGGAGAGTGCCCTCCAGCGGCTGGAGCCCCAGCCCTCCCTGCATCGGATCGACCTGGATCCCGTAGTTCCCGGCGCCGACGATGACCGCGCCGCCGCGCATCAGATATTGATCGATGGCGAAGCGCTCCTTGTCGGTCATGCCCTGGGGACCGATGAGCACCATGACATCGACATCGGATGGGATCTGGCCGCGGCTGAGATCCACGTTCCGCACCTCATACTCCTGGGCAAGCGACTCGCGAACCTGCTGCCAGCTCGAGATCGGGCGCTGCATCTGTCCCATCATATTCTGCTGCGGTTCGGTCGACGGCGTCCACAGTCCTACAACTTGCAGGAAACCCGGCGACATCCGCTTCAATGTGTTCTCGATCGACGACCGGATATCCGCCTCGGTCATCTCGCCCGAGGGGTAGATCACCTGCTCCTCATCCCCGACCCGCAGCACCATGTGGAGATAGTACGACTCGTTGGAAAAGAGCGAGGTAGCGAAGGGGCGGATGTCGTACTGTTGGAAGAGCTCCTCCCGGGTGATCGGACTATCCGACGCGTCTGGATTCACCACCCGGTACGTGAACTTACCCCCAGATTCGTCCGCGATGCCCGACGCAACCTCCTCGATCGTCTCCGGGATGTCCGAGAGCTGCTCCGGCATTGTGTCCGGCGTGAGGTACGCGCTCAGCTCCGCCGGCTCCTCCAACGCCGCCAGGACCGCCTCCACACTCTGGAACCCGTAGACGACCTTCTTGATGGCACTCGTGAGGTCGTATTCGAGGTTCCGGAGTCGGACGTCCACGCTCCCTCCGCTGGACTGGACCTCGATCAGGTCCTGGAAGCCCAGCACGACGTGTTGGTCTCCGTAACGGATCAGGACGTCGAAATAGGAGTTGATCACCGACTGCTCGTACCGACCGGAGATCTGGAAGGGGCTGGGCGTGATACCGTAGGTCTGGTTCGCCTCGGCCTCCAACTCCGGGTGTTCGGCGGGATCGATGATTTCGAGCTCCATCTTGTCCCCGGCGGCGACGTCATACTCGCGCAGCATATCCCGGATTTCCGGCACCAGGGGGGCCAGGAGAGGGTGGGTCTTCTCGCTGAAGTACCCGCGCACCAGCAGCGGCTCCTGGAGGTTGGTCAAGAGGTCGCGCGTCGTCTGCGACAGCGTGTACTGCCGGCTCTCCGTGAGATCGAGCCGCAGGGCCTGCGCCTGGAGCGGGAAGGCCCACACGTTGACCAGCACCAGGTTCACCACGACCAGGACTGCCGTGATTCTCACGGCAAGACGATACGGTCGTGTGCGTTCGCCGGTGCTCCAGCGCTTGGCATGAAGCGAGACGCTGTTGAGGGTGAGGAAGATACCCGTCAATGAGACGTAGTACAGGAGATCCCTTAGGTCGACTACCCCCCGCTCGATGCTCTCGAAGCGGCTTCCCGAGCCGATGGCTCGCAAGACTTCGCCGACGGCATCGCCGAAGAACTCCGTCACCCCCCGGGTCCCGATGATGTAGAAGAACCCGCACAGTAGGGCGGCGAGGATCAGCGCCACAATCTGGTTATCTGTCCGAGAGGAGACGAATAGCCCAATGGCGGTGTACGCGGCAGCCAGCAGAAGGGCCGCCAGGTAACCGCCCACGACAGGTCCCCAATCCAGATTGCCCAGCATCTCGACGGTGATCGGCAGGAAGATGGTCAGCCCCAGGGCGACGGCGACGAGTGCCATCACGGCGAGGAACTTCCCCAGGACGAGCTGGATCGGTGAGACCGGTAGCGAGAGAAGCACCTCGAGGGTGCCCGAGCGATCCTCCTCACTCCACTGCCGCATCGTCAGCGCGGCTACGAGGAAGATCATCAGCACGGGCATCCAGCGGAAGAGCGGCCGCACATCCGCTATGCCCCGTGCAAAAAACGTGTCTACCCAGAAGAAAGAGAACAGGGTGACCGCCAGGAAGACGCCCACGAATATGAGGGCCATCGGTGAGCCGAAATACCCCTCCAACTCCTTGCGTGTAATTGAAAGCACTCTTTTCACAGCTGCAATACCTCCGAAACTCAACCTGAATGCTACGACGTCGTGGCTAGCTCATTGAAGACGGATTCCAGCGTCCGAACGTCCTGCCGCAGCTCACGAACAGGCCAGTCCTTCTCTCGCGCCAGGTCGAACATCGCGGGGCACAGATCGGCGCTGCCGTCTCTGCCCAGGACACGATAGGCTGGGAATCCGATCTCTCCATCGCCTGTACCGCCTTCGAGTCTCTCGACGTCCCGCGCCTCGGGAAGCGTGGAGAGCATCCCGGCCACGCCCGGCACATCCTCGCTCAGGACCAGAATTGCGTCTGACGTCGACGCCAGTTCAGCGAGCTCCGCATCAGCTCTGATCCGCCCGCTAATGAGGATGATCACGCGGTCGCAGAGTGCCTCGACCTCGGAAAGAATATGGGTCGACAATAGAACCGTGCTCCGCTGGGCCAGGCGCCGGATCAATCGGCGCACCTCAACCATCTGGGTTGGATCGAGCCCGATGGTCGGCTCATCCAGAATGAGGAGCCTGGGCTTGTGCACGATGGCCTGGGCGAGCCCCACACGTTGGCGGAAGCCCTTACTCAGTTCGCCAATGGGACGTGTTAGGTGTTCATCCAGGCCTGTGGCGTAGACGGCCTCGGATATGCGAGCCCTCCGATCCTCCTCGGGGATGCCTCGCAGCTCGGCCATCATCTTGAGGTAGCCCTGAACCGTTAGCTCCGGATAGAGGGGAGCTGTCTCGGGCAGATAGCCGATCTGCGACTGAACCTCGCGGGTATCCTCCAGGACATCCCGCCCGTTGACGATCACAGTGCCGTCATCCGGTTGCAGGCTTCCGGTGAGAATCTTGATCGTCGTGGTCTTGCCGGCGCCGTTAGGGCCGAGCAGCCCGACGATTTCCCCGGGAGCGATGTCGAAACTGACACCCCGCAGCGCCTCGATCGGACCGTACGACTTCGTCACGTTCTTGACGTCAATCATGCATAACCTCCTGTGCAGTTCCAGCGGTGAGCCGGGGGCCGACAATTTGGGGTCGGCGGGAAAGCCCGTCCAACGTCGACACCGCCCATCACCGCCGGTTGAGAAGACCTGCTACGATGAAGACATTCCGTCTTGCTGCTTCTTGCTTACCATGCGTGAAATTCTAGCACGATCATCGATACTTTCAACTCCATGCCTCGGCGCCCCGGCGCCGGACCCGCGGCAGGCCGCGTCTCCCGACCGCCAGACAGGGTGTTGGCGACCAGTGCAGCCGGCGTGGGGTGCCCACCGGGATGCATCAGGGTGTAACACAAAGGAGACCCGACGCCCCCGCCGGAGGAGGCGAGTCCGCTCCTCCAGCTAAGGCACCGGGTCTCTGAGTTCGCTAT
>Ga0207797_1002953_pt1 | contig 11584 bp, 6 predicted proteins | sample PRCRCaboRojoPR_6_FD_187275 | JGI IMG/M metagenome (GOLD analysis project Ga0207797, IMG submission 187275) | Marine sediment microbial community from Cabo Rojo, Puerto Rico - PR CR 10% Liquid 1 (SPAdes) | ecosystem: Environmental > Aquatic > Marine > Coastal > Sediment | place: Cabo Rojo, Puerto... | reverse complement strand
AAACCACCATCTCCGACAACTGCAACAACCTGCCGTTTAGGCACTCCCAGCTGAGCCCCGAGAGCCGCGGGTAATCCAAAACCCATCGTACCCAGGCCACCCGATGTGATATTGCTCCTGGAACGGGTGAATTGAAAATAACGACAAGCGACCATCTGATGTTGTCCTACGTCGGTAACCAAAACAGGCTCATTTTTCTTTTCATTCATTTCCAGAATTACATCGGACATGCGGATATGCTGCTGGTCATCTTTATCCCGGTGATCCTTGAAGAGCTTGTAATATTCTCTCTTTTCGTAATCACGGAACAGATTCACCCATTCGGTGAAATTATTGTTTTTGACATTCCTGGTGAGTTGCGGAAGGGTATCTTTTACACTACCGAGTACAGGCGCATCAGCCTTTACGTTCTTGTCGATCTCAGCCGGGTCGATATCCATATGAATGACTTTTGCATTCTCGCCATAGGTACTGAGTTTACCTGTAACCCGGTCGTCAAAACGCATTCCGATAGATATCAGCAGATCGGCTTCGTTGGTCAGGACATTGGGACCGTAATTCCCGTGCATACCCAAAAATCCTACATAGTTCGGATAATTATTTGGGACCGCGGAGAGACCAAGCAGTGTGGACGCCGCTGGAATACCAGTTTTGTTGAGAAAGGCTTCCAGTTCCTTTTCGGCTTTACCGAGTATCACTCCCTGACCAATAAGTGCCAAAGGTCTCTCTGCGTTATTAATCAGCTCGGCAGCATCGGAAATCTGTTGGGAATCCGTTTCAGGTAGAGGCTGATAGCTACGTATATGGTGACATCTTTCATAATGAAATTCCAGTTCTCCAAACTGGGCATTTTTGGTAAGATCAAGAACTACCGGTCCGGGTCTGCCTGATCTAGCAATATAAAAGGCTTTGGCTATTGCTTCCGGTATCTCTTCAGGCTTTGTTATCTGAAAGTTCCATTTGGTGACCGGAGCAGAAACGCCAATGATGTCTACTTCCTGAAAGGCATCGGTACCAAGCAAAACGTCATTCACCTGACCGGTAATACAGACGAGGGGTGTTGAATCGATGTTGGCATCTGCAATACCCGTGATCAGGTTGGTGGCACCCGGGCCGGAAGTAGCCATTACTACTCCGGTTTCGCCGGACGTCCTGGCATATCCCTGCGCTGCATGCACGGCACCCTGTTCATGTCTTACCAGGGTATGCCTGATGGACTCTTCATGGTCCAGAAGGTTGTCATAGACCGGCATGATGGCCCCACCGGGATATCCAAACACTTGTTTTACACCTTCTTCCAAAAGAGAGAGCAGTACTGCCTGTGAACCTTTTACTTTCTTTCCTGCCCAGTTGTTTTTCGTGACTGATTCTGATTTTGGTATATCCATAATTAACTCATTTTTTATAGGATTCTTACTGCTCCCTGATCTGCGGAGCTTACTACTTTTGAATATATCTGGAGTGCTTTTGACACTTTACGGTTTCTTTTTCTCGGACTATATGCTTTATCCTGATGCTGTTCTTCCTCTTTCCTGCGTGCTTGCAACTCTTCATCGCTCAATTGTGCATGAATGGTTCTTCCGGGGATGTCGATCTCAATGGCATCGCCATCGCGGAGAAGGGCAATCTCACCACCGGCAGCAGCCTCGGGAGACACATGACCGATTGAAAGCCCTGATGTACCACCTGAGAACCTGCCGTCTGTAATTAGTGCACACTTCTTATCCAGCTTTTTGGATTTGATGTAAGACGTGGGATACAACATTTCCTGCATCCCGGGGCCGCCGGACGGTCCTTCATAAAGGATCAGCACCACATCACCGGGTACGACCTGATCATTGAGGATGGCATCACATGCCTCATCCTGGGAATGATAAACCCTTGCCCTACCGGTGAACCTGAGCACTGACGAATCCACTCCTGCTGTTTTTACAATGCATCCTTTTCGGGCGATGTTGCCAAAGAGAACAGCCAATCCGCCATCTTGTTCATAGGCATGTTCAATATCCCGGATGCATCCGTTTTCCCGGTCGATATCCAGTTCCTCATATCTTGTATGCTGGCTTGCCAGCTCAGTATTAACAACATTCCCCGGAGCAGCGCTGTATATGGATTGAGCAGCCTCTTCGGGTTCATGGATGGTTATGTCGTAGCTTTCCAGCACCTCGCCAAGTCTACCTCCTTCAACCCTGGTCACGTTCGGGTTGAGCAAGCCTCCCTTGTGCAGTTCGTTCATGATCCCCATCACGCCACCAGCCCTGTTCACATCTTCAATATGATATTTTGAACTGGGTGCTACCTTACTAAGCACAGGAACGTTTCTGGATAAATTGTCAATATCCTGCATGGAAAATTCCACTTCCCCTTCTCTGGCGATAGCCAAAAGGTGAAGAACGGTATTTGTGGAGCCGCCCATGGCAATATCCAGCGACATGGCATTCATAAAAGCCTCCCTTGTGGCTATGGTCCGGGGCAGAACACTGTTGTCGCCATTGAAATAATGGCTTTTTGCATTCTCCGCGATCAAACGGGCGGCATTAAGCATCAGTTCTTTACGTTTTGCGTGCGTTGCCAACACCGTGCCGTTACCAGGCAATGCCAGGCCCAATGCCTCAGCCAGGCAATTCATTGAATTGGCCGTGAACATGCCAGAACAGGAACCACAGGTAGGACAGGCAATACGTTCGGTCTGTGCAAGCTCCTCATCGGAATAACTTGAATCTGCTCCCCGTACAATGGCATCTATCAGGTCGAGGGATTCACCGTTACTTTTGCCTGCTTCCATGGGTCCGCCGGAAACATATACAAAGGGTATGTTCAGCCTCATGGCCGCCATCAGCATGCCCGGAACGATCTTGTCGCAGTTTCCTATGGCAATCAATGCATCGGCTTTGTGGGCATTGCACATGTATTCGATGCTATCGGCTATGATCTCGCGTGAAGGAAGGGAATACAGCATCCCGTCATGCCCCATGGCTATGCCATCATCTATGGCTATGGTATTGAATTCGGCGGCAAAACATCCCAGTTTCCCAATCTCCGATTTGATCATCTGACCTGTTTCATGCAGGTGGACATGGCCGGGAACAAACTGTGTAAAAGAATTGGCTACCGCAATGACCGGCTGACCGAAATGTTCATCCCTCATGCCGTTGGCACGCCACAGGCTCCTGGCACCAGTTCTTTGCCGACCAAAGGTAGTTTCACTGCTTCTTAATTGATTTTTTCCGTTTGTTCCTTTGTTTTCCTGCATATCTTATTACTTAATCGTAAAAAAAGCGCCTTCCGTCGGGAAATGGCGCTTTATGACTAATCATAGTGCACACCATTTCCTTTCAGCATCCCACGACAATGTCAGAAAGAATAGGAATCGAAATGATGTACAATAAAATCCGCATAACCCTTTTTATTTTTATTTGAACACAAAACTAAAAGGGCTGTTCGAAATGGTAAAATCAAAATAGATCGATAATACGATCTTTAATAGAGAAAAGCTTCTTTTTATTTATCTGGAAGGCAAATATTTATTGCCCCATACAGAGAGGTATTTTTACAATGGCAAGCGTAAAAAACAGTTTGCAATTCATCGGTTAGGGAAAGTTTTCATACATCAATAAGGAAAGCATGAAAATCCAAATAAGCTGCCTCGCCTGCAGGGAAGGCTATAATCAATTTCAAATGACCCAAACACACTTCGCTAAAATCTTTAGACTTTTATCTAAAAATGTTCTGAGTCTAGTCTATAAAGCAATCGCTTGAGGCGCAAGGCGCTTAGCGGCTGTTGTTGCTTGTTGTTTATCAGTAAAATATATTTTATACTTATAGCTAATAAAGCCGCTTGTCAGAGCCTACTTAGACCAGTCTCATGTTCTTGAAATTTGGTATTTGGGATGTTTAATTCACTACATCCATCTCCTCAATAAGCCAGTCGACTTCCCCGATCCTGTCCAGGATAAAAAGAATGTAACGGATATCGGTGCAAACGGTTTTTTGCATGCCTTCTTCAAATTCGATGTCGCCGGTCATGCCTTCCCAGTTGCTGTCAAATACCAGGCCGATTAGCTCACCCTTCCCGTTCATTACCGGGCTTCCTGAATTACCACCGGTAATATCGTTGTTGGTTATGAAACAGACGGGCATCCTGCCGTCTTCCCCATATGGACCATAGTCCTTTTGCCGGTAAAGGTTTTTCAGTTTATCGGATACGATGAACTCATAATTATCGGGATCTTCTTTTTCCATCACTCCTTGCAGAGTCGTGTAATACCGGTAATCTACGGCATCTTTGGGCCTGTATCCTCCAACTTTACCATACGTCAGGCGCATGGTAAAGTTGGCATCGGGATAAAAAGTTTTTTCCGGTTGCATTTTCATTTTTCCGTCTACCAACAACCGCTGTCCTTTTTCCAGCCTGTTATTATGCTGGTTTGCTTTCTGATAAAGAGCACGATATTGATACAGAGCCGAAGTTGCAAAGCGATAGCCGGGATCTTTTTCCAGGACTTTCATTTTCGGATTTTCTATAAACTCCTCGAACTTTTCCTGATTTGTAAAAATGGACCTGGTGTATATATGGTTCACATAAGCTTTCACGCTTCCGTGTTGCTTCAGTCCCCGGGCAAAAGCTTCCGGATAATAGGTAGTATCAATATCTTCTTTATAAAGGGAAAATAAGGCTTCTGCTACAGCCTGATCGGTGGGTTTATGGTAATCCCTGAAATGCTGTCTGGCCTGGTGCTTCAGTTTGGTAGCTTCCCGGTCGATCTCCTTTCCCTTGAAAAGACGCTTAAAAAAAGATTGATCCAGTACCCTGCGCAATTCATATACATCATCCACAAAAAGTGTAAGCTCAGGCCCCACAAGCATAGCTTCCAGAATATACTGGCTGGCATTTTGCCAGGGCGCCCTTTCCTGATAAGCGTTTTCAATCAGATCCAGGGCATCTTTGTATTTTCCCATGGATCTTCTGTTGTTTTGAGACCATTCCAGGAATTTTTCCTCAAAGGCACGGCGATTGCTTTCCAGATCGATCCTTTTAAAACCTTCCATCTGGCCGATGCTATACTTCCAGTAATTGCTGGCACCCTTATATTTTGAAGAATACATCAGCCTGTACTCCGGACTTTTCTCCATTGTTTTTTCAAGGATCTCCAGTTTTTTGCCCCTGATCTTGATCCTGTTGGGGTGTTCAATTTCTTTCAGTTCCTTAATCCCGAAAGAGGTCATGTGCCGGTCAGTATTTCCGGGGTACCCAAGGATCATGGCAAAATCCCCTTCCATTACTCCATTTATTGAAACCGGCAAATGGTGCCTGGGCTCATAGGGGACGTTACTCCTGCTATAGGTAGCGGGTTTGCCCTCGGGCGACATATACACCCGGAAGATGGTAAAGTCGGCCTTGTGCCTGGGCCACATCCAGTTGTCGGTTAGGCTTCCGAAATCACCGATTGAGGTGGGTGGAGAAGCTACCAGTCTTACATCCTTAAAAGTTTCGTAAACAAAAAGGTAAAACTGGTTGCCCTGATAGAAAGGACGAACGGAAGCCTCATAATGCGTATCTTCCACCGCTTCTGATTCCAGTTGCCTGGATATATGATGAATGACTGCATTACGCCGGTTTTCGTTCATCTCATCTGTCAATTTGGAATTGATCTCATCGGTCACGTTCTCAATCCGCCTGAGGAATTTTACACTCAATCCCGGATTGGGCAATTCCTGGTCCATTGACTTGGCCCAGAACCCGTTTTTCAGGTAATCATGCTCCATGGTCGAATGCGACTGTACCTGGTTGTACCCGCAATGCATATTGGTGAGCAACAACCCCTTATCTGAGATGATTTCTCCGGTACATCCGCCACCAAAAACAACGATGGCATCTTTAAGACTGGACTGATTCACGCTGTATATATCTTCGGGACTAAGTTTTAAGCCCATGTCGGTCAGCTCACCGTAGTTCAGTTTATTCAGCAGGTTGACCATCCACATGCCTTCATCTGAACGGGCGGTCCTTCCAGCAAAAAGTATAAGGACCAAAACAATTAATGAGGATATTCTTTTCATGATTCCGTGATTAAATCTAAAACTTTATCAATGTTTGGTAACTACTCGGACTGTCAGAGAGCTGGATGGTTTAATGTAACAATGATAAAATGATTGAATGATTAAATGCTTAAATGAGTAAATGATTGAATGATTAAATTGTTAAATTGTTACATTGTAATGATAGGCAAGCTGAAGCCATATCAAAACAACATGTTTTTAGGTTCATTTAAGCATTCAGGCATTTTAGCATTTATTTATTCTATCACCCAGTCATTCCCCTCACTCATCCCGCAGTATCCAGGCCGGGTTGGTGTTGGCTGCCCGCAGGGTCTGCCAGGAGACCGTAAAAACGGCTATTAGCAGGGATAACACCAAAGCCAAACCAAATATCCAGTATTCAAATTCTGTTCTGTATGGAAAATTATTCAACCATTGGGTCATAAAAAAATATGCTGCCGGCCAGGCAATGAGGTTAGCGACCAATACATTCAAAGTGAAATCTTTGAGGAAAAGTGTGACAATGGAATTCACGCCGGCACCGTTGGCTTTCCGGATACCGATTTCCTTCGTTCGCCGTTGGGTTGCAAAAAGTGATAATCCATACAATCCAAGACAGGCGATCAGGATAGCAAAAAAGGCAAACCATGAAAACAGGCTTCCAAATCGCTCATCATCTTTGTATTGTCTGTCAAGCATCTGATCCAGGAAATGATATTCAAATGGATAGCCTGGAACAAACTGATTCCAGATGGATCTCATGTGGTTTATGGCAGATTCAATATCATTACCGATAATATTAAAATAAACCTGGTGCTCTTTATTAAATCCAAGGTCTTTATTCTTCATATAGTGGATCTGCCGGTATATGGTCACTGTACCTATGATCAGTATAACGGAGATGAAAAACTGAAAGACCGTTAGTACCCTTCTGAAACGAGATCCTCCCCTCCCCCGGGTTTGACGTTCTTTCATTACAGACACCGGATCAAAGGCAGTCAGGTAGAATGCGGGATATAGCCCGGATAACAAACCAACCAGAAGGATACCTGCAATATAAATCATCCAGAAGAAAGGCTCCTGGTAATAATGGTTGTATATTTCACCCTGAAGCAGCTCATTAAACCGTGGCATCAGGAGTTCTGTGAATCCAAGTGCCAGGAGAAAGGCAAAAAGAGAAATCAGTAAAGACTCGCTGAGGAACTGAGTCACGAGTTGTCTCTTCGCTCCACCGACTACTTTGCGCAGACCTACCTCTTTTGCTCTGATGGAAGCTTTTGCCGTAGTCAGGTTTATGAAGTTGATGGAGGCAATCAGCAGGATAAAGAGAGCTATGGCAATAAAAATATAAATAAACCGGATGTTCCCATGTTTTACACCAATCTCGTATTTAATGTCTGTATCAAAATAAATATCTTCCAGGGCAGTAAGATGAAAATCCAATTCCCCGCTAGTATTGAATTCCCTTTGATAAACCGCTTCAAAATGATCATTGAGCTTCTCCTCGAATTCGGGGATGTTCACTCCATCCTTCAACAGCAAGTAGGTCGGATAGTTCCATGATCCATAACTGTTGAGAAAATCCTTGCTCTTATATAATTTGGCGAGTGTAGAAAATTCTGCAATGGCATTAACATTCAGATGAAATCTCTTTACATCTTTAATTATGCCGGTTACTTTGAAAGGATGTTCCTTTTCCAGCATGATGGTCTCACCGACAGCATTGCCATTCCCGAAGAGTTTTGCTGCCATGCTTTCGGTAAGAACTACACTATAGGGTTCCTTTAAGGCCGTTTGAGGGTTTCCCCTCAGAAAGTCAAATGTAAAAACATCAAATACATGCGTATCGGCAAAAAGGAAGTCCTGGATCCGCATTTCCCTTTCATTTTCACCAACTGTGATCAAAGGATTGGCAATATTGTGAACGCTAAAACGTGCAAATTCCTTCACTTCGGGAAAATTGCGCTTCACATCCGGTCCGTAAGCTGTACCGAGAATTCCCCAATCTCCCTTATCCAGACGGTAAATATTGTTAATCTTTTCATTAAAACGGTCATAACTGAATTCGCTGTGAATAAAAAGGCTGATGATGATGAACAAGGCAACACCAACAGCCAGACCGAAGATATTAATGAACGAATACACCTTGTTGCGGGTGAAATTCCGGAACGCTGTTTTGATGTAATTACGCAGCATAGACCACATTCACTTTTTCTTTCTGAACAGCACCTGGATGTATTTTGAATTCTCCGGGGGATTAAAAATCTGTATCAGCTCCCAGGATTTATCATATTTATTAATGGAATTTCTCAAGCGCTCAATTCGCGCAATGGAATGGGTCAGCTCATCTTTTCCTTCACTCAGTTCATCTTCAACATCCCAAAGGAAAGATTCGATACGAAAATCGTAGCTGATTTTTTTATCACCTATTTTCAGGTACAATTCGGCGATCTGATCCTCGCCAAAGCCAGGAATGGGTACACAAATGTCTTTCATAGAAATTACTTTTATATTAAAATTTTATTCATCACGTAAGGTATAGGCCGGGTTTGTATTGGCTGCTTTCAGGGCTTGTCCGCCAGTGGTGATAATGGCTATCGTAAGTGCCAGTAAAGAGGAGATAAGGAATGGCATCAGTCCCATATCAATCCGGAAAGCAAAGTTTTCCAGCCACCGGCTCATCAGGTAATATGTAACCGGCCATGCAATTAAAGTAGCAAGGATCAACAACACGAATACCTCTTTATACAGAATACCCAGAATGTTACTGATTTTCGCTCCCAGTACTTTTCGAATGCCAATCTCTTTGCTCCTTTTCTCAGCCATAAATGCAGAAAGACCAAACAAGCCCAGGCAGGCAATAAAAATGGCCAGTATCGAAAATATGGTAAATATTTTTGCAGTCCGCTGTTCAGCGGCATATAAACTATTATAGTCGCTATCCATAAAGAAATAACCAAAAGGCTGATCATTGGTGAACTGGTCCCATTCTTCCCTTATATAATCAATGGTTTGGCTTAGATTTCCGGTATTCAGCTTAACCGGCATATACCGGTAAAATTTCTGGTCGAAGTATAGTTCCTGATCATAATACATCAGGGCCAGCGGACGGATCTGCTTGTGAAGCGATTCAAAATGATGATTTTTGACAACACCAATGATTGTATATTGATTCTTGCCAAGCTTCAGCCACTTGCCAACAGGATTTTCAAAGCCCAGTTGCCGGGCTGCTTGCTCATTGATTACTAAAGATGTCGTATTATTGGCATTACCCTGTGAAAAGAACCGCCCGTCCATAAGCTCCAGTCCCATGGCATCAAGATAACTTTCTCCCACGTAGTTGGTAGCAAAAAAAACCATATCCTCCGAGCTTCTTCCTTCCACCTGCAAAGTAGAGCCTCCGTATGCCTTTCCGGGAAGTGAGCCACTAACAGATGCGGACTGAATGGAGGTGTGTTTTTTTAGCTCTTCAATAAAACTGTTAAGATTGTCATCCAGGTAGTAAGCCTGATCCAATACAAAAACATGTTCTTTGTCAAAGCCAAGCCTCTTGTTGGTCAGATAATGATTCTGCTTATAAATTAAAGTCGTACTGATAAACAGCGAGATGGTAATAACAAATTGAACCGCAACAAGGAATCCACGCAGACGATTTCTACCGACGCCCCGATTCACCTCTTTTTTCAGTATTCTGACCGGCCTGAATGAAGAAAGGAAAAACGCCGGGTAAGCACCTGCAATAAGACCTACAAAGATACCAAATAATACCAGTAAGGGCAAAATGTACCAATGAGGAAGATGAAGGTATTGTATTTGCATGCTTTTCTGCGCCAGGTTATTGAACACAGGAAGAAACAATTCAACAAGGGTCACCGCAATAATAACGGCAATAAGAGCCACAATAACAGATTCAGTTAAAAACTGGCCGACCAGTTGCCGTTTACCTGATCCTACCACCTTTCTGATTCCTACTTCTTTAGCCCGAGCGGCGTATTTTGCCGTTGCCAGGTTCATAAAGTTGATGCAGGCGATAATCAGGATAAACACTGCAATGATAGAAAAGTAGTATATCCGCGAAATATCGCTTACCGGCTCCAGCTCATCATTAAAACCGGAATGCAGGTAGATTTTTTCCAGGGGTTGCAGAAATAAGCCATAGGAATTGCCTCTTTTATCAAATTCTTTCAGATCAATTCCCATCCATTCAACTACCTGCGGACCAACATATTCCTCAACCAGAAAATCCAACTGATCCTGAAACGACCCTGGTTCGACTTGCTCCTTCAGCACCAGATAGGTATAAACATTGCTGTTGATCCACAGGGGATCCTCACTGGTTGGCGTGCTGCAATAAGAAGCCAGAAAATTAAAATGAAAGTGAGAATTATCCGGCACATCCTCACATATCCCGGTTACCTTATATAAATCCTCACCATAAATTTTTATCATTTTCCCCATGGGATCCTCACTGCCAAAATACTTGCCGGCCATGCTTTCAGTCAAAACCACCTGATTTGGGCTGGTTAGGGCTTCCTCTGCATCACCGCGGATCATGGAAAAGGTAAACACCTCAAAAAAATCGCCATCAGCAAAGTAAAAATTGTCCTCGATGAACTGCCTATCTTCGTATTCCACCCTGATGCGGTCTCGTTGGATAAAGCGTGTGGCAGATTCCACCTGGGAGAATTCTTTCAGAAGTGCATCTTTGGTAGGATTGGCCGTTAAGACGCTTCGAAAGTTGTTATCGCCAAATTTTCCGTCCACGTACAAGCGATATATCCTGTCAGATTTCTCATGGAACCTGTCGTAACTCAACTCGTCAAGGATATAGAGGGTAATCAGAAGACAGGCCGCCATCCCTACAGCCAGGCCAATGATGTTAATGGCCGAATAGGACTTATCCCTGATCAGGTTTCTCCAGGAGGTTTTCAGGTAGTTTCGGAACATGGTACTTTTTTTGAAAAACATTAGCAACCCCCGTGCCATTTGTTATAAAAATATATAATTCAATCATCTATGTCATATTTTACTTAAATAAATACAGGTATCATTGTGCGAAAATGTTACAAGAGGTGTACGATCGCGAACAATAAAGTCAGTTTGAAGTTTGAGGTTTCAGGTTTGAGGTTGATAAGTTATTAGACTGTTGATTAAGTCCGAGGCTTAGAGAAGACGGGCACTGAGAATACCGGGAGACGAGAAAACGGAACGAAACGTTTGAAGTTTGAGGTTTCAGGTTTGATGTTCCAGACCCCGGAGGGGTCAAATAGCGATAACCCCGGGTGAAACCCGGGGAAGTCAACTAACAAACCCCCAGCGCTCCAACTGATTCAGGACAATAGTACTCCCATACCGTTCCTGGAGCGCAACCTAAGAACTTATATAATTTTTAGAATAAAACGAGGCTAAGGAATAAAGGGGCTAGGGTTTATTGTTACATTGTTACATTGTCGAATGATTCTATTGTTAAGTAAGAAGCTATAGAGGTTTGCCAACTGCTGATTGCCAACTGCCAACTTATTTAAATGAGGCTAACAAGCGAAGC
>Ga0207797_1002952_pt1 | contig 11587 bp, 9 predicted proteins | sample PRCRCaboRojoPR_6_FD_187275 | JGI IMG/M metagenome (GOLD analysis project Ga0207797, IMG submission 187275) | Marine sediment microbial community from Cabo Rojo, Puerto Rico - PR CR 10% Liquid 1 (SPAdes) | ecosystem: Environmental > Aquatic > Marine > Coastal > Sediment | place: Cabo Rojo, Puerto... | reverse complement strand
CTTCCACTAAATAGGTTCCAATTCTCTTCAACTTCTGGGCGAACCCCTCGAAACTCAGCTCTTCCCGGTCTTCAATTAGGTCTCCCAGCGCTCTTTTCTTTTCCAGGTAGTCCTCGTGCTCTTCCCGCATTACCTCGGTTGGTCCGGTAAGACCCTTCCTCTCGACTTCGGGAAAGAGAGCTTCTTCCTCCCGGTTGTGGTGACTCTCGGCGTCAAGCAGATGGCGGGAAATGTTTTTCAGCTGGTCGAGGTGGTCCTCCAGTTCCGCAAAACTGTTCATGCCCTCGAGTTCGTCAATTATTTCGGACAGTTCGTCCAGTTTTTCCAGGAGTACCTCGTGTTCACCCTCCAGTACGCTGCGCGGGTGCCCTTCTTCTCGCTCTTGTGTTTCTTCCTGGCTTCCCTCGAGGTTTTCCTCTTCGAGAATCTCGAGGTGGGGCCCGCAGAGATTTCTAATCTCTTCGACCCCGATATCCTCCTCCTCGGCCAGTTCCTGTTCGGCTCGAGACAACTCGGTCGGATTGATTCCCTTCAGTTTTTTCTTGATTTCGGGCTTTATCTTCTCTACGTCCTCGGCGGAATTTATTCTTTTCAGTAACTTCTTAAGTTCGTCTTTCGTATTCATTAAGACCTCCCGGCTTTGACTTAATTAGTTAAGAGGGCCAATTGAAAGAACTACGGTTCTGCCAGATCGGCTACCGTGTTATTCTTGAGAAAATCGGTCAGTCTGTCCCTTACGGGTATCCATTGATCGTGCAGAGGACAGGGATCATCTCCATGACAGACATTTCCGTCGAATATACAATCCGAAAGGGGTTCCGGACCTTCGATCAGTTCCACGATTTCGTACAGTTCTATTTTCCCAGGGGGCCGGGAAAGCCTGAATCCTCCGCCCCTGCCCGGTCTGGATTCCAGCAATCCGTGTTTGGTAAGGTCCTGGAATATCTTTGCCAGAAACTCCCGGGGTACGTCCACTTCCCGGCTCAACTTTTTAACCGTTAAGTACTCGTTCGAGTCGGAGTAAGCCAGCTCCACCAGCGCCTGAATCGTATACCGTGTGGTTTTTGAATATATCATCGTTTTTTTATAGATATTCGGACCTTTATATCTCTTATTACTATTTTACTCGAGCGACGAAATTTCTCAAGGTTGAAAAGTCTCGTACGCTCCGAACTTATTATGGCCAACTATCTACTGGCCGGGTTTTACACTCCGCGCGATCTCTTTCCCCAGCTCCACTACGTCCTCCAGGTCCTTTCCTTCCGGCGATCCCCTTACTTCCACGGACCCGACTATCTCGCCCGGCATGCCGCCGAAAGTTTTGGTAAGCTCTCTAACTGCTCCACCCGCCCAGCCGTGCGACTCAACCACTCCGTAATATTTCGCCGGTGGGTTTAGCTTCTTTGCCAGAGTGGCAATGTAAATTATCTGAGGGTGGGGTCCGGCCAGCACGGTAGGCGTGCCAAGCACGATTCCGGCACTATCGACCAGTTCGCCCGCCAAATCATTGAGGCTCTGAGACGAAACTTCAAAGGGTACAACCTCGACTCCGGCCGCGGCGATGGTTTCCGTCAGGACGTCTATCATCTTTTTCGTGCTGCCCCACATCGATATATAGGGGACCAGTACTTTTTCCTTTACTTCTCCGTTCACCCAGGAGCGATGTGCGTTAATTATCTTTCCGGGGTTTCTGTATATTACGCCATGACTCGGTGCTATGACGTTTACTTCGTACTCCTCGAGTTTCTCGACCGCTTTTTTCGCCCTCGGCCTAAAGGGCATCATGATCTCGCCGAAGTAGTCCTTGGCCCGCTTTAGCGCGTCCTCGCCGAACTGGTCCGCGTAAAGCTTGGGCGTCGCTATGTGGGCGCCGAAGAAGTCGGACGGGAAGAGAACTCCCTCTTCTTTAAGGTAACTGAACATCGTTTCCGGCCAGTGGAGCCAGGGGGCGTCGATGAACTCCAGCGTCTTATCACCCAGGTCGAGCGTCTCACCCTCCTCGACAGTTTTGAATCTTTCGGGCGGTATGTCGTAAAGAGACAGCGCCATTTCTTTGCCTTTTTCCGTCGCCAGAACTTCCGCACCGGGGGCAAGCTTGGCAAGGTAGGCCAGGGCACTGGAGTGGTCGGGTTCGGCGTGGTTCATTATCAGGTAATCCAGGTTCTCCGGGTCGGTCTTCGTTCGAATCTTTTCTTCCAGGTCTTCTTCGAATCCCGGGTTGACCGTATCTATCAATGCCGTCTTTTCCTCTCCTTTTACGAGGTACGCGTTGTACGACGTACCTTCCGGTAGCGGAACCAGTTTATCGAAGAACTTTCTCTCCCAGTCCCTTACGCCGACCCAGTAAACCCCGGGTGAGATTTCCGTTACTTCTCGCGGAATAGTCATTTTATCCCCTCCTGAGGACGAGCAATTAAAGGTTTCATTAATCCCAGTCCAGCAACCTTCGTTCTCCCTCGAGCTCTCTAATGTCTTTAATGTCCTGGGTTAGTTCGATCGTACCGAGGTAATCCCCTTCGTCGTTTCGGACCGGGAAATACCTGATGTGGACGAATTTAGGTCCCATACTGATCCAGAACTCCGCCTCGTCTCGATTTCCGGCCTTGAACTCGTTCAGGATACTGTTAACCACGCTTACGCTGCTCGGAGGATGGCATTTCTGAACTGGCCTGCCCAGCACCGTCTTCGTTCGCGGGAATATTCTCTCGCCGCCCGAAAAGTACCGGACTCTGTCGTTACTGTCTATGAACGTAACGTCGATCGGAAGCGTCCGAAATATTTCCGTAAGCTCTGTATCGTTTAAGAACCCAAAATCCAGGTGATGATCTCCTTCCCTTGCCGGGTTGTAGTCGTCTGATTCAAGCGAGTCGAGATCGACCATACCCTTGATTTCCTGAGGCAGCTTCTCAACCTGGCTCTCTTTTATGCCCTCCGATATCTCGTAGGGCTGAACCGGTTCTGCGTCGGGACTCCAGGCTTTAGGTTCTATCTCGAAGTAACCTATTTGACCGCTCTCCTCGTGGATGGCGAGCCATTCCCCCTCGGAAAGTAACTCCTTTACCGTCGGGTACAGTATGTTGTTCTCCCGGAATACCATGTCTATCATGGCCTGCGATACTTTGTTGGCTTTTTCCCCTATCTCCTCGACCGGAGGCTTACCGTCCCAGTTATCCCTGTCGAGAAGACCCAGCAGGTCCTTGACCCCCTCTCTGGCCTCGTCGTGCTTGCGCCACAGGACTTCCGGAACGGAGGTGATCCCCCGCCGTTCTATGTAAGGAAAGAGGAGCATTTCCTCGCGCGTATAGTGGGTCCGGCCGACTTTATTTAACGTCCCGGCGAGCTGACCCAGCTCGGCGAATTCCCTTCCGATCTCCCCGCCTTTTTCGAAGTTCTTGACGCGGAGTCCGAGCTTCTTGGCGCTTTTCGTAATTTCCTCGTTTTCCAGATAGAGCTTCTTCAACGGATGGCCAGGTTCCAGATCACCAAGGTCAAATTTGTCCTCCACGGATTCTCGGAAGAGCTCGACGTGAATGTCACACATTCGGTAGATCTCTTTCGCGCCCACCCCCTCTTCCATCATCTCCTGTTCCACCATAGGGATCTCCAGAGGGGAAATGCTGCCCAAAAGGTCTTTGAACTCTTCCTTCAATTCACCGATTTCTCCTTCCTCGTCGATCCTCCTCAGCAACTCCTTGATTCTCTCCTTCTTTTCTTCTCTATCTTCGTTCACTGTGTTACCTCCCGGGTCAAGATTTTTCCGGCCAAGCAATTCGACTCGATCGTGAATTAAGTTACTAATGGACTTGAACTCGTATTGTTTATACCGTAGTTTTATTTATATGTCAATGCTATGCAATAGCAAAGCTATATAAGGTGATAAACATCTTTACGGGCGAACACGAGCTTTCTTCCGAACCTGCAAAGATCTCCCTTTTGTTGTACAGGATTTCTCAGGGGATAAATAAGTTGATAAGGGATAAGGGCAAGGAGCACGAAATATCTTCTACCCAGATAGAGACCATTATCTTCCTGTCGGGGGCCCACCCGGACAACAAGAACGTAACCTCGATCGCCAGGAGGCTGCAGGTCGCTCAGCCAACGGCCACCAGGGTGGTGAATTCGCTGGTCGAGCGGGGCCTCGTCGAAAGAGAGAGGTGCAAAGCCGATCGCAGAAAAATTAAATTGAGCCTGACGGACCGGGGCAGGGCGATCACGAAGGACATCAACGAAATCAGCCAGACGCTGATTGAAGCCGTGGACGAGTTGTCCGACGGCCGACAGGAAGAGCTAAATCAGGACCTGGTAAAAATTGCGGGCAGGTTACAGAGTCAAGGACATATCTCGACAGCTCTGACCTGCCAGTACTGCCGATACTTCGAGCGAAACGGGGGCAGTACGGACGAACGACCCCATCTTTGCAGGCTAACCGGACAGGATCTGGGTGAGGACGAGAGTCACTCCGAATGGGTCCATAAGGAGTCCGGACTGGATTTATTTAATCAAGCATAAACCACAACCACACAACTTGGAGGAAAATTCACATGAGTATGTTCTGTTATCAGTGTCAGGAAGCGGCCGGCAACGAAGGCTGCACGGTCAAGGGAGTCTGTGGGAAGGAGCCGGAAACTGCCAACCTTCAGGACCTGCTGATCTGGCTTTCGAAGGGAATATCTTACTTTGGAGTAAGAGCCCGAGAAGTCGGGATAGAGGACGAGGAGACCGGACTATTCGTTACTGAAAGTCTATTTTCGACGGTAACCAACGTCAATTTCGACGACGAGTGGTTCGAGGAACGGATAAATCGGTCCTTCGAGGTAAGGGAGAAGATAAGAAAAAAATACGAAGCCAGAGCCGGTGAGTTAGAGGACGCCGACCTGCCGGAGGCCGCTACCTGGAGATCGCACGAGGTCGACAGGTGTTATAAAAAGTCAAAAGAAGTGGGGGTAATGGCTACCGAGGACGAGGACGTTAGATCGTTGAGAGAGCTCCTGATCTACGGCATCAAGGGCATTGCTGCTTACGCCGATCACGCCTACGTTCTGGGCGAAAGCCGAGAGGAGATATTCGAGTTCATCCAGAAGGGCCTGGCTGCGACGCTCGATGACGACCTGGAGGTCGGCGATCTCCTGGGGTTGGTCATGGAAGCGGGCGAAATCGCGGTCAAAACCATGCAGACGCTGGATCAAGCAAATACCGGAACCTACGGAGATCCCGAACCCACCGAGGTAAATATCGGCGTAAGGGACAACCCCGGTATACTCATTAGCGGACACGACCTCAAGGATATGGAGGAACTGCTCGAACAGACAGAAGGTGAAGGCGTGGACGTATATACTCACGGAGAAATGCTTCCGGCAAACGCCTACCCGGCCTTCAAGGAATACGACCACTTCGTCGGAAATTACGGAAACTCCTGGTGGAGACAGAACGAGGAGTTCGAGAAGTTCAACGGGCCGATCCTGATGACAACTAATTGCCTCGTTCCGCCCGAGGAGTCCTACAAAAACAGGGTCTACACTACGGGAGTTGTCGGGTTCCCGGGACTGACCCATATTGAGGATAGGAAAAACGGGGACCAGAAGGATTTCTGGGAGATAATCGACCACGCCAAAGAAACTGAACCGCCACAGGAACTCGAATCCGGAACTATACCGGGTGGATTTGCCCACGAAGCCGTTCTGGAACGAGCCGACGATATCATCAGCGCTATTAAATCTGGAGATATCAGGGGTTTCGTAGTAATGGCCGGCTGCGACGGAAGGCACGCCTCGCGGGATTATTACAAGGAGGTAGCAAAAGCGTTGCCTGAAGACACGATAATCTTGACCGCGGGCTGCGCCAAATTCCGCTACAACAAGCTGGAGCTCGGCACGATCAACGGAATACCAAGGGTTCTCGACGCCGGTCAGTGCAACGATTCATACTCGTTGATCAAGATCGCGGGAGAGCTTGCCGAAGCCACCGGAGCCGAAGACATAAACGAACTGCCAATCGCCTACGATATCGCCTGGTACGAACAAAAAGCGGTCACGGTTCTGCTGGCTCTGCTAAGCCAGGGTGTAGAAGGAATAAGGCTCGGACCGACACTTCCGGCCTTCGTCTCGGAAGACGTTCTGAACGTACTCGTGGATAAGTTCAACCTTAAGCCCAGTGGTTCGGTCGAGGAGGACGTGGAGGCAATTCTGGAAGAGTTCTAAATCCCGACAGTTTTTCTTTAGAAGATAATAATTGGACTGATTCGCCCTGAAAGCCCCGCCGGAACTGCGGGGCTTTCCTCTTTCTTCTTTAAACCAATATTCCCTTTCTATGCACCGTGGCTTCCTCGGAATGGTCGGTTAAGTCGCGGTGAAATTTTGAGCTGACTCCTTACAATTGGACCGGATGGAAGGTGATTTCTCGTGGCCCACTATCTCGTAGAAGCCGAGCTTATCGAAGAAAGGGCTGAGGAACTCAAAAGCAAGGTCTCCTCGGAGGAGTTCCGCGATCTCGAACCCTTCGGTCGGGCTCTCAGTTACTCCCTGAAAAACGCCAGGTTTGATTCCGAAAGAGGAGTTGCCATCTGGGAGGAAGAGGATTACTGTAGCCCGCCGCTTAACCAGGAAAGAGAAGCCGTCCTGGACAAATATTTCTCCGAGCTCGAGGTCCGAAAGGTAGAGCGGGGTCGAGGCTGGGACGAGATCGACCACCTGCCATCGCTGTGGGACACCCACCCCGTCTTTCGAGGTTGATCTTTAGCACCTCGGCTTTCTCTCAATAAAGTTACCGGTCAACTTTCTTGACCCCCTGTCGTATCAGGAAACTTTCCCCCGATGAAAAACCTCTCAGCTGTATTCGTATATACCAGAAATCGGTTGCCGGCCGGTCGGGTAATTTAATCGCTAACCATTTAACTACCCGTTATCTCGGGTCATTCTCCAATACAGCGTTTCGGATTGTCCGGAGCTATTAGATTACGGCTATCTCGAGAGGTTCTTGATTGTTCCCAGAATTGTTGTTATATTAGATTACTAGAAGTTTCGGTAAGGTTAACGTAAAGGTTAATGAAAGGTCGTAACGCCAGAAAGGAAGAGATAATCCAGAGATGAAAAACAGGACGACGATGAAGGACGTGGCGGAGGCCGTCGGCGTATCGGTCAATACCGTATCCCGGGCACTAAACGACAAGCCCGACATTAACGAGGAAACAAAACGGAAGATACTCGAAGTCGCCGAAGAACTAAAATACCACCCAAATAGACTCGCCCGGGGTCTCAGGCGCCAGAAAAGCGGAGTAATCGGTGTAGTTGTTGCCGACATAGCCAACCCGTACTTTTCAACTCTGGTGAAAGGTTTGGAGGAAGCCGCAACTGAGAAAGACTACAGCATAATCCTTCAGGATACCGACGAAAATTACGAAAACGAGGTCGGGGCGATCGATACCATGATCGAGGAGAGAGTCGACGGCGTCATACTCGCTCCCGTCCAGACCGAATCCGGTACGATAAAAAAGCTCCAGGACCACAACGTACCGTTCGTCCTGGTCGCACGAAGGTTTACCGACCTCGAAACCGACTACGTAATCAGCGACGAGGTCAACGGAGCCTTTCAGGCAACTAAATACCTGCTGGAGAAAGGACACGAGAAGATAGCTTTCATTAACGGCCCGGCGCACAATTCCAGCGCCATAGATAGGTTGAAGGGCTTTAGAGAGGCCTTCTCCGCCAAAGGTATCAAACCGGACGAAGCAATAATCACCCACGGTGCCGTCAGCACGGAGGACGGAAGCAGTTACTTCGAGTCCCTGGTCGATCGAGACGTAGAATTCACGGCGGTCTTTACTTTTAGCGATTACGTCGCCCTGGGCGTGTTAAATGCAGCCCGGGCCCGAAATATTACTATACCGAAGGATCTGGAAGTAGTGGGTTACGACGACATCGAATTTACGAGCTGCCTGAGCATCCCGCTATCCTCGGTCCAGGTACCGAAGAGGGAAATGGGCCAGAAAGCACTGGAAATACTGGTTAATAAAATATCGGGGAAGCCCGATTCCGAAGAGGCACAAAACTTCAACGTAAAATTACCAACCAAGTTCGTTATAAGAAATTAAAATCTCAAAAATAAGGGGTAGATGATGAATTCCAGAGAGCGCGTTCTCGCAACATTGAACCACGAGGAGCCGGATAGAGTCCCGCTTGACCTCGGGGGCTGGGTAACCTCGATGCACAAAATTGCTTACGAAAACCTGGTGAATTACCTCAGGGAAGAGTCGGACGAATCCGAGAAGTTTCCCACCAGTTACGAATTAAAAGACTGGATCCAGCAGCTTCCGGATATCGACGAGTCGGTCCTGACCAGGCTCGGAATCGATACCCGATACGTTAGACCCTCGAGCCCCACGGGAGATAGCTGGAAGTTGAAGGAGTTCGAAGACGAAGATTACTACTACGTTACTGACGGCTGGGGAGTAACCCGTAAACGGCCCAAGGACGGGGGACTCTATTACGATATAGTATTTTCGGAGTGCCCGTTAAAGGACGCCACCGTGGGAGACATCGAGGACCACGACTGGCCCGATCCCGAAGATCCCGGGTTCCGTCGGGGCGTAAAAGAAAGGGCAAAGGAGATAAAAGAATCGGGACACGCGGTAGTGGCAGATTTCAACTTCGAATCCTGGTACGAGAACTGCTGGTATATGAGGGGTTACGAAAGATTCTACAAGGACCTGTATAAAAACCCGGACTTCGTGGAAAGGTTACTCGACAAGACGTCGGAAATTCACATGAAATTTCTGGACGCCATCCTGGACGAAGCGGGTGAATACGTCGACGTGGTTTTACAGGGTGACGATCTGGCAAACCAGGACGGGCCGGCGATGTCGCTTGAGATGTATAGAAAATTCGTGAAGCCGAGACAGGCCAGGATATTTGACCTCGTAAAGAGCAAGACGGACGCCAAACTGTTTTACCACTGTTGTGGCTCGGTGAGAGACCTGATTCCGGATCTCATAGATATAGGGGTGGACGTATTGAACCCCGTTCAGGTAAGTGCCAAAGGCATGAATACGGAAGAATTGAAATCGGAGTTCGGCGACCGAATGACTTTCTGGGGTGCGATAGATACACAAAAGGTCCTGCCGATGGGATCGACGGACGAGGTCAGGGAAGAAGTCAACAGGCGGATAAATCATCTATCCAGGGACGGGGGTTACGTACTTACTTCAGTCCACAATATTCAGGCCGACGTACCACCGGAAAATATAGTGACTATGTACGATACGGCGAGGAATTATTGAACGCTTCCCGGATGGAGTCAGTCCCTCGGCTTTGGTATTTCCGGTATCACCGGAGTATTCGAATGCCGTGTCCGGCTCGGCGGGAATCCAATATAAGGTCGCGAAAACCGACGCGCTTTCGAATCTGACGTATCGAGAAGCTAAGGTACAACTTCAGAGTTTATCCATGGAGGAAAAAGAAAGATGAACGATAGCTTAACGACGATGGAGCGGTTCAAAAGAACCGCCGAGTTTGAAGATCCCGGCGTCATTGTCACCTACGACTTCATAGATAATAACGAAATCATGGAAAAGTACGGGGGAGACTCGGACGACCTGGTCCTGAGAAACGCCAGGATGATGGAGAACGTCGGTCTGGACGCAACCAGGTACATTCATGACCCTGAAAGACCCTGGATGTACGCGAAAGTCGACATCTGGAGAGACTTTTTCGGGATCAATCCCGACGGCTGGGAGGTAAGTACATCCGGCAAGACCGGCTGGATAAGACAGAGGCCGTTTGACGACCTAAAAGGTCTCGAAGAACACATGCCCGAAATGCCGGAAAAGGACGAAGTCGCCGAATGGTGGGTACCAAACCACAAAAGGATAATGGAAGTATTTGACGCCCACGATCTGGTCTGGGTAACGGCTATCGAGGGTCCCCTGACCGAAGCCTACATGTACTCTTCCTTCGAACTACTCTTCAGAGCCATGTACGAGGCGCCGGAACTGATGAAGAGGTTGCTGGATATCTTTACCAGGTGGGGAGAGATTATAGCCGAACTTCACGCCGAGCACCCGAGCTCGCCGGTATTCTTTCAGAACGACGATATCTGTGGCAGCACGGGCCCGTTCGTATCACCGGATTTTCTGAAAGAAGAGATGGTTCCGCGGTGGCAGAGGGCTTATGCACCGGCAAGGGAAAAGGGGTTAAAGTGCATCTTCCATACCGACGGCAACGCCCATCCCGTAATGCAAATGCTTGTAGAGGATCTCGGCATCGACGGCTTCAACCCGATAGATCAAACGGGCATGGACATTCGCAGGCTCCGAAGTGATTATCCCGGTCTTTTATTGTTTGGTAACGTAGATTGTGCCTTTACTTTACCGGACGGCTCGGTTGAAGACGTCGAGAAGGAGACCAAAGAACTCATAAGGGACATAGCACCTCCGGGTGGACTTTTCCTGGGCTCCAGCAGCGAGATAGACCAGGACGTTCCTCCTGAAAACGCAATAGCAATGTACGAAACTGCGAAGAAATACGGAAAATATCCGATCAAGGCGGACGAACTTTGACGGGACCTGAGGTATTGATTCCCCGAAGGTTCGGCTCAGACGCCGAAAATAATTTCCGGGGGGTGATAACGGCCAAAGCTGAGCAACCGAGCAACTACTCGATTAATATCGTGCAAATTAGACTATTTTTTACGAGGTGATATGATGAACAAACAAATCACGGGAAAAGTTTCCGTAATTTTGATAGCAATTCTGGCAATCGGTCTACTGGGAATTTCCGGTTTTGGCTCAAGCCATAAAGACTCCGAAAAACCGGTACAAATTATGTATCTGGTCGGCGGCCCGGCGGGCGGTCCTTTTGCATCGGTAAAGGCCAAAGGAGCTAGAGACGCTGCAAAGATACTTGGAGATAAAGCCAACGTAAAGATTCGATACGGTACCTGGAACCCCCAGAACGACGCCAAGCTATTCCAGGAAGCCATAGGCATGAACCCGGACGGAATAGCAGTTATCGGCTGGGGCGCCGTCGAACCATTTATCAGCGAAGCGGTTGATAAGGGTATAGTGGTGACCACCCACAACGTTAACCTGCCCGAGCTGGAAGAAAGATACAAAGCCAAAGGCTTCGGCTACGTCGGCCAGGAACTATACGCTTCCGGCCACATGCTGGGAGCCGCGGCCGCCAGAAGGTCGGGTCTGGGCGAGGGCGACAAAGCCCTGGTCTGGGGTCTCAAAACCGAACCGGTCAGGGGTCAGCGAACCCAGGGAGCGATAGACGCACTCAAGGAAGCGGGTCTGGAAGTAGATCACATAGAGATATCGGCCGAGGTCGACAAAGATCCCGCGAACGGTATCCCAGTAATCACGGGTTATCTCCAGAGCAATCCGGATACTGAACTCGTAATTACCGACCACGGAGCGCTAACGGCAACGCAGGAAGAGTACTTCAAGTCAGCCGGGTTTGGCCCGGAAGAGATCTACGGTGCGGGCTTTGACCTGTCACCTGCTACTGCCAGGGCAATTGAAAGCGGCTATACCGACTTAACCCTGGACCAGCAACCCTACCTGCAGGGCTTCCTGCCGGTATTTCAGGTATAC
>Ga0207797_1002951_pt1 | contig 11591 bp, 6 predicted proteins | sample PRCRCaboRojoPR_6_FD_187275 | JGI IMG/M metagenome (GOLD analysis project Ga0207797, IMG submission 187275) | Marine sediment microbial community from Cabo Rojo, Puerto Rico - PR CR 10% Liquid 1 (SPAdes) | ecosystem: Environmental > Aquatic > Marine > Coastal > Sediment | place: Cabo Rojo, Puerto... | reverse complement strand
GATATAAAGTATGGGAATTGCCGCCGAACGGACAGGGAATTGCGGCGCTACAGATACTCAATATTCTTGAAGGATATGACATCCAGTCTATGGGATTTGGGACTAAGGAGCACATCCACACCTTCACCGAAGCCAAAAAGCTTGCCTTTGAAGACCGTGCCAAATATTATGCAGACCCGGACTTTGCAGATATACCGGTAAAGGAGCTGGTCTCCAAAGATTATGCAGATAAACGCAGGAAACAGATCGATCCCGAGCGGGCTGCCCGTAACTATCCGGCAGGCAAACTGGAAAAGGGCAACACCATATACCTCACAGTTGCAGACGACCAGGGTAATATGGTTTCACTTATCCAAAGCAATTACAGGGGCATGGGTTCAGGAATGACCCCCGGGGAACTGGGATTCGTTTTGCAGGACCGCGGGGAATTGTTCACCCTGGAAGAAGGGCACAACAACGTTTATGAACCGGGGAAAAGGCCTTTTCACACCATTATCCCGGCATTCATCACCAAAGATGGGAAACCCTATATGAGTTTCGGGGTAATGGGGGGATCCATGCAACCCCAGGGCCACGCCCAGATTGTGATGAATATCATTGACTTCGGGATGAACATCCAGGAGGCAGGAGATGCTCCGCGTATACGTCATAGTGGCTCCTCTCAGCCTACCGGAGAAAAAATGACAGACGGGGGAACCCTCTACCTGGAGTCGGGTTATGAATACCCTGTTGTAAGGGAATTAATAAAAATGGGCCATGACGTGGAATATACGGTAGGAGGTTTTGGTGGCTACCAGGCCATTAAATATGACCCGGAAAACGGTGTTTATTATGGGGCTTCTGAGTCGCGTAAGGACGGCCAGGCCATCGGCTACTGAGATCAGACCTTATATTTTATAGAAGCACAAAAATAAAAATACCTGCCCCCTATGACAGGCAGGGAATTTCAAAAATCAATCATAAATGAACTAAACACTCCAGGCTAAAGGAATTAAGACCTTAGCCTGGAGTGTTTGGTAATTCAATAATTGAGATTTTTAAAATATGACTTTTGAATTCCCTCTTTATTTTTAAAATTACTGTTAAATGCCTGATTAATTGGCTTCCTGGATAACTCCACAAGCAACCCGTGCTCCTGCAGCACCGGATGGTTGAGAAGTAAAATCATCGGCTCCGGCATGTATAATCACGGACTGTCCAAGAATGTTGGACTTTTTGGCACCGCCGACACTCCATCCATCAACTTCCATTGTAAAATCTACTTTTCCGTTGGAATTGGCGACAACATTTGCAATATCGCCTTTATGAAATTCTCCCTGGCCTCTTTTTCCATGCTCTTCATTTGTCGGGTTCCAGTGCCCTCCTGCGGAAGTGGCATCCGAAGCACTGCAATCCCCCTTCTTATGCAGATGAAAAGCGTGCTTACCTGATTCCAGGTTTTTAAGGTGAAGTTTTACTTTCACTTCATCACCATCTTCCTTGAAAGTTGCTTTGCCCTGGACATTGCTCCCACTTGCAGGTGAAATGACAGCTACAGCTTTATCACCTCCGGATGGAGCATTCTTTTCTCCCGGTTTCATAACATCATGGCCGGCCTGTTTAAAGCTGTAAATTAAAGCTACCATGAAAACTGCTAACAATACTATTGACAATCGTTTCATAATACGTTGATTTTTTATTCTACAATTTCCCTTTAAACAAATGCATAGATACATGGTTTTAAATATTTGTTTAAAATAATTCCAAAGAAAAAAATTCTTTTATCAGGGATAATTCCTGACATTTTTGATCCTTAATAATCTTTTTTCTAAATTGTCGTTATTAAACATACGCAATATGAGTTGATTGCTTTCAAAATTAACGATATAGCTCGCTGAATGCAGACAACAAGAAGCCCTTTTCCATATATTATGAAATTACCAGGATTACTTCTATTTATCATATTTTATCTATTCGTGGCCAATGCCCTATTTGGCCAGCAGTATAAAGGGAAACCATTTGTGCTGAATTTTGACGATACGGAATACCGGACAGACGACCAGAACTGGTCAATTGACATAACCAAACAAGGCATTGTATATATAGGAAATAACAATGGATTACTTGAATTCGACGGATCCAACTGGAACTTATATCCCATGCCGGAGGGTATGGTGATAAGGTCGGTTTGTACGGAAGGAGACAGTATCGTATACGTAGGTGCATATGAAGAATTTGGATACTGGAAACGGAACGACAAGGGCAACATGAGCTATCATTCCCTGAGTGACACCTTAAAACAAAAATACTTCCACAACGATGAGATCTGGAGAATTATCCGCCACAACCAAAAAGTATATTTTCAGTCATTCTCCACCATATATGTTTATAACGGCAAAAACATCAATGTAATTCATCCATCCAAAACCATTGTTCTGTTGATGAAAGCAAGAGACCGGTTGTTTATTCATATGGTAGGAGAAGGTTTATACGAAGTAAAAAACGACAGTCTGAATTTTGTTGAAGGAAGCGGCATTCTTGCTGATGATGAAATTAAAGTTGTATTACCATACCGGGAAGACGATTTCCTGGTTGGTGCAGCTCAAAATGGCATGTATGTTTATAATGGTAATGAATTTATACCATGGGAGAAACCGGTGAATAAAACCATTAGAAATTCCGAAGTCAATGTAGGAGTTGCAACAGACGATCTCCTGATAATCGGAACAGTAGTAAATGGAATATTCATTTTTGATCAGCATGGAAACCTCAAAGATCACCTCCATGCCGGTAATTATCTTCAAAATTCCACAGTATTGGCATTATCAAAAGATAAAAGAAATAACCTATGGGTTGGACTTGATAAAGGCCTGCACTATGTCAATCTGAACAGCGTTCTTGAATTTTACGTCAATCCGGCAAAAAATACAGGATCGGTCTACACTGCTGAAATTATTGATGATAAACTTCTTGTGGGAACAAACCAGGGATTGTTCCGGTATAACTTCGATTCTCTGAAAGGGTATACAAATCCTACAATGATCAGGGGTTCACAGGGACAGGTTTGGGACATCCAAAAGGTCAATGGAGAAGTGGTATGCGGGCATAACAATGGAACCTATATGCTGGAAGGTAACCGGCTCGTAAAAATATCCGAGATAAATGGTGGATTCGAAATGAAAGAAATCAATATCAATAACCAGCAAAAATTTTTGCAAAGTACTTATAGTGTTCTGGCCATTTATGATAAAACAACAGAAGGGTTACAATTTTCACATACCATAGAGGGCGTTCTGGAACCCATGCCCGATTTTGAAACCGATCACCGGGAATACATCTGGGCTGCCCATACCCATAAAAGAATATACCGCATTGCTTTGAACCAGGGCCTGGATTCTGTAGCCAACATAAAACAGTATGGTAAAGACGAGGGCTTTCATAATGAAAGGAAAATCCGTGTCGCAAAAATTGACAACAGAATCGTATTTTCAACCGGAAAATTACTGTACACATATGATGATCTGAATGATACAATCATCCCTTATGAATCCCTGAACCGGAAGCTGGGCAGATTCAAAGAAGCCAGAAACATGATTGAGGCAAAAGAAAATCATTACTGGTTTATCAAAGGACATGAGATCGCCCTTTTTGAGATCCGGAATAGCCAGGTAATCCGTAAATTTTACTATGATCTGCCCAAACTGGATATGTACTTAACCTCTAACTTTCCCAACATCGTAACCTTAAGTGACAGCCTTCACCTGATTTGTCTGGATAAAGGCTTCGCCATATTTAATGAGAACAGGGTCATTCAAGATCCTGATTCAACAGAAATTTTAATGAGAAAAGTGACAGCAGGTTCACAAAAAGATCAAATACGGTATTTGCCTTTAGAAAGCAAGCAACCCGTTGAAGTAGATTTTCCTTACAGAAACCTGGGATTTACATTTTCAAATCCGCAATATTTTCATCAATCAGAATTCAGATACAAACTGAATGGAATGAACAACCAATGGAGTGAATGGCAAAATGATTCAAAAATTGACTTTATCCGTTTACCTGCAGGAAAGTATGAATTTCTGGTTCAATCAAAAAACATCGGCGGTGAAGTAAGTAAACCCCTTTCATATCAATTTACCATACAGCCTCCCTGGTATGCCTCCAGAACTGCCTGGTTCATCTATACCGGGCTATTTATAGGAGCTTTAATCATACTGCGAAAAATCTTCAGGAAAAGAATTGAGCTTCACAAGAAGAAAGTCGAGGAAGAGGAAAAACAAAAACGAGAGCAGGAAAAATTAAGGGAAGAGCAAAAATATATCAGGCTAAGGAATGAAAAGCTCCAGAATGATATTTCCCATAAAAGCAGTCAGTTAGCCAATTATACCATGACCATCATCAGGAAAAACGAATTGCTGGTGAACATCAGGAATGAACTTGAACACCAGAAAAAGGAACTGGGAAGCCGTTTCCCCGATTATTATTACCGGCGACTGCTGAAAATGATAGACAGGGGTATCTCCTCGGAGGAAGAATGGGAAAAATTTGAATATCATTTTGACCAGGCTCACTCCAGTTTCTTTAAGCGCCTTAAGCAGCAGTACCCCGAACTCACCCAGGCCGATCTTAAATTATGTGCCTATCTGCGTCTTAACCTAACCTCAAAGGAAATAGCACCATTGCTCAATATAACCATCCGTGGAGTAGAAGTTAGAAGATATCGCCTAAGAAAACGACTGTCGCTTGATACCGATGAGAACCTGGTAGAATTTCTCCTAAATTTTTAAGCAGCCTGCAAACATAAATTTTTTAAATCCTCTTTCTTTATTTATTTCTGAAATACAATTAAATAAAGACTTAATCAGGTTGCCTGATGTAGTATTGTAGTAGTAGTTTTTTCCTCCTATCTTTCTGATGTAGTAATCATGTAGAGATGAATTTATTGAAATTTTCATGAATACTTCGTTTTATTGTTTGGAATTAATTATTCAAACAAACATGTAAATATGGTTAAACCAATTTTCAATATTCTAAAAACAAGAAAGGAGGTTGCCCATGACACCCTAAGCTTTGAAAACTGCACAAACAAATCATTAATTCAAAAGTGAATTTGTTTCAATTTAATTGATTGACTTACCCGGTAACAAATACTAACTAAAAACTACTAATAAGGATGAAAAGCAAGTTATATTTTAATTCTAACAACAAATGGGCGTGGTTACTGGCTATCCTGTTTGGAGTGCTAATATGCAATCCACTGGTTTTATCAGCCAATACGGCCCATAGTGGAAAAGATGGTTCAGGAAATGGACCATTAAACTTTCAGCAACAGCAAATTGAAGTTTCCGGAACCGTAACCGATGCACAAAGCGGTGACCCTCTACCCGGTGTGAATATTATAATACAGGGTACCACCCAGGGCACAACCACAAACATGGATGGCAATTATACCATTGAGGCACCGGGAGATGCCACACTGGTATATTCCTTTGTAGGTTATCAACAGCAAGCCATTCAGGTTAATGGCCGGAATGAGATTAATGTTGCACTGCAACAGGCTGTAACGGAACTTGAGGAAGTGGTTGCCATCGGATATGGTACGGCAAAAAGAAAGGATCTTACCTCTTCCATTTCAACTGTAAGTTCGGATGAGATAGACAAAACTCCCACTGCGGATGCATTACAATCGTTGCAGGGTAAAGTTTCCGGTGTAGAAATTGTCAGTTCGGGTGCCCCGGGAACCTCCCCAACCGTTCGTGTAAGGGGTATTGGCTCTTATCCCGGAAGAGGCAACGAAAGCCCGTTATATGTAGTGGACGGGGCTTTTTATGACAACATCGATTTCCTGAATACTTCGCAAATTGAATCGATGTCTGTTTTAAAGAGTGCCTCGGCAGCTGCCATTTACGGCGTGAGAGCTGCAAACGGGGTGATCGTCATCGAGACCAAGTCGGGTGAATTCGACAGGGAAACCCAGATTACCTATGATGGTTATTACGGGGTACAGATTGCCCAGGATGTTGTGAAAATGGCCAATGCTGAGCAGTATTCCAGAATGGCCATGAACTCGGGATCCGCTGCCGATTCATTATATATATTAAATGCCATGCAACGTTATGGCAGATCTCGCAAGAATCCCAATGTACCTGCTGTCAACACCGACTGGTACGACGAAATACTTCGTCCCGGCCCCATGCAGAACCATTCTTTAACGATATCCGGAGGTACCAGTAAATCATCCTACAGCATCGGTTCAAGTTATTTCAACCAGAAGGGTATTCTGGATATGAAAAACAACTATAACCGCTTCAATCTTCGTACCAAGGCGGATTATAGGGCCAATGACTGGTTAACCATTGGGGGCAATGTGATATTCAGCGATGCACAACGGTATGCCCCGGAGAACTCGGCATGGAGAAGGGCATATCATGCTGTACCCATCTTCCCCCCGTATGATAATCAAATCGATGAGGCAGAGCCTTTAAAACTGGGAGCTGCAGATATCCTGGGGTACCGAGGAGGACAGAATCCCCTGGCGGCTACGGAATTCAATGAAAACCATATTCTGACACGTAAAATCCTGGCCAATTTCTATGCCGAGGTGGAGCTCATACCCGAAAAGCTGACTATTAAAACAACTTACAATCACTCCTATACCTCGATACAAGGTGAGAATGTGGGTTTATCCTACTTTGTAACCGAAAAAATGCAACGGGAAAATGCCAACCTGAATAAATACACCAACATCTTTTCAGATAAAATATGGGATAACCAGCTAACCTATGATGATAGCTTCGGCAATCACAATCTAAAGGTGATGCTGGGACACTCATTCCGGGATGAATCCTATCAAAGGCTGGCTGCAGGTGGTTTAAACTTCCCCGAGGAGCAAAGAACCGCCTGGTACCTGGACAAAGCGGATGAAATCAATGAAGATGCAGTTGGTGATGATGGATCAAGGTTATATGGTCTTTCCTACTTCGGACGAGTTCAGTACAATTTTAACAATAAGTACTATCTTTATGGTACCATGAGGGCTGACGGAACACAAAAGTACCAGCAAAAATGGGGATATTTCCCCAGCTTCGGAGCTGGATGGTCCATTTCCCAGGAAAGCTTCATGCAGAATGTTGATTTTATTGATTTCCTGAAAATAAGGGCAAGTTGGGGACAGCTTGGTAATGATAAAATTCAACCCTCTGCAGGAACAGCCACCACCAATGTAGTTAACACTGCCATTGACGGATCCCTGGTTTCAGGTACACAGCGAACCAGCACCTATTCAGTACTTGAATGGGAGCTTGTCGAGGAATTCGATGTGGGCCTTACGACGACCCTTTTCGATAATCGATTGAATTTGGATTTTGATTATTTCATCAGGGACACCAAAAATGCCGCTATCAATGTACAGAGGCCCCTGCTGGGTGGCAGCACCCTAAAAAACCAGGGTGAAATCAGAAACTCAGGCATCGAGCTTTCATTAAACTGGAGCGATAACATATCGGACAGCTGGAGTTATTCGTTGGGCGGTAACATGTCGACCTTAAACAACGAGGTGCTGAATTTGTTTGGTCAGCCTTATCTAAACGGTGGCTCCGCTGAATTCAGGCAACGCTCCATTCCTGGTGAACCATTGCTTGCATTTTATGGTTGGGAGGTAGCTGGTGTATACCAGAATCAGCAGGAAATAGAAAATGATCCGATTGCTGTTAATAATGGACTGGTTCCCGGTGATTTTAAATATGTTGATCAAAACAACGACGATCAAATTGACGCAGAGGACCGTGTGGTACTGGGCAGCTATTTTCCAAACTTCAAATATGGTTTCAACTTCCGGGTCAATTACAATAACCTAAGCCTCTCAGCTGACTTCATGGGTAAGATGGGCAACAAGATACTCAACCGCAAACGTGGTGAAATCATCTGGACATCTGACCTGAACAAGGATGCTGAACTGGCCAACAACCTGTGGCGAGGTGAAGGCACTTCAAACAAATATCCTTCGGCTTCAGGTTTGCGCAGGGGATGGAACCAAAAAATGAGCGACTACTTTGTAGAAGACGGTTCTTACTTCAGAATCCGAAACGTACAACTGTCCTATACCATCAAAGATCAGAATTTTATGGGCGTAGAAATGCCTCAAACGCGATTCTATGTTACTGCAGAGCGTCTGCTCACCATCTCGGATTATAACGGGTTCGCCAACGAGATACCCGACGGGATCGATGACTTTATGTATCCTACTCCTTCAGTATACAACATTGGTGTAAACATTCAATTTTAATATAAAAAACAAAAGATATGAAAATCAATAAATATTCAATAAAGCTCTTTGTTTTCATCGGCTTGCTCGTGGGAATTTCAGGATGCGAGGATATCTTGCATGAGCCCCTGGAAAATACCATTGTAGCAGAGGAAACAGACTATACCCAGACGGAAAATATGATTTCTCCTGTTATTGGACTGTATGCAGAATTTTATGGCATGGGATGGGAAAAATTGCCCCTGGTCTCGGTAAGAGGAGATGACGTCAACAAGGGCGCCCAGGGCGACCAGCAGCCTTTTGGTGAAACAGACAAGTTCAATTACAATGAAGGCTACTGGATGTACAATTCAACATGGCAGGGTTTTTATCAGGGTGTATTCACCGCGAATTCTACCATTGAAGAAGTCAATAAGTACAAAGAACATGCAGATAACAAGGCCCTCGCCGATAAGTACATAGCGGAAGCCAAAGTAATCCGGGCCTGGTATCTTTTCCAGCTCTCCCGTGTGTGGGGTAAAATATTCATAGTGGAATCCTCAGATCCATCCGGATTGTTCAATATGGAACTATCAACCAAAGAAGAGGTGATGCAGTACATCTCCGACCAGATGGACCAGGCCATTCCCAATTTACCGGATAGCCACCCCAATCAGCGGGAGGACATAACCGGTGGTGTTACCAGGTACACTGCTCTGGCGATTAAGGCCCAGGCCAACCTGGAACTGGAGAACTATCAGGGTGTAGCAGATGCTACCTCTCAAATCATTAGCTCAGGATTGTTCAGTCTCCATGATGATTTCTATCAGCTTTTCAAACTGGAGGGAAAGCTAAACGATGAAAACCTGCTCGAACTTCAATATTCAGATTTCGGACAGGGATCGGGTGAACAAAGAAGGCACCTCTTTAATTTCTATGGACCGCAGAGCTGGACTCCTGCCAGGGAAGGCGCCGGAAGTGGCTGGGGCTTCTGGGAACCCACCCTGGAATACATCAAGTTCATGCTTGACAGAGGTGAGCAGGTACGCCTGCAAACTACGGTGCTATTCACCCCTGACGGGATTACTGAGCTGGAAAACGAGTACGATGGTACAGTTCCGGATTGGATCTCCAATGAAACTCCATCGGGCGATATCATTGAGAACGGCCCACGTGCCAACTTTTTCAGTGGCAAGTATTATTTACCCTCTAACCAACTGACGCAAGGACGTACGGCATATGGATCCAACAAAAATTACCAGCTCATTCGCTATGCAGAAGTGTTGCTGATGCATGCAGAAGCCCTTGTACAGGGTGCCAGCAGCAATTCAATATCTGCTGACGAAGCCGTTAACCTGGTAAGGGAAAGAGCCGGGCTGGATCCGCTCTCCAATGTAACCCTGGATCAGGTTATGGAAGAGAAATATGCTGAACTGGCTACCGAAATGGGTATCCGGTTCTATGATATGGTAAGGCTGGAAAGATATGAGGAACTGAACTATCACGAAGGAGAAGCAGAGTTTACGGAAGATAAGATATTCCTCCCCTATCCGCTGAATCAGCAGGATCTGCTTCCACAATTACAAAATGAATAATATATAAGTATTTAAAATGAATAGAGATATGAAAGTATTCAGACAAATAATAACCTATGCAATACTAACCATCTTTTTAATTGGTTGTGAACAGGATGGTTATATTGACCCGATCAGCAAGGTTGAACCGGGTTCGGACGAAGAACCCCCTGTAGTAATCCTTAACTATCCGACTGAAGGCACTGCCATCCGGGTAAAGGAGGACGTCACCTCCATCGACATCAAATTCGAGGTGAGGGATGACATTGAACTTCAATCCATCGTCATTGAACTCAATGGCAATCAAATCGGGGAGTTGACTGAATTCAAGGATTACCGTCGTGTAGTGGATACGTATACCTACGATGAAGTCACCAATGGTGAGCATACCTTAACCATAACGGCTACGGATATGACGGGGAAAAGTACCTCGCAAACCGTGAATTTTGAAAAGATCGAACCCTATGAAACCAAGTACGACGGGGAAATCTTCTACATGCCATTCGACGCAAACTTCATGGAGCTGGTCAGCATTACCAACGCAATGGTGGAAGGCAGCCCCGCTTTTGCTGATGGAGTGAAGAAACAGGCATATCAGCCAACTGCTGGTTCATACATCACCTTCCCTTCGGATAGTGTTGAGAATAATTCCATCAGTGCTACGTTCTGGTATAACCCAAGCGCTGCTGAAAAGACACGTGCTGGTATTATGGTTATCGGTCCTCCGAGCGACAATAACAACGACAGGACAGCCGGATTCAGGCTGTATAGAGAAGGAAATGCTACCAACCAGACCATTAAGCTCAATATTGGTAACGGCGACGGTGAAAACTGGTTCGATGGTGGAGCTGCTGCAAGCGTCAATCCAGAAACAGCCGGTTGGGTGCATGTGGCATTTACCATAGCCTCGGACTCAGCAACAGTATTCCTGGATGGCGAGGTTGCTAGCGCCGGCGGGTTCCCGGGCATTAGCTGGACGGATTGTAATACCCTTTCCATCGGCTCAGGAGCACCGAACTTTACCGGTTGGAGCCACTTCTCTGATGTGGGCAGTCTTTACGATGAATTACGCTTATATAACAAAGCACTCACGCAGCAAGAGATTCAAACCATTATGAATGAAACCGGCAATTAAAAAATAAAAGAATTGCCTTCTTATAACGATGGTCAAAAATTATATACTGACATGGCCTGGATTTACCTTATTATCAATTCAAATACAGCAATTTGCTTTGCAATCCAGTCCATGTCAGTTTTTCAATACCAGATTGCATTTTCATCAGCTACATGAGGATGAATTGTCAGCCTGTGTTTAAAGGTGCATCGGCAATGCTTACCGTACAATAAACACGCGGTAAACATTCCCCTCATCCTTCTTCAAACATTCAAGTTATGGCTAAAGCACTTTAAATTTTTGGCATAACAATGTTTCGAAGAAATTAAAATACAGGAAACAAGTATTTTGAACCTGAAAAATTCAAGTAACATTTAATTTGATAACCGTAGATTATGAAAAAGATAGGCATACTAATGATTTTGGGATTAATCCTGTTACAATGCGGTCCCAAAAAGCAAAACCAGGACAAAAAAACTAAGTTATCCGAAGAAGAACTAATGACCCGCGTGCAGAAACAAACCTTCAACTATTTCTGGGATGGAGCTGAACCAGAATCGGGTATGGCAAGGGAACGCATTCATACGGATGGCGTATATCCCCAAAATGACCAGGATATAGTAACATCCGGTGGAAGCGGTTTCGGATTAATGGCCATCCTGGTAGGAATTGAAAGGGGCTT
>Ga0207797_1002950_pt1 | contig 11592 bp, 9 predicted proteins | sample PRCRCaboRojoPR_6_FD_187275 | JGI IMG/M metagenome (GOLD analysis project Ga0207797, IMG submission 187275) | Marine sediment microbial community from Cabo Rojo, Puerto Rico - PR CR 10% Liquid 1 (SPAdes) | ecosystem: Environmental > Aquatic > Marine > Coastal > Sediment | place: Cabo Rojo, Puerto... | reverse complement strand
CCGGTCGTCCGCCAGCGATCCAGCCGGTCGCGAAGGTAGTCCATGTGACGCTGCTCGTCGTCCCCCAGGGCCTGGAGCAGCCGCCGGCCGACCGGGTCGGACACGGTCTCCGCGGCCTCCCGGTAAACGTCCCGAATCTTCTCCTCATAGTCAATGGCCGCAACCAGGGCCTCTTCCAGCTCCATGGGCCTCTCCTCCGTTGCCGTCGCTTTACAGCACCTCCAATTGCGGGTTGGGGGCGGCCCGGGTCCGGCCTCCGAGATAGGCCCGCCCCAGGGACCCGTGAACCACCGGAAGCGCCTGTAGCTCGGGCGGACGAAACCCGAACACGCACTGGAGGAAGGCGGCCACGATGTAGTAGGTCGCCCCCCACAGGGTCTCCGTTCCCCGCCTTCCTCGGTGCACGAAGCAGGGCAGCTCCTTCACCTCCGGCTCGCCGGAACCCGGTCCGTCCGGCTCGAAACGGAGGCGGTACCGCGCATACAGCTCCGGCGTGATCAGGTGCCGCAGCGGGATGTAGACGATTCGCTCCACCTCCCAGTTCGGAAGGAACCGCTTCTGCCTCCGGACCCAGCCCACCATGGGATAGATCACCCGGCTGAACAGGAGGAGCTCCCGGGCGGGGAGAGGACCCAACATCCGAACCCCGAGCGGGTTCAGCCGCATCTCCTCGAGCCCTTCGCGCAGCCCTGTGGCCAGGAGCAGGGAGAGCCTGCGGGCCTGACTCGGCCGCGAGCGCCGCCACTGCCGCCAGTAGGGCCAGCGGCCCAGCGGAAAGCCCGGAAGCGTCAGGATCCGCCCCAGGCACGGGTCCAGCCGGGGCGCCATGCGCCCCCCGGGGAAGCAGAGGTCGCCGGGCTGCTTGACGAGGCGGGAGCGCTTGTTGAGCACCAGGCAGGGCTCGCCCCGGCCTCGGCCCCGGCCGCAGTGATTCCCCAGGAGAAACAAGACCGAAGAGGTCTCTGCGGACCTGGAGACGCCGGAAGGGAAGACCCTGCCTCTTAGGCTCCACCTGTTCAGCACCCACGAAACGTGATCGGCCAGGGTCTCGGGATCGTCGAGCAGACGAACCGCGTCCCTGTCCAGGTTGGGCTCGCCCATCACGTGTCCCTCGCCCTGCCCTTGTCTCGGAGCGCCTGCTCGCGCTCGGGGGTGAGGGCCCGGGGCAGATTCCAGGGGGTGACGGCGTGGGCGTCCCCCTTCTTGATGAGCATCCAGTAGCTGTCCGCCTCCCCCCGGAACCGGACCAGGGCGAAGCCGCCCTTCAGGATGCTCCCTTCCAGCTCGAACTCGAGCTTTCCGGCCTCGAGCGCCGCTTCCGGATCATGATCCCCGGCCGCAATGAAACGTCCCTCGTCCCAGACGGCCACCACGCCTGCGCCGAACTCTCCATCCGGGATGACCCCTTCGAAATCTCCGTACTCCACCGGGTGATCCACCACCTGCACGGCCAGGCGCTTTTTCGACGGATCCATGGACGGTCCCCTGGGGAGGGCCCAGGACTTGAGCACGCCGCCCATCTCCAGCCTCAGATCCCAGTGGAGCCTGCTCGCGAGGTGCTCCTGAACCACAAAACGCATCTACCCTCCCTCACTTCCGAATAATCCACAGAATCAGCGAGATCAGCGCGCTCAGAAGGATCATCGTGGTGATGGGAATGAAGAGCTTGAAGCCCGGCCGGTCGATGATGATATCCCCCGGGAGGCGCCCCAGGGGAATCTTTCCCAGCCAGGGCCACAGGAGGCCCACGGCGACGAAAGCGATCCCGAGAATGATGAGGGTCCTCTGCATGCTCTCCCAACCGGTCGAACCGCTGATCCGGGTTCCACATTAGCACGGGGCCGCGGACCGCACAACTCCCATCCCTTGAAGTTTGTCTGCCGGCGCATTATGTTGTGTGTTTTGCCGGCGCGAACCGTTCCACGGAAAGGCTGCTCCTGTCTTTGGAACCGAGCCGGGGAGGCGCACGCTTGTCGACCGCCGATCGCAAAGCCCGTATCCGCTCCCGCCTGGGGGACGCCATGATCGCCGACCAGTGGGCGATCCGCAAAGGGCTCAAGTCCCTCGCGGGGAGGTCCGCCCGCGGAAAGCGACCGCGGGACCCGGAGAAGCGGTTGAAGGAGCTGGAAAGGCGCCTGGAGTCCTCGATCGGGTGCCGCAGGGACCGTCTCGAAAACCTCCCGCCCATCCGCTACCCGGAGCACCTGCCCATCTTTTCCAAACGGGAGGAGATCGTGGACGCCGTCCGTGACCACCCCGTGGTGGTGATCGCCGGCGACACGGGGTCGGGCAAGAGCACCCAGATCCCCAAGATGTGCCTGGAGGCCGGGCGGGGGATCGGCGGCCGCGTCGGCTGTACCCAACCGAGGCGGATCGCCGCCACCTCGGTGGCTGCGCGAATCGCCGAGGAGATGGGGGAGGAGATCGGCGGTTCCGTGGGGTACCGGATCCGGTTCAGCGACAAGACGGGACCGCAGGGCTACATCAAGATCCTCACGGACGGGATGCTCCTTGCCGAGACCCAGCATGACCGCTTTCTGAACGAGTACGACACCATCATCATCGACGAGGCGCACGAGCGCAGCCTCAACATCGACTTTCTCCTGGGCTGGCTCCGCATTCTTCTCGCCAGACGAAAGGACCTCCGTGTGGTGATCACCTCCGCGACCCTGGACACGGAGAAGTTCGCCGCCGCATTCGGAGACGCGCCGGTGATCGAGGTGAGCGGCCGGCTCTACCCCGTGGAGGTGGAGTACACGGACGTGCAGGAGGGGGACGAGGAGGACGAGACGTACGTGGACTCCGCGGTCCAGGCGGTGGAGCGCGTCGCGTCGAAAAGGCGCCGGGGGGACGTGCTGGTCTTCATGCCCACGGAGCAGGACATCCGCGAGACCTGCGAGCGGATCGACGCCCGGAACTTTCCCGACACCACGGTCCTTCCGCTCTTTGCCAGACTTCCGGCCTCCCAGCAGCGAAGGGTGTTCGCGGCCGTCAAGGGACGGAAGATCGTGGTGGCCACGAACGTGGCCGAGACCTCCCTCACCATCCCCGGGATCCGCTACGTGGTGGACACCGGTCTCGCCCGCATTCCCAAGTACCACCCCTCCACCCGCACCACCAGCCTCGCCGTGGACCGGATCTCCCGGAGCAGCGCCGACCAGCGCAAAGGCCGGTGCGGGAGGGTCAGGGAAGGCGTCTGCATCCGGCTCTACTCCGAGGCGTCCTACGAGTCCCGTCCGGAGCACACCCCCCCGGAGATCCTGCGGTCCAACCTGGCCGAGGTGATCCTGCGCATGCTCTCATTGAAGCTGGGCGACATCGAGTCCTTCCCGTTTGTGGATCCGCCCAACGCCCGGAGCGTGAAGGACGGGTTCGACCTCCTGGTGGAGCTGGGCGCAGTCACGCGGGAGAAGGCCCGGACCCGGCTCACCTCGCGGGGCCGAAGCATGGCGCGGCTTCCGCTGGATCCGCGCATCAGCCGCATGATGCTGGAGGCCCGCGAGGAGGGGTGTGCCGGCGAGGTGGCCGTCATCGCCGCGGCCCTCGGCATCCAGGATCCCCGGGAGCGGCCGGCGGAGAAGGCCGGGGAGGCCGACGCCGCGCACCGCCCCTTCAATGACCGGGACAGCGACTTCCTGTCCCTTCTCAACATCTGGAACCGCTACCAGAGGACCCGGGCCGAGCTGAGGACCCAGAGCCGCATGCGCAAGTTCTGCCGGGAGCATTTTCTGTCCTACATGCGCATGCGGGAGTGGCGCGACATCCACGAGCAGATCACGACCATCCTGGACGAGGAAGGCCTGGGGGGCGGGACCGCTTCCGGGCCCGGCAAGAAGGACACACGCTACGCGCGTATTCATCGCTCCGTGCTGAGCGGGTTCCTCTCCAACATCGCCGTGCAGAGGGAGAAGAACATCTACCGCGCCACCCGGGGCCGGGACGTGATGGTGTTTCCCGGGTCCACGCTCTTCAACAAGGGCGCTCCGTGGATCGTGGCCGCGGAGATGGTCCGGACCTCGCGGCTGTTCGCGAGGACCGCGGCGCGCATCGACCCCGACTGGCTGGAAGCCCTCGGCGGGAGCCTCTGCCGGTCGAGCTTCCACAACCCGCACTGGGAAAAGTCCCGGGGAGAGGTCCGCGCCGTCGAGCAGGTCACCCTGTTCGGGCTGCCCATCGTTCAGGGCCGCTCGGTTTCCTACGCACCCGTGGACCGGGAGGAGGCCCATCGGATCTTCGTTCGCTCGGCCCTGGTGGAGGGCGAGGTGAAGCGCCCCTTTCCCTTCCTGGAGCACAACCTCGCACTGGTGAAGCGGTTCGCATCCGTGGAGGACCGCATCCGGCGGAGGGACATCCTGGTGAACCAGGAGGCCATGGCCGCCTTTTACTCCGAGCGGCTCCCGGGCGTGTGCGATCTCCGTACCCTGAACCGGCGGATCCGGGAGAACGGAGGGGACGAATTCCTCCGCATGACCGAGGAGGATCTGCTGCTCCACCGGCCGGACGACTCCCTGCTCACGAGCTACCCCGAAGGGATTCAGGCCGGCGACCACGCTTTTCCCCTGACCTACCGCTTCTCTCCCGGCTCGGAGGAGGACGGGGTCACCGTATCGGTCCCCTCCACCCTGACCTCCATGCTCCCTCGAGAGCGGCTGGAGTGGCTCGTGCCGGGGCTCTTCGAGGAGAAGCTCACGGCGCTCCTCAAGGGCCTGCCCAAGCGATACCGGAAGCAGCTCGTACCGGTCTCGAGCACCGTGGAGGTGATCGCCGCGGAGATGGAACGGACCGACGAGTCCCTCTTGACCGCTCTGGGACGCTTCCTCTACAGGCGGTTCGGCGTGGACATCCCCGCTTCGGCCTGGCCCGAGGCGGACCTTCCGGAGCATCTTCGCATGCGGGTGGCCATCACGGACCACCAGGGGCGCCAGCTCCGCGCCGGCCGCGATCCGGGGCTCCTGGCCGGAGAGGGTCCGCCCGCTCCCCCACCCTCCTCCAACGCCTGGGAACGGGCCCGGAATCGATGGGAGCGGAACGGCGTCACCCGCTGGGACTTCGGCGCCCTTCCCAGGGAGGTCACCCTGGAGGCCGACCTGGTGGCCTTCCCCGCCCTGGAGCCTGCGGAGAAAGGGGCACGCGTCCGGCTGCTCCCGAGCGCGGCCGAGGCCGACGCGGCCCACCCGAAAGGGGTGGCGGGCCTCCTGGCCGCTCGCCTCTCGCGCGACCTGAAGTTCGCGGCCCGGGTGCTCAAGCTGCCCGCCCGCCTGTCCGATGCGGCGGTCTACTTCGGCGGTCCGAGGACGGTGGAGAGGGCCATGGAGGAGATGCTCGTGCGGTTGAACTTCCGGAAGGACGTCCGCAGTGCGGAGGCATTCGAGGATCTCGCCCGACACCTCTCCTCCACCCTGGTCTCCGAGGCGAACGAGCTCCTCGACCGGGTCCTTCCCGTGCTCGAGGGGTACGCCCGGCTGCGCTCCACCCTTCACCGCCTGGAAACCTCCGCAGCAGCCAACCCGGCCGTCCGCGCCGTCTGCGACGCGGCTCGAACGCGGCTGGCCGAACTGGTGCCTCCCGACTTCCTGGAGCGGTGCTCCCTGGAACAGCTGACCCATCTGCCGAGGTATCTAAAAGCGCTCGAGGTCCGGGCCGAGCGGGGCTCCTTCGACCCCCAAAAGGACCGGGGCAAGGCGGACGAGGTGGCGGTGTTCGAGCGCGAGCTGCGGGAGATTCGAGAGGGACTCTCCCCCAACGCGACGGAGGAGAAACGGGAGGCCGTGGAGGAGCTCGGCCGGTGGATCGAGGAGTACCGAGTGTCGGTCTTCGCCCCGGAGCTTTCCACCGCGGTCAAGGTCTCCCCGAAGCGGCTCAGGAAGAAGGCCGAGGAGATCCGGCGCATGGTGTAGGCGGGGCGCAGGATTCCGTCGGGATCCGTGCAGGAATCCGGGCGCGATTTGACACGAATCGATTCATTCCCTATAATTCCCCGTCAGCACCTCACCGGGCCCGGACGCGCGGGCGCCGCCGATCCACGGCTCCCTCCCGCACGGGGCCCTCACTCGGGAGGCCGTCATGATCCTCACCATCACGAACACCAAGGGCGGCGTGGGCAAGACGACCACGGCCGTGAACGTGGCGGCCGGTCTGGCCCGAAAGGGGCGCCGCACCCTCCTCGTGGATCTGGACCCTCAGGCCCACGCCACGCGCTGCTTCCTGGAAGAGACACCGGAGCGGGACGCCACCGACCTGATCATGGACAAGCCCGGGATGGCCGCCCGGGCCGTCACGCCCACCGACCTGGCCGAACTGGACGTGGTGGCCGCATCGGGGCGCCTCAACGAGACCGCCGAGCTCCTGGCCACCCGCATCCGCCGGGAAGAGCGGCTGGCCCGGGCCCTGGAACGCATCCGGGAGGACTACCGGTACGTGGTGATCGACTGCCCGCCATCCCTGGGGATCTTGACCCACAACGGGATCGTGGCGGCCGACCTCCTCCTGGTTCCCGTACAGCCCGGCGCCGGTGCCGTCTCCGGCATCCGCGTGCTCCTCGACGCCGCCGGCGAGCTCCGGGACGAGGACGACGTGCCGTTCCGCATCCTGGTGACCATGCTGGACCTCCGCACCTCCCGCACCAACGCCCTCTTCGACGAGCTTCTCCAGGACGTTCGCAAGCACCTCCTTCGGACCTTCGTCGCCCGAAGCGAGTCCATCAACCAGGCCAACTTGGCCGCCAGGCCCGTCCTGTTGAGCGCCCCTTCCAGCCGGGGAGCCTGGGACTACGAGTCCCTTTGCGACGAGATCGTGCGGCTGCGGGTGCCGACACCCGCGTGACCAACCCGCACATTTGCTTGACAACTCATTGATTTATTAATACAATTGGGGCATAAAAACCAAAATTCAGGAGAATGGACCATGGGTCTTCCGTGCCGCCGATGGCGCCCTTTTCCGGCCGCCGCCGTGTTGCTGCTCCTTCTGCACGTCCCCGCGGCCGCCTCCGACCGGGGGCTGGACCTCGCCGGTCCCTCCCCCCTGTCCGATGAGGCCCTGGGCACCTATCACGCATTGATCGTGGGGATCAATGCCTACCAGGAGTGGAACCCTCTTCAGACCGCGGTCAAGGATGCCGCGGTCCTGCGCGACATCCTGGTGAAACGATACGGATTCAACGAGGAGAACGTGGTTCTTCGAACCGACCACGAGGCCACCCGTCTTCGCATTCTCCAGGATCTTCGTTCCATGGCCTCCAGCCTCGGAGACTCGGACAACCTGCTCGTCTACTTCGCCGGGCACGGCCAGCTGGATGACCTGACAGGAGACGGCTACTGGATCCCGGTGGAGGGGAAGCTCAAGAACCCCGGCACCTGGATCTCTCATGGAACCCTCAAGGGGATCCTCGGGTCGGAGAAGGTTCGAGCCAAGAACGTGGTGGTCGTGGTGGACTCCTGTTACAGCGGAACCCTCCTGAGAGGCGGACCGTCCCTGCTGAAGATGGACGAGCGCTCCTACGAGGACAAGCTGGCCGAGGCGGCCTCGAGACGCTCGAGGCAGGTGATCACCTCCGGGGGGCTGGAGCCGGTGACGGACGGGGGGAGGGACGGTCACAGCCTGTTCGCCTTCTACCTCCTAAGGGCGCTCCGGGAGAACGACCGCAAGGTGGTCGACCTGGAGAACCTCTTTCACACCCGGGTTTGGGAGCCGGTGACGAGCATTGGCGACCAACGGCCCAACGTGGGCCGCCTCAAGTCCCCCATGGACGAGGACGGGCAGTTCGTCCTGAAGAACCAGTCCCTGATCGGGGGGGCCGAGACCTCCAGCCTTCGGCAGGAGGCCCCGGCCCGGAAGCGGCTGGAGGAGGAGTTGGCCCGGCTGGAGGCCGAACGCAGCCGCCTGGAGCAGGAGAGAAAGGTGCTCGAGGCGAAAAAGAAGCTCGAGGCCGAGCGATTGGCCCTGGAGCGGGAAAAGCAGCGCCTGGCCCTGGAAACGGAGCGGAAGCGCCTGGAGCTGGAGAAGGTTCGAACGAAGGAGGGGGCGGCCCGGGAGGCGAAGGACGTCCAGGCGGCTCCGCTGCCGCAACCCCGGGACCCCGATCCCGGGAAAATCACCGTGGCCGCCCTGCCCTGGCATTTCAACTATCGATGCCAGTGGACCAACCGCATCGACACCGATTACACCCATCTTCTGGTGCTGGAGGAGCTCCTGGAATTCAAGGATTTCCGCATGACCCACTCGTGCTACCCATCGGAGAACACCGACCACGAGATCCAGCGCGTCCGCCTTGACCCCGGGGACGCCGAACGGCTTTGGGTCAAGAAGGGCTTTTTCTCCGAACCCGAACTCGATGTGCAGGCTGCCGCAGAGCTCGGGCGTGAGCTCGGCGTGGATTCCGTGTTCATGACCCAGGTCAGAAACTCGATGGACTGCAAGGCAAGCTTCAGGCTTTTCCTCGTCGACACGGCCACCGGGGAGGTCATGACGGAGAAGGAACTCAGCTCGGGATATCGAAGCTACGCCCAAGTCTTGGAGCGGGTGGTCCAAAGGCTGCTTCGGCGGCGTCTCGCAGCTGACAGAGAATGACGTTCAGGTCCGCTCCTTGGCGCGCGCCACCAGGAAGAAGACGATCCCCAGCACCAGGAGCGCCCCGAGCAGGAGGGCGAAGCTGAGCGGGTCCTGCTTGTCGAAGCTCGCCACGAAGATCTTCCGGATGAAGGCCACCAGGGCCAGCTCCACGAAGACCCGCACGTGGAACTTTCCGCCCTTCAGGTGCCGGACCTCGGTGTGGACCAGCTCGATGAGCATCCACAGGATCAGGAGGGAGCCCAGGGCCTTGATCACGCCGTTCTCCAGGTTCCCGGTGAAGGCGAAGATCACGTCGTGGGTGAAAAGGCTGGCGAGCCCCACGGCCATGACCAGGAGCCCGACGGTGAGGATCAGGTTCAGGCCCTGCATGAACCGCTCGGACCACTGGATCAAGGTGGATTCCACGCGGTAGGAGATGAACACCTTCTTGAGCTCCGCCTCCCGGTAGGAGCCCGTCATGATGTCCAGGCTGATGTCGAGGACCTTGTTCAGGGTCTCCAGGAGGTCCTCCCGCACGTTTCGATCGGGAACGGCCGCGATCACGTGCCGCATGGCCTGGGTGCGGATGAAGTTCATGGCCGCGTTCACGTGGTGTCCGGCCAGGCCGATCTTCACGTGCACCTCGCCGATCCGCTCCAGCCGCATCAACAGCCTGCGATCGTAGGGTTCCGTCAGGATCATCTCCAGCCAGGCCTTGATGGTCTCCCGGCGCCGTTTCACGGCCGCCTCCGTGGGGAAGTAGGCGGCGGTGCGGGGATCCTCCTTCAGGTATTCGTAGAAGTCCCTGGCCAGCTCGTCCGAGACGGGCAGCAGGATCTCGGCCAGCTTGGGTAGGTTCTCCTCATCCGTTCGGGAAAAGCGATAGCTCTTCCGGATGTCGTCCATGGTTTCCACGGAGTTCCCTTCCCTGCTCCTCGGTGACCTTCCCGGTTGAATCCTTTCAAGACTGCGCCAAAACTCGGAGGATTGTCAAGCGTTTCCGCCGGAAAGCCCTCGCGGCGCCGATGTCCCGCCCCTTGTCGCAGCGCACCTCGCGCTTTATACCCGGGACCAACGGATGCGATGTCCATCGGCCACGGCTGACTCAACCCTACCAGGGAGATTGCCCCATGAAGATCCTGCTCGCCTGTTTCAGCGCCACTGGGAACACAGCGACCATCGCCCGGGTCCTCCAGAAACGGCTGGAGGAGCTGGGGGCCGGGGTCGACCTCCTGGACATCACCACGCCGGAGGGCCGCGACCACTCCCGGGGCATGGCCGAATATCAAGCGGCGGTGTTCGGCGCCCCCATCCACTGCATGCGCGCGCCCCGGATCGTCCGGGAGAGGATGGCCGGGCTGAAGGGCCAAGGCACCCCCTGCGCCCTCTTCTTCACCTACGGCGGCTTCCAGGTTCACCCGGCCCACGCGGCATCCGCCGAGATCCTTCGCAGGAACGGATTCACCATGGTGGCCTCGGCCGAGTTTCCCGCGAAGCACACCTACAACCTCTTCGGCTGGCAGGCCATGGCCGACCGGCCCGGACCGGCCGAGCTTCGGGCGGCCCGGGAGTACGCCGATCTGATCCACGGTCGTTTCTCCGGGTGGGACGGGGACCGGGTGGGGCAGGTGACGCAGTCAAAGAGAGATCCCGACCGGACTCGGAGGATCGTTGTTCGGCGAACGCGGCACGCAGGATGGCGGGAGAGAATTCAAAGGGGTCAGCTCTGGGAGCTGACCCCCGGCAAGGCGCTGGAGGCGGCAACCGGATTCGAACCGGTGAATAACGGTTTTGCAGACCGCTGCCTTAGCCACTTGGCTATGCCGCCCGCTGAACGGAAAGGAGGTTCATTCCGGCCCCCGCCGGAATGAACCTCTCGAATGTGCTTGGAGCGGGAAACGGGACTCGAACCCGCGACAATCACGTTGGCAACGTGAGGCTCTACCAGCTGAGCTATTCCCGCCCTGGGAGGTTCATATTTTATTGCCTGTCACTGATTTGTCAACCGAAAATCTCGTCTTCGAGGGCCTTCACCGCCACGCGCGCCCGCGATCGTTGTCGTCTACTCGAACGGAGCCCGACGGTGCGGGGACCGATCCCGTTTCCATCGAGCGGCCTTCTTCTCATCCTGCTGGGGGCGCCGGGGGACCCGGTCACTCCCGGCTCAAATACCCGTTGTAATACTTGATGACCCTCCGGACGAAGGTGCGGGTCTCCTGATAGGGTGGGATGCCGTTGTGGCTCGCCACGGCTTCCGGTCCGGCATTGTAGGCGGCCACGGCCAGCTCCATGTGACCGAACCGGTCGAGCATTTTGCGAAGGTACCGCGTGCCCCCGAAGATGTTCTCCGTGGGGTCGAAGGGGTCGTTGACCCGCAGGAGGTCCGCCGTGGCCGGCATGAGCTGCATCAGCCCCTGGGCCCCCTTGTGGGAGACGGCCTTGTGATTGAAGCCGGACTCGGCCTTGATCACGGCCTTGATCAGGGAGGGCTCCACCTCGAACATGTCCGAGGCCTGGTCGATGATCTCGGTGTACTTCTCGATGTACTCGACCGCCCGCTCCTCGGGGGACTTGATGTAGAGGCGATAGCGCGAGTCGTTCTTGATGTTGGTGTAGTGCCACACCCCGTTCTCGTCCTGATAGCGGTAGATGTCTGCCGGCGCGGGACCGGCCTGGATCACGATGGATCCCAGCAGCAGGCCGGCAAGGGCGAGGGATCGTCTGAAACCGTGCATGGCTACCCCATCTTCTTCCAGTCCGCGAGAAACTTCTCCAGCCCGATGTCGGTCATCGGGTGCTTGATCAGCTGCTCCATCACCTTGTAGGGGATGGTTGCAATGTCCGCGCCCATCAGGGCTGCGTCGAGCACGTGGAGGGGGTTCCGGACGCTGGCCACGATGATCTCCGTTTCGTAGCCGTAGTTCTCGTAGATGGTGGTGATCTGCTCCACCAGCTCCATGCCCACCTGGCTCAGGTCGTCCAGGCGACCGATGAAAGGGCTGATGTAGGAGGCCCCGGCCTTTGCGGACATGAGGGCCTGGATGG
>Ga0207797_1002949_pt1 | contig 11592 bp, 10 predicted proteins | sample PRCRCaboRojoPR_6_FD_187275 | JGI IMG/M metagenome (GOLD analysis project Ga0207797, IMG submission 187275) | Marine sediment microbial community from Cabo Rojo, Puerto Rico - PR CR 10% Liquid 1 (SPAdes) | ecosystem: Environmental > Aquatic > Marine > Coastal > Sediment | place: Cabo Rojo, Puerto... | reverse complement strand
CTGAAGAGTCCGGGGCGGCGTGCGTAGGCGGGTTGGTGGTTACTCGGATGGAGACGGAGGTCTACAATCGGCGAGCACGCTGATATCGCTTCGGAGCGCATTCACCAGTTCGACCTGCAAGAGATCAGGCTGGCGGACGTCGACTTACCGGGGCGGATCCTGGACATCGGTGGGGGCGGCGAGGGCATCATTGGGAGGCTCAAGGCTGATCAAGTCGTCGCGATCGACACGAGTGCAGAGGAGCTGACCGAGGCGCCCGGAGGTCCGCTGAAGCTCATTATGGACGGCCGAGACCTTGGGTTTCCTGACCAGGTGTTCGACACGGTGACCTCGTTCTTCACGCTGATGTACGTGGATTCCGAAGGTCATGAGGCGGTGCTCTCGGAGGCCGCGCGGGTGCTCCGGCCGGGTGGACGTTTGGCGATCTGGGATGTTGAGCTCCCGGCGCGTGGCCAGAGAGACGAGGACATCGCCGTCTTTCCGCTCCACGTATGGCTTCCAGAGGATCGAGTGGAGACGGGCTACGGGATAATTTGGCCATCTGAGCCGCTCACCATGTCCCGTTATGCGAGTCTGGCTACGCGGATCGGGCTTGATGTGGTCGAGGAAGCCCGGAGCGGGCGCATCTTCTGCCTTGAGCTGCTGAAGCCGCGGGCCTAGTTGCGGAGTAGGAGAAGACTCCCGTGTCGGGATCCGGCTAACGCGATCTGAAGCGAGGCTGTAGTGGATAGAGAGAAGGTGTTGAGGGTAGGCGTCGTTCAGCATGCACCAGTCTTCCTGAACTTGAGGAAGAGCCTGGAGAAGGCCATTCGGCTCGTGAAGGAGGCCGCGGCAGAGGGCGCTGAGTTGGTCGTCTTCCCTGAGACGTGGCTCCCCGGCTATCCGGTCTGGCTGGACGCGGCGCCCGGTGCGGCTCTCTGGGATCATCCTCCGGCCAAGGCCCTGTACCGGTTGCTGGTGGAGAACGCTGTCAGAATCCCCGGCACCGAGCTCGAGGCCTTGCTCGATGCGGCCAGGGACGCGGGCGCATACGTGGTGGTAGGAGCACACGAGCGCGACGGCGGTACGCTCTACAACAGTCTGATCACGGTTGACCGCGACGGATGGTGCTGCACCGTCCACCGGAAGCTGATGCCCACTTACACGGAGCGACTGATCTGGGGTCGGGGCGATGGAAGCACGCTCACGGCCATGGATATCGACCACGGAACGCTCGGCGGACTGATCTGCTGGGAGCACTGGATGCCCTTAGCCCGGGCCGCTATGCACGCGAAGAGGGAGACGATCCACGTCGCTCAGTGGCCCTGGGTCAAAGAGCTCCATCAGATTGCGAGCAGGCACTACGCCTTTGAGGGCCAGTGCTTCGTACTGGCCGCCGGCTCGGTCCTACCAAAGGGGGAAATCCTGGAGGGGTACCATTCCCTTGGCGTCGAGAGCGGGGCAGCGGAGATTCTGGAAGCGATGCCTGGTGATGCCGATTCCTGGGTGATGCGGGGTGGGAGCGCCGTCATTGGGCCTGATGCGGCTTACATTGCCGGCCCCGTGTATGATGAAGCGTGCATCGTCTATGCCGATCTTGATCTTGGTCTCATCACCGAGGGCCATCTCACGATGGACTCAGACGGGCACTATGCCCGGCCCGACGTATTCCGCCTGGAGGTCAACGATCAGGCGCAGCGTAGGGTCACCTTCAAGTCGGCGCGCGGCGGGAACGCAGGGACACACCCGTGACCGCTCAGATCTCCGATCGGGTGAACGTCGACGGCCGGATCTACGCCTTGGCCGAGGCGAAGGGATCGGGCCTGTTTGATCCGACGGAGGTGGGGCTCCATCCTTTTCCCAGCTGCACCGCCTGCTGGCGGGGCTTCGTCTGTGACTACGCGGTGGAGGGCGACTCGTTGATCCTCAGCAGTCTTCACGTTGCCCTCCGGGCACCGGAAGGGCAGCAAGCGGCTGCTAATGCGGCTCCTGAGCTCAACGGCGTCATGCCGATCACGCCCGAGGAGAGACGGGCCGGCTTCAACGTGGTGTACGAGAACCTGGGGCTTTCCGTTTCCTTCACGGGTGAGATGCTCATAGGTGATCGTTTCATCCGTGAGCTCTACGTGCATATGGGATTTCATCCAGCCTGGAAGTATCGGGACGTGCTGCGGATGACCTTTGAGGGAGGACGTCTGATCGAAAGGCGAGATGTGAGCGCCGAGATGGCTGAGCTGCGATCCCGGCGGAGTAACCCGCCCTCTGCTCCACCGGAGTAGGCCGCGGAGGTTCCGGCGTCGTCGGCAGCGCGTGGTGTGGGAGCGGCGGCGAGCTGACGCGGGGCAGCACTTGGTTCTCTCCATCTTGTCGCTGGTGTGCGAATCAAAACGCTGAACCGTAGCATCTAGGGAATCTGAAGGTCTGGGCACGCGGCGAGATAGATGCGTGTCTCGACCAAGTTGAGTGGAGTGATACGTTCAAGTCAAGGGAGCGACCCATGACGGATACAGGGACACTGGACGAGCAGGAATCATCTCAGCATTTATCTGTAGAAGAGAGACTGTCTGACAACGCCCTGCAGGTCTTCCGCCGACGGTACGTGCGCAAGGGGCCTGACGGAGAGCCGATTGAGACGGTGGAGGGCGTGTTCCGTCGCGTGGCCTCTCACATCGCCGCCGTCGAGGACAAGCACGATGGGAACGCGGGCCAGGCCGAGGATGTTTTCTTCCGCTTGATGACTGAGCTGCGCTTCCTGCCGAATTCACCGACCTTCACCGGGGCGGGGACGCCGCTCTCACAGCTCGCAGCCTGTTTCGTCTTGCCCATCTCTGACGATATGGGGCGGAGCGATGACGGGATCTTCGAGACGCTTCGCGACATGGCCCTCATTCAGCAAACGGGTGGCGGGACCGGTTTCTCCTTCTCCAACCTCCGTCCCAAGGGCGCGCGGGTCAACTCGAGCGGCGGGGAGGCGACCGGACCGGTCGGATTCATGCAGGTGTATGACACGGCATCTGAGATCATCAGCCAGGGTGGTGCGCGGCGGGGCGCCAACATGGCGGTGCTACGGGTGGATCATCCGGACATCCGCGATTTCATCCGTTGTAAGCGCAGTGAGTACGACATCACGAATTTCAACATCTCAGTCGGCGTTAGTGACGATTTCATGGACGCTGTCGTCGAAGGGGGAAGCATCGAGCTCGTGAACCCCCATGATGGTGAGGTGTGGGAGACCGTGGAGGCGAGAGACCTGTTCGGTGAGATCGTGGATGCAGCGCATCGGAACGGTGAGCCCGGTTTGCTCTTCCTGGATACTGCCAACGCGGACAACCCGACGCCGCACCTGGGGGATTACGAGGCCACGAACCCCTGCGGTGAGCAGCCCCTGCTCCCGTACGAGAACTGCTGTCTGGGATCCATCAACCTGGCCCGCCACGTCAAGCCGGCGGCCGAGGGGGAGGCGTCAGCCCCACGCAGCGTGGACTGGGCGAGGCTGGCTGAAACCGTCTCGGAGGCCGTACGATTCTTGGACGATGTGATCGATGCCAACGGCTACGTCCCCGCGGTTCCCAAGCTCAAGGAGGCGGCTCACCGCACGCGCCGCATCGGGTTGGGGATCAGCGGGCTAGGGGACGTGCTGTACGAACTCCGGGTCCGGTACGGGAGCGAGGAGGCGCGCGATCTTGCCGGCCAGCTGATGGGCTTCATCCGCTATCACGCCATGCGGACCAGCGTCGATCTGGCCCGAAAACGCGGGCCTTTCCCAGCCATTGAGGGGAGCGTTTTCGATCCGGAGGACTTCCGTTGGGAGCCCCCGGACCCTCTGGAGCCCTTCGGGCCAGCGGCGCGCTGGGGACGGCCGGCCATTGACTGGCAAGGACTGGTAGACGAAATCAAGCGGCACGGGATCCGAAACGCGGCCCAGACGACCATTGCGCCCACCGGCACGCGGTCGACGATTGCCGGGATCGAAGCGTACGGCTGCGAGCCGGTCTTCGCCCTGGCCTACGTCCGGAATATGAATGATAACGGCGAGAACGTCGAGCTGAAGTATACCAGCCCCCTCTTCCAGCGCGCTCTTGAGGAGGCGGGCCTGGACGAAGAGACCCGCGAAGAGATCATTGAGCAGGTCGCGGTCTCGGGCAGTTGTCAAGATGTCGAGGAGGTGCCGGACGCGATCCGGGATGTCTTCGTCGTGGCCCAGGATATTCCGGCGGAGGAGCACGTCCGTATGCAGGCGGCCCTTCAGGCCTTCGTCGATGCGTCGATCAGCAAGACGATCAACTTCCCTGCCGACGCTGACCCCGCAGAGGTGGCGCACGCGTTCCGACTGGCATGGGAGCTCGGCTGCAAGGGGCTGACGGTCTACGTGACAGGGTCGCGCGAGAACGTCGTCTTGGAGACCAAGAAGACGAAGCAGGCCCGAAAACGGTCCAAGTCGGCCGCAATGTCGACCGACGTCCGTCCTCGCCCGCATGCGCTGTCAGGTCATACCTACAGGGTGCAGACGCCGCTGGGAACCGCCTACACGACGGTGAACGTGAATGGCGATGGGGAGCCCTTCGAGGTCTTCCTAAACGTGGGGAAGGCGGGTTCGGACACGGCCGCCGTCGCCGAGGCCATCGGCCGGCTCGTCTCGTTGGTGCTCCGTCTACCCTCGCCGCTCTCCGCGTCGCGCAGGCTCAATCAAGTGGTGCGGCAGCTGCGCGGCATTGGGAGCGGCCGCTCCCTGGGATTCGGCCGGGATCGGGTTCGCAGCCTGCCCGACGGGGTGGCGCAGGTGTTGGCCGAGCATCTAGGATTGGCAGAGCCCGGGGAGGCGGGCCGGGGGAGCGGGCAGCTGCCTCTTTTCCCGGAGGGTGACCTATGTCCCGAGTGCGGCCAGGCGTCGCTGGTTTTTGAGGAGGGGTGTCGCCACTGCTACACCTGTGGCTACAGCGAGTGCTAGAAAGCGCCGGGGCGGGCTGTCTTGATGATCAGTCCGGTTGATGGGTCCCTGGACCGTCCAGAGGGGGCCCACTGACGCACACCCTGAGCCTAAGGGTTCAGGACGGGCCGGACGTTCAAGGACGAGAGAACCGTATCGATGGGGTTGAGGATCGTGGTGACCGGTGATCCCGCGAAAAGGAGACCGACGAAGCGGCGATCCATGTCGAGCACGGCCGACCCCGAATCTCCGCCCTCGCTCATAGCGCTGGCGATGAGCTGATCCTCGAAGACGGCCGTGGCGCCGAAGTAGTTGATGCGGACCGTGGCCTCAACCTGAGCGATGCGCCCCTGCGTCACGCCCGTCGTGCGCCCTGATTTCTGCACTTCGGTGCCCAGGTGGGCTGCTCCCACGCCTACAGGAGGACCGATACCCAGGATTTCGTGGGTCACGCTCTCTGGGCGAATGACCCTTGCTATGGCAGCATCGACTCGATTGGTCGCCCCCGTCTGTTTCACGGCCTTCACGCCGTGATAGGAGCCCATAGCCCCGGCGATGGCGTTCAAGAGTCGGGCCGTGAAGTCGGCCAGTTGGCAATCTGAGGGCTCGGACTCGAATGCCAGGTCCACGGCTTCCACGAGTCGAGCAATCGTGTCGTCCATGCCACCGCCGTCCGCCGTGCCGGGCTGCAAGATGGGGTCCCACTTCTGGTAGTGATTGCTGTTGGCCAGCACGTGATTGTTGGAGAGAATGAAGAGCTCGTTGTCTCGGTGCACGAGGCAGCCGAATGTGCCGGCTGTCACCAGGTAATGCCCAATGGAGACACCGGGTGGTGCTTTCGGGCTCCAGCGGTCCCTCGGCCCACGGTCGGCCGTTGGAGCAGGCAGCGCTCGCAGCACGCCAGTCTCGACCACGTCGGTCTTAACATCCTCAACGAACCGCGGCACCAGGTGCTTTGACGTCAGTGCGCTCGCCGGCATCTTGCGCGTGACGGAGACGACCACGCTTAACTCGTCCGTGGTCTCACCGCCTGTCGTCTTGTAGCCGAGGCCCACGCCCACCACGTTCCGCTTGCGCAGGAGCTGAAAGCCGTGGGTCTCCTTGGCACGCCGGGCGCGAGCGAGTCGTCCTTCCATCAGTCTCCTTTCCGGCGTCCAGGCCCCGCAGCCAGTCCAGATTGACGACTAGGGGGCATTATTCGAGCGCTGTCCCTGGGGAGGCCTGGGCGCGGGGGGCGCGGAGTGTGCCGACCGCCCGGACCTCGACGGGCACACCCTCCAGCTCATCCGGTATCAGGTCGCGCTCGGCGAGCTCGTGGCGAGGCACCTTGTGGGTCACCGACACGATGATAGCCGGCTCCCCTGCCTTCTCCGGATCCGAGCCTCGGTATCCTATGCCGACGCCTACGACGTTCGCCTTCTGCAGCAATTCTTCCTCGTACTCTCGCTTGACGTGGCGGAGCCAGTTAATGTCACCTTTCGATGGTTGCATACAGCCGGGACCCTCCGTGCCGATCTACTTCAGCGTGTCGGGCGGATGCATGCGTAGGAGCTGCGCTCGCTGCGTCACGGCCATCCCGTGGAGTCGGCTCTCCCCGTTCCGCTCGGCGAGATCAGCGGCGTGCTGCAGGTCGTCGAGCGCTGCGTCGTAGTCGCCGTCCCGCGCGTTGACGCCCGCCCGGAGGTAGTAACCCCATCCCGAGTCGGGGTTCAGCTCGATGGCCTTGTCGACGTCGGCGACCGCTTCATCCTGTCGCCCCGACTCGAGGTAGACTCGTCCCCGGTTTAGGAGGAAATCAAAGCGAGTTGCATAAAGCTCTTCGGCCTTCTCGAAGTACCTCTCGGGGGCGCTGCAGCCGACCGTTACCTCGCACAGGACGCCTCCCCAGATCCACGGCTCAGGATCGTTGGGCGTCAGCTCCCGGGCGAGCTCAAACTCGGAGACTGCGGCGGCGACGTCTCCTTCGTCGACAGCTGCCTTACCGGATTCGATGTGCTGGTAGGCCTGGCGCACCTCCGGAGGCGGGGCGAGAAACCTCTGATAACCAAGCCAGGCTGCTGTCAAGAGGGCCGCGAAGGCGACAACGAGTCCCAATCGACGGAGCCAAGCCTTGCGGCGCTCCTCAACCACGGCCTGGTCCAGGAACCACCACCAGCGTGACTCATCGGGCTGCCGCTCCGCTCTATCTTTCTGAATGGCATCTCCGCCGAGCCTGGCGATCCGGCGCCGGTGCCGCCGCACGTCGCCCAGGAGGGTCTCGAAACGAGTCTCCTCCACACGGACGTCGGCGCCGCGGGAAGCGAGGGACCCAAGCCCCTCATCGATCTGATCGAGGCGGCGGAGCAGCTCGATGGTCCCCGGGCCATCATCAGCCAGGTCGTCGACCAGACGTTCAGCGCGGTCCAGCTCCTGTCGCAGGCTGTCGACCGAAGTCTGCGCCTGCGTGTCGACGTAGAGCTTACCCACTGTCCTCTTCTGGAGCCAACTCGTCGTAGACCTGCTTGAGGCCGTTTCGTACGCGGCGGCGGTAGCCCGATTGCTGATCGCCTGGAACGGCGTAGACGGCCAAGAGCTCGTCGACCGCGTCGGTGACGTCGTCACGGGGCTTGTCAGCGCGATGGAGCGACCGCACCCGGCGGCGGGCCAGTCGTATGTATTCGCTCAGCGGTTCCGTCGCGGATTGATCGCTCAGCTGTCCGCGTCCGGGGACGAAGGTGGTGTCGGCCAGGTAGGATCTGCGGAGGGAGGTCAGGGTGTCCAGCCAGGCCTTCGTATCCGGGCATTCGTCCATCACAGGCGGGCGGCCGACTACCAGCGTGTCCCCCAAGAACATCACGTTCATCTCCGTCAATCTCACCAAGCTGCTTCCGGGGGCGGCTCCATCGGTGACCTCCAACCTGACGTCCCTACCGGCCTTGTGGAGCGTCATCGTGTCGGCGAAGAGGATGCTGGGAAGCTCGGGTTCGACGGTCTTCAAGGCTTCCCCTTGCTCGCCGTGATGTCGCTTGAGCCGTCGGACCACGTTGCGCCAGAAGCCCCGGCTGTAGTCGGCTGCCTGCTCGTAGGCGCCGCGAGACGCGACGATCGGCGCCTCCAACAGGGCTGCGCACAGCAGTCTATGGGGGTGCGCATCCGTCAGAGCCGTGTAGACAATGGGGCGGTCGGTCAACGCCTCTATCCGGCCTCGCCAGTCCAGGGCATCCTCTGGCAGCGTTGGTGCGTCAATGGCGACGACGCCATCGGGGCCGACGACGCAACCCACGTTGACGTACTCGTACTCGATTGAGACGTAGACGTTTGGTGCGATTTCTCTCATGACGTTTCCTTGCCCTATCTTCCCACTGTCCGCGGACTCTCACGCGAGCCGTCGTCTGGTAACTGGCCTCAACTCAGACGGACCGGGGCCCGTTTCCGAAGGCCTCTTCCAGCCGCTGACCTCCTCGGGCTTCACCGTTACGCCGCAGAACCCAGCTCCGCCTCCAAATCCCCCAGGATGTCTCTGACCTCGCCGGCCGCAGCCCGGGGCGCGCTCCCCTGCGCGATGTGCGGCCTACCGCCCCCTTTGCCGTCAAGACGTGAGCAGGCCCGCTGGAGGAGCCGATTCACATCGAGGTCCAAGTCCTCAGCCCGCGCGAAGCAGTAGTGCGTTCGATCGGTGACGCTAAAGAGTAGGGCCACGTGACGGCTGTGCTCGGCTATCTTGAGCGCCAGGCTGCGCAGCTCATCGGGACTCCGGTCCTCCCACACCCCTCCCACGAAGCGGAAATCCCCGCGCGACAACGCTTGGTTCACCAAGTGTTCAGCCTCTAGATCCAGAAGCCGCTGGCGGAGGTCCCGCTGCTCGCGCCTGAGCGTCTTGTTCTCCGCTTGGAGCCGATCGACGGCTTGATCGAGCTCCCAGGTGCCCACCGTGAGCTTCCTACCCAGAGTGGACGTCACTTCGAGCTTCGCCCGGTAGTCGCGGAGCGCTCTTCCCCCGCATAAGAACTCGACGCGCGTATCCTCCCCTCGGTGCTCCAAATTGACGATCTTGACCAGGCCGATCTCCCCGGCGCGGGCGACGTGCGTGCCGCCGCAGGGATTGATGTCCAGAGGGGGGGCGTCCGACGATGCGTTCCCGGCGATCTTCACCAGCCGGACAGGACCGTTGACGTCGGGCGGGGGCTCAATACCGGTCCCAGCAAGAGCATCGCCCTCCAAGAGCTCCACACCAATCGGCCGGTCGTGCCACACCACGTCGTTGGCTCGGGCTTCAACGGGGAGGACATCCTCCATGACCAGGTCCGCTTGATCCACGTCGATGGTGCTCGACTGAGCACCGAGATGGAATCCCACGGTCTGGGCTCCGATGACCTGCTCAAAGGCCGCGGAGAGGATGTGCTGCCCCGTATGCTGCTGCATATGATCGAACCGCCGGTCCCAGGCTACCTCTCCCTCGACACGCTCGCTCTCCACTCCCTCAGACAGAACGTGGACGACGGCCCCATCCTCCTCCCGCTCGACCACATCCAGGACCGTCTTTCCGCCCAGCCGTCCTCGATCGGCCGGCTGGCCGCCCGAAGTGGGGTAGAAGGCTGTGCGATTCAACACCACCGCTGGCTGGCCGTTCCACGTCAGCGTTTCCACAACGTCGGCCGTGAAGCGGGTGGTGTAGGCGTCATCGTAGTAAAGGCGTTTCGTCATCCTGCCTCCAGAGGCACCGTGAAACTGAACTCGCTTCCCTCTCCGGGCGTGCTGTCGACCCAGATCTCTCCTCCATGCGCCTCCACGGCGAGCTTACAGAACGGGAGGCCGAGCCCGGTACCCCTCGTCTTCTTCGTGCTCTCCAAACGCGTGAAACGCTCGAACACCCGATTCTGTTCGTCCGGGGAAATCCCCGGCCCGTTGTCTGATACCGTGAAGACCAGGCGGTCGTCACGGGGCTCCACCGAAAGCCCGATATCGCCCCCGGTCTGTGTGAACTTGGCCGCGTTGTCCAAGAGGTTCGTCAGGACCCGAGTGATCATGTCCTGGTCGACGGCCACCCTTGGCAAATCCGCTGGGATGTCGACCGTGAGATCCTGTCCCTTCTTGCGGATGACAGGGCGCACGACCTCGAGGGCCTCGCGGGCGAGGTGTCCGGGGCGGACCATGACCTTGTCCAGGTCGGCCTTCCCCTCCTCTAACTGGCGCAGATCGAGCAGGGAGTTAATCAGCCTCTGAAGCCGCCTGCTGCTCCGCATGGCGACGCGCAAGACGTCCCTCATGGGGATGCCTCCGTCCCCGTCAGACAGGGCGTGATCCATCATCTGGAGGCTGCCCACGATGTTGCTAAGCGGGTTCTGGAGGTCGTGCACAACCATGTGCATCAGGTCGTCCCGCATCCTCTCGAGCTCTGCCAGCTCGGTGATGTCGTGGCCGATCCACTGGATAGCGCGGTCCCCTCCGTAATTGATGACGGTCATATGAACGCGGAGGGTGCGGGGTCCGCTCGGGGAGGGCACCTCCATCTGGGTGGTGGCCTTCCCGTTCTCAGGGGCATCTCCGAAGAACGCCTCGCACGCCGCGCGCTCATCACCCATCCAGTCGCACCAACGGGTCCCGACCAGCTCCTCCGGTGGTCTGCCGATCAAGTTGGCGGCCTTCTCGTTAAGGTCGATGATCTTCGTGTCGAAATCCATCACGAAGACCGGCACAGGGCTCCCGTGGAATAGCCGCTCATACCGCTGCTCCGCACGGCGGGCGCGCTGATAGAGCTCAGCATTCCGGATGGCCAACGCAGCTTGATCGGCGACTCTGTCGAGCACCTGTAGATGCTGTTCGTCGACGACGTCGGCCGCCGGATTGAGCGCCTCGATGGCGCCGATGGTCCCTTGTTCGGTCTTGATTGGCGCCGCCAACACGGTCTTCGTGTGAAAGGCCGTCTTCTCATCGACCCCTGAGTAGAAGCGGGGATCGCTATAGACATCTTGGACCAGGATCGATTCCCCGTGTCGGGCAACCCAGCCCGCTATTCCTTTTTCCAGGGGCATCTTCAGCCCCGTGACCGCCTCGGACGCCTTGCCGACGGCGACCCGGAACGTGAGTTGATCACCGTCCTGGTTGACCAGAGCCACGGACACAGCCTCAACCTGGAAGAACTCCCGCACCTGACTCATCAGCGACCGGAGAAGGCTGTCCAGGTCGAGCGTCGCCGTTAGAAGCTGGCTCGTCTCGTGTAGGAAAGCGAGCTCTCGGACCTGCCTCTCGAGACGCTCGATCCTTTCAGTCTTATCGGACAGCTTCTCTCCACTCATACGTCCTCAAACACCACTTCTTCGCGCCCGTGAAGTTTTTCCACCACTTTCTCCGCAATCATATCGAGGTGATGGTGGTTCGTGACGAAGTCCAGTGCATCAGACGGCACCGTCAGGACGGGACAGAGCTTAAACCCCTGAATCCAGGTCTCGTAGAGCTCATTGAGCTGCTCCAGGTACGCGGTCGATATCCCCCGTTCGTAGGAGCGTCCCCGCCGGTGAATCCGGTCCTTGAGCGTCGGCACGGATGCCTTGAGGTAGACAATCAGATCGGGCGGCGGTAGGACGGTGGTCACCACGTCGTAGAGCTCGCAGTAACTCCGATAGTCCCGCTCCCCCATAGACCCCTGCCGGTAGAGATTGCGAGCAAAGATCTCGGCATCCTCATAGACCGTGCGATCCTGCACGACG
>Ga0207797_1002948_pt1 | contig 11593 bp, 9 predicted proteins | sample PRCRCaboRojoPR_6_FD_187275 | JGI IMG/M metagenome (GOLD analysis project Ga0207797, IMG submission 187275) | Marine sediment microbial community from Cabo Rojo, Puerto Rico - PR CR 10% Liquid 1 (SPAdes) | ecosystem: Environmental > Aquatic > Marine > Coastal > Sediment | place: Cabo Rojo, Puerto... | reverse complement strand
CCGCGACGCCGTCGCGGCGCTGTAGTCGCCCGCCGGGACCCGGCCGAACGACCCCGCCCGGACCCGCCGGCAGTCGCCGATGGCTTGAAGTCGGGCGGCGTCGGCGGGCGTCCATGGAACTCGCCGAGGCCGTCCGCCGCGACCGAGCGACGCGGGAGTTCGCCGACCGGCCCGTCGATCGCTCGACCGTCGAGGCGCTCGTCGACGCCGCCCGCCGGGCCGGGAGCGGCCACAACCGCCAGCCCTGGACGTTCGTCGCCGTGACCGATCCGGATCGGCGGGACGAACCCCCGGAGTTCGGGTCGTACACGACGCCGCTCCGGAACGCCCCGCTGGGGATCGTGATGGCGGTCGACGAGGGCGACACGCGCTACCGCCACGAGCACGACGTCTTCGACTGCGGCCGGGCCGCCCAGAACCTGATGCTCGCGGCGACGGACCGAGGGCTCGGGACGTGTCCGCAGGGGTTCGGCGACCGCGACGGCGCACACGAGTTCCTGGGGCTCCCCGGGGGGACGCGCGTCCTGATGGGCTTCGTGGTCGGCCGTCCCGCCGCGGAGGAGTCCGGGACCATCGAGGGCGTCGACAGGGACGAGGAGCTCCACCACACGGGCCGGCGCCCCGTCGAGGAGATCCTCCACCGGGAGCGCCACGGCGGGAGGTAGGACGGGCGCGGTTTCGACGAGTCGCCCGACGACGCGCCGGTCAGGCCTCGACCGACCGCGCGAGGTCGAGCGCGCCGTCGAGCCCCATCGGGCCCTCGGCCTCCAGCCGGTCGAGGAGCGCCCCGACCCGCTCGTCGGTCGGCTCGCGGCCGACCCCCTCGATGAGCTTCCGCGCGGCGCCGCGACCGGTGATGGCGCCGAAGACCAGTTCGCGCGCCCCGCCGAAGTCGGCGGGGTCGAACGGCTCGAACACGAAGGGGTGATCGAGCATGACGGCGGTGTGGAGGCCGGACTCGTGGCGGACCACCTCCTCGCCGAGGACCGGCCGACGAGGGTCGACCGCCTCGTCCAGCGCGTCGAGCGCGTCCCGGCAGGCGGGGATCAGCGCGTCGGCGTCGGCGCCGAACGTCTCCTCGCGTCCGGTGTGACCGGCGACCACCAGTTCCTCGATCGGGGTGTTGCCGGCGCGCTCGCCCAGCGCCGCGACGCTGACGTCGGCGCTCCCGACGCCGGCCCCGGCGGCGACGAGCGTGTTTGCCGTCGCCACGCCGAGGTCGTCGTGGAAGTGGACGCCGAGCCGCGAGAGGTCGACGCCGCCCGCCTCGAGGTCGGCGAGGAACGAGGCGACGAACTCGGGGGTCCGGTTCCCGACGGTGTCCGCGAGGCCGAGGGTGTAGTTCGGAAAGCGCTCTGCCGCCTCGATCACGTGCTCGACGTCGGTCCGGAACCCGTCCATCAGGCCGATCCGGACGGGGACGCCGGCGTCCTCGGCGCGCCCGACGCTCCCCTCGAGCATCCCGAACACCGTCTCGCGGTCCTCGCCGAACACGTGCTCGAGCATCACGTCCGAGGCCGTCGCGAACAGGCTGACGACGTCGGCCCCGGCGTCGACAGCGGCGTCGACGTCGCCCGGACGGGCACGCGCCAGCGCCGTGACGTCGGCGTCGGTGACCGGCGCGAGCCGTCGGACCGCCTCGGCGTGCTCCTCGCCGACGACGGGGAAGCCGGCCTGGATGGCCGCGACGCCGAGCCGATCGATGGCCCGGCCGGCCTCGACGCGCCCCTCGACGCTGTAGTCACGGCCGGGCATCTGTGCCCCCTCACGGAGCGTGACGTCACAGAGCTCCACTCAGATCACCCCTCGCCCGACGAGTTCCTCGTATCGTTCCCGGGCGAGCTCCAGTTCGTCGAGGTACACCTCCTCGTTGTGCGAGCCGGGCGCCGGCCCGGCGTACCGGACCTCCCCGGGCGTCCGCGAGAACTTCGGGATCGGCGCGTGGGTCCTGATCGTGTCCTCGCCGTCCCGACCGTCGCGCGTCTCGATTATGTCGTTCCGGGCGGCGTACTGCTCGTCCTCGAAGATGTCCGAGATGTCGTAGATCGGGCCGACGATGGCGCCGTGTTCGGTCATGGTCTCGATCACCTCCTCGCGGGGGCGTTCGCTCGTCCAGTCCTCGATCACCTCGTCGAGGACCTCCGAGTTGGCGACCCGCCTGTCGTTGTCCTCGAACCGCGGGTCCTCGACGAGGTCCTCGCGGCCGACGGCGGCCATCACGTTCTCGAAGATGGACTGGGCGGAGGCCGAGAGCGCGACGTAGCCGTCGGCGGCCTCGTAGAGGTTGCGCGGCGCGGTCGTATCGGAGGCGTTGCCGGTCCGCTGGCGGACGCGCCCGAGCCGGTCGTACGCCTCCACGTCGCCGACGAACAGCCGGGAGAGCGGCTCGAAGAGGCTCACGTCGACGACCTGTCCCTCGCCGCTCCCGTCGCCGTCTGGCCCGAGTTCGCGCTCGAACAGCGCGAACATCGCCCCCTGGACGGCCTGCTGGGCGGCGGTGAGGTCCGCGAGCGGCATCGGCGGCAACAGCGGCTCGCTGTCGGGAAAGCCGTTGACGTGGGCGAACCCGGACATCCCCTCGGCGATCGAGCCGAACCCGCGGTCCTGTGCGCGGGGCCCGGTCTGCCCGTAGCCCGACAGCCGGACCATGATCACCCCCTCGTTCACCTCGCGGAGGTCCTCGTAGCCGAGGTTCCACCGCTCGGCGGTGCCCGGCCGGAAGTTCTCGAAGACCACGTCGACGTCGGCCGCCAGGTCCCGGGCCAGTTCCTGACCGTCCGCGGTGCTCAGATCCAGCGTGACACAGCGGTTGTTCCGGGAGAGCCCCTTCCACCACAGCGACTCCCCGTCGTCGAACGGGCCCCACTCCCGGATCGGATCGAGGTACTCCGGGTGTTCGACCTTGACGACGTCCGCCCCCTGGTCGGCGAGCAGCGTCGTCGCGAACCCCCCGCTGATCATCGTCGAGAGGTCGAGAACGCGCAGCCCCTCCAGCGGGCCGGATGCTGACGACATACCTACCCCTGTCCTCATCGGGGCCTATAATTAACGGCAGCGGTCGACGGCGACGGCCGCGACCCGGTCCGGCGTTCAGTCCCGCATCACGGTGACGACCGGCCGGTCGGACTCGAGGAGCACCTCCTGTGTGGTGCTCCCGAACAGCGCCTTCCCGACCGGGGACCGGCGCCGTCCCCCGACGACGACGTAGCGGGCGTCGAGCTCCGCCGCGACCGCCAGCACCTCCTCGGTCGGGTCGCCGACCCGACCCATCGGTTCGACGACGTCCGGGTCGTACTCCTCGAGCGACGCCTCCAGGACGTCCCGAGCGAGGCGGGCGGCGGAGTTCTCCTCCTGGGTCAGCGAGTAGTCGGCCCCGCGGTCGAGTTCCTGGATCTCCGCCAGGTGCGCCTCGAACTCCTCCTCGGGGACGACGTGGAGGAGGTGGAGCGTCCCGTCGAACGCCCGTGCGAGTTCGTACCCCGTCGCCACGGTGGGGTCATCGAGTACGGATCCGTCGACGGCTACGACGATGGACATACCACCCCGTTCGACGGGGCACCCGAATAACTGTACTGCTCGCCCGTGCGGATCAGGGGACCAGCACCACCTTTCCGTGGCTCGCCCGGGACTCGACGTGTGCGTGGGCGGCGCCGGCCTCGGCCAGGTCGAACCGCTCGCCGATCACGAACTCCAGGCCGCCGGCCCCGTGGAGCCCGAACACCTCCGCGGCGGCGCGGTGGACCCGGTCGGGGTACCGCTCGACCGCCCGGCTCAGGTGGTAGCCGACGACGTGGACGCTCTCGGCGCGGAGCCGGCCGGCGTCCGGGCTCGCGTCGACCCCGCCCGCGCTCCCGAGGGTGACGACGCGGCCGAACGGCCGCACCGCGTCGAGGCTCCGGTCGAACGTCTCTCCCCCCACGCCGTCGAGCACGAGGTCGACGCCGTCGTCGGTGTGTTCGGCGACGACGTCGCGGAAGTCGACCGACCCGTAGTCGACGGTGTGATCGGCGCCGAGCCGCTCGGCGACCCGTCGTTTCTCGGCGGTGCTCGCGGTCCCGAACACGGTCGCGCCGCGGGCGGCGGCCAGCTGGACGGCCGCCGAGCCGAGCCCCCCGGCGGCCGCGTGGACCAGCACGTCGTCGCCGGGGCGGAGCCGGCCACAGGCGTACAGGCTCTCGTGGGCGGTGAGGAACTGGACGGGGAACGCGGCGGCCGCCTCGAACCCGAGGGCCTCGGGGACGGCGAAGGTCCGGTCGGCGTCTGCGACGACCACCTCCGCGTAGGAGCCCCGCGTCGGGAAGACGGCGACCCGGTCGCCGACCTCGAACGCGGTACCCCGGCCGACGGCGCTCACCGTACCGGCGGCCTCGATGCCGGGGACGAACGGCAGGTCGTGGTCCCGGCTCGAGGAGCCGCGGCGGCGCTTGATGTCCGCGAAGTTGACCCCGACGGCCGCGACGTCGACGGCGACCTCGCCGGGACCCGGTTCGGGCGCCTCGCGCTCGACGAGGTCGAGGACCTCCGGACCGCCGTGTTCGGAGACGTGGATGGCACGCATGGTACGGCCGGCGACCCGGGGGGACGAAAACCCTTCGGGGAGCGGTCGGTCCCGGCGGAAACCGGGGTGTCGCCGGTCCGCGACGGGTCACTCGAGGAGGTCGACGACCTGGGCGGCGGTCTCGCGGACCGTCCCGTCGGGGTCCTCGAGCAGCGGACGGACGGCGGCGGCGGCCGGCGCGTCGAGCGCCGCGAGGCCGAGACAGGCGTTCCGACGGACGGTCGGCTGCTCGTCCTCGAGGAGCGCCGTCAGTCGGTCGATCGCCGTCCGGCGCTCGCCGGCGGGCGTCCCGCCGACGTACGCGAGGAGGAGCGCCGCCCACTCTCGGACCTGCGGGTCGTCGTCGGACAGCGCGTCGACCGCCGGAGCCGTGGCCGTGACGGCCGAGGGGGTGACCTGCGCGACCGACGCGAGCGCACAGAGCAGGTGTGCCCGTACCGCCTCGTCGTCGGTCCCGAGGTGCGGTTCGACGTCGGAGGCGTGGGGCTCCAGCCGCTCGGGGGCCGTCGCGGCCATCCGAGCGAGCGCCTCCGCGCCGGCCCGCCGGGCCTCGGCGTCCGGGCGGTCAAGCAGCGAGACGAGGTCGGACGGATCGACCGAACCGGGGTTCCCGTAGGAGACCTCAGTGAGCAGGCGGCCCGGGACGAGGTCGTCGGTCATCGTACCACGGGTTCGCCCCCGACCGTACTTGACTGTTCGTGCCGCGGGCGGCGTCCGCTCATTCGTGTCGCGGGCGGCGTCCGGATACGCGACCGCGGGGCGGGGATCGGGCGGGCGCCGAACCGGAGGAGGTGTCGAGCCGTGGACCCGGCCGGGAGCGCCGCGGGGCCGTCGACCGACCGCTACCCCTCCCGGCGCCAGCGCTCCTCGAAGACGGTCGATCCGTCGACGCGGACGCGGGTCTCCAGATGCGAGGACCCCCGGGAGACCCGACCCGTCGTCGTCACCTCGACCGTCTCGTGGCCGTGGTCGAGTTCGGCCTCGACGCGCGTCTCCACGCCGGCAGTGCCGGGCGCGTCCGCGACGACCGACGCCTCGACCTCGCGGTGCCAGGTCAGCGACGTCCCGTCCGGCCGCGTGACGGTCTTCCCCCCGCTCGTCCCGAACCGGGCGCGGTCGTCCGTGTGGCTCCGGGCGGTCTCCCACCGCCCCGTCTCCCCGGACGTGTACGGCGTCCGGACCGGGACGCGCTCGTCGGGTGGGGTCATCCCGACGGCGTCGTCGAACCCCGGGACCCCGTCCCCGTGGACCGTCCCGGGGAACCGCAGTTCGGTCCGCTCGCCGGGCGCGGAGTGGACGCGGAGCCGGCCCTGTTCGCGGCGGGGGAGCACGCGGGGAAGGTGGCCGGCGGCGACCGCCAGCCGGACCCGGTGACCCGGCTCGAAGACGTGCGAGGTCGGCGTGAGCGGGACCTCCAGGTCGACCGGCCCCGTCGGGAGCGGTTCGGGCTCGCCCGGCGCGTGGCCGGTCCGGTGGTCCGCGGCGAGCCGACCGGAGGTGACGAGCCGCGCGGCGTCGTCGGGCGCGACGTCGACGACCCGGACCCCGACCACCGGCGCCGGCGTCGTCGCCGACACGCGGGCGGTCACGACCCCGGTCCCGGTGAACTCGACGGCCCCGGTCAGGGGGCCGGACTCGGCGACGATCGACCGTGCGTCGTCGGCGCTGGTGTCGACCCCGGGGTTCTCCACGCCGCCGACCCGCTCCAGCGACTCCATCCCGACCGTGTGGTCGTACTCGCGCTCGCGGGCGACCGGCTCGTCGTCGATCCCCGCGTCCGGTTCGCCGTCGACACCTCCCTCGGCGTCGCCGGGCCCGGGGGCGAGCTCCAGCCCCTCGCCGGTGAGCAGGAACGAGCGGGTCGGGTGGCTGTCGACGGTGGGCCACCGGTCCCGTCCGCGCCAGACCCCGGCCCCGACCGTCCAGCCGCCGTCGCGCTCGGTCCAGTAGGCGACCGGCGGGAGGTCGGGGGCCGCTCCGGGCTCGCGGTCGGGGGCGTCCGTCCGGAGGTGGCGGTCGAACCACGCGACGGCCTGCCGCCGGAAGTCGACGGCCGTCTCGCGGCCCTGCTCGGGCATCCGGTGGCGCCAGGGACCGACGAGCAGCCGCTTCTCGACGTCGAGCGCCTCGACGAACGGCACCATCGAGGCGGTGTGGACGTCCCGGGTGCCACAGGCCGCGAGGGTGGGGACGCCCACTTCGTCGGGGTCGACCCGCCGCTCGGCCCAGAAGCCGTCCTCGAGGTCGTGGTCGAGGAAGCGGAACAGCCAGGGGCGCTCGTCCCCGAGCCGGTCGAGCCGGTCGTGCCAGACCCGTGCCCACCGGCCGTCGGGGTCCCGCCGGCCGGGGGGGAGCGCCTGCCGGGCCTGGAACTCGGTCGCCCAGACCGCCCGCTTCAGTGGGTTCAGCACCCCGCCCGTGTACGAGGAGGCGTACCCCGACGGGGCGACCGAGACGGGGACGATGGCCCCGAGGGCGTCGGGGGCGGCCGCGGCCGTCGCGTACCCCGTCCACGCGCCGTACGAGAGCCCGAACATCCCCACCGGTCCGGTCGTCCAGGGTCGGTCGGCGAGCCAGTCGACGACGGTCGCCATGTGCTCGCCGTCGGCGCGGGCGAACGGGGTCGGCTCCCCCGTCGAGGCCCCGGTGCCCACCAGGTCGGCCACGACGACCTCGTAGCCGCTCCGGGCGAAGTACTCGATCGAGGGGTGCCAGCTCCCGAACGTGATCCAGTCGTCCTTGCGGTAGGGCGTGGCGACGAGTACCGCGGGGTGTGGGCCGTCCTCGCCGGGCGGTTCGTACCTGGTCGCGGCGACGGTCGCTCCATCGACGGGGATCAGCAGATCGGGGTGGCGTCGGACGTCGGCCGTGCGCATACCGGGTTGGCGGTGGTGCGCGGCTTGAACGTTCCCCCGGAGCGACAGGGACAGAGTTAACCCGGGCCGCCGGGCCGTTCGGCCATGGGACTCACGCTCGACCTCGCGGGGACGGCCACGGAGATCGCGGCGGGCGGCCCGCCGCCCGCGACGCTCGACCGCACGAAACTCGCCATCCGGGACTACCTCGGCGTCGCGCTCTACGGTTCGCAGCACCCCGTCGGCGAGCGGATCGGCGCGTTCGTCGACGCGGCAGAGCCCGGAACGGCGGGGACTCTCCTCGGGGGCGGAACCGCGAGCACGACCGGTGCGGCGCTGGCGAACGGGACGTTCGGCCACGCAATCGACTACGACGACACGTTCGAGTCGATCGTGCTCCACCCGACGGCGCCGACCTTCGCGGCCGCGCTGGCGACCGCCGAACGGGTCGATGCCGACGGCGAGGACCTGCTGGGGAGCTACGCCGCCGGCGTCGAGGTCGCCTACCGGATCGCCCACAGCGTCTACCCCGGGCACTACGACAACGGCTGGCACCTCACCGGCACCGTGGGGACGTTCGGCGCGACGGCGGCCGCCGGGACGCTCCTCGACCTGGCCCCGGGGACGCTGGCGCGGGCGTTCGGCATCGCCGGCTCGTGTTCCTCGTCGCTGAAGAAGAACTTCGGGACGATGACCAAGCCGCTCCACGCGGGCCACGCCGCGGAGATGGGGACCCGGGCGGCGCTGCTGGCCGACTCGGGGTTCGGCGCCACCGACGAGGTGCTCGAGGGACCGATGGGCTACGGGAGCGTGATGAACCCGACGGGGACCTTCGACGAGGCCGACGTCCGAGAGTCGCCGGGCGGCCGCTGGGGCGTCGAGGACATCGGCCTCAAACCCTACCCGTCGGGCGTCATCACCCACGCGGCGATGGAGGCGCTTCGGAGGACCGTCTCCGAGCAGGACCTGGCCCCCCCGACGGTCGAGCGGATCGTCGTGACCCTCGACGAGGCGGCCTCGGAGATGCTCATCCACGCCGACCCGGCCGACGAACTCCAGGCGAAGTTCTCCATCGAGTTCTGCCTGGCGGCGGTGCTCCGGGAGGGTGACGCCGGCGTCGCGGAGTTCGACGACGAGTACGTCGCCGCCCCGGAGACCCGGGAGGCGATGTCGCTGGTCGAACGGGCGTTCGAACCCGGGCTGTTCGGCGAGGCGTTCGCCGGCTACGGCGCCCGGGTGGTCGTCGAGACCGTCGACGGCGAGAGGCACGTCGCCGAGGAGCGCCGCGCCCCGGGCAGCCCGAGCAACCCCCTTCCGGAGGAGCGATGGAGGGCGAAGTTCCACGAGTGTGCCGCGCCGGTCCTCGACCGCGAGGCCGCCGAACGGGTCGCGTCGCTGACCGGTGACATAGAGCGGCTCGGGGACCTCGCGCCGCTGCTCGCGGCGCTCGGCGGGGACGAAGCGGAGGGGTAGTGCCGGCGGCCCACGGAGCTGTCGTCGGAACCGCCGTCGTTCGGACCGAAACCGGAGGGGGTGTCAGCGACTCCCAACAAGATTTAAGTCACAATGGAATACCTTACGGACGTATGCCAGACAGTGACGGTCAAGACAGCGACTCGATTAGGCGACGGCGCGTGTTACAGGCGCTCGGGGTCGGCACCGCCGCTGGACTCGCGGGCTGTGGGAGCGGTGGCGGTGGTGGCGACGGGGGCGACGGGGGTGGGGGTGGCAGTGACGGCGGCGACGGCGGCAGTGACGGCAGCGACGGCGGCAGTGACGGCAGTGACGGCGGCGACGGCGGCAGCGGGAACCTCGGCGAGCGGGTCCCGACGCTCAGCATGGAGTACTGGTCGAACCTCGGCGGCCAGACCACCATCTTCGAGAACACCGCCCCGCAGATAAAACAGGACATCGAGGCGAACCTCGGCGTCACGCTGGAGGTGGTGCCGGTGGAGTTCACCACCCAGATCAACAACACGATCCAGGACAAGCGGACCCACCACATGGGGTTCTGGTATCACACGAGCACCCCGGACCGCCTCGACCCCCAGGAGATGACCCGTCGGTACTCCGCCGACTGGGCCGGCGGCAACGGCCAGGCCAACCCGGCGAACTACGCGGACTGTGAGTTCACCGACAGCGCGGTCGCGCAGGGCCGGGCGGCGAGCCCCGAGGAGCGCCAGGAGCTCGTCAACCAGGCACAGGCGAAGCTGAGCGAGGACATGGTGACCATGCCGGTGTTCCCGACGGCGCTGTTCGGCGCCATCCGGACCGACCAGGTCGACCCGGCCGGGGTCGGGGACGCGGGCTGTGCGCGGACGAACCCGCACTTCTACATCCAGTCCGACAGCGACATGGACCAGGTCGCCGCCGTCGACACGCCGGTGGCGATGGAGACCTCGAACTACCCCATCATCGACTCCTCGGCCGCCCAGACCATCTGGAACCACCTCGTCCACTCGACGCTGACCGAGTACGACGAGAACCTCGAGCTCCAGAACGTCCTGGCCGATAGCGTCGAGATCGAGAACGAGGCACAGCGCATCACCGTCGAGCTGAAGGACGCGACGTTCCACAACGGCGACCCGATCACCGCCGAGGACGTCCAGTTCACGTACCTCCAGCTGGCGAACCACCCGGGTGTCTACCCGCAGGCCAGCTCCCCACCGTACGAGGAGATCAACATCGTCGACGAGACGACCGCGGAGTTCGTCATGGAGACCTCCTACCTGCCGCTGGTCCAGAAGGTCTGGCCGCGCTGGGGGGTCATGCACAAGCAGACCTGGGTCGACGGCGGCGCACAGGAGAACGCCGAGGAGTTCGAGATGGACGAGATCATCGGCTCCGGGCCGTTCGCGGTCCGGAACTTCTCGGTCGGCGAGTCGCTCGACCTGGTCCCCCACGACGGGCACCCCGTCCACTCGCCCAACTTCGAGGTGTTCCTCCAGGGGTTCCGCAACCAGCAGACGGCGTTCCAGGCGTTCTCGGCCGGCGAGGTCCAGCTCGCGCCGAACCTCTCGCCGGGGATCATCGAGCGCATCAACAACAACCTCTCGGACGTCGCCGAGACCTACCAGACCCCGGGGATCTGCAGCTTCATCAACTACCCGCAGATGAGCTGGTCGCCGGGACAGTTCCGGGAGTTCCGCCAGGCCTGGGCCGCGGGGATCAACCGCCAGCAGGCGACCACGGTCGGGATCCGCGACGCCGTCGAGCCGGCGGAGTACTCCTGTGTCCTCTCGCCGGTCCACCCGGCCCGGCCGCCGGACGACATGCTGACCCAGATGGCACCGGTCGAGGGCGACCCGGAGGCGGCACGGGCGGCGCTGACCGATGCCGGCTGGGGCTTCGACAACAACGACCGGCTCCACTACCCGCCGGACAAGGACCTCTCGCCCCGGTGGCCCCAGGGCGAGACCCCCGACCCCTCCGAGTTCCCCTGCGTCGGCCCGGAGAACGACTACGTCCCGCCCGAGGAGCGGTAGGCGCGACGGCGTAACCTCCGAACCCTCACCCCATCCTGGCGGTCGACGGACGACATACCACCAGTTCATCGCGACGGATCGCCTGCCCGGAGCCGTTCCCCCGGGTCGGTCGGAAGGTCATTGTCCGTGACCGGAGAGACACCGCCGTGGTCTCGGGAGCCTCGCTGTTCGGAGCCGACGCCGACGTCCTCGGCGATCGCCCCTTCCGGCTGCTGCTCTCGGCGTTCACCGCTCCGGGGTGGCCTCGTCGGCATCGCGGAGGCGACCATCCGACTGACGGCCAGCGCCGCCCCCGTGGGGCTGGGACTGCTCGTCGTCGCGCTCGAACCGACCGCCGGGGCGGTCGGCGCCATCCGCTGGTCGCCGTCGGCGCCGCCGGAGGTATCCTCGGCTCAGCCACGCTGCTCGCGGGGACGCTCTCGCCCCCCGTCCGGCCGGGGGTGGCCGCCGATCCCGGGCACGACCGGCCGTAGACCCGTTCCGTGACGCGGTCCGGGAGGGCCCGGGGACGGACAGAGTTAACAGGTGACACGGTAGATGGAGGGGCATGGATCCGAACGGTTCGCCTCTGGCCACCGCCGGACGGGACCCGATGTCGGGGCGCTCTGCCGCCACAGCGTGGGGAGCCCCCGGCGGCGGTCGGGGACGGACGAACGCACGCCGACAACCGACGAACGCACGCCGACAACCGACGA
>Ga0207797_1002947_pt1 | contig 11594 bp, 8 predicted proteins | sample PRCRCaboRojoPR_6_FD_187275 | JGI IMG/M metagenome (GOLD analysis project Ga0207797, IMG submission 187275) | Marine sediment microbial community from Cabo Rojo, Puerto Rico - PR CR 10% Liquid 1 (SPAdes) | ecosystem: Environmental > Aquatic > Marine > Coastal > Sediment | place: Cabo Rojo, Puerto... | reverse complement strand
CACAGCCCCGAGTGACGATTCATATCGCTTGAACGTGCTCCGCATATCCTGGACCCGGCGGCGGGCTGCCGGATTTCTCAACACATTCCACATGATCTTCATAGTGCGGGTTATCCCCTCGTCAGACACCATTCGGGGAAGCCGGAGCAGATGCATTGGTGCGGTGGCAACAGCCTCCACTTCAAACCCGGCGCCGGTGAGAAGGGTCCGCCATTCTCCTGTTGTGAGCGGGCGGGCGCCCACTTTAATCGCCCGGGAGAGATCCGATTTGATGTCAGCTTTCCTTTCGGCGGTGATATCGTCCGGTGTTAACAGCAATTCATGGATACCATAGCGTCCACCCGGTGCCAGTACCCTGAATGCCTCCTGTACGATTCTGTGCTTCTTTGCTTCCGGCTGCATACTCAGCATTGCTTCACCGTAGACGGCTGAAGCACTTCGGTCCGGGAGACCGGTATCGCAGGCATCCGCCACCAGACACCGCGCATTTGAGCCGGACAGCAGTTTTCGCACCCGGGCCGCCGCTGCAGGGTCCCGGTCTATTGCTGTATAAAATTGCGGGTTTCTGGCAAGCGTCTTCCGGGTGGTATAGCCCAGTCCCGGCGCAAACTCCACCACCCTGTCTTCTCCGGTGATATTCAGGTTCGTCAGCATCTGATCGGTGAGTCTCCGCCCCCCGGGACGCAGCACACGTTTCCCCAGGCGTGCCAGGAGCCAGTGCCCCGGCATCTTTGCGGGGTCCAACCCCGTCCCGGGCATCTGCCCGTTTGATGAGTGCACTTCCTCAGGAGAAACGCTCTCCTGGACCTGTTCCGGGGATGGTTTCCCCGTCTTTGTTTCCGGATACTCCGTTATAGTGGTCTCTGCATTCATGTTACCACTCTATTTCTTTTGGGTTATTATTGAGATTAAGTCTCATTTACAACAGAAAGATAGGGCCATCGAAGCCGCCGGGCAAGAGAAAAATCAGATGTTATTGTCTTATTATATTTTAGAATAGACCCTGGCAGGGTCCCGGACTCTGGCAGGGTCGTTCAGACGACGGAAGTTTTCCGTCGTAAGGAGCCGGACATTACTGCCATTGTATCAATATCAAGGGGTAAACGCTGACTTCAGGGGCTGGGAAGCATCCACTGCATTTCGGGTTAGTGACAATATTGAGTCGGAGGTCAGCCTGGAATCAGTTACTGCCACCAATCGCACCACCGGTGATCCCCTGCCGCGAATCCCGCCTCTGCAGGGAGAGATCAGTCTGGCCTATAATTGCTGCCGCTACTCGGCTGAAATCGGGATTCGCGGTGCCGCAGCACAACACCGCACTACACGATTTGAGCAATCCACCGATGGATTCGTTGTGGGAGATATATGGTTACAGCACACCTGGCCGGCACATCCGGGCGTGCATAAAATCACCCTTGCCGTCCACCATGTGACCAATAGCGTCTACCGACAACATCTTTCCCGGGTGAAGGCTGTCATGCCCGAACCGGGACGGAATATCCGGCTGGGGTATTCTTTCTACTTTTAGGGTAGAGAGGGAGGACACTGCAAGGGTCCCATCCCTTCAGGGTGTCCTCTTGTTTTTACTTGTAAATTCCCCTATTCTCACAGCGGCATTCGTTACCAAACCAACAGGAGTCCACCAGCCATGATACGAAAACAGTGGCTCATCCCGGCAATAACTGCGATCCTGCTCTCAGGCCAAATCCTTGCACAGGAACGATATCCAGGCGAGCACTGGCAACAATACACATCACCGGAAGATGCCGGCTGGTCATCCGAACGACTCGCCGATGCAAAAGAATACGCTGACAAGATCGGGTCCGCCGGAGTACTCGTGATCTATGACGGTGCCATCCTGGTCCACTGGGGGGAGATCGAACGACGTTTCATGTGCCACTCCATCCGGAAGAGTTTCCTTAGCGCCCTGTACGGTATTGCAGCGGACCGAGGGGAGGTCAGCCTGCACACTACCGTCGGTGATCTGGGGATTCGGGACAAACCACCGCTGACCGAACAGGAGAAGAATGCGGAAGTGATCCATCTGCTGAAAGCCCGGTCCGGTGTTTACCATTCGGCAGCATATGAGACCGAGTCTATGGCGTCGAGACGGCCCGAGCGCGGGAGTCATGCTCCCGGCACTTACTGGTACTACAACAATTGGGATTTCAATACCCTCGGAACAATTTTCGAGCAATCCACCGGCACCACCATCTTCCAGGCCTTCCAGAGGCAATTAGCCATCCCCTTACAAATGGAAGATTATCGGATGACCGACGGGTATTATCACCTGGAACGGGAGCACTCACTCCATCCCGCCTATCCGCTCCGCATGTCTGCCAGAGATATGGCCCGGTTCGGCCTTCTCTTCCTGCGGAATGGCAGGTGGAATGGCCGGAAGATCATCCCTGGAAACTGGGTGCAACAGAGCACCAAAGCCTGGTCGGTCGCTTCAGAGTATGGCAGACCAGACAGTCCCTACGGATATGGTTATCTCTGGTGGCGTTATCTAAAAGAGCCGCTCGTGGATTCAGGGCTCTATTCTGCTCTGGGATATGGCGGTCATGCAATTGATGTGGTGCCGGAAGCAAATCTCGTCATGGTGCACCGTGTGGATACGTTCTGGGATCTTATATTCTCTGACTGCATTGCTGAAAGCGGTCCGGCCGTTGATGGCGCGGCCCGCCTGGAGTTATTGCAGATGATCCTTGATGCCAGAACCAGTTCTCCGGCGAAATCCCCTGAGTTGAAACCATATCGTGCTCCTGATCCGCCATATGACTTTGCCGATTTATCCCCTGACAGCCTTGCCTGGTATGCCGGCACCTATCAGTTTCCGGGTCCGTATACCGCCACAGTAGCCTTGGTGGACGGGGAACTTCTCATGACCGCGCGCGGTTCCGGAACCTTCCGGCTGCTGCCGCTGCAACAGGGTGGATTTCTTCTGGAAGATGTCAATGTCCGGGTGCGGTTCACCAAACTGAGCACTACACATCCGGGTGAAATCATTATCGACTTTCAACACGGGGACACATGCCGGGGGGAGTATGTTCTGCAACTGTGAGATTTAACCCACCCTGAAAGGGTCCTGATTTTGGTGACCCTTTCAGGGTGCCGGAAAAGAAGATCCTTTCAGGGTCCCCGGTTTACTTCTTCTCCACCCGGACAACCTCATATGACGTACCCTGCGGTTCCGTGCCGAACTTGGCATTCACCGCATAGAGATAATTCCCGTGCATCGCCACCGTGGTGGGGACGGCGAAAGCCTCATGGGTAATGTGAGCGACTACTTCCCCACTGGCAAAATCCGCACTCAGATTCACCACGGCAATCTGATTCTTCTGATTCTGCACCACATACAGGGTTTTACCATCCAGGAGAATGCCGTCTCCGTTTCTCACATTTGCTCCTCCCAGATCGATCTCCGACACCTCTCCTGACGCGGGATCCACCGTATAGAGCTTTCCTGTGGAGGAATTGACGATAATGAGTTGTTTCCCGTTTGGTGTGGCTTCAATGCCGTTGGTATTAAAGCCTTCAACAGATTGATAGTTCTCTCCCAGAGGAATCCCTTCAATATCCCCTTCGTCGGGCAGAGCATTCCCGGATCCCAGCGGAATGTGATAGATCACCGATTTGGCTGAATTCGTGAAATAAGCGCCATCTTTTGTCACGATCACGTCATTGATAAAGGCGTTCTTTTCCGTGGAGAGTGTATACTTGGCTTCCTGTTCACCATTCCCGGCATTGAATACTTTTGCAGTTCCGTTCCGCCCGCCGGCCACAAACAGGAGATTCCGCGATTCATCCACATTCATTCCCACGGAAATCTCTTCCTGTTGCTGTGGTACCAGGATCTCGCCTTCCCCGGTGCGCAGATCACCTCTGTAGATGGCACCGCCGGCCAGAGATCCCACATAGAAACTGGTCCCCTGCCCTGTGGCGATCCCCTCCGGTGCAAAACCTTCCGGCAGCTGGATGATCTCTGGAAATTTCTGCATGGATTGCCCCTGAGCAGACATCTCACCTTGTGCCCATAACGGGGAATTACCCATAAGGGCAGCAACAAGAAATAAAAACAGCGCACTGATTACATACCGTATGCCTGTAATGTTGTTCATGTCATCCCTCCTCTATGAATGATGTGTTGTTCATCGTTAATCTGAATATGATTCGGTATGTTGCCGGGATTCCTGAAGTGCTTCACTAAATTGCCGGTTTTATAAACCGGCGTTTAGCAATATAAGGTGTGTCTCCTAGAAAAGACACTGTCTGTTCATCGGGAACCCTGAACGGGTCCCACCCTTTCAGAATCCTTCCCCGCTTCCAGTTGTGTCAGCAAAACACCCGCAGCGACGATAATCAGACCAATCACATCCAGCGACTGGACGGTGTCTCCAAATGCCACCCACCCCATCAGCATGGTGACAGGCGGCCCAAGGTAAAAGAGGCTGGAAACACGGGTTGCATCCAGCCGGGCAACCAATACCCACATCAATGTATAGGCTCCCAGTGAGACTCCGAGAATAAGCCATACCATGGCTTCGATAAACACCGGGTGCCATTGCGTCGTCAGATGTTCAAGTGCAAAAGCCGGAATCGTCAGCACCAATGCGGTCGCGAGACTTTGATAGAACAGCGTGACATCCATGGGCAGGCGAAAACTATAGTCCCGCACCTCAAGTCTTCTCTGGAATAATACGGCAATGGTCATGGCGACTACGGAGCCGAAGGGTACGGCATATCCGAATATCGATGTGGTACTGGTGAAGTCTACTCTGGCCAGAATCGGGACAACCACCCCAATAAATCCGATGATCAAACCTATCCAGCGATGGAGAGGCGTCGGTTCGCCGACGGCTACTCCGGAAAAAACTCCGGTGGCCATCGGCTGCAACGCCACCACCAGGGCAACAATGCCAGCCGGGACCCCGTATTCCAATGACAGAAGTACGCAACTCAGCCACACTCCATGTGCCAATATACCTATGACTGCAGTTGGTGTCACTCTGGTCAAACCCGGCCACTGAAACCGGCCACGACCAAGCAGGTAAAGCAATAAAAGCAAGGTTAGTGCCCAGTATCGCCAGAACAGCAGGGTGAAAGTCTTTGCGTATGGCAGCCCGTATTCCGCTCCGATAAAACCGGAATTCCACAGGAAGACATAGACGATTATCAGCAGGATGGTGGATCTTTTCATGGTATTTGTGATTTTCCGACTACTTGTTGCCAAGTAACTTTAATACCGTGGAAGTAATCACAAGCGCAGGAATTGGTCCGGCCATGTAATCAGAACGTGGGAATGATTGCGTATCTGCTGAGCAGGCCTTTGAGCCGTCGCCACCCGTGGCAAGATGCAGACCCACTTGTGTCTCTCCGGAGTATGCAGGCACCGCACAGGTGACATCCTCTTCCCCAATCACTCCGACAGCTCTGGCCTGTATCCGGGCATTCTCCGGTTGTTCCTTATATTGCTTCTTCACCGGTACCTGCACCGCCCGAAGTTCTTTCACGTCCATAATTATCTCCTCTATCCTTCCACCCGGATATACCGGGCTGATCTCAGAAGCCCGGTTCGTGAAAATCTCCCCGATATCTGGTATTTGATTGGTCTGAGGCTATAATCGTTCAGGGAAGATTTGGAAGGAATTTAGTCGCGCAGGGGTAGATTTGCGAGCTCCATTTCTCACAGATCCGGACCCTGAGAGAGTGTCACCCTTTCAGGCTCTCACCCTGTGGGGTACTCCCATCACTTGACTAACCTGATAAAACTCATTACTCTCCATAGAATATCTGATAACCATACGCAAACTGATATCATTCATGGCAGATTCCCAGGCTCACGATATGAGAAAAATCCGAACGACCACCCATTTCATTGTTATCATTTCAGTAATGCTCTTTTTTGTACTGCATACCTGCGAAAGCAGCATCACCGAGGCGGACGGTCAGGTTGAACTGACCATCCGCCTGGAAAACGACCTCGGGTTCGCCGTTGCTGCCGATATTGAGGTAAGAAATGACGGTGACCGAATTCAGACGACTCACGGCTCATCCGTAACCTTTACCCTGGATCGCGCTACCTATGATATCATTGCTGCCAGAGATGGGCAAACGCAGACAGCATCCGTATCTCTGGAAAATACCACCGAGATAACACTGACATTTTCCACCGACCAACTCAACCCGGATTTACGTGCACATTACAACTTTGAAGGCGGGTTAGCCGATATCACCGGTCAGTTCGATGCAGGCACTATCGTCGGTAATCGCATTAACAATGGATCCGGCGGTTCCGTATCGTACGATAAAGGTCAGTGGGGGCAGGCTGCTGTATTTGATGGCGCATCCGGGATTCGGTTACCCGATGGACTGATTTCGGACAATAGTTACAGTGTCTCAATCGGAGTGAATCCTGACCAAATCACGGATTTCACCACCACCTTCTTCGGAGGATTCGCTGAAGGAGCCGTTCAATCGTGGATCAGTCTGGTTCCGCGCGGTCCCACCGGCGAAACCATGCTGTGGTCCGGCAATGATCCCTGGTACGACGCCACCACTTCGCTAACTATAGATACAGGTGAATGGACGCATTTAGCGTGTACCGTGGATAACGGCGAAGTCAAAGTGTATATCAACGGAAACGAACGGTTCTCTGGTACCGGTTTCCCGGATGTGTTTACCGGTATTGAATCGGTTTTCGCCCTTGGTGTGAACTATTGGGATCCCCCGTTTCGGGGAAAAATGGATGAGCTCCGGATCTACGACAAAGCACTCTCGCCAACGGAGTTGACGAGCCTTGCCGAAGGATATCCGGATACCGGCGGAGACGGAGGACAGGGTCCCGCATTTCGCAATGTCTCCGTCCACGATCCTATGGTTGCCAGAGATGGAGATGCCTGGTATGTATTCGGGTCGCACCTGGCTTCCGCCAGATCCGATAACCTTATTCAGTGGGAACAGATGTCGACCGACTGGGATCCGGATAATCCGATCATTCCGAATCCTGAAGAGGAGCTTCAGGAAGCGCTGGCATGGCCGGAGCCGGATGCGGAGAGCACCTGGGCGGTGAGTGTTATCGAACTGAACGGGCAGTACTATATGTATTTCAGCTCCGCCCACTGGGATTCTCCGCGGTCTACCATTGCACTGGCAGTTGCTGATGAAATTGACGGGCCTTATGAATATCAGGAAATGTTAATTAAAAAGTACCGGAACGGAGAGTACAGTGAGGAGGCGGGTGAACCGTACGACGATTCTGTGCATCCCGGGGTGATTGACCCCCACGTGTTCTTCGATGCGAATAACAATCTCTGGATGGTGTACGGTTCCTATGCCGGCGGTATACACATACTGGAAATGGATCCGGAGTCCGGTTATCCGAAACCGGAACAGGGATATGGCAAACGGATCGCCGGCGGAAATCACGGTCCGATGGAAGCTCCCTACATCCTGTACCATCCGGGTACAGGGTATTATTACCTGTTCCTCTCCTTTGGGACTCTGGCGTCGGATGGTGGGTACAACATTCGGGTAGCGCGTTCTGAAAATCCGGACGGTCCCTATGTTGATCCGAATGGGAATAATATGCTGGATGCAAAGGGACCTGACTGGGACAACGTGGAACCTTACGGTGCCAAACTCATCGGGAATTTCGAATTCCGCGAATCTGAAATTGGGTATCTATCTCCCGGTCATAATTCCGCGTATTATGATGAATCCCGTGAAGAAATGTATATCTTTTTCCACACCCGCTTTCCCGGCAGAGGCGAATTGCATCAGGTGAGAGTACATCAGCTGATGATGAACTCCGAAGGCTGGCCGGTGATGGCACCTCATCGGTATGGAGGTGAAACTGCGGAGGAGTACGTACCGGATGAAGTGGCTGGAACGTATCAGTACATTAGTCATGGACGGGATATTCAGGCCACGTTTGGCACACCGGGTGGTGATATTAATGAGTCCCGGCACCTTGAGCTGAAGGAGGACGGTTCTATTTCAGGAGCGGTGTCCGGAACCTGGAGTCTGACAGGTAACTATAGAGTGGATATCACCCTTGACGGAACCGTTTATCACGGCGTTTTCCTTGAACAGTGGGATCCCGGACTGGAGGCATACGTGATGACGTTCAGTGCGTTATCGTCTGACAATGTTGCCATTTGGGGGAGCAAGCTTTGACCCTGATAGGGTTTCACCGTTTCAGGGTCCGCCCTTTCACAAACCGGATGGGCATCATACTCTCCACTATCATGTTCACACGATTTCAAGGACTGATAACTCTACTGCTGGTTGTCCTGTTCACCGGCTGTGCCTCCGATGTAGAGCAAACCGCTCAAAACTCCGACAATCAACTCGTGGTATTTGCCGCCGCCAGTCTGCAGGACGTCATCAGAGAAGTCGGACAAGCGTTTGAGGATTCTCTTTCGGTGAACCTCACCTACAATTTCGCCGCATCGAATGTGCTGGCCCGGCAGCTGGTGGCAGCACCGAAAGCGGACATCTACATAAGCGCCAATGAACAGTGGATGGATTATGTGCAGGACGCTGGGATGCTAATTGATAACTCCCGTCATACCATTCTCTCCAACCAATTAGTAGTGATTGGTAACCGGGACGTTCAGTGGAACGTGGATCGTCCGGAAGATCTCACCTCTCTGGACTATAGATACCTGTCACTGGGCAATCCGGAAGCAGTGCCGGCCGGACGATACGCGAAGGCATGGCTGGAATCCATCAGCATGGACGGGGTAACTTTGTGGAGCCTCCTTAACGACCGGGTGGTCCCCGGACCGGATGTGCGAGCGGCCCTGGGACTCGTGGAGGCACAGAGCGATATTATTGGTATTGTATACCGGACCGATGCCTCCGTGTCGGAGGAAGTGGAAATACTCTACCGGGTCCCCCTGGAGAAAGGACCTCCAATCCGATATACGGCAGCCGCGGTGAGGGGACGCTCCGTCCGGCAAACCGCTCTGCGATTTCTTGAGTTTCTGGAATCTTCCGAAGCTAAAGAGACCTTTCAGAAGTTCGGCTTTATTTCGCATACGATACGTGGGGAGTTACAGAATGACTGAAACAACCATTTCCGCTTTACTGCTCACTTTAAAGACTGCAACCGTGGCAACGGTCATCGTGACCATTCCCGGTACCCTCCTGGCATATATCCTTGCCCGCTATTCCTTCCCAGGGAAAGACGTGATAGCAACAATCGTCGGACTGCCCCTGGTCATGCCCCCTACCGCTGTTGGCTACCTCCTGCTGAAGACGTTTTCAACCCATGGTCTGTTAGGACCCGAGACCCTGGGATTCGATCCTGAAATTCTGCTGACCTGGAAGGCGGTCGTGGTGGCCTGTAGTGTGATGGCCACTCCACTCGTGGTCCGGACTGCCCGGGTGACATTCGAGGGAGTGAATCCGCGGCTGGAAGTCATGGCGCAGACGTTGGGTCATGGGCGAATCCGGACGTTCTTCTTCTACACACTGCCCCTGGCAAGCCGGGGATTGCTGGCAGCCATTATTCTCGGCTTCACCCGGGCGGTCGGGGAGTTCGGTGCCACGATAACCATTGCCGGAAATATCCCCGGGAGAACACAGACACTCTCCACTGCAATCTACAGCGCTCAGCAGGTTGGCAGAGATGCCGAAGCCTATTTCCTGTTGGGGGTGGCATTACTGGTCGGATTCGCCGCGATCATGGCCACGGAATATCTCTCGCGCAAAAGCCCGGGATACCTTTCCGGATGAATACACCGACACCACAACTTCGTATATCCTTTTCCCTTCCGCTGGATCAGTTTACCCTACAGGTGGATTACACCACTGCACATCAGGTAACCGGCGTATTCGGAGTGTCCGGTGCCGGCAAAACCAGTCTGCTGGAAACCGTGGCCGGAATCCGGAAAGATGCCGAGGGTGTGATAAAACTGGGAGAGGAAACCTGGCTCAACTCGACTGATAACACCTATCTGCCACCCCACCAGAGGAAGGTGGGCTATGTCCCCCAGGACAACCTGCTGTTCCCCCATCAAAATGTGCGGCAGAACTTGCTGGCCGGTGCAAAGCGCGCAGAGCGAAATCAGCGGGAGATCGACAGCTTGTTTGATCGAGTGGTTCAGCTGTTGGATATCGCCGGGTTGCTCTCACGACAGATTGGTACCCTCTCCGGTGGCGAGCGCCAGCGTGTAGCTCTCGGACGTGCTATCTGTTCCGGACCCGGATTGCTGCTGCTGGATGAGCCATTGGCTTCACTCGATGTGGCCCTGCGGTATCAGATCCTGCCTTTCCTCCATCGCATGAAAGAGGAATTTCGCATTCCCATCCTGCTGGTCTCCCATGATCCGGTGGAAGTCCAGGCGCTCTGCGATGATCTGCTGGTGCTGAAAGCAGGTCGTATCACCGCAAGTGGCCACCCCAGAGAAGTGCTTACTGATCCGGACGTGTTCCCGGTAGCGGACCGGGAGGGGTTTCAGAATATCTTTCCTGCTATTATAGAAGCCCATGAACAGGAAACCAGCACGCTCCAAATGGGGGAAGATGGCTCATCCATCCGGATTGTAACACCACGTGCAGCCGGTAATCCCGGTGACAGAGTACTGGTGGGAATTCCCGCGTACGATATAATACTGGGGGATCACGAGCCGAAAGGGCTCTCCGCACGAAATATCCTGCAGGCCGACATAACGAACATCCACTCAGCAGGCACGCTGAATCTGGTGACTGTGACCCTCGGGGAGAATGTTCCGAACCTGGTGGTAGAAATCACTGAGAAGTCCACCCATGAAATGGCACTTGAACCGGGTAAGGAAGTGCACCTGATCATTAAAACCGCCTCCTGGCGACTTCATGAATAGCGAAAGGGTCCCACCCCTTCAGGGTCTACTTGACTACCCTACTTTATCAACAGGAGTTTCTGTGTATCCTGGAACCGGATGGCCCCATCCGCCTGGACCCGGAGCCGGTAAAAGTACACGCCACTCGATAATTGCGAGAGCTCAAGATGCAAAGTATGCCGTCCGGCGGACTGACGACCCCGGTCAATCTCCCGAACGAGCCGACCAAGCAGATCATACACCTGCAAAGTCACACTCCCCGCTTCGGGCATCTCGTACCGGATATTCGTGGAACTATTGAAGGGATTCGGATAGTTGGGTTTGAGTGCAAACTGTTCCGGTATCCGCGAGTCCGGCGACTCCTCAATCGCAACGGTGGCGGTCGCATCCGCGAGCGCCGCCGGGGACTCGGAGTTACCTGCCGCATCGGTCACCGTGGTAAAAAAGCGGAAGGTTTTCGCCGTACTGGTATCCGGCTGAAAGATGTAAGTTGTATCGTTCAGGCCGGTTGCTACCGGTTGAAATGATCCTCCTTCCGGCGCTGCATACAATGTGTACGTTTCCGTACCAGATCCGGGCATGGGGTCATTCCCTTCCCAGTGAAGCTCCACCCCTCCCGATTCCAGGAACGAAGCATCCCCCTCAGCGATATTGCTGGCAGGAGTGTCAGCATCTACGGTATTAAATACCTCGGGGGTTTCAATTGCCGCATTCTGATCAAACACGATATCGGCCTGTGCCTCGATTTCCGTTCCGGTACTTACG
>Ga0207797_1002946_pt1 | contig 11598 bp, 8 predicted proteins | sample PRCRCaboRojoPR_6_FD_187275 | JGI IMG/M metagenome (GOLD analysis project Ga0207797, IMG submission 187275) | Marine sediment microbial community from Cabo Rojo, Puerto Rico - PR CR 10% Liquid 1 (SPAdes) | ecosystem: Environmental > Aquatic > Marine > Coastal > Sediment | place: Cabo Rojo, Puerto... | reverse complement strand
CGACGCTCTCATGTAAAAAGACACACGGAGACTTCGGAAGTCTACGTCGTCACGTCGAGGCCGAGTGAGACGGGCCTTTTCGGCCGCTAAGCTTGATTGTGGCAATCCCTCGGAGACTTCCGAAGTCTTTTCGCCGTTCTTTGCGGGAAGCTAATTGAGAGCGAGGAGGGAATGCGAGAGGGAAAACGGATCAGCGGGGCAACCGGAACCGGCGCAAATCGTTCGTTCTTTCCGGAGGGGACACTGAAGCCGTTCGACTTTTTGGTGACGAGCCCGGATCTTTTTGCCCGTTGTTCCCCCAAAATTTGGACGCCCGGGGCGCGTTCCTCCTCGATATCGTCGCATTTAGTTCTGCAGTTCCATGCCGTTCAAGTTTGACGTCTACGAGCGCTCGGCGTACCGCGAGCCCGCACCCATCGACCGCGACAGCCCGTTCCAGTCCATGATGGAGCGGTTCGACGTGGCCGCCGAGATTCTGGAGCTCAGTCCGGGCTTCTACGAGTACCTGTGTCGTCCGGCCCGGATGCATGTGACTTCGATTCCGGTGGAGATGGATTCCGGTCGCGTCAAGGTCTTCGAGGGATACCGCGTCATCCACAACAACGTCCTCGGCCCCAGCAAGGGCGGCATCCGCTTCGCGCCGGACGTGACGCTCAACGAAGTAAAGGCCCTGGCCGGCTGGATGACCTGGAAGTGCTCGCTCGTGGACCTGCCCTTCGGGGGGGCGAAGGGCGGGGTGGTGTGCGACCCGAAAGCGATGAGTCCGGAGGAACTGGAGCGACTCACGCGGCGCTACACTGCCGATCTGTTCGACGTGTTTGGGCCGGACAAGGACATCCCGGCCCCCGACATGAACACGAACGAGCAGATCATGGCATGGGTGCTCGATACGTACTCGATGCACGCCCGGCAGACGGAGAACGCCGTGGTGACGGGCAAGCCGGTGGGATTGGGGGGCTCGAAGGGGCGGCGGCAGGCGACAGGGCGCGGGGTGATGACCGTGACGCTCGCGGCGATGGAGCAGCTCGGGCTCACGCCGGGCGACTGCACAGTGGCCGTGCAGGGGTTCGGCAACGTGGGATCGACCGCCGCGGAGCTCTTGGCGAAGCAGGGCTGCACGGTGGTGGCCGTGAGCGACGTGACGGGGGGGTACTACAACGAGAACGGCCTCGATCTGAAGGCGATGCAGACGTACACGCAGCGAAACGGGGGCACGCTGGCGGGGTACGGGGAGGCCGAGTCGATCACGAACGAGGAGCTTCTCACGCTCGACGTGGACGTGCTCGTGCCGGCGGCCAAGGAGGACCAAATCGACCGCGAGATTGCGGAAAACCTCGACGCCCGGATTATTGCGGAGGGGGCGAACGGCCCCACCCACCCGGAGGCCGATGCGGTGCTGAGCGAGAAGGAGGTGCTCGTCATCCCCGACATTCTGGCCAACGCGGGCGGTGTTACGGCCTCCTACTTCGAGTGGGTGCAGAACCGGCAGGGCTTCTTCTGGACCGAGGAGGAGGTCAATCGGCGCCTCGATCGGATGATGGAGAAGGCGTTCGACAGGGTCTACGCGGCGGCCGATGAGTACGACGTGTCCCTCCGCATCGCGGCCTACGTGGTGGGGGTCCGTCGCGTGGCCGAGGCGCTCCGGATGCGCGGGATCTATGCGTAGGACCGGAGGCTTTGGACGCGTGGAGGCTCTGGAGGCATGGGGGCGGGATGGCCTCTTGGAGTCTGTGTAGATTCGTGGAGACCGGACGTGGGATGCACGGGCTTGCCGAAACTTGATTGTGCGTCCGTGCTTCCACGCATCCGGGCTCTTCTTCCGGACGCGAATGGATCCGGGAGTGTGCGCAGTCCCGGAACCGGTCACACGTTCTCAGGCATCCGCGCCTCCATGCGTCCAGGCATCTTTGCGAATTTTGCTAGTGGGGAGCGGTGGGGCCTCACCACGGGGCTTCTCGCGCTAGCGGTCCTTCTCGTGGCGTCTTGCGCCAATCCCCAGCCGCCCAGCGGCGGGCCCCGCGACCAGACGCCGCCCTCGATCGTCCGGACGCAGCCGGTGCAGGATACGGTAAATGTGTCGACGAGTACCGAGGGGCTGCGCATCGAGTTTTCGGAGTACATCGAGCGGAGCACCCTTTCTCAGGCCCTTTCCGTCACTCCTACGTTCGAGCAGCGGCCGGAGGTGGACTGGAGCGGCCGCACCGCCGAAATTGAGTTTCCGTCGTCTCTTCGGGACAGCACGACGTACATTTTTTCACTCGACACGAACCTGAGCGACGCCCACGGCGTCTCGCTCGACAATCCCCTCACGGTGGCGTTCTCGACGGGGGCGCGGATCAATCGGGGGCAGATTCAGGGACGGGTCGTGGGGGCGCGGGAGGGGGCGCCGCAGCAGCGAGTCGACGTGTACGCGTACGCCCTCCCCCCGAACGCAGTGGGGGTGCGGCCGCTGCCGGACCGGCCCAGCTACCGCACGCAGACGGGGGAGGAGGGGCGCTTCGACTTCGACTACATGCGCGAGGGGCCGTACTACGTCGTGGCCCTTCGCGACAATAACCGCAACCGACAGCCCGACGTGGGGGAGCCGTACGCGGTGCCACCGCGCCGGGCGCTCCGGGCCGACAGTGCGGCGGAGGCGGTGCCCGTGCCGTGGCTGCTTGCCCAGAGTGACACTACGGGTCCGCGCCTGCAGCAAGTGCGGTCGGTGAGCCAGCGGCGCTTCCGCGTGAGCTTCAACGAACCGGTCCGCCTCCGAATGCGGACCGCCACGGCGTGGGCCCCGCGCGATTCAGTGCAGGGCACGAGGGTGGCGGTCCGGGGCGTCTATCGGGCCCTGAATCGCCCCCGCACCGTGGTGGTGCGGACCGCCCCGATGCGGGACGCGCGCCATGTGCTCGCGCTGCCGCGGGGGGGAGTGGCCGACACGCTCAGGCAACCGCTCGCGCCGGACACCGCCCGGTTCCAGGCCGCCACACGGACCGACACCACGCGCACCCGGTTTCGTCGGTTTTTGCCCGTCGGATTGCGACAAGACTCGACGGAGGCGCACCCACTCCTGCCCGGCGTACAGCCCGGCATTCGCTTCAACCAGTCCCCCGACAGCACCGCCCTGCAAACCGGAATCAGTGCCCGAGACACGACTGGCAAGTCGCGGTCCTTTTCGTTGACAAGCGAGAATGGGACCGGGTACCGGCTCCGGTTCGATCCGCCCCTCGCCCCCGGCCAGTTCGTCGACGTGACGGTGACGGGCGATCTCGTGGCTCGGACCGACACGACTTACCAGCGGCGGTTTCGACGCGTCACCCGCCGGGCGCTTGGAGAACTTGCGGGCCGCGTCCGCGTCGCCGATACAATCCGGGGGGGCACCGTCGCCGAGGGCCAGATGACAGACGACACGGCGGCCCTTCGGATCCCATCCTCCTTCGTCGGTCAAAACGAAGTCGACACCCTCGCGCTCTCGCGTCGTGACACTGCGGAGTCCACGCCTCAGCGGGCCCGTCTCGACTCGGTCTTTTACGGCGGATCCGTGGCGGTGGACCTCACGACCGTCGAATCGTCCGTTCCTGTGGGGCCCCGTCGCGTGACCATACCGGCCGGAAGCACGTTTGCCTTCGGTGAGTTGCCGGATGGGCAATACCGGTTCCGCGCGTACCTCGACCGCAACGACAACGAGCGCTGGGACGGTGGGCAGATTCAGCCGTACGTGCCCGCCGAGCCGGTCACGTGGCTGGAGGAGCCGGTGGAGGCGCGGCCCCGCTGGACCACCGAACTCCCATCTCCGCTCCGGATCCCGGTCCTCGCCCCGGTGCCTCGGGAGCGGGATCGTCCGTCGCCCGACACCGCCCGCACACGTCCCGGCGAACGCCGCTGAGCGTCCCATTCCGTCTCGGATTCGTTCTCACCGAACGGTTCATCTATCGTTATGGCACCCGCTCCGACCCAAAAACTTTGCTCCCCCGCCCTCACCGCCGACGCCATGCGGGCGGCCGACCGGTACACGATCGAGGAATACGGCATCCCGAGCTTTACGCTCATGGAAGTGGCCGGGCGGGGCTGTGCCGAGCAGATTCAGGATGCGTACGGCCCGCTCGACGGCGAGGCCGTGGTGGTGCTCTGCGGCAAGGGCAACAACGGTGGGGATGGGCTCGTCGTGGCCCGGCATCTCCTGACGGATGGTGCCCAGGTGCACGTCGTCCTCACGAGCGCCCCCGACGAGCTGAGTGGCGACGCAGCCCAGAACCTGTCGCTGGTGCGTCAGCATGGGGACGACGAGGCCGCCGGAGCGCTGACGATCGAGGTGCTCGACGACCTCGATGCGCTGATGGACACGATCGACGCGCTCCCCCCCCGCCTCTACGTCGACGCGCTCCTCGGCACAGGCCTGACAAGCGACGTGCGCGAGCCGATGGCGAGCCTCGTCGAACGGATCAACGAGCGCGGTGTCCCCACCGTGGCCGTCGACGTGCCCACCGGCCTCCACAGCGATACCGGTGTGGTGCTGGGCGTGGCCGTTCAGGCGGACCGCACGGTGACGATGGCGGCGCCCAAGGTGGGGCTGCTGGTGGGGGAAGGACCAGTCCAGGCCGGGAAAATTGAGGTCGTCGACATCGGCATTCCCCCGTTCGTGCTCGACCGAGTTGTCGAGCGCCCTGGCTGTGTACGGCAGACGACCGACGCGGCGGTGCGGACGTGGTGGCCAGCGCGGCGCCACGACGCGTACAAGTACAGCGTGGGGACGGCCCTAATCGTCGGCGGGGCGCCTCAGTTTACCGGAGCGCCCGTCATGGCGGCGAAAGCGGCCGGACGCAACGGAGCCGGATACGTGAACTGCGCCTGTCCGGCGAACGTCCAGTCGACGCTTGCCGGATCGCTCACGACGATTCCCACCCATCCACTCCCGACAGGAAAGAGCGGAGGAATTGCTCCGGGTGCGGGCCTCGACGCGCTCGATGACGCCCTGGAAAAAGCCGACGCCCTGCTCGTGGGCCCCGGTCTCGGCCGCGCCTCGCAGACCGAGCAGTTCGTCCGACGGCTGGTACAGGAGACCGACACTCCGCTCGTCGTCGACGCCGACGGCCTCAACGCCCTCGCCGGACACATGGATGAGCTAGCCGATCAGGTCGATGGACCGTGGATCCTCACGCCGCACGCCGGGGAATTCCGGCGGCTTGCGGGCGAGGACGCGGACCTCACCGATCGGGTCCGCGTGGCGCAGGAATACGCGGAGCGGTGGGGTGTCGTGTGCCTGCTGAAGGGCGCGCCGAGCATCGTTGCGGGGCCAGAGGGGCGCGTGTTTGTCTCCAGCATCACCACCCCGGCCCTCGCCACGGCCGGCACGGGCGACGTGCTGGCGGGGCAGTGTGTGGGTCTTCTGGCACAGGGCGTGCCGCCGGTCGAGGCCGCGGCCACGGCGCTTCACGTGGGCGGAGCCGCGGCGGAACGGTACGAGGCCACCCACGATTCCCGGTCCATGGCGGCCACCGACCTGCTCAACATGATTCCTCGCGTGGCCGCCGAGCGGTTTGCTCGTCGGTGACAGGACGAATCCGCTCTGGACGATGCGCCGTGCGATCCCGCTTGAATGGGGCCGGCCCTCTCGCTCATCACGCTTCCCTTCCCCAATGCGCCCCCTCTCCTGGATGACTACCGCGCGCTACCGCCTACTGGCGATGCTCTGGACCGCCGGAATTATCCTTGCAATGAGCATTCCCACCGGCAACTTGTCGCGCGTTCGGCCAGAGATCGGGGCCGATAAAATTGTGCACGTGATTCTCTTCGCGGGCTTCGGGCTCCTCTGGCTCCGCGGGTTGTGCCCGCCGGGCGACGACGAGCTTCCGAAGTGTTTTCGGCGGCGCGGTGGGTTGTTCTTCGTGGTAGGGGTGTTGTTCGCGGTGGGGACAGAAGTGTATCAGGCCCTCATTCCGGTACAGCGCATGGCCGATCCCTACGATGCCACCGCCGACCTCGTCGGGTTTGTTCTCGCGTTCGTGGGCTACTACGTCTATCACGTGCGTCGAGGCGACCGAATGTCGGCATAGTCGTGGGTGCTGAATGTAGGCTCCTCCGGCGGGGTGTTTTGGGCGAGTTGAGGCGGGTTAAAGGCGTTTCACCCTGTTATGAAACATCGGGGAAGAGCCCGTGTACGCAAGTTTGCTAGAGACATGCACCTGCCGTGCTCGGCGGCAGTCGCGTCGTTTCAACACACTGATACGTGCCCATGGCCCTACGCAAGAAGGAAGGAGCGGACCTCCGCAGCCAGTATCCGCTGTACGTAGAGATCGGCCTGGTCCTTGCGCTTACAATCCTCATTGTGGCCTTCCGGGTCGACATGAGGGCGCAGAGCAGCTTTAAGGTCCAGATGGAGGAGCAGGAGACCGTCGACATGAAGCAAATCCAGCAGACTCAGCAGGAGAAGGAGCCACCTCCGCCGCCGAAGCCCCCGGTGCCGCAAGAGGTGCCGAACAATGAGGTCATCGAAGATCAAGATGTCGACTTCGATGCTTCGCTTGACATGGACGAGAGTCTCGACACCAGCGCTCCTCCGCCCGACGACAGCGAGGAAGAGGAAGAGGAGCAGGAAATCTTCATGGTCGTCGAGAATCAGCCGGAGCTCATCGGCGGCATGAAGGCGCTGCAAGAATCTGTGACCTATCCGGACTTCGCGAAGAAGGCCGGGATCGAGGGTCGCGTCATTGTCCAGTTTGTCGTGGACGAGAAAGGAAACGTCACGAACCCGAAAGTCGTGCGCGGCGTGCACAAGCTTCTGAATGAGGAGGCCATCAAGGCCGTGAAGGATCAGAAGTTTAAGCCGGGCAAGCAGCGCGGCAAGCCGGTGAAGGTGCAGATGTCGCTTCCGGTGACCTTCCGGCTCCAGTAGGACGCACGAGCCTCATTTGAGGAATTGAGCGCGCACCGTGCCCGACAGCGGTCGGGATGCGGTGCGCGTTTCTTTTTGGCCGAAAGAGATTTTCTCTGCTTGAGAGGAGAGTGGCTCGGTGTCAATGGGTGGAACGGTGGTCGACCGATCCGTCGGGATGACCCACGAGCACGTCGGTGGCTCGGTTGAGGAAGAGGCCGTGGTCGAGGACACCGGGCCGGGCGTTCAGTCGGCGGTCGAGGTCCTCGGGCGCCGGAATGCCGTCGGGGAACTGCGCGTCGATGATCCAGAGACCCTGGTCGGTGACGACAGGCCCGTCCTTCGCGTCGGACGTGCGAAGCGCCGGCGTAGCCCCTACGTCTTTCAGCGTGCGCATTACAGGCGTCGCGGCCATCGGGAGCACCTCTACGGGCACCGGGAAGTTGATGCCGAGTCGATTCACCTCTTTCGTCGAGTCCACCAGCACGACGAACCGATCGGACTGATGGGCCACCACCTTCTCGCGGGAGTGCGCTCCCCCGCCGCCTTTGATTAGCCGAAAGGCGTCGTCGACCTCATCGGCCCCGTCGAGCGCAAGGTCGAGTGTGGGATTGTCGTCGAGCGAGGTGAGGGGAATGCCGTACGAACGGGCCCGGCGCTCGGTGGCGAAAGAGGTGGGCACCCCGCGCACGTCGAGGCCCTCGTCCTGAATGCGGCGGCCCAGGAATTCGAGGGCGTAGGCGGTCGTGGAGCCGGAGCCGAGGCCCAGGCACATGCCGTCGTTGACGAGGCGAACGGCGGCCTCCGCGGCGGCCTTCTTAGCGGCGTCTCGATCCATCTCTGTCGGATTTTTGGGGTTTGTTCCGAGTAAGGCCGTCCCAGCGGGACAGCTCTACGTCGGGTTAATCAATGATCAGGTGTCCTACCCGTCGAAGGTCCACTCAAATCGGAGGCGGTAATCCTGATATTGGGTGCTATATCCGGCCCGCACCACCTCAAATCCTTCGTCGAGGCCGAGGACCGTCATGCCGGGGTGCTTGTTGGGGAACGTGTCGTACACGAAGCGCTCGTAGCCCCGCTGGGCCACCACGTCGAGCATGGCGTAGAGGAGCGCGCGGGCGATGCCGTTGCGCCGATACGCCGGGCGGACGCCCCCCTTCGCGCTGTAGAAGGTGGTCGCGTCGAGCTGGTAGCCCAGCTTGAAGCCTACGACGGTCCCAGCCGACCGGGCGAGGAGGATTAGAAGATCGTCCCGGTCGAAGGTTTTGATGATGTGCTCGTCGTCGAAAATCTCGACGTTGAGGCGGCGGATCGTGTCGACCCGTTCCAGGCCCACCTCCACGATGAGGAGCGGCACCTCCGCCACCTCGGCGGCGTCGGACGGAATGGACCGGTCGTGCTGCTTCTCCATGATCGAGTCGGATTGCCGAGAGGCGGGAAGCTAGAACGGGAGGCCGTCGGCGTCGGTGGGATCGTCGGGCGGGGCCGGAGCATCGTCTCGTGCCGGCTCGCCGGATGAGGAGGGTGCTTCTCCATTCTGGGACGGCGGGGAGGCGGGCTCATCCGCGTCGTCCACGGCGTCCTCCTCCACGAGCTGCACCGGTTCGAGCACGTCCTCGGGCACGTCCTCGATGAAGCGGCTCGGCGTGGTCATGTACTCGCCCTGCCCACGCCGGTACTGCGTCATCGGGTAGGAGATAAACAGGTCCTCCTCCGCCCGCGTGACGGCAACATAGAAGAGGCGGAGCTCCTCGTCCACCCCGCCGTCCTCGCGGAGGGCGTGGCGGGAGGGAATGGTGCCGTCGAGCGCCCGGATAAGGAAGACGGTGTGGAATTCGAGCCCCTTCGCCGAGTGGATGGTCGACAGCACGAGGGGCGGCTCCTCGTTGTCTTCGGCCTCCTGATCGAGGGCCGTCAGCTCGATGGGGTCGAGCGTGAGAGAGGACAGGAAGCGCTGGCGCGACTCGTAGTTGGCCGCGAGCCCCGCCAGGTGCTCCAGGTCGGGCTCGCGCTTGGGGTGGTCGTCGGCGTACTTGTTCTCGAAGAGCGGCTGGTAGTAGTCGAGGATGGCCTCCACCTGTTCGTTGACCGAGGTCTCCTCCTTGCGGACGTGGCGCAGCGTGGAAAAGAGCTGCTTGAGCCGCGCGGCGTAGCGGTCGGAGAAGGGCGCGCCGTCGCCCAGCGTGAGCGGGTCCTCGGCCGATTCGGTGGTCCACTCGATCAGAGAGCGCGCCGTCTTGGGGCCGATGCCGTGGATGAGCTGCAGCGCCCGGTTCCAGGAGGCGGCGTCCTGCGGGTTCTCCACCACCTTCAGGTGCGCCAGCACGTCCTTGATGTGGGCGGCCTCGTTCAGCTTCATCCCGCCGTACTTCACGAACGGAATGTTGCGCTGGTTGAGCTCCACTTCCAGGTCGTACGCGTTGTGGCTGCTGCGGAAGAGCACCGCCACGTCGCTGAGGGGGACGTCCTGCTCGCGCAGGCGCAGCACCATCTCGGCCACGAATCGGGCCTCCATGTCGCCGTCCGCCGCCGGGACGAGGGCCGGCAGTTCGCCCTCGGTCTTCTCCGTGAAGAGCGTCTTGTCGTACGAGCGGTCGGCCTGCTCGATGACGCGGTTGGCCAGGTCCAGGATCGGCTGCGTGGAGCGGTAGTTGCGCTCCAGCTTTAGCACCTCCGTGTCGTCGAACTGGTCGGGAAAGCGGAAGATGTTGCGGAAGTCGGCCCCCCGGAATTTGTAGATGCTCTGCGCGTCGTCGCCCACCACGGTCACGTTGCCGTGGACCGACGCGAAGCGGCGCACGAGCTGGGCCTGCAGCGCGTTTGTGTCCTGGTACTCGTCCACCAGCACGTGTCGGCACCGGCTGGCGACCTGATGGCGCACGTCGTCATTCTCATTGAGGAGCTCCAGCGTGCGCTCCAGCAGGTCGTCGAAGTCCATGAGCCCGTGCTCCTTCTTGTACTGCCGGTACTGCGTGCGAAGCTGCTTCAGCTCGGCGTGCAGGTTGGTGAACTGCGGGTAGCGCTTCGTGAGGGCCTCGCCCAGCGTCTCGTCGCGGTTGGTGGCGGAGGAAAACATCGAGTAGAGCGTGTTCTTCTGCGGGAAGCGCTCCTCGCCGTCGCCGTAGTCGCCGCGGGCACGAATCACGCTGAGCACGTCGGCGGCGTCCGCCGCGTCGAGCACCGTGAAGTTGCGCGGGAAGTCGATGGCCTCGGCGTGCTGCCGGAGCGTTTCCAGGCAGAAGGCGTGGAACGTGCCGCCGCGCACCTTCTCACAGCGGCCGTCGAGCAGGTGGGAGGCGCGGGCCGTCATGTCGTTGGCCGCCCGGCGCGTAAAGGTGAGCAATACGATCTGCTGGGGCCGCGTGCCCGTCTCCACCAGGTAGGCGAGGCGGTAGATGAGGGTGCGCGTTTTGCCGGTGCCCGCCCCCGCCACAATCAGGAGCGGCCCCTCGCCCGCCGTGGCCGCCGCATACTGCTGCTCGTTGAGGTCCTCCGCGTAGTCGATCGTGAGGTCCTCCGTCGACCGCGACGGCTCGTCCCGATCCGACGACAGAACAATGCGACGCGCCATGGTGGGTATTCGGATCGTTCGGACGATGCGATCGAGGACGCCATCCGGACCGAGAAACGGGGAAGCGGCCCGTTCGGCAGAACACTGCCCGGCACATGCCGGTTGACGAGTACGCTTTTATGCTTCGGCGTCGGACAACGGGGACCAGTCAGTAAACCTCTGGGGCGGGACGAGTGATCCGGTCGACGGTTCGGTGCGTGTTGCGCGTTTTGCGTTGAGCGTGAAGGGGCTTGCGCGGGGTAGACATTGAGGGACGGCGTTTCGTACTTTCCTACAATCCCGCCAGTCTGCCTGGCCTCCGCCAAGGTGACGGCCGAACGGACATTCTTCAGAGCGAGATTTCCTTTGTACTCTGCTATGGGCAAAGTCATCGCGATCGCGAACCAGAAAGGAGGGGTGGGCAAGACGACCACCGCGATCAATCTGGCCGCGTCGCTGGCGGCCACCGAGCACCCCACGCTCCTGCTGGACATCGATCCGCAGGCCAACTGCACGTCCGGCATCGGCATCGAGTCCGACGAGGTGGGGCCCTCCATCTACGAGGTGCTCATCGGCGAGGTGGACGCGTCGGAGGCCATCATGACGACGGAGATGCCGTTCCTCGACATGATGCCGAGCCACATCAACCTCGTGGGGGCCGAGATTGAAATCATCGACGAGACCCAGCGAGAACAGCTGCTGAACGAGGCCCTGCCGCGCGTCCGGCGCAAGTACGACTTCGTCGTTATCGACTGCCCGCCCTCCCTTGGGCTGCTGACGCTCAACTCGCTTACGGCTGCCGACTCGGTGCTCATCCCGGTACAGGCCGAATACTTTGCGCTGGAGGGACTGGGACAGCTGCTCAACACGATCAAGATCGTCCGCCAGCACCTCAATCCCGACCTGGAGATCGAGGGCGTGCTCATGACGATGTTCGACACGCGCCTCCGTCTCTCCAACCAGGTGGCCGACGAGGTGCGCCGCTACTTCGGCGAGCGCGTCTTCGAGACCATCGTGAAGCGCAACGTGCGTCTCTCGGAGGCGCCCAGCTTCGGAAAGCCGGCCCTGCTGTACGAGGCCTCCAGCACCGGCGCGCAGAACTACATGGCCCTGGCCCGCGAGATTCTCCACAACAACGAGGAGTATCTCGAGTCTCCTCCCGGCGGAAACGGGAAAAGTGACGCCGAGGGGG
>Ga0207797_1002945_pt1 | contig 11598 bp, 8 predicted proteins | sample PRCRCaboRojoPR_6_FD_187275 | JGI IMG/M metagenome (GOLD analysis project Ga0207797, IMG submission 187275) | Marine sediment microbial community from Cabo Rojo, Puerto Rico - PR CR 10% Liquid 1 (SPAdes) | ecosystem: Environmental > Aquatic > Marine > Coastal > Sediment | place: Cabo Rojo, Puerto... | reverse complement strand
GTGCTCGTCGGAGGTATGGTTGAAGATGAAGTCCAGGACCAACCACATCCCCTGCTGCCGGAGTTCGCTGGCCAGGGCCCGCAACTCGTCCATCGTGCCGAGCGACGGGTCCACCTCTCGGTAGCTGCTGACGGCATAGCCTCCATCATTTTCCCCTTCTGGGGCTTGGAAGAGCGGCATCAGGTGGAGGTAGTTCAGCCCCAACGCCTTGAGGTAGGGGAGCCTCTCTCGTAGCCCCTCCAGGTCCCCGGCGAAGCGATCGACGTAGCACATCCCGCCGATCATCTCGTTGGTCTGGAACCAGGTTGGGTTGGCTTCCCGCTCCGCATCGAGCGCCTTGAGCGCGCGCGGTCGATCGATCCAGGCCTGGGCCATCAGCCCCAGGAGTTCCTCCAGGTAGTAGAAGAAGTCATACCGGCCGCTGTAGAGGCGATAGAGTCGCTGGAAAAGCCGCTGGAACGCTTCTTCCAGCCGGTGGGTGAACGTGGCCCACTGCTCGGGGGCGGCATTGGCATACGATCTGAACCGCGCTTCCAGCCGCCCCAGAAGCCGCTCCAGGCTCCGGTTAGCCTCATACTCGATAGATAGATCGTCAGTCATGGCCCATCGCCGCGGCGCAGGGTGGGCCAGGATCGAACGTGGCCCACACGGTGCGCCGATCGAATGCTGATCAGGATTATCCCTTCACCGAGCCGGCCAGTAGCCCGCGGATGAAGAACCGCTGGAGCGAGAAAAAGACCACCAGCGGCAGGACCATCGAGATGAAAGCACCAGCGGTGAGCAGGTGCCAATCCGAGCCGCGCGATCCGACGATATCTGCCAGGCGCATCGTCAGAACCTGGACGTCGGGCTTGGAGCCGATGAAGATCAGCGCGACCAGGTAGTCGTTCCAGACCCACAAGAATTGAAAGATGGCGAACGAAGCCAGCGCCGGCACAGAGAGCGGCAGGATGAGCCGGGTGAAGATCGTGAAGTGCGACGCCCCATCGATGAAGGCCGATTCTAGGAGGTCCCTAGGCAGACCGCTGATGTAGTTGTATAGGAGATAGGTCGCCAGCGGCAGCCCGAAGCCGGTGTGGGCCAGCCAGATCGCCAGGAAGCTTCCGTTCAGATCGAGCGTGACGTAGTCCCGCAGGATGGGCACGAGCGCCACCTGAAGCGGCACCACCAACAGCGCGACGACCATGGTGAATAGCGGTTTGCGTCCGGGGAATGTGATCCAGGCGAAGCCGTACGCTGCGAAGGCGGCGATCAGAATGGGGATCACGGTGGATGGGATCGTCACCGTCAGGCTGTTAAGGAAGGCGCCGCTGAGGCCAGGGCCTTGCTCAACCCGCTCGCCGCCATCGGGCGTCTGAATGATGTACTGTTTGCCGGTTAGCACATTGGCATAGTTTTCCAACGTCAGATCAGCGTTAGCCGTCCACTTGTACTCCTGGATCTCGATCGTCCCCAGGCGTTTGTTGCCGACCCAGCTCACTCGCTTCTCTTCCTCGATCTCGATGCCGTCGCGGAACTCCTCGAACGTCCCGCTGGCCCCGGCGATCTCCATCACGCCGTCGCGATCCAGGTCATCGCCCGGTTCCATCTCCTCCGTCGTGACCCATTCCTTGTGCGGTACGATGGTCCACCAACCCGAGCGTTGAATCTCCTGACGAGTCCGGATGGAGGAGACGAGCAGGCCCAAGGTGGGGATGGTCCACAGGATGCAGAGGATGGCCAACGAACCGTTGATCAGGATTCCCTGTATGATCTTACGTCGTTTGGGTTGTGCTGTAACACTCATGAGAACGTCTCCTGTTCACTGAACTGCTTCAGATTGTAGACCATGACGGGGATCACCGCGATGAGGAGGACGATGGCGATCGCTGAGCCATATCCAAAGTTGCGATTCATGAAGTATTGTTTATAGAACTGAGTGGCAATGACGTCTGTCCCGTATTGACCACCCGTCATGACGAGTACCACGTCGAAGATCTTCAGTGTGAAAATCACGATCGTCGTTGTGACCGTGATGATGGTGCCCATGATGGAGGGCACAATGATCTTAGAGAAGACTTGGATCTCGTTCGCGCCGTCCACGCGGGCCGCTTCCAGAAGCTCGTCCGGCACGCCCTTAATCGCCGCCGAAAAGAGGACCATCGCGTAGCCAGTCTGAAGCCAGATGACGATGATGACCAGAAAGAGGTTGTTCCAGGGTTGGATCTCCGTCCATGCCGTCCAGGCCCGCGGCCTTCCTCCCAGCGCTGTGACGATGGCATTGAGCAAGCCGATCTGCGGATCGCCGACAGGCCGCACTTCGTAGATGAAGTTCCAGATCACGCCCGCGCCGACGAAGGAGATGGCCATTGGCAGGAAGATCAATGACTTGGCCACCGATTCGAACCGGCTCCGATCGGCCAGAATGGCGATCAGTAGCCCAAATCCGACGGCAAAGCTAGTGCCGACGACCATCCATATCAGGTTATTCCTCAGCGATTCCCACATCGCCTGGTCGGTGAAGATGGCCAGGTAGTTCCTCAATCCGACGAATTCCGTGCTGTTACGGTTAAGCAGGCTGAGCCAGAACGTCCGCACAGCAGGGATGGCCAGATACCAGGCCAGAATCGCAATCCCTGGCCCGACGAAGACGAAGGGTTGGAGCCGATGGCCCCACTCGCCGGGCAGCTGTTCGACGAGCCAGTTGGCCATGACGTAGAGCGCGGCCACCCCCCCCACACCCCAGATGATGGCGACCGAGGCGATGATCGACTTCGGGGCTTGGCTATCTCGCAGGAAGATAAACCCTTGCCACAGGACGATGAACGTGATGGCCGGGACGAATATCGATATAGCGATGCGCCCGACGGTGCTGGTGAGGAAGTCCAGCGCGCCGGACGATCGAGCGGTGCTTTCCTTTTCCATTTAGCTAATCCTCCATAATCCAGATGGGTTCAGTGGCTGGATCGCTGAACCGGCTGATTGCATGGGGCGAAGGCGTGGAAGAATCTGCCTTCTGAGGAAAAGAAGCAGGATAACCTATGGATGGCTATCCTGCTTCTACTTACTCATTCAGCGGTCCAAACGGTCAACATCCGGTGTCCTACTCCTCCGGCCAGCCGGAATCGATGTATTGGAGCGCTTCCTCCATTGTCTTGGCGCCGCTGATCCAGTCGGTCATGCCTTCCCAGAACGTGCCTGCGCCAACCTCACCCGGCATGAGGTCTGAGCCGTCGAAGCGGACGCTGTCGGCGTTGAGGATGATCTCGGCCACGCCGCGGTCGACGTCGTTGGAGTACCAGTCGAGGCTGGAGTCATAGTGCGGCGAGATGGCGCCGCCAGACTCGATCCACGTTTTCAGGTGTTCGCCCTGCGTGAAGTACTGCATCACAGCGCGGACCTCGGGGCGGTCGTTGAACATGGCCCAGATGTCGCCAGCAACCAGCACCGGCTTGCCGTACTCCTCGTCGATGGGCGGCAGATAGAAGAAGTCGTAATCCTCGCCTGCCACGGCATCGGAGGGGAAGAAGCTGGTGATGAAGTTGCCCTGCTTGTGGAGCCAGCACCGGGGCGGACTTTCGAACATTGGTGCTGGGGCGTCACCGAAGTTGGTGGTGACGATTGAGTCCCGTCCGCCGTAAACGTATTCGTCGTTCAGCCAGATCTCGGCCATAACCTCGGCGGCGTTCCTTACCTCTGGAGAATCAAAGGCCAGCTCGCCCTCGACCCACATGTCGTAGTTTTCCAGCGACGTGGTACGGAGCATGATCTCCTCCATCCAGTCGGTGGCGGGCCAGCCGGTGGCGGTGCCGCTTTCGATGCCGATGCACCAGGGGGCGTCGCCGTCGTCGGCGATCTGCTGCGTCAGGTCCATCATCTCGTCCCAGGTCTCAGGGATCTCGTAGCCGGCCGCCTCGAAGTCATCCTTGGGATACCAGACGAGGCTCTTACCGTTCACGCGCTCCCATACGCCGGCCATGATCTCGCCGTCGGGGCCTTCCATCATCGCCATATCCAGCCAGCTCTCGTTGTAGTTGGCCTTCTGCTCGTCGGTCAGGAACTGGCCCACGTCGACGATGTCGCCGTTGCTGACGAAGTTGGCCAGCAGGCCGGGCTGCGGGAAGTCTGCGATGTCGGGCGGATCGCCGCCGTCCACGCGGACGGAGATGGCGGTCTCGAATTCCTTCGAGCCTTCGTATTGGATGTCGATACCCGTCTGCTCCTCGAACTCGGCCATGGTGTTGTCGAACTTGACCGCGTCCTCGTCTGTGAAGGGGCCGGCAGCGGTGACGACCGTGCCCTCGAACTCGCCCGCCATGGCCCGCTCCAGGTAGGTCCCTTCAGCCTCGGGGGGCTCTGTGGGGGCTGGCGTGGTCGGCTGGGCGCAAGAGGCCAGGAAGCTGACGACCAGCAAGGCAGATAACAGAATCATCAATGAACGTTTAGACATTTCTTCCTCCTATGTGTGATGGGTTTGTGAGCGAATGTGACTGTGTGACGTCGTACTCGGTCTCTGATCGATCGAAGATCACCTCCTCTGAGGGCACGTATGACTGCCCCACAACGATATAGCTCGACTATCAGTGATGTGACAAGCGTCCAGAAAGATTCGCCCCTACAAGTCGGGTGGGGGGGCGGTTGTGTTACGCACGATCAACTCGGTTGGCAGAGATTCGGAGACGGGCGCCATCTCTGGACCCTGGTTCAGCTTTCCAAGTAGAAGCTCGACGCCTCGCTCTCCAGATTGGAAGAGCGGCTGGCGCATGGTGGTCAAACCCAGAATGTCGGCGATCTCGACGTCATCGTACCCAACCACCGATAGCTCCTCGGGTATGGAGACCTTCAGGTCTCGAGCTGCCTCCAGCACACCCACGGCCTGAGTGTCGCTGGCAGCCAGGATGGCCGTCGGCGGCTCGGCCAATCGAAGCATCTGGTGGGCCACCCTGGCGGCTTGATGCCGTCCGTGGCGGTCGGTTCCGTAGTAGTCGGGACGCGGTGAGACCCCCGCTCGCCGAAGTGCTTCCTCGTACCCTTGGTGCCGTTCGAAGCTCGATGTGAATCGGAGCGGGTTGGTCTCCTCGTCGCAGATCGCGTCGCCAGTATTGTCACCGATGAAGCCGATCCGCCGGTGCCCTAGGGCGAGCAGGTATTCGGTGGCCACGCGACCGCCGGCCACGTCGTCCACGGTCACTCGGTGGAGCCTTGTCAGATCGGGGTGGTCGGCGTCGATCAAGACCACGGGGATGCTCGTCTTTGATAACATCTCGGCTTCTTCGTCTGTCGGCGAGAGCGAGATGATCAACACGCCGTCGGCAGATTCACGATAGGGAATGGTACGGAAGCTATGCGCGCGCTGCTCGGGCGTCTCGACGTTGTGAATCATCAGATCGTATTCGGTCTCCGAGAGGCTGCTGACCACGCCGCGCAGCCGCTCAGTGACCGATGGGCGGGTAAAGAAGGGGACGATAACGGCGATTGTCAAGGTCTTCCCCAACGAGAGTCGGCGGGCGGCGATGTTGGGCCGATAGTTGAGTTCTTCGACGACATCCATAATGCGCTGGCGCGTCTCGTCGTTGACCAGGGGGCTGTTGTTGATCGCCCGTGAGACGGTACCGGGTGAAACGCCCGCTTGTCGCGCGACATCCCGAATTGTGACGGAGTCTCTTGCTGTCATACCTTTAGCGCATTGAGGATGGGTCTAAGGGTTAAACCGGTTTAATTAAATCGGTTTAATTAAACCGATTTAATCGTATCACAGTCGGCCTTCCTTGTCAAGAAACTCGCTCTGGCTTCGTCGATGTGAACCGCGGTTTTGACGTTCATTTCGCGCGAAGAGGCCCAAGATGGTATACTGGTGCTGTTCATCAGGGTGGCATCCGTTCACCGCGTGATCTCGCCAGCGAAGGAGTGTCATGTCTCTATGGTTTGCCCGTCGCATCATCGATTTGGTCGGCGCGCTCTACGATCTCTTCAACGAGCGGCGCTTTGGGACGCTTACGCCTCACCTGGGCCAGCCCGACCTAGAGAGCGATCGGGACCGGCGCTTCATCATCATCCAGATCGATGGCCTCGCCTACGACTACCTCCGCCAAGCGATCGAGACGGGGTATATGCCGCATCTCGCTCGTCTGGAGGCCGGTGGTGAGCTGGAGATCTCCGCCTGGCGCTCTGGGCTACCGAGCACCACGCCGGCCTTCCAAGCCGGGATGATGTTCGGCAACCGCTACGATATCCCGGGCTTCAGATGGTACGAGAAGGACCGCGAGCGCGCGGTCGTGGTCAAGCGCCCAGATCAGGCCCGAGAGTTGCGCGAGCGCGTGAGCGACGGGCGTCGAGGTATTCTGGAGGGTGGTTCCTGCTACGTCAGCATCTTCGATGGCGACGCGAGCGTGGCGCTCTTCACGCTCAGCGCGCTGGCTCAGCAGCGGTTCTTCGAAAGCGTCAAGGGTCTAGGGCTCCTGCTCCTCTTTCTCGGAAGTCCGCTCCGGTTGTTGAAGGTGGTCGGGCTGACGCTTTCTCAGTATCTGAGGAGTCTCGTCCGTCGAATCCGGGTGTTGCTCCGGCCCAGTCGCTTCGAGCCATTCGACCGACCCTCGCTCTTCACCGCCTTCTCCGATGCGCTCTTCATCGAGACCCAGACCTTCTGCGTGGTGTTGGATATCTACCGCCAAGCGCCCGCCATCTACGCCAACTACAACAACTACGACGAGGCGGCTCACAAATCCGGCTCCGGCGATCGGGTGGCATTCCGCCAGTTGCGGGCGATTGACAAGCGCATCCGGCAGATCGATCGCATGCGGAAGCGGTATCCAGATCGGCAGTACGATCTCTACGTCCTCTCCGATCATGGCAATACGCCAGCGGCGACGTTCAGTCGCCAGACCGGCCGCAGCCTGGCTCAGTACATCCGGGAGCGGATCGGCGACCCGCAAGGGCCGGGAGGTGAGCCGAACGCTAGGATCGACGCTCCGGACAAGATGCCCTATCTCTCCCGCGAGCTCGAGCAGTTGGCCGACGTGGCCTCGCCTCGGCTCTGCCGAGCGCTGCGGATCATCCGCCGCTTCATGGAGGAAAGGGCCCTCCGCGGCGCAGGCGCGCTCGGTGAGCGCGTGGCCGACTACGACATGCGCCGTCAGCGGGACGTCGTCGTCCGAGCCTCAGGATCGCTGGCCCACGTCTACTTCAACGTGGCTTCGCGGCCGCTGGACCTAATCGAGGTGATGGTGATGTACCCGCGCTTGATCGATGACCTGTTGATGACGGCGGGGATCGGTGCGCTGATCGGGCGGGCCGGCGGACGAACCATCGTCTTCGGCCGCCAGGGCGGGTCGATGGTCATCGGCGACGACCTGCAGACGCTGGCCTTGGAATCGCCCCATCCCCTCACCTCCTTTGGCGCGGCGGACTACGTTACGGCCCAGGTCCACCAATTGGTCCACTTTCCCCACGCCGGCGACGTGGTGATCCTGGGCGCGGTTGACGACCGGGGAGCGGTCGTGACGTTTGAGGAGCAGGCGGCGACGCACGGCGCGGTCGGCGGCGTTCAGGATCGACCCTTCATTGCCCGGCCCCCGGGCGCACCGCCCCTACCTTCACCTCTGGACGATCCGCTGGCGCTCTACCCGTACTTCAGGCGGTATCTGGACGGTCCAAGTGAACCTTTGGTTGCTGAGTGACGTTGCCATCGATCAGCGCCTGCAAGCGACGGTATTGAGGGGAAGCAGCGTAACGCCGAAGCCGCTCGATCCGTTTGACGGTCATGGGATGTGTGCCCAGGGCTTCGCCGAGATTGTTAATCAGCCGGTCGTCCTCAGCCTCGATCATCGCGATCACTCGCTCAAGCTCGCCTCGCGAGCGGAGCCGGCGCCCGGCGGCTAGCTTGACCAGGGCCGAGATCGCCTTCGTCGGCTTGCCGCACGCCAGCAGACCGGCTCGATCAGCCGAGAACTCACAGGCCCGGTTCCACCAGAGGAATGCCATCGCCAGGATCGCCGAGGCGGCGAAGGGGCTGGGGATGCCGGCCATCCCACCCACCAGGGAGTTGAGCCAGGTGTGGCCCAGGCGGACGTGGCCCAACTCGTGACCGAGGATGAAGCTCAACTCATCCCCGTCCAGCGCTTTCAGCAGCGGCGCGTTGAGAACGACGCTCTTGGGCGCGACCAGGCCAAAGGTGTAGGCGTTCCAGGCCCGGCTCGGGACGACGAAGAGATCCACCGCTTTCACCTGGAGCTTGGCCCTATGTCGGCGAACGAAGCGGCTCAACCCGGGCGCCGTCTGGGGCGTGACCTTCCATCCGCGTTCCAGGAGGGTGCGATGGTGGGCTCGGTTGTTGGCGTAGACCAGGATGACTATCGCCAGCGTGAAGACCGCGCTGAGGCAGACGGTCGCCGTGGCCGTCAGGACGATCACGAGCAGGACCAACCCCAGGGTGATCATCAGGATCAGTCGTTCGTAAGGATAGCGGTATGCGGTTCCTCGATAGACGCGTCTCTTGTGAATGTTGGCCTCCTTGCTCCAAGTAGACCGGGCGAAGAGGATTGTAGCATCATCGAACGACCGCTACAAGTTCCGGATCAGGGCCGTTGACTTCGGCCAAGAACTCGACTATACTTGCAATCGACGGGGCCAGAGGAGGGACGAAGAGGGGCGTTCGTAGCCGTTCCAAGACTCCAGTTGACCTATGGTCGCTTTTTTAGCCACAGCGTCAACCCTAGGCGAACGTCTTGCTTTCGCGCTAGAAGCCAGTTTTGGCTCGCTATGCGTTCTTGCTTCTGGATTTGCTTTGAAATCCTAAGAGCGGTAGCCACTTGTCGTCCCACATGGATGGAACCCAGGAAGGCGCTCTCAATGACCAGTAGGTCGTACGACGTGATCGTGATCGGAGCGGGGGTGATCGGCAGCATGGTTGCCCGCGCTCTTTCGCGTTACAAGTTGAGCATTCTGCTGATCGACAAGGCCTCCGACGTGGGATCGGTGACCAGCGCGGCCAACACGGCCATCGTCCACGCCGGCTACAACGCCGTCCCCGGCAGCCTCAAGGCGAAGATGAACGTGACTGGCAACCCGATGTGGGATCAGATGGCCGCCGAGTTGAACGTCTCCTTCGAGCGGCCGGGCGACTACGTAGTCGCCATCGGCCCGGAGGAGTTGCCCCGGTTGGATCAACTGATCGAGCGCGGCAAGCGTAATGGCGTCACCGGGATGCGGCTCGTCAGCGGCGAGGAGATGCGCCGCCGTGAGCCGAAGATCAATCCCGAGGTCAGCGGCGCGCTCTGGGCCTCCACCGGCGGGATCTGCGATCCCTTCGCCGTGACCATCGCTGCGGCGGAGAACGCGGTGATGAACGGCGTCGAGCTGATGTTGGAGACGGCGTTCGAGGACTTTGTGATGGCCGATGGTTGCATCCGGGCGGTGAGAACCAATCGGGGCGAGTTTGGCTGTCGTTGGGCAGTCAACGCCGCCGGCCTCTACGCCGATCGGGTGATGCATCGTGCCGGGGTCCGGCCTGAGTTCACCATTACCCCCCGGCGAGGTGAATACTTCGTCCTGGACCGGGCCGAGATCACGATCAACAACGTCCTCTTCCCGGTACCCAGCGCGGTCAGCAAAGGCATTCTCGTCACCACCACCACCCACGGCAACGCCGTCCTCGGGCCCAATGCCCACGAGGTGGAGGATAGGGGAAACACGGCGGTTACCCGTCCGGGCCTGGAAGAGGTCTGGCAGGGGGCGACCAAACTGATCCCTGATCTGGAGCCGCGTCAGGTGATTGCCACCTTCGCCGGGCTGCGGGCCGGTGGCAATGCTCCCTGTGAGACGCCCAGCGTCCACTACGGCCACGACTTCGTGATTGAGATCCCCGACGCGGTGCCGAACCTGGTCAACCTGGGTGGGATTGAATCGCCCGGACTGACCTCCGCCCCGGCTATCGCTGAGCGGGCGGTGGCACTCATGGAGGAGGCCGGCGCGAAGCTGGAGGAGAAGCCCGGTTGGAACCCCATCCGGCCGGCCCGTCCGCGCTTCCGCAACCTTTCCACGGAGGAGCAGGCGGCGCTGGTGGCGCGCGATCCGCGCTACGGGCGCATCGTCTGCCGCTGCGAGACGGTCACCGAGGGCGAGGTGGTGGCCGAGGTCCACGCCCCCATCCCGGCCACGACCTACGATGCCATCAAGCGCCGTACCTGGCTGGGCACCGGTCGCTGCCAGGGTGGCTTCGATAAGCCCCGTGTGGTGGAGATCCTGGCCCGCGAGCTGGACCAATCCCCATTGACGATCAGCAAGAAGGGACCGGCCTCCCAGTTCCTGACCCGACCGACCAAGGAGGTGGCCCGATGACGCGCGAATCCGTCGTTGACGTGGCCGTCATCGGCAGCGGTCCCGGCGGGCTGGCGGCGGCCATCGCCGCCAAGCGGGCTGACGCGGAGAGAGTGCTGGTCATCGAGCGCGATCTGGAGCCAGGTGGCATTCTCCTCCAATGCATCCATCACGGCTTTGGCGTGGAGATCTTCGGCGAGGACCTGCCCGGCCCCGCCTACGCTCAGCGCTACATCGAGCAGGCGCGCGAGCTGGGCGTTGAGTTCCAGCTGGATACGATGGTCCTGGACGTGACGCCCGAACGGCAACTCGTGGCCACCAGCAGGGAGGGCTTGACCGAGCTGGATGCGCGGGCGATCGTCCTGGCCATGGGATGCCGTGAGCGGACGCGGGCCCAGATCCAGCTGCCCGGCTCGCGGCCGGCCGGCGTCTACACCGCCGGCACCGCCCAGCGCTTCGTCAACGTCGAGGGGCTGATGCCCGGTCGGCGTGTGGTCATCCTCGGCTCCGGCGATATCGGGATGATCATGGCCCGCCGGCTGACCTTCGAGGGGGCGGAGGTGGTGCGCGTGTTGGAAATCCAGCCCTACCTCACCGGCCTGATGCGCAACTACGTCCAGTGCTTGCTCGATTTCGATATCCCTCTCCAACTGCGTCACACCGTCAGCCGCGTGATGGGGCGCGACCGCGTGGAGGCCGTCGAGACGGTGCGCGTGGACGAGCGCTGGCAGCCGGTCCCTGGCAGCGAGGAGGTCATTCCTTGCGATACGCTGCTCCTTTCCGTGGGGCTGATCCCGGAGAACGAGCTTTCGCGCCAGGCGGGCGTGACGCTGGATCCGGTCACTGGCGGGCCCTACGTCGATGCCGGCTTCCAGACTGGCGTGCCGGGCATCTTCGCTGCCGGGAACGTGGTCCACGTCTACGATCTGGTGGATTGGGTCACCGAGGCCGGGTTAACCGCCGGGCGCTGCGCGGCCAGCTTCGCCGCCGGTGAGCCGTGCCCCGGCGGGCCGGAGATCCACCTCCAAGCCGGCGAGAACGTGCGCTACGTGGTGCCCCAGACGCTCCGCGCCGAGCGGCTGGCCCGGGAGCCGGTGCGGCTGCAGATGCGCGTGGTCGAACCGATCGAGCAGCCGGTCTGGGTGGAGGTGAACGACGGCGGGCATCTGGTCACCCGGCGGGTGCAGCGGTACGCGCGTCCGGGCGAGATGGTGACGCTCAAGCTGCCGCAGAGAGCATACGACGATGTCCGCACTGCGGGTACGCTGACGGTGAGCGTGAGGGAGCGCTGACGATGACCACGAC
>Ga0207797_1002944_pt1 | contig 11601 bp, 9 predicted proteins | sample PRCRCaboRojoPR_6_FD_187275 | JGI IMG/M metagenome (GOLD analysis project Ga0207797, IMG submission 187275) | Marine sediment microbial community from Cabo Rojo, Puerto Rico - PR CR 10% Liquid 1 (SPAdes) | ecosystem: Environmental > Aquatic > Marine > Coastal > Sediment | place: Cabo Rojo, Puerto... | reverse complement strand
ACCCCGACGACCGCGAGGCCGGTGTCGAGAGCCATCCGCGGCCCCGGGGGGGGCCGGACCGATGAGCGAGAGCGAGCACGTCGAGATCCGCGAGCGATCCATCGAGCGACACGACGACCCCGAACGGTGCGACCGATGCCTGGAGGAGTACAGCGAGGACCTCGTGCTCCACGGTGTGGATGCCGACGGCCTCGAGGAGTTCGAGGCGTTCTACCGGGCGGTCCGGGGGACGATCCCGGACCTGACGGTCGCGATCGATCGGGCCATCGCCGAGGGCGACGAGGTCGCCGTGCGGTACTCCTGAAAGGGAACCCACGCGGCGACCGGCGAGGCGATCTCGCCGGAGAGCGGGCTCACGCGGCACCGGTTCGAGGAGGGCGGGATCGTCGAGCGCCGGGTCGCCTCGGGCACCGGGCGGCGATACGCGACCCGATCGAGCCCCGAGCCGAGCGGGCGGCCCGAGGGACGCCGCACTGCCCGGACGCGGTCCGAGCCGTGGTGTCCGGGGGCCGGGGGCCGGGACACGAACCTATTTAACCGGTTCCGCCGCAGATCGTGTCAGAGACAGTCGAGATGGTTCCGAAGGTACTGATGCTCGGCTGGGGGTTTCCCCCGAAGATAACCGGGGGGCTCGACACCGCGATCGCCGAGCTGTTCGAGGTGTTCCGTGCCAGGGACGACGTGGAGATCGAGCTGGTGCTGCCGGCGGAGTACGCCCCCGAGGACCGGGAGGGCATCCACGGCGTGCCGACCGGGAAGGGGGACATCGTCACACGGATCGGGCGGCTAGCCGACGAGTTCGCCGCCCGGGCCGACGACGCGAACGTCGTCCACACCCACGACTGGTTCGGCTACACCCCGGGCTCGCGGGTCCAGCTCGACCACGACGTCGAGTGGGTCACCACGTTCCACTCGCTCTCCTCGGACCGGAACGTCAACCCGCCCGAGCGGGAGGTCGAGACCGAACAGCGGGTGGCCAACCGCTCGGACCACCTGATCGCGGTGAGCGAGTTCACCCGCGACAAGATCAAGCGCGAGTACGGGGTCGACGCGACGGTCATCTACAACGGCTTCTCGTCGGTCGAGCCGACCGGCCGCGACCTGAAGGCCGAGTACGGCATCGACGGGAGGATGCTGTTCTTCGTCGGGAGACACACCGACCAGAAGGGCATCTCCTACCTGCTGTACGCCCTCTCGAAGCTCAAGCGCGACGACGTGACGCTCGTCCTCGGCGGCACGGGCCACCTCACCGACCAGCTCAGGCGGTTCTCGGAGCTGCTGGGGGTCGCCGACCGGGTGGTGTTCGCCGGCTACGTCCCCCAGGAGGAGCTCGGGGACTACTACGCCAGCGCGGACCTGTTCGTCTCCTCGTCGCTGTCCGAGCCGTTCGGCATCACCATCGTCGAGGCGCTGTCGGTGGGGACCCGCGTCGTCGCCTGCGAGAGCGGGGCCGCCGAGCTGCTCCCCGAGGACTGCGTCATCGAGGTCGAACCGGACTCGGACTCGATCGCCGACGGGATCGAGCGGGCGCTCGCGATGGACTCGCCCATCGAGTACGAGGTCCGGACCTGGGAGCAGGTCGGCGACGAACACGTCGAGTTCTACAACCGCGTGCTGACGGAGGACGGGGCGGAGTAGCGGGAGCGAGATCGGCACGGGAGCGGCGGGTGAACGGGCCGTCCCCGAGCGACCGCAGCCGGCTCACCGGAGGAACCGTACGTCGGTGACGGGCTCGGGGTGGACGATGCGGTAGCCGTCGGCGGTCGGCTCCAGCCCCGTCGCCGGGGTCGACCCGGCGCTCCGGTATGGGGTGTCCCCACCCCCGCTGCCGGACTCGTACGGGCTCTCGTAGGGGGTTCGGCGGCCGGAGTCCGGTGCCCGATCGAAGTCCTCCGGCGGCAGGTAGATGTGCTCGCCGGAGGCCGACCTGACGATGACCGCGGTGTCGCGGTCGCCCGACACACGGATCTCGGTCCGGCCGTCGGCGATGTGCATGTCGAAGTCGACCGCGTCGGCGCCGCCGTCCGCGTCGACCCCGGATGACTCGCTCATACCCGAGGGGCGGACCTGCGCCACTTAGCTATTTCCCGCGATCGGACCGGGCTTCCCGTTTGCGGACCGGGCTTCCCGTTTGCGGACCGGGCTTCCCGTTTGCGGACCGGACCCGGTCGAGCGGACGTGGGCTGGAGGGTGGTCGACGCCGAGGGCGGCCGTCGCCGGACCGCACGAGCGAGCGTTCGGGAACGTCCGTGGCCGCGGAGAACGTACGGGAGAGCAGGGAACGGACGGGGTTCCCGCGAGCGGGACAGACGGAGCGAACGTGCGCGGCGAGACCGACCTCGCTCGCGGACCCCGTGCTCAATACTACTATACGTGGTGGATAACACCGTCGGGTATGCGGCTGCGAACAGCGCTCAACGACTACAAGCGCGACCGTTCGGAGGCCCGCCGGTACCCCGGGGAGCGGCGGACGGTCCACGGGGCCTTCTCGGGGTACGGCGACCGACTGGTCCACGTCGACCCGGCCGGTAGCGTCAGGGACTTCTCCTCCTCGCTCTCGGGGCTGTACGGGATCGACCGGTCGCGGCTCGGCATCAGGGCCGGGACGCGGACCTACTGGTTCGACGACCTCGACACCATCCGGCAGCACTACTACCGCGACACGAACCTCGTCGAGACGGAGTACGACGTCGGGGAGTTCACCGTCCACCAGTACGACCTGACGCTCGGGCGGGCCCACGTCACGCACGTCGAACTCCGGGGGGAGGTGCCGGCCCGGGCCCACCTCGTGGCGTTCCTGACGCTCGCACCCGAGGGCCGGGACACCCGTGTCGGCCGGCTGATCCACGAGGACGGCGGGCCGGAGGGGAACAAGGCCGTCGAGGTGTTCCACCACCGCGAGCACGACTACGTGACTGCCTCGACCGGCCTCGACCGTGTGGAGGGCCAGGTGCCCGAGCGGTTCGAGGAGATACTCGCCGAGACGCCCGTCGAGTTCCCCCGTGACGTATCGATCAACCGGTACGAGGACACCCACCTCTCGGGGGACGTACTGGTGACCGCACCGCTGGAACGGGCCGGGCGGGCGGCCCGGACGACGCTCGTCAGCCAGCTCTCCGACCACGGGGAGATCGACCGCGGGACCGCGCTCGCGGACCTCCGTGACTGTGCCACCTCCTACCGGACCGCCGACGACCTCCGGGAGGCGGCTCGCGAGTACACCGGCGTCGACGTCCCGGCCGAGGCTCCGCGGTCGGCGCTGGTCGAGACCGACCGCCGCGTGCTCGGCCTGCTCGAGTCCCCGAGTGGGGCGCGGATCGCCGCCCCGGAGTTCGATCCTTTCACGGTGAACTCCGGCGGCTACGGCTACACCTGGGTCGGCGAGGACGCGACGATAGCGGGGTGTCTGCTCGCGGCGGACGACCGGCTCGGCCTCGACGCCGACGCGGAGCTCGTCGAGAGCGCCCGGTTCTACTGCCGGACGCAGCTGGCCGACGGCACCTGGCCCCACCGCGTCTGGGCGTCCGACGGGTCGATCGCGCCGGGGTGGGCGAACGCGACCGTCGAGAACGCCGACTCGGGGGAGTACCGGGCCGACCAGACCGCCCGGACGGCGACGTTCCTGGCGACGCTACTTCGCGAGCGCCGCGGGCGGCTCCCGGACGCCCTCGCCGGCGAGGTCCGAGAGACGGTCGCGGCCGCCGTCGCCGCGATGGACGACTCGCTCGCCGGGAACGGCCTCCCGGAGCCCTGTCTGAACGCCTGGGAGGACGCGATCGGGCAGTTCACCCACACGGCGGCGACCTACCTCCGGGCGTACGCGGCGGTCGCCAGGGCGCCCGTCGCGGGGGAGCTGGTCGAGCGGGCCCGCGAGGGCGCCCGGCGCGTCTACGACGGGCTGGGGGAGCTCTGGGACGCGGAGTTCGGCTTCTACGCCCTCCGGCTGGAGGAGGGAGTCCGCGACTCGCGGCTCGACGCCTCGACGTTCGCGCTCGTCGACGCGTTCAGGGAGTACGCGTCGCTCGAGGGGGAGGAGCTCACGGAGACCGACCTCGACCGGCTGGCCGACCACGCCGGCTCGCTGCTCAACGGGCTCTACCGGAACCCGCGGGAGAGCCCGGTCGCGGGGCTGGCCCGCTACGAACAGGATCGCTGGCGGGCCGGGGGGCCCGACCAGGCGGCGGAGAAGGTCTGGTCCGTCTCGACGGCGATGGGGGCCGCCGGCGCGGCGGGGCTGGGCGAACTGCTCGACGGCTACGGCCGGAGCGGCGAGGCGTTCTTCGAGCGCGCCCGGAACCTGTACGACCTGCTCTCGCCGGACGGGCCGCTCTGTACGGAGGCGGGCTACCTCGCGGCGGGGGTCTTCGACGACGGCACGCTCGACGGGGCGACGCCGCTCGGGGCGACACACGCGCTGCGGCTCCGGACGACCGCCCTGCTCGCCGAACACGACGCGCTCCCGACGGTGGCGACGCCGGCCGGTCCCGAGGAGCGCCTCCACTGGACCACCGGCGAGAAGTTCGGCGTCGGCACCGTCGCCGACCACGGCAGCGACGACCCCTCGCGGGTGTGGTTCACGCTCACCGAGGGGGCGCTCACGGAGCTCCGGTTCCCCCGCGTCGACCTGATGAACCTCCGGACGCTCGACTTCCTCGTCAGGTGTCCGGACGAGTCCTACCTCGTACGGACACACGAGGAGACGCGCCCCGGGCGGGCCGGCGGCTCCGTCGAGCGGCGGGTCGAGCCCGCGGCCGACGACGCGCTGCTGTTCAGACACGTCGTCACCGAGACCGACGACGGCCACGGCCACGAGTGGTCGCTGACCGTCGAGTACGCCGCCGACCCGACCCACGACGCCGTCGTCGCCGACGTCGAGTTCGACGCCCACGACGGGAAGCGCTACGAGGTGTTCGCGGTCGCCGACACGGCGCCCCGGACGCCGGGCGAGCGCGACCGCGGGCTCCGCCTCGGCGGGCCGGGCGAACACCACCTCGCCGCCCGGGACGCGGAGGCCTACACCGGCCAGCCCGTCGAGCCGCTGCTCGTCGACGAGGCGGGCGAGGGCTACTCCGTCGCCGTGGCGCTGGCGGCGGCCGACCGGTTCGACTGGGCGACCGTCGGCGTCGCCGGCGGCGACCACCTCGGCGAGGTGTTCTCCGACGGGCCGCTGCCGGCGCCACGGGACCGCGTCGACAGCGATCACGTCGTCCTCGTCGGCCGGCTCGGGACCGGCGGGAGCGTCCACGAGCAGGTCGCGCTCGGGCTGGCGGGGACGGGCGACACCGCCGCCGCGCTCGGCGAGGCACAGGGGGCGCTCGCCCGGGGCTACGACTCGGTCCGGGACGCCTACCGGGAGAGCTGGCGGTCCTTCCTCGCGGACAGGCCGCTCCCCGACTCCGTCGCGGACGACCCCGACCTCGCGAACCAGTACCGGGCGGCGCTGATGTGTCTGCGGGCCGTCTGTGACAAGACGTTCGACGGGGCGGCGGTCGCCTCGCCGTCGGTCCCCTGGGGGGAGACGGTCGCCGACGAGGTCGGGACGGGCTGTGGCTACAACTTCGTCTGGGCGCGCGACAGCTACCAGACGTTCACCGCCCTCGACGCCGCCGACGCGGTCGACGCCGCCGCCGACCTGCTGGAGTTCGTCTACGCCCACCAGCAGGACGAGGACGGGTTCGTCCCGCAGAACAGCTACGTCAACGGCTACCCGCGCTGGGGCGGCGAGCAGATGGACAACGTCTCGTTCCCGGAGGTGATGGCCTACCGGCTGTGGGAGCGGGGGGTCGGCTTCGAGGACGTCGACTACGGCTTCCGGAACGTCCGCCGGTCGGCCGACTACGTCGTGCGGAACGGCCCCGCGACGACACAGGAGCGCTGGGAGGAGGAGTCGGGCTACTCCCCCTCCAGCATCGCCTCGGAGATCGCCGGCCTCGCCTGCGCCGGCAAGCTCGCCATCGAGACCGGCAACGAGGCCGACGCGCTCGTCTGGCTCGCGCTGGCCGACCGGTGGACCAACGAGGTCGAGACCTGGACGGCCACGGAGACGGGGACCGAACGACACGGCAACACCCCCTACTACGTCCGGGTGACCCGGGACGGGGACCCCGACGAGGGCCGGGACCGGACGCTCGCGAACGGCGGGCCCACCCTCGACGAGCGGAACGTCGTCGACGCGGGGTTCCTCGAACTCGTCCGGCTGGGGATCAAACCCCCCGACGACCCGGTGATCCGCAACTCCCTGGCCGAGGTCGACGGGACCCTCCGGGTCGACCTCCCGCAGGGCGCCGCGTTCTACCGCTACAACGGGGACGGCTACGGCGAGCGCGAGCGCGGCGACCAGGGCGGCCCCTGGACCGTCGAGGCGTTCGGCAAGGGTCGGCTGTGGCCGCTGCTCACCGGCGAACGCGGAGAGTACGAGCTGCTGAACGAGGGCCGGACCGACGACGCGCTCGACCCGCGCGCGCTCCTGCGGACGATGGCGCGACTCGCCAACTCCGGCCGGATGCTCGCGGAGCAGGTGTGGGACCGCGAGTACGGCACGGAGTACGGCTGGACGCTGGGAGCGGGGACCGGCGCGGCGACGCCGCTCGCGTGGGCGATGGCGGGGTACGTCCGCCTGGCCCACGGGATCGACGCCGGCGAACCCGTCGGGACGCCGGCGTTCGTCCGCGAGCGCTACCTCGACCGGCGGGTCCACGAGCGCGAGCGGGCGCCAGCGCTCCGGGTCGACACCCGGTTCCGGGGCGACCACATCGTCTTCTCCGGGGAGACGACGGGCGCGCTGGTCGCGATGAAGACCCCGACCGACGTCGCTATCGTCGAACCGGAGGACGGGGCGTTCGAACGGGACCTGGAGATGGTGTACGGCGAGAACACGGTCGTCGTGGCCGCCGCCTCCGAGCGGGACCTCGAACGGGCGAGCACGACCGTCCGGCGGTTCACCCTCTGAGATCCGTCGATCGGACCTCCCAGTCCTCCCGCCGCCACGCGGCGTCCCAGAACCGGTACTCGTAGCACGCGGAGGTGCGGAACAGGTCCCGGTAGCGCTCGCGCTCGTCCGGGGTCGCGTCGGCCGCCACCTCGTCCATCAGGTCCAGACACCACTCGGTGAGTTCCGTGAACTCCTCGCCGGCGTACGTCTCGACCCACTCGGCGTACCGCTCGTCGTCGGGGAGCCCCTCGGCGGCGAGGCGCCGACCGGTCTCGTTGAACCCCCACATACAGGGGAGGAGCGCGGCCACCGTGTCCCCGAAGCTCCCCAGGGCCGCGGTCCGCACGAGGAAGTCGGTGTACGCCCGCGTCGTCGGCGAGGGCTCGGTCGCCTCGAGGTCGGCCTCGCTCAGCCCGAACTCCGCGGCGTACGAGCGGTGGAGGTCCATCTCGACGTTCACCGTCGAGTCGAGCAGTTCGGCGAACGTCCCCATCCGCTCGAGGGACGGCGCCTTCGCGGCGCCGAGGGCGAAGACCCGGGCGTACTCGATCAGGTAGACGTAGTCCTGACGGACCCAGTAGCGAAACGGCGCATCCTCGAGCGTTCCCGCCCCGAGTTCGCGGACCATCGGGTGCCCGACGATGGCCGTCCAGAACCCGTCGGCCTCCTCGCGTATCTCGTCCGTGAACGCCATGCGTGGGGATGGACGGAGCGTCCGGTAAAGTGTTATGACTGCGTAGTATAACAGAGTAATACCGATGCGAACGCCAGCACCCGACGCGCGACCCGTCGCGCTCGCTGTCGCCGGGAGCGACGCCGGCGGCGGCGCCGGGCTCCAGGCCGACCTGAAGGCGATGGAGGCACAGGGCGTCTTCGGGACGAGCGCCGTCACGGCCGTCACCGCACAGAACACGCGCGGCGTCGAGTCGACGCACGTCCTCCCCGTCGAGGAGGTCCGGGCGCAGGTCGAGGCGGTCCTGTCGGACTTCGACGTGCGTGCCGTGAAGACGGGGATGCTCGCGACCGAACCGATCGTCTCCTCGGTCGCCGACCGTGCCGCCGACCTCGACGTCCCGCTCGTAGTGGATCCGGTGATGGTGGCCGCGACGGGCGACCGCCTGCTCGACCCCGGCGCCGAGGCCGCCTACGAGGGCCTGCTCGCCGAGGCGACGCTGGTGACGCCCAACGCCGACGAGGCCGAGGTGCTCACCGGTACCGAGGTCGAGGACCACGGGACCGCGGTCGAGGCCGGCGAGCGCCTGCTCGAGACGGGCGCCGACGCCGCGCTCCTCAAGGGCGGACACCTGTCCGGCGAGACGGTCCGGGACGTCCTCGTCACGCCGGGGGCCGTCGAGACGTTCGAACACCCCCGCGTCGACACCGACGCGACCCACGGCTCGGGGTGTGCGCTCGCGAGCGCCGTCGCGGCCCGACTCGCGACCGGGGACACGGTCACGGAGGCCGTCGAGGCCGGGGTCTCGTTCCTCGCCCGCGCGGTCCGCTACCACCTCGACGTCGGCGAGGGCCCCGGCACGGTCCACCACCTCGCGGAGCTCCGGGACCGCGCCGCACGCGACCCCACGCGGGAGGCGGTCGAGGGCGTCGTCCGCGAGTTCGTCGACGCGGACGTCTCCGCGGTCGTCCCCGAGGTCGGCATGAACGTCGTCGGGGCGACCCCCTACGCGGAGGAGCCGGGCGAGACGGCCGCCGTCGAGGGGCGGATCACCCGGACGCTGTCGGGCGTCCATCCGAACCGCGGGGTGCGGTTCGGTGCGTCGAGCCACGTCGCGCGGTTCCTGCTCTCGGCCCGGGAGTTCGACCCCGACCTCCGGTTCGCGGTCGACTGCCGGTTCTGCGAGGACGTCGAGCGGGCGCTCGCCGACCTGGACGGGCCGGCGGTGGAACTCGACCGGACCGAGGAACCCGAACCGGACGTGGAGGGGAGTACGATGGGCTGGGTCGCCCGCCGGGCGTTCGAGGGGGTATCGGGAACGCCGGCCGCCGTCTACGACCGCGGCGACGTCGGCAAGGAGGCCATCGCTCGGGTGCTCGCGCCCGACGCGCGGACGGTCACTTCCCGGGTGCTCGCGCTGGCCGAGGCCGTCGAGACGGGCTGAGACGGGACGCGGGTCCGGCCGAGCGCTCAGTCGTCGTCCCAGTCCGGGGGCTCCAGTTCGCCCCACGAGCGGACGCTCCCGACTGCTATCCGGACGACCGGCCGCCCCTCGAGCGCGTGGTCGGCGTACTGGTCGTACTTCCCCCGCAGGGCCGCGACGGCCCCGGCGTGACCCGACTCCCCCGGCAGGAGGTGGGTCGCCGTCCCCCGGACCCCCACCCACCCCAGTTCCGACCAGTCCTCCGTGTAGTGGTCGACGATCAGCGCGACGCGGGGGTTCGCGCGGATATCGCGGCTCCGGCGGAGCCCGTCGGCCGGCACCGACTGGGGCTTCTCGTCGATGGGCGTGACGATCCGGTCGCCGTCGAGGGCGAAACAGACGGGGACGGCGTGCGGGCGCCCGTCGGCGTCGGCCGTCGCCAGCCGACCGACCCGCGCCGCCTCCAGGTACGCCCGTTCCCGCGCCCCGGCGTCGAGCATACGCCCCCCAGCGCCCGGAGCGTCATGAGTCCGGGGGGTCGGCCGGGCGGTGACGTTCAAGTGCCCCCGGCCGGCAGTGTACGAGCATGACCGACTACGACTGTCTGGACTACGCCGTCGATGAGGCGGCCGCGTGGGTCGAACTCGATCGCCCGGGGACCCTCAACGCGCTGAACCCGGCGCTACTCGTGGAGCTGGAGGACGCCATCGGGCGGGCGGAGGCGGCGGATGGCGTCCGGGCGGTCGTACTCAGCGGGGCCGGGCGAGCGTTCTCCGCCGGCTACGACATCGGCGCCGGCGAGGCCGAACCGACGCTCGACGAGCGCGTCCTCGACCAGCGGACGCATCTCGAGGCGATCTTCTCCTCGCGGCTGCCCGTCCTCGCGGCCGTCGACGGCCCGGCGCTCGCGGGTGGCTGCAACCTCGCGATCTGCTGTGACCTGACGTTCGCCACCGAGGGATCGACGTTCGGCTACCCCGACATGCACTTCGGGGAGCCCCCGCCGAAGTTCCTCCTCCCGTTCGTGGTCGACTCGCTCAAGGACGCCCGCGAACTGCTCTACACGGGCAAGACCGTCGACGCCGAGGCCGCCGAGCGGATGGGGATGGTCAACCGGGTCGTCCCGGACGGCGAACTGGAGGCGACCGTCGAGGCCGAACTCGCGGAGATCCGCAGGACCCCGGGGGCGGCCGTCGCGGTCGCGAAGGCGATGGTGAACGACGTCCAGGAGGCCCAGGGCTACCGGCGCTACGGCCGGATCGCGGAGTACGTCGGCACGATGACGATGGAGACCGAGGCCGCGAGGCGGTTCCGCGAGATCCGCGACGAGGAGGGGCTGGACGCGGCCCTCGAGTGGGCCCACGGGACCGACAAAGCCTGAGAGCCCCGGGGACGACGGACGGGCTCCCCGGTTCCCGGCGTCGGCGGATGGACGCCCCGGTTCCCGGCGTCGGCGGACGGACGCCCCCCTGCGCTGACGCGGGGGGTACCGAGCCGCGGAACGCCTTTGCGGCCCCGGCTCCGAGTCGGGGTATGGACGGTCCCGCGACCGGGAGCGAGGGGGACGCCGAGGGGACGCGAGCCGCGGGGACGGAGGCCGACCCGACCACCGGGGGCGGCGCGGGGACGGCCGGCCCCGTGAGGTGTGCCCGGGAGCTGCTCGATGCGACCCGTACCGGCGGGAGCGTCGAGGGGCACCTCGCGACGCTCGCGTCGTACGACGACGCGGCGCTGTCGCCGCTTCGCGAGGACCGGGGCACGGCGCTCGCGTTCTGGCTGGACCTCTACAACGCGGGGACCCAGCTGCTGCTCGACCGCCGGCCGGGGCTCTACGAGAGCGCGCTGCGGACGGTCCGGTTCTTCCGGGCCGACTGTGTCACCGTCGCGGGGACGCCGCTGAGCCTCGACGACATCGAGCACGGCGTCCTCCGCGGGTCGAAGTCGTCGGTCGGGTTCGGCTACCTCCCGCGGCTCGCTCCGAGCGGGTTCGAGCGGCGCTACCGGCTGGCGTCGGTCGATCCGCGGATCCACTTCGCGCTCAACTGCGGCGCCGCGAGCTGTCCCGCCATCCGTGGCTACGAGCCCGACCGGATCGACGACCAGCTCGACCGCGCGACCCGGAGCTACCTCGACGCCACCGTCGAGTACGACCCCGACGCCGGTGTCGTCCGCGTCCCCCGGGTGTTCCTGTGGTACCGCGGCGACTTCGGCGGCGGTTCGGGGATCCGCGAGTTCCTCGCGAGGCACGGCGCCGTCCCCGAGGGCGCGGCGCCGCGGCTGCGACACCGGTCGTGGGACTGGAGCCGCGAACCGGGGAAGTTCGCGTAGCCCCGTCCAGCGGGCGTCGGGCAGCCCGCTCCTCCCGGCTCGTCACGTTCGCCGGTCGAGTGACGGTGGAGCCCGCTCCGTGCCCCGCTCGGATGGAAGTGGGCCTCACTACGTTCGGCCCACTCTACTCCTCGCGGGTCGGGAGCTGCGGGATGAGCCACGAGAGGAACGCGTCGTGGCTCCGGGTCTGGAGCCAGACGGTGCCGGGGCCGCCGAATTCGCAGACCAGCCCCTCCCCGGACAGGA
>Ga0207797_1002943_pt1 | contig 11601 bp, 12 predicted proteins | sample PRCRCaboRojoPR_6_FD_187275 | JGI IMG/M metagenome (GOLD analysis project Ga0207797, IMG submission 187275) | Marine sediment microbial community from Cabo Rojo, Puerto Rico - PR CR 10% Liquid 1 (SPAdes) | ecosystem: Environmental > Aquatic > Marine > Coastal > Sediment | place: Cabo Rojo, Puerto... | reverse complement strand
CGTCCTCGTCGAGGCGTATCTTGCACTCGTCGACCAGCACGCTCACGGAGTCGAGTGCCGCCTGGAGCGTCCCCGAACTCACGATGGCCCTGAACATACGGCTCGGTTCCGCCCGACGGGATAAAAACACTGTTCTTCCGCCCGCCCGCGCCCAGGGCGGCTACGCCTGCTCGCCAAGCGCCTCGGCGACGAGCCGGCGCTCGGCCCGCCGCAGGAGGGCCGAGGCGGTCGATGTGGCACAGTCCAGCCGGTCGGCCACCGCGCCCAGGCCGCTCCGAGCGCCTCGCGCTGGCGGTCGCTCAGGACGGCGCCGTCCTCGCGGCCGTAGGTGCCCGTCCGGAGCACCTCCACCTCGATACCCTCGGAGAGCCCCTCCAGCGCGGCCGTCAGCCCCTCGCTCTCGCCGACCATCGTCTGCCTGACGGTCCGGTCGTCTCGTAGCTCCACGGGCGGGACGACGAGCACGGAGTCCCGGTCCAGCGCGTCCCGGTAGCTGGCCTCCTCCTCGCGCAGCGCCGTCCGGACGTACACGTAGAAGCCGCCGTCGCCGTCTGCCTCGGTGGTCCACTGCTCGACCCCCGGGAGCGCGGCCAGCTGCCGCTCGTAGGCCGCCCGGTCGCCGTCGACGTGCAACAACAGCGCCGTCAGGTCGTCCCACACGTCGTGTTCGAGAATCACCTCGCGGCTGACGACGGGGGACTCACACACCAGCGCGTGCATCGGGTGCAGCGCCGGCTCCAGCACGTGCAGTGCGACGCGAGCCGTGTGCGTGGCCGCGTTCGGGACCCACAGCGGATAACTGCTCAGGGCCGCTCCGGGTCGACGGCGTGGACCAGCACCGTCTCCGACTCCAGGGGCGGCTCCAGCATCGCCTCCGGGCGCTCCAGCAGCCGCCGGAACAGCCACTCCGACAGCCGCGCCTCCCAGTCGTCGGACGCCTCGAAGGCGTCGTACAGCCGGTCGGTCTCCTCGGTCTCCATGTAGTAGTGCAGCACCTGCCGGCCGTCACCGGGACCCAGCAGCAGCGACTCGCTGTATATCCGCTCCTCGGCGAGCAGCTCCACGTCGTCCCGGAACCGCTCGCTCACGGAGGTGGCGCGTTTCAGCCAGTTGATAGCCGCCAGTAGCCGCGCTGTCAGCCGGCTCGCGGCGCCCGCCCGGAGTGGCACCGCGACCATCGCCACCTCGACGGGGAGCTCGTCACCCGCGACCGGCGCGACCAGCCCCCGGCCGCCGCGCTCCTCGTACCAGGCCTGGCGGTCCGGGTGGGTGGCGACGACCACCCGCCGGTGGCCGCCGACGCCGTCGGCCCGCACCGTCGGTTCGCTGGCGAGCAGCTCCCCCAGCCCGGCGTCGAACAACGGGGACGCCCGGAGCGCCCCGGCGGGGTCGGTCCACGGCGGCGCCCGGTCGTCCACCACCTCGACGTACCACACCAGTCCGTCCGGGCCCGTGTCGCCCTCCTCGAGAAACAGCGTACAGAGGTTCACCCCCTCGACCGGCAGCAGGTCACGGACGTCCCCCTCGCGGTGCTCGCGGGCCCACTCCGCGAGCAGCTCCCTGACCGCGGCGGTCTCTCCCTCGCCGATCCGGTAGCGAACGGAGAGCGCGTCGAAGGCGTCGACACCGCCTCGCGGACGCTCCCGGTTCCCGGCCCGTTCTTCGGGCGTCTCCATACGCGACGGTCGGGCGCGACCGGCCTGGGAGTTCGGGCGGCGACGTTCGCGTGTTTAAACCAGGACCCCCGCTCCGAGCCCGCCACAGCGGAAAGACACCACGATGACCAGCACCAGCCGGGGGCCGCTACGGACCCGAGTTCGGGGGTCTGCTGGCTGGCCGCGTCGCTCCCCGGCGAGGTCGCCAGCTCTACGGTGGCCGGCTCCCTCGTAGCCACATGGCAGACGCCCTGTCGCTTGAGGGGTTCACCGAGGACGTCGCAGGCGCGGTTCCGCCCGTCGACGGCGAGACGACCGGACAGTACGGCGACGGTCTCGGATCGGAGGACGAGGAGCGCCAGCTCGAGTTGCTGCTCGGCCACCTCCGCGAGGCGGACGACCGCTACGAGACGGTCGACCGCGAGGTGCCGTACCCCGACGGGGGCGGACGGTGCGACCTCGTGTTGCCGGACGGGACGCCCGTCGAGGCGAAGCTGATCCGCTACTGGCGGGCCAACGGGGACCCTGAACCGACCGTCTACGGCCACGTGTTCAGCCCGTTCCACCGTAACACGCTCCTGACCGACGCCGGCCGACTTCACGCGTCGGCCTTCGGCGGGCGGAGCGGGCTCCTGGGGCTGTTCTACGCCCGCGGCGACGAGGACCCGGAGACGGTGGAATCGCTCCCGGAGCGGTACACGCCGGCGGACATCGCCGAGAAGGTCGTCCGCGACATCGACCACTGGTACGACGCCGGGGCGAGCGTGTGTCGCATCGCCGAGTTCGACGGCCTTCGCCACGCCGTCCACGGGCAGGGGGCGGCCATCTCGTGGGTCCTGGAGTAGACACGGGTCGAGCTGTCGGCGTCAGCGGCCGGGAGCCCCGGCGTCGCCGACACCATCCGGTGTCCCTTTCCGGTTCGACCGCGTCTCTCCCCGCATGAACACGAGTTCGCCGGCGGTTCTCCCACCGAACCCGCCGGGGGTGAGACACGCATGACAGGCCGGGACGAGTACTACAACCGCGCCAAGCAGGAGGGGTACCGCTCGCGCTCGGCGTACAAGCTGCGACAGCTCGACGACGACGCCGGGCTCGTCGACCCCGGGGACCGGGTGCTGGACCTCGGTGCGGCGCCGGGGGGGTGGCTGCAGGTCGCCAGCGAGCTCGCCGGCGAGACCGGCACCGTCGTCGGCGTCGACCGCCAGCGCATCGACCCGCTGGAGGGTGTCGAGACGGTCCGCGGGGACATGACCGACCCCGACACCCGCGAGCGCGTGCGGGAGGTCATCGGCGAGGCCGACGTCGTCCTCTCGGACATGGCGCCGAACATGTCCGGGGAGTACGAACTCGACCACGCCCGGTCGGTGTATCTCGCCCGGACGGCCTTCGAGACGGCACTGGAGGTGCTGGCGCCGGGCGGTGACCTCGTGGTGAAGGTGTTCGACGGGCCGGACCTGGCGGAGCTGCGCGAGGAGATGGAGGGTGAGTTCCAGTACGTCCGCTCGACCCGGCCGGCGGCGACACGGGACGCCTCCTCGGAGCAGTATCTCATCGCCCGCGGGCGGATCACCGCGCCGGTGCGGCCGGGCGACCGGCTGGAGCTGACCATCGAGGGCACCGGCAGCGAGGGGGACGGGGTCGCCTCCGTCGAGGGGTTCCGGCTGTTCGTCGCCGGCGCCGAGGAGGGCGAGACCGTCGAGGTGCGGGTGACCGACGTGAAACCGCGGTTCGGCTTCGCCGAGCGGGTGGACTAAGCCAGCGGGACGTTCTCGCGGACGATCTCCGTGTCCGTGGCGGGGGTGTCGCTCCCCGTGTCGACCGACAGCTCCACCAGCCCGCAGTTGTCCAGGGACGTCTCGACCAGCGCCCGCTCCATCTCCTGGCCGCGGACGTGTCCGAGCACGACCCGGATCGGCCCGCCGTGGGTGACCACCAGCACCGTCTCCGTGCTGCCGGCGTCTCGACAGATGGCGTCCCAGGCCGCCAGCACCCGCTCGCGGAGCTTCACCAGCGACTCCCCGCTGTCGGGCACCCGGTCGGCCGCCCGCGCGGCGGCCTCGCCGAGGCCGAACTCCGGGAAGCGGTCCTCGACCTCGTCGTAGGCCAACCCCTGGTAGACGCCGACGTCGCGCTCGCGCCAGGCCGGCTGGAAGGCGGGCTCGACCCCCTCCGGGGCGGCGTGCTCGACGGTCGCCTCCGTGCGCAGGAGGTCAGAGGCGACCAGCCCGTCGACGTCGTACTCCTCGGCGATCCGCTCGCCCGCGGCGGCAGCCTGCTCGCGGCCCCGGTCGGTGAGCCCCACCGGCGCCCACCCCTGCATGCGACCGGCGCGGTTCCACTCCGACTCCGCGTGGCGGAGCAACAGCAGCGTCGTCATACCGCGTTCTCGGACGGGGGGCTCCTGAGGCTACCGACTCGCTCCCGGGTCGACCGTGCGGACGACCCGCGGCTCGCTCTCGACGGCGATCTCGGTCAGGGTCCCGTTGTCGGCCCAGTTGTCGAGCAGCCCGGTGACCGCGTCCTGACCCCGGACCGCGCCCAGCACGGCCGCTATCGGCCCGCCGTGGGTGACCACCAGCACCGTCCCGCCCCCCTCGAGCAGCGTCTCCCAGGCGGCGAGCACCCGCTCGCGGACGTCGAGCACGCTCTCGCCGTTGGGCGGCCGGGCGGTCAGCGCCGCGGCGCCGGAGCGCTTCAGCGAGTACTCCGGGAAGCCGCCGAACAGCGCCTCCACGGTGAGCCCCTGGAGGTCACCCAGCCCCCGCTCGCGCCAGGCGGGGTCGAACGTCGGCTCGACGTCGACCGCCGCCCGCACGCCGGCGGTCGTCTCCCGCGCCCGGAGCAGGTCCGAGGACACCAGCCGGTCGGGGTCGTACTCCGCGGCGATCAGCTCCCCCGCCCGCCGGGCCTGCTCGTGGCCACGCTCCGTGAGCCCCACCGGCGCCCACCCCTGCATCCGGTTCTGCTCGTTCCAGGTCGTCTCCCCGTGTCGCAGGAGCAGCAGCGTCGTCACGACCGTGGTAGGCGCCGGGCCGGAATGACCCTTCCCCCTACGTCGTCGGCCCCATCCGGCCGGAGTCGCCCCGGCCGGTCCACTTCAACAGCAGCAGCGTCCCCTCGAACAGCGCCACCATCGTCGCGGCGACGATAATCGGCGCCATCCCGGTGGGGTCCGGGCTGAACAGGAACGCGATGCCGAGAAACGCCCCCCAGAAGTACAGCCGCCGCTCGACCAGCCAGCGCCGGGAGGTGACCCCCATCATGATGGCGAGCATGATGAACAGCGGTATCTGGAAGATCACGGCGAAAAACCCCATCAACAGCAGCATCAGCCCGTAGGTGTCGGTCAGCCCGAACGCGATGAACGCGGCGTCTTGGGAGTAGTAGAGGAAGTAGATGAACAGCCCCGGCAACACCAGGAAGAACGCGAACGCGACGCCGATGGTCGCCAACACGAGGCTGGTGGGCACCGCCGCCAGGTAGTAGCGCCGCTCCTGGGGGTACAGCCCGGGGCGCATGAACAGGTACGTCTCGTAGACGAACACCGGGAGCGCGACGACGAACCCCGCCAGGGTGGCGGTTTTCAGCCGGGCCAGCACCAGCGCCAGCGGGTTGTACACCTTCGGCTGGGCGAGGTTGTCGCCGCCGGCGCTGGCTGCGCCCAGAATCGAGTACCAGACGAAGTTGATCAGCTCGTCGCTGAACGGCAACACGACGACGCTCACCGCCGACATCACGACCACCACCACCAGCACCCGCCGGACCATCTCCTCGATGTGGTCGGCCAGCGGCATCTCCTCGTCGTCCGGAGGGCCCTCGTACTCCTCGACGGTCTCGCCCGTGCCGACACCCGCACCCGCGCCGGTGCCGGTGCCGGTGCCGGTGCCGGTGCCGGTGCCAGTGTCGGTCATCGTCCCGCCGTCGGACATCCCGCGGCCACTGATTCCGGCGGTCTCGGGGTCGCCCATCGCCGCCTCGTGGCTGTCGAACCCTCCGAAGTCGCCGTCGACGGTCCCCTGGTCCTCGCCGGTGTCGACCTCGGGGGTGTCCCCGCCGGCGGCGCCGCTGGCGGGCGCGTCCCCACTGGGGGCGTCGCCCTCGGGCTCGTCGCCGTCAGCGTCGTCACCCCCGCTCATGCCCGCCGGTCGGTCCCGGGCGATTGTAAGCCTTCCCACCCACGCCGGGCGGACAGAAAAGATTGATAGGCGGCTGCGGGCTACTCAACCTGTGTCGGGCGCTATCGACGAGGACACCGCGAGGGCCATCAACAGCGGTCGCGAGACGATCGGCGACCTGCTGCGGTCGGCCCAGAAAAACCTCCAGAAGGTGTTCATCGTCTTCGTGGTGGGCTTCCTGGGCAGCTTCTACGCCCTCCGGCTGTTCGTCTGGGACGCCCTCCGCCGGGACCTCGTGAGCGAGACCGGCGCCGCCATCTACGCCATCACCCCCTTCGACGTCATCCTCCTGCAGGCGAAGATCGGGCTGGCCGTCGGCATCCTGCTGGCGATACCGCCCACCGTCTACTACGGCCGCGACAGCCTCCGGGCCCGGGGCTGGTGGCCCGCCGACCACGTCCCCCGCTGGAAGCTGGCCGCGGTCGGGTCGATGGTCCTGGCGCTGTTCACCGCCGGCGTCGTGTACGGCTACACGCTGTTTTTCCCGATCATGTTCGACTTCCTGGCGGCCAACGCGCTGCAGGCGAACTTCCAGCCCGACTGGTCGATCGTGAAGTGGGCGGAGTTCGTCTTCCTGCTGACGCTCTCGTTCGGCATCGCCGCACAGCTCCCCCTGGCGATGACCGGCCTCGCGTACCTCCGGATCGTCGAGTACGAGACGTTCCGGGACAAGTGGCGCTACGCGGTCATCGGCATCGTCAGCTTCGGCGCGCTGTTCTCCCCGCCGGACCCGTTCACCCAGATCATGTGGGCGGCGCCGCTGCTGGTGTTGTACGTCCTCAGCCTCGGGCTGACGAAGCTGGTCGTCACCGTCCAGCGCTCCGGCGAGGCGGTCGGCCTGCGCACCCTGGCCCGCCAGCGCTGGAACGTGCTGGCGGGTGCCGCGCTGGTCGCTGGCGTCGCCGTCTACGCCGCGCTCACCGGTGACGCCGGCGCGACGCTCGACTCGCTGATCGCCCGGCTCCCGCCGGAGTACCGGGTCCGGCTCCCCCGCCCCGGCGAGGGGCTCGGGGTCGACCGCGCGACGGGCGTGCTGGTGTGGTCCGCGGCCGCCGCGCTGGTGGGCGCTGTCGCCGCGTACGTGTACAGCCTGTTCCAGGCGGTCGAGGAGATCGCCGCCGAGACGCCGGCCGCCCCCGCCAGCGCCGGTGGGCCGGGGGAGATCGACCTCTCGCGGCTGGACGCCGCCGGCGTCCGGGCGGCCCCGCCGGAGGCGTTCGAGGGGATGACCGAGGACGAGGCGGTCGGCCTCGCCCAGGCGGCCATCGACGACGGCGACAGGGAGCGCGCCCGGGCGATTCTCGACCGGTTCGACGAGGAGAGCGAGGGTGCCCCCGCCACCGGTAGCGGTGGCTCCCAGTCCACGCCCGCGTCCACCGGTCCCGCCCCGCAGGGCACCTGGACGGCGCCGACGGACGGCTTCGCCGGCGCCCTGTCGGCCGGCCGCGACCGGGTGGACTGGGGCGGCCGCCTCCGGGCGGTGTGGAACGTCCCGATGGTGCTGGTCGTGCTGGCCGCGGGGCTGGGCTACTGGGCCGGGGTCGCCGGCTACCTCCCCGGGCTGCTCGGGGAGCTGTCGGCACTGCTCGGGCTGGCGGTCCCCGTCGCGGGGCTGGTCGCCGGCGTGGCCGCCGGTGTGGCGTTCGGGGCCCTGTTCCTCGGGGCCTACGCCGTGTACGCCGCCTACCAGGCGGGGGTCGATCCGGCGGCGGTGGACCTGTGGGTGTTGGGCCCGGCGGAGCTGCGGTCGGCGCCGCTCTCGGCCTACGCCGCCACCAACGAGGACGAGGCCGCCGCGCTGGCCGAGCGGGCGGCCGCCGGCGGCGACCGCGACACCGCGCGGGCGATTCTGGACCGCTACGACCAGGCCCGCGAGGCCCGCGAGCGGGCCGCCGGCAGCCCGGACGACGGCGACGGCGTGTTCGGCCGCACCGCCGCCGGGATGGCCGACGCGTTCACCGAGGAGGAGACCACCGAGGACGACATCGGCGGCTACCTGTACGACATCCAGTTCATCCTCGGCTCGCTCACCTCGAAGGCGTTCCGCCTGGTCGCGCTGTTCATGATCGTGATGGGGGCGGTGTTCGGCTTCCTGTACACCGGCGGCATCGGCACGCTGCGGGCGATCTTCCTGCGGCAGGTTCCCGCGCAGGTCACCCCCGACCAGGTGCAGATCGTCGCGCTCCACCCCGTCGAGGTGCTCGTGTTCGAGGTGAAGGTGTCCGTGATCCTCGGGGCGGCGGCGACGGTGCCGCTGTTGCTGTACTACGCCTGGCCGGCGATGCGCGAGCGGGGGTTCGTCCGGGGGAACCGCGACCTCCTCTTCGGCTGGGCCGGCGCGCTCGCGCTCACCATCGTCGCCGGCAGCGTCGTCGGCTTCCTCGTGGTGGCGCCGAACGTCATCTCCTGGCTCGCCTACGACGTCATCCAGGCGAACATGGAGATCAAGTACCAGATCAACGCCTTCGGCTGGCTCGTCTTCTTCACCACCGTCGGCGTCGGCCTGATGGCGACGGTGCCGGTGACGATGGTGATGTTCCACCGCGGCGGGCTGGTGCCCTACAGCGCGATGCGCCGGCGCTGGCGGGTGGTCGTCATCGGTTCGCTGGCCGGCGCGGCGCTGTTCTCCTCGCGGGGACTGTTCACCATGTTCGTGTTCGCCCTGCCGGTGGTTCTGGCGTACGGCATCGGCCTCGGGGTGTTGTGGGTGTACACCCTCGGCGGCCGCCGGGAGGCGCCCAGCCGCCGCGGCCAGCGCGCGGACTGAGGCCGCACGTATAAACGCCCCTGGACCCACTCCCCCCCATGCCCAAGATCAGCGTCGAGATACCACAGGAACTGCTGGAGGACCTCGACGAACACGTCGGCGACGACGGGAAGTTCGTCAACCGCAGCGACGCCGTGCGGGCCTCGATCCGCAAGACCCTGGATCTGCTCGACGAGATCGACGCCCGCCACGGGCGACTCGACCGGGAGAGCTAGGGGTACTCGGCGTCGAGCAGGTCACCGACGTCGTTCCCGTCGTCCCGGTCGTTCTCGCTCTCGGGGCTGACACTCCCGGTGCGGTAGCCCGACAGGTCCAGGGTGACGTGGTCGAACCCCACGTCGGTGAGATGCTCGGTGGCGGCCTGCGCGAACCCGGGGTCGAGCGCCACCTCCAGTTCGTCCGCGCCGACCTCGATGCGCGCGAGCCCGTCGTGGTCGCGCACGCGGAACTGGTCGAACCCCCACTCCCGGAGCAGCCGCTCGGCCTTCTCGACGCGGGTGAGCCGCTCCTCGGTCACCTCCAGCCCGGTGGGGATGCGCGAGGAGAGACACGCCATCGAGGGTTTGTCCGCCACCGACAGCCCGTAGCGCTCGGCGGCCTCCCGGACCTCCGGCTTCGTGACGTCGTAGGCCAGCAGTGGCGAGAACACCTCCAGCTCCTCGACCGCCCGCAGGCCGGGCCGGTGGCCCTCGCCGGGGTCCGAGGCGTTGGTGCCGTCACAGACGGTCCCGATGCCGAGCTCCTGGGCCTTCTCGTACATCCGGGAGAGCCGCATCGTCCGGCAGTGGTAACAGCGCTCCCCGTCGTTGCGGACGAAGTCGGGGTCGTCCAGCTCGGAGAACGTGACCTCCACGTGGCGGATGCCGACCTCCTCGGCCACCCGGCGGGCGTCGTCCAGCTCCGCGGCCGGGAGCGTCTCGCTGCGGGCCGTGCAGGCGACCGCCCGGTCGCCGAGCGCGTCGCGGGCCAGTGCGGCGACCACGCTGGAGTCGACCCCCCCGGAGAACGCCACCAGGGCGCCGTCCCGCTCGGCCAGCGCCGCCCGGGCGGCGTCCAGTTTCGCGTCGAGCGTCATTACCCCCGCGAGGGGACCGCCGGGTGAAAAGCCCACGGAACCGGCCCCCGACCGGCGGGCTTTTTCGAGCCGCCCCGACACCACCGGGTATGCCGGACCTGTTCACGCCGCTGTCGGTGGGGGGCGTCGAGCTCCGCAACCGCGTGATGGTGTCGCCGATGTGCCAGTACTCCTGCGGGACCGACGGGCTCGCGACGGAGTGGCACCACGTCCACCTCGGCTCGCGGGCGGTCGGCGGCGCGGGGCTGGTGATGAGCGAGGCGGCTGCGGTCACGCCGGCCGGCCGCATCTCGCCACACGACCTCGGCGTCTGGACCGACGAGCACGCCGACGCGCTCGCCCGCACGGCGGCGTTCGTCAGCGACCAGGGCGCCGTCCCGGGGATCCAGCTCGCCCACGCCGGCCGGAAGGCCGCCCGCGAGCGCCCCCGCGACGGTCGCGGTCCCGTCCGTGACGAGCGCGGCTGGACGCCCGTCGCGCCGACGACGGCGCCGTACCCCGCCGAGGACACCCTCCGGCCGGAGCGGCTCGACCGGGCGGGTGTCGACCGCGTGGTCGAGGCGTTCCGGGTGGCCGCCGCGCGGGCCGCCGAGGCCGGCTTCCGGGTCGCGGAGGTCCACGCCGCCCACGGCTACCTGCTCCACGAGTTCCTCTCGCCGGTGACCAACACCCGCGAGGACGACTACGGCGGCGACTTCGAGGGGCGCACCCGCCTCGTCCGGGAGGTGTGCGGGGCCGTCGACGAGGCGTTCGAGGGGGCCGTCTTCCTGCGGCTGTCGGCGACGGACTGGCTACCCGACCGGGCGTCCTGGACGGTCGATGACACCGCCCGGCTGGCCGCGCGGGTCGCCGAGGCGGGCACCGTCGACCTCGTGGACGTCAGCGCCGGCGGGCTCCACCCCGACCAGCAGGTGCCCGACGCTCGGCCCCACTACCAGGTGCCGTACGCCGAGCGGGTGACCGAGGCGCTCGCCGGCGAGAACTGCGCGGTCGGCGCCGTCGGGGCGATCACCACCCCCGAGGGCGCCGACGAGGTGGTGAGCAACGGCCGCGCGGACCTGGCGATTCTCGGCCGCGAGCACCTCCGTGACCCGTACTTCACGCTGCACGCCGCCCGCGCGCTCGAGGCCAGCGACCGGGTCGACCCACCGGTCCAGTACCGGCGCGGCTTCCCCGAACTGTAGTCAGAACAGCGAGAGCTCGCCGGTCACCTTGTCGACCCGTTCGTCCTCGCCGGGGCCGACCGCGAGCGCCGTGACGGTCCCGGGCTCCAGTTGGGTGTGGCCGGCGTCCCGGACAATCGCGTTCGGGAGCCCCTCGCGCTCGGCGGCGTCGGCCAGCCGGAACAGCTGCTGTTCGCCGTCGGTCTTCAGGACGACCTTCTTCTGCCCGCCGCCCTTCCACGCCTTCCGGGCCCGGTCGTCGGCGTCCTCGTAGGCCGACAGCGACGCGTGGGCGACCTGCGCGGCGAGTTTCCCCTGGCCCATCCCGATGTCCGTCCGGGCGACGATGGCCTGTTTCATACCGGGGGGAGTGGGCCCGGGGGTAAACCTCACCCGGTAGCGACGCCCGGACCGGGAGGTTTACCCCGGGGCCGGCCACGTACTCGGGCATGATACTGTCGGATGGGGACATCCTCCGCCGCCTGGAGCAGGGTGACCTCGTCATCGAGCCGCTGGAGGACCCCGACCTGCAGGTCCAGCCCGCCAGCGTGGACCTGCGGCTCGGCCGGGAGTTCCTGGAGTTCCAGCACGCCAACATCGCCTGCATCCACCCCGAAGAGGAGCGGGAGGTCTCCGAGTACGTCGCCCAGACGACCATCGACGAGGACGGGGAGTACGTGCTCCACCCGGGGGACTTCGTGCTCGGGACCACTATCGAGCGGGTGGACATCCCGGACGACCTCATCGCCCACGTGGAGGGCCGCTC
>Ga0207797_1002942_pt1 | contig 11604 bp, 11 predicted proteins | sample PRCRCaboRojoPR_6_FD_187275 | JGI IMG/M metagenome (GOLD analysis project Ga0207797, IMG submission 187275) | Marine sediment microbial community from Cabo Rojo, Puerto Rico - PR CR 10% Liquid 1 (SPAdes) | ecosystem: Environmental > Aquatic > Marine > Coastal > Sediment | place: Cabo Rojo, Puerto... | reverse complement strand
GGCGGCCAGCAGGACCTACCTGGCCACCGAGAGGACTTTCCTGGCCTATGTGAGGACGGCCATCATGCTGGGGGTCTCCGGTGTCAGCCTGGTGAAGCTGCTGCGCAGCCAGCCCGAGCTGGTGATACTGGGCTACGCCCTTATGCCTCTGGCCGCCGCGGTGGCCGCAGTGGGCCTGGTGCGCTTCATCCGTACCCGCCGCTTCGTGGAGACCAGCCAGGACGAGTGCATATCCATGCTCAACGAGAAGCCTCCCGGAAGCGGCGTCGACGCTTCCGGGAGGGATGAGGGAGCCCCGGAGTAGCGCCTTGTCCTGCACCCGAGAGTCACCCCGTCCGTTAGGAGAGAGAATGTCAAGAGCCAAGCCGGCGCTGGCCCTGCTGCTGGCCCTCGCGTCTTACGCGGCGGCCCAGCCGCCGGGACAGCCCTTTGCCTCCTACTGGTTCCCCGCAGAGCTTCTGTCATGGACCCCGGAGTCCGACCCCGACGCTCCCTTCAACAGAAGCTGGGTGGAGCTGGCGGACAGGAGCTGGTCCGACACCCAGTGCAACGCCCACGCCAGACAGGGGGAGGGGGGCATCACGGCGGTGTCCATCATGTACCCCTCCACCAGCGGCAATCCCTCCCAGGGCGGCTACGAGCTGGACGTCTACGCCTTCGGCTACTGGCAGTACATCGACCTGCTGGTGTTCTGGGGCGGGTCTGCCGGGGAGGGTCTGATACTGGCCCCCAGCGCCGACGTGATCGACGCCGCCCACCGCAACGGGGTGCCGGTATACGGCACGGTCTTCTTCCCGCCCACCCAGTATGGGGGCCAGATAGGATGGGTCTGGGATCTGGTTCAGGAGGAGGGGGGCACCTACCCCGTGGCCGATAAGCTGGTGGAGGTGGCGGAGCACTACGGCTTCGAGGGCTGGTTCATCAACCAGGAGACGGCGGGGGGAACGGCGGAGCTGGCGGAGGCCATGCGGGACATGATGCTCTACGTCCAGCAGACCTCGGACGTGGAGATACAGTGGTACGACGCCATGACCGAGAGCGGGGGCATCTCCTGGCAGAACGCCCTCAACGGCAGCAACGACTGGTTCTTCCAGTTCCAGGGAGACACGGTTTCCCAGAGCATGTTCCTGAACTTCTGGTGGAGCTCGGCGGGCCTGGAGTCCTCCGCCGCCTACGCCGACGGGCTGGGCCGGAGCCCCTACGAGCTCTACGCGGGGGCCGACGTACAGGCGGGCGGATACAACACATCGGTGAACTGGGACGGGGTCTTTCCCGAGGGGGAGCCGCACACCACGTCGCTGGCCTTCTACTGCCCCAACTGGACCTACTCGAGCTCATCCGGGCACCAGGACTTCTACGACAGGGCCAACAGGTTCTGGGTAGGGCCGAACAGGGATCCCGGGGATACCTCAACACCCGACGACTGGAAGGGCCTGGCTCACTACGTGCCGGCCAGGACTCCCCTGACGCAGGCCCCCTTCAGGACATGCTTCAACACCGGGCAGGGATACGGCTGGTGGGTGCAGGGGGAGCCGTCCCGGGACGGGGAGTGGAACAACAGGAGCCTGCAGGACGCCCAACCCACCTACCGCTGGATCGCAGACAGCGACGGCGAGCCCCTCTACCCCGACCTGGACTTCGGCACGGCATGGGAGGGTGGAAGCTGCCTGAGGGTCAGCGGAGACCTCTCCGCCGGGGTTCCCACCACCCTCTACCTCTACAAGGCCGACCTGCAGCTGGCGGGTGACGAGAGCCTGCGGCTGGTCTACGACACCGCGGGAGGGGCGGGGGACCCCTCCATGATCCGGGTGGGCCTGGGATTCGCCGGGGCGCCCGACGACCTGGTATACCTCGATGTGGGGGAGGCTTCCGGGGAGGGCTGGTCGGAGTCGGTGCTTTCCCTGTCCCCATGGTCGGGCCAGACGCTTAGCCTGCTGGCTCTGGAGTTCGAGTCCGACCAGCCGGTAAGCGACTTCCAGGGCCGCATAGGCGAGATAGCCATCCTGCAGGGCGGCGTGGACGTGCCCTCCGCTCCCTCCGGCTTCTCCGTGGACCAGTTCCTGCAGATCGACGACAACACCGGCACCCTTCGCCTCTCCTGGGACCACTCCGCCGATCCGGTGCGCGGCTACAACATCTACCAGTACGATGGCGACAGCAGCCTGGTCTGGCTGGGAGCCACGCCGGGTGACGCCTTCTTCGCCCCGGAGGTGACCCGGCCGGCGGGCCAGACCACCGGAACGGTCCTGCTGGAGGCCCTGAGTGAAGAGGGGGGGCGGTCTGATACCCTCCAGGCGAGCTTCGAATGGACGGTGACCGGAGTCGCTCCGCACGGAAGGCCCGACGCGGGCCCGGTTCTGGACCGGGTCAGCCCCAACCCCGTGGGGGAGTCCGCCACCATCGACTTCCGGCTGCAGCGGGCGGGAAGGGTGGCCATCGGGGTCTACTCACTGGACGGCCGCCTGGCGGCCACGCTTCTCGACGAGACCATGCCGGCCGGGCCGGGAACGATTCAGTGGGACAGGAGGTCCCTGCCCGCCGGTGTCTACCACCTGGTGATGCGGTCGGGGGGGAAGAGGATGACCAGGAGGTGCGTCCTGCTGTGAGGTTCGGCCGCTTGATGCGGAGCCTGCTGCTGGCGGCGGCCTGTGCGGCGTCCCTGGAGGCCTCGGCCCTGGACAGCATAGAGGCTGTCAGCGGCTTTTCCGAGCTGGATCTGAGGTCGGAGCCTGGGCGGTTCGGGCTGCTGCTGGTGCAGTCGGGCAGGGCGGCGGACTCGGCCCTTGCCGAGTCGCTTCTCGCCGCGGTGGATCTGCTGCCAGAAAACGCCGAATGGTCCCTGTGGCGGCTTCCGCCCGCGGTGCCGGGAAGGGCCGAGGTCACGTCCCTGTGCACAGGGTACGGACTGCCGGGGGTGACGGTGCTGGTGGGCCACTGCGGGTTCCTGGAGCTGGACCCCTCCATGCTGTCCACCGAGGTGACGGACGCCTGGACCACATGGGGCGACCCCGAGAGCAGAAGGACGGGGATCTGCAACTTCTGCCGCCGCTGCAGTCCCTGAGATGACGGAAGGGGCAGCCGATGCCGCCCCTTCTTCGCAGGCCCGCCGGAGGATCAGTCCACGAACAGCGGAGCGATCTCCTCTTCCAGACCCTCCTCAATGATCTTGTGCATGTCCAGCACGTAAGGCGTCGCGTCTATCAGCTGCGAGCTGGTCTTGGTCTCCTTGATGTAGTGCTTGCCGCCCAGGTCGAACTCGTAGCGGAAGTCCCAGGCCAGGAGCATCACCCTGGTCCCCAGGGTGTTCAGCTTGCGCACCAGGGGAACGTAGTCGGTGTCGCAGGCGATGAGGACTATGACGTCCACCTCCTTGTGGATGGCCAGGTCGAAGGCCTCCAGGGAGAGCCAGACGTCTATGCCCCGCTCCCGCGGCCTGCCGCCCTGCTCGTCCACCGGGAAGTAGTGGGTGGTGATGCCCGCGTGCATGAGCACGTCGTCGAAGCGACGCTCGTCCTCGACCTTTCCGTGGTCTATGGCCGTCTGCGCCGCGAACCTGCCCCGGAAGTAGTGGGCCTCGATTATCTGGGTGAGTGAGATGTCGCCGCCCTCTATCCGGGCGGTGCGGTCGCGGAGGAAATCATGCAGACCCTGCAGGTTGATCCGCGACTGCCTGGAATGTCCGTACTTGTAGTACTTGCTTACCTCGTCGAAGTACCCGCCATCGTAGAAGATAGCTATGCGCAGTATGTGAGCTGAGGTATTTATCGACATCATCGCCTCCCATTCTTTTCGGTGACAAGTCAAACATTTCAAACAGTGTACCCAAGTATACTCAGCGGGTCATCTACCGCAAACTTCCGGGGTCCTCGGGCACCGGCCGCATACCCAGTGCCCACCGCAGCGCCTGAAGCCGGAGGCGGCTGTCCGCTCCGGCGTCGGCGAGGACCCTGCGCCACATGCGGCCGGCCTGGTAGTCGTCTCCGGCGATGGAGTAGATGATTCCGGCGGAGAGCAGAACCTCCGGTGGCGGGGCGGGGTCCATCAGAGCGGTCTGGATGTGCTCCAGCGCCTCGTCCATCCGTCCCCGGTTCCAGGCTATCCAAGATAGCAGCCAGGCCACCCGGTACTTGTGCGCCAGCGGCTGCAGCAGGTCGCGGGCGGCGTCCAGGGCGCCGTCCTCGATGTAGATCAGGGCCAGATCGTATACGGGAACCGACCAGTCTCCGTCGAAGCGTTGGGCCTCCAGCAGGAGCGCGCAGGCTGTCGCCCGATCGCCTGCCTCCCTGGCATCGCCGGCCCTGCGCACCAGCCTGGCCGCCTGCAGCCGGTCATGCATGGGGTCCGCCAGCGAAGGGGAGAGGGGAAGCATCACGGTATCCCCGGGAGCGGGGGAGGTGCCCGGCGCAAAGCCCGACCCCAGGCATAGGGCGTCGGCGTGATCCTCCGAGCCCATCACGGCCCAGGAGAGGAACCTCCAGCTGTCGCCCGCCTTCCAGACGTAGCCGCACTTGCCCCCCTCCTCCGTGATCGACGGCCTCTCCGGTATCGCGGCGGTTCCGGGCCCTCCGCAGGACGCCAGCAACAGCAGTCCGCAAGAGGCCGCCACCAGGGCCCTCCTGGTCATGCTCCTCCTCCTTCTCCGTGCATCCTCTCCTCGGCCATGCGCAGCACCGTGTCCACATCCGCATCGCTCTCCACCCGGACCGCCCTCCTCCTTACCTCGGATGCCTTTCGGAAGCCACGAAGGTAGCGGCAGAGATGGCCCCGCATGGCGTGGTAGACGTACGGCTCGTCCATGTACTCGTGCATCATCCCCAGTTGCCGGTTCACCAGATGCCTGAGCTCGCCGGGGAGGGGCGTCCCGGCTCCGTTCCCCGCCAGCTCCCTGAAGATCCACGGACTGGCCACCGCCCCCCTTCCAAGAAGGGCTCCCGAGGCCCCCGTGGCCTCCATCATGCGGCGGACCGCCCCGGCGGACGTGGAGTCCCCGTTCGCCAGCACGGGTACTGGGGAGGCCTCCACAACGCGGCGGATCTCATCGAGCCTGACCTCACCGGAGAAGCCCTCGGACCGGTACCTTCCGTGAACGGCGATCACCCGGGCCCCGGCCCGGGCCAGCGACTCCCAGGCGCCCTCGGGCACTGGCTCCCCGGGCGTCCAGCCGAGCCGGACCTTCACCGTCACCGGCAGGGCCGCAGCCCGGGAGACGGCCTCCACGATCCGGAGCAGCCTGGGGAGGTCGCGCAGCAGTCCCGCTCCGGAGCCCTTTGTGGCCACCCGGCGGACGGGGCAACCGGCGTTGATGTCCACGAAGTCGAAGCCCAGCCCCTCCACCAGCCCTGCCGCTCTCTCGAAGTCCTCGGGCCTGCGGCCGAACAGCTGCACCCCCAGCGGCCGCTCGCCCTCCGTGTGGACCAGCAGGCGCGAGGTCTTTACGGAGCGGCGGGAGAGTCCGGCGGCCGAGACCATCTCAGTAACGGTTGCAGTCGCGCCCAGCTCTCTGCATATCCTGCGCATGGCGGAATCGGTTATTCCCGCCATGGGAGCCAGGGCGAAGCCTGCGGCGTAGCCTTCGGGCACTGATTCTGTGTTCGCGCGGGATTCCGTACTCATGTGCCGAATATATGCGAAGGCCGCCGGCTGCCGTGAACCGGACGAAACGGAGGCGGAATGTCGAGGTACGCGGTGGGCCTGCTGCCGGACAGAGGCCTGGAGGAGAGCATCAGGGGCATATGGGACGATCTGCGGGGCATGGGAATAGGCTCCAACCTCCTGGACCACCGGGGAAGGCCTCACCTGTCACTGGCGGTCTGCCGGGGCCTTCCCGGCGATTTCGAGGAGAGATTCGACCTCTTTGCAGCGGGGATCGACCCCATCGGCATATCGCTGCAGGCCGCCGGCACCTTCGGCCTGGAGAACGGGGTGGTGTTCCTGGCCCCCTCCGTGACGCTGGAGCTCACCGGCGTCCACCAGCGGTTCTACGACGAGCTGGGCGGGGTGCTGGAGGGCTGCTCCGGCCTGTATACGCCCGGCCTCTGGGTACCCCACTGCACTGTGGCCATGGGCCTGGCGGCGGAGGAGGTCTGCCGCGCCATAGGCGTCTGCGCCGGGGGAAGGCTGCCCCTGGAGGGCAGCCTGGAGAGGGCGGCGGTGATGGAGTTCGGGGAGTCCGGTGTCCTCTCGGTCCGGGAGTATCCGGATGCCGGCGGGCGTAGGAAGGGCCCGGCCGGCGGGCCGGGCCCTTCTGAGTGACGGAGATCTACTCCTCGCTGAGCTGCTCCATGCGGTCCTCGATCCTCTTCAGGGACTGTCTCGTCTCCTCGGCCGCCCTCCTGAGGCCCTCCAGCTCCTGTTCCCGGGAGGGGGGCTCCACGGGGTAGGGAGCGGTCGGGTAGGGGGCACAGTAGCCCCGCCTGCCCCATCCGCGCCCGCGGCCCATGCCGCGGCCCCAGCCTCTGCCCATGCCCCTTCCCGGAGCCGGATGGGCGTAGCCGGGGGTCCCGTGGCCGGTGCAGTATCCCAGTCCTCTGCCCGTCATCGGTCCGAATCCGTCGGGTCCCGTCCTGTCTCCTGCAGGCATAGTCGTCTCCTCTCTATTCCCTAGTCATCATCGTGCCGCACTGGGGGCACTTCCTTGTGTTGCAGGGCACCCCCCGCATGTGATCCACCTCGTAGCCGCAGGAGGGGCAGACGCATCTTCCGCCGGGGCCGCCAGCAGCCGGGCCCCCCATGCGTCCGCCGCCCCCCCGCCTGGGGCCGGTTCCATCTCTTCTCGGCATTGTGTCCTCCTCTCCGTTTCTGTCTATACTCATCAGCAACTGCCTTGCCAGATGTCCTGATACCACTAAAACGCGATCTGGGATATGCTTAGGAGCCTGAGTAGCAGTCGGCCGCGCGGGCGCGATGCACAGCGGACCACGCATGGAGGGGGCATAGTTGCAAAAATGCAACTCGGGTCCGGTGGTGTCAGCCCTCCATGAAGGAGAGGTCGGCGTGGTAGGAGCTTCTCACCAGGGGGCCCGAGGCGACGCTGCGGAATCCCATGTCCAGGGCGACGGCGCGGAGCTCGTCGAACTCGTCGGGGTGAAGGTAGCGGGCCACCGGCCAGTGCCTCTCGCTGGGCTGGAGGTACTGGCCCATGGTCAGCAGCTCCACGCCGGCGTCCCGGAGTCTCTCCAGGGCCTCAATAAGCTCCTCCCGGGTCTCCCCCAGTCCCAGCATCAGGCCGCTCTTGAGGGGTATGTCGGGCCTCAGACGGCCGAACTCCTCCAGGACCTGCAGGGACCGCCGGAACGAGGCGCCGGGCCGGACCTCGGCGAAGAGGCGCTGCACGGTCTCCAGGTTGTGGTTGAAGACCGTGGGGGCGGCCCTGCCCACGCGTGAGATGGAGGCCCTGCTGCCCCCGAAGTCGGGCACCAGCACCTCCACCAGGCAGCCGGGAACCCTGCTTCGCACGGCCTCCACGGTGCGGGCGAAGTGCTGGGCGCCGCCGTCGGGAAGGTCGTCCCGGGTAACCGAGGTCAGGACCACATAGGAGAGGGAGAGTTCGGCGGCGGCACCGGCCACCCTGGCCGGTTCCTCGGGGTCTGGCGGGGGCGGGGAGTCGGAGCCCTCTATGGCGCAGTACAGGCAGCCGCGGGTACAGAGCCGGCCCATGAGCAGGAAGGTGGCGGTCCCCCTCTGGTAGCAGTGGCCGCGGTTGGGGCAGAGGGCGTCATTGCACACAGTGCTGAGGCCGTACCTGCGGAGGATCCGCCTGACCCTGCCGGCCTCCAGGCCTCCCAGTGTGGGCACCTTGACCCAGCGGGGCTTGCCGGACCTTCGGCTCACAGAGCCCCCCCGCCTTCCGCCAGCAGCAGCGAGCAATCGGCTGCGGCGGCGGAGACCGCCCCCCCGTCCAGCTCCCCGGGGTCCATGGGCTCCAGCCGGCGGCCCACCTCCCGGGCGAACTCACGCCGGAGGCCCTCCCGCAACAGCTGGGGGTCCGGGTCCTCCACCAGGTCGCAGAGGGCCCCCGCTCCCCGCAGCAGGAGCTTCCTTATCCGCTCCCTCCACTCCGGGGGGACGGACTCGGGGAGGAGGTCGGCCATCAGGTGCTGGCGGTTCTCCAGAATTATGGATCCGTGCTCCAGGAAGACCCCTGGCCTTCGGGCCTGGGCGCTACCCACCACCTTGCGGCCGTCGCGGGTGGTTATCTCCCATCTTCCATGAGAGGTGAAGCAGGGGTTCGCCGGCCTGCGGCGGCCCCCGGAGGACCTCTCGGCGGGGCCGGCCTCCACGTCGGCCCCCATGCCGCGCAGCGCCCGGGTCAGAGGCGCGGCCACCCGTCTGAGGCTCTCGCTCACCGACCCTGCCACCAGCGGCAGGCTTCGGCTGGCCACCACGCTGTATGTCACCTCGGTGTGATGGAGCACTGCCCTGCCGCCGGTGGGGCGGCGGACCAGGTCGAACCCGGCGGCGCCCACCTTCCCTGGGTCCACCTCGGCCCCGGGTCTCTGAAGCCTGCCCAGGGACACGCATGGCGGGTCCCAGCGGTAGGTGCGCAGGACGAAATCCAGCTCTCCGCGCTCCACCATGTCCATCAGAACCGCGTCGACGGCCATGTTCCAGCTCCCGCGGCGGGGACCTGTCTCCATGTAACCGTATACTGGCAAGGCAATCCCTTCGGGAACCGCATGCATCCGGCGAAGTTTCTACGAAGAGCAAAGAATGGCAAGGGTGGAACCATTGTCAAGCGGGAGGGTAGACCGTAGATTGAGCCAACCGTTGACCAAGCCGGGAAGGGCAGCACACCCATGAGATGCATCAAGGCAATGCCGCCGGCCGTTCTGACGGCCCTGCTCCTGGCCCTGCCCATGCAGGCGGAGGAGCCCTACAGGGACGCCGGCATAAGCGCGTTCGCATTCCTGAAGATCGGCGTGGGGGCCCGGGCATCGGCCCTGGGTGGAACCGGGACCGTCAACGGGGGAAGCCTGTCCCTCTTCGGGAACCCGGCCGGGATGGCCTCCATGGGTGCCTCCAGCTTCACAGCCGGCTACAACAGTTGGCTGGGGTCCACCTCCCAGACCTACGCCTCCTCCTCCTTCCGTTCGGGTCCGGTGATGTGGGGAGCCGGGGTCTCCATGCTGGGGTCGGGGGACCTCGAGCGCAGGGAGGGCGCCACCACCGATCCGCTGGGCACCTTCGCCAGCCACGAGATGAGCTTCAACGCCGCCGGGGCCATGAGACTGGGGCGGTTCGACCTGGGGCTGGGGGCCAAGATGATCTACCAGCGAATCTGGCTGCGCAGCTGCACGGGGTTCGCCCTGGACGGAGGAGTGGTCTACCGGCCCACAGACTCCCTGCGACTGGCCGCGGTGCTGGCAAACATCGGCCCCGAGGTCACCATGACCGATGAGAGCCATCGGCTCCCCTGGGCCTGGAAGACCGGCGGACGATGGGCCTTCGCTCTCCGCGGACTTGACATGGCCGTCTCCGCCGAGGCCAGGAAGTACATAGACTCGCGCCTCTCCTGGGGAGCCGGAGCCGAGATATCGCCAACGGGGTGGGCCCACCTGAGGGGTGGGTGGATGTTCAGGGACGAATGCCGCTCCCTCACCGCCGGCCTGGGTCTTCAGGGCATGGGCTGGGGCCTGGACTACTCCTACGTACCAGCCGACTTCGCCCTGGGCGACTCCCACACGATTACCCTCTCCCGCCGCCTCTAGGGTCCTGGCCTTGAAGAATCCGCAAGATCTTCCGGAGGCGGGATGAGGATACTGCTGGTAAACGACGACGGGATCGACGAGGAGGGCCTGGCCGCCGCCGAGGATGCCCTCTCCGGCCATGAGATCCGGGTGGTGGCCCCTGCCGAGCACTGTAGCGGGTCGGGCCAGTCGCTGGGTCTCTACGGCAGCCTGACCGTACGTCAGCGTGGCTCCGGGCGGTGGGCGGTGGACGGGACCCCCACCGACTGCGTTAAGCTGGCTCTCACCAGCCTGATGGAGGCTCCGCCGGAGCTGGTTGTCTCCGGCATCAACCCCGGGGCCAACATGGCCAACAACATCTTCTACTCCGGCACAGTGGCGGCGGCCACCGAGGCGGCCATGTGGGGCATCCCGGCCATGGCCGTGAGCGTGGAGAGCGGCGGCGGGCCCCGGTTCGAAACCGCCTCTTCGGTGGTCTTCTCCCTGGTGGAGAGCGGCATTCCCCTCATGCTGCCCGCCCGGACCGTCCTGAACGTGAACGTCCCCGACAGGGAGGCCGAGGAGATCGCCGGCTACGCCTGGACCCACACCGCCCGTTTCGCGGCCGACATCCCCTTCGAGGAGCTGGAGCGGGGGAGGGTGTTCCGCTACGGCAGGTTCAGGACCCAGGCGGTGGAGGAGGAGGAGGGGACCGACGTGCAGGCGGTGGGCCGGGGACTGGTCAGCCTGACCCCCCTCTCCACCGACCGCTCCCATCTTCGCGACCTTCCCGGTCTGGAGGTTCTGAACGGCGGTGCCGTCTGATAGGCCCGGCCCTCCTCGCTGCGGTTCTCCTCGCCGGCGCGGACGCCGTATACCTGGAACACGCCGCCGAGGTGGTGATCCATCCGCCGGGTGACTCCGCCTCGGTTCGCTACGAGGAGGTCGAGCGCCGGAGGATAGTGCCCCTCACCGGCAGGGGCGTCTCCCGCTACCGCACCCTGAGCTCCTCCTACCGGTCTGGCCTGGACACCGTGGTGGTGGTCCGGGCCGAGGTGCGCCACTGGAGGCCCGGAAGGGGGGAGGAGGAGGCAACGGTCACCACCCGCCCCCACCGGGGGCTCGCGGATGCCGGCAGGCTGGAGGCCAGCCTGCGGGAGCAGGTGCTCTCCTTCGGCGGAATGGAGCGTCTGGACACCCTGGTGGTGGAGACCAGGCGCCTTATACGGCAGCTGCCCCTGGCCGACCTCTACTCCTACACCTTCTTCGCCGGCGGACGGGACAGCGTGGTCTCCTGGAGCTTCAGCGTCACCCGGCCATCGGGCACGCCGCTGATGGTCCGCGACCTGGGGGTCGGCGGTCCCGAGGCGGCGGGCCGGGGGAACTGGGAGACCCTGAGGTGGAGTGGAGGCCCAGCCTCACCGGTGGCCCTCCTTCCCATGGCGCGGACGCTGAGGGAGAGGACGCCCAGGGTGGTGGTCGCAACGCACTCGCCCGAGGAGTCCTCCAGGATCCTGTGGCGTGTCCTGCAGGGATGCCTGTCCGCCGACACCGCCGGCGCCGGGCGGGTGCTGGCCGAGGCCGGGGCCACCGCCGAGGGGCTGCGGAGGTGGACGGCGGTCAAGGTGGAGTACCTGGGCAGCGACTGGGGCCTCTATCCGGGCTACTCGCCACGTCCTCCGCGACAGACACTGAGTTCCAGGGCCGGCGTATGCCGCGACAAGGCCGTCCTCCTGGCCTGGCTGCTGCGGGCGGCGGGAATGGACGCCACAGTCGGCCTCACATCCCTGTCGCACCAGCCGGATCCCCTGGTGGGCTCCCGCAGCTTCGACCACGTGGTGACCCTGCTGCGGGAAGGGGCCGGATGGCGGGTGCTGGATCCCACCTTCAGGGGTGTCTCGCCCTACCCCTACGAGCTGCGGGGCAGGAGCTGCCTGCC
>Ga0207797_1002941_pt1 | contig 11604 bp, 8 predicted proteins | sample PRCRCaboRojoPR_6_FD_187275 | JGI IMG/M metagenome (GOLD analysis project Ga0207797, IMG submission 187275) | Marine sediment microbial community from Cabo Rojo, Puerto Rico - PR CR 10% Liquid 1 (SPAdes) | ecosystem: Environmental > Aquatic > Marine > Coastal > Sediment | place: Cabo Rojo, Puerto... | reverse complement strand
CCGGACGTGATCGTCGCCCTCGCCCGCGGCGGCTGGTTCGCGGGCCGTTGTTGCTGTGACTTCCTCGGTCTCGACGACCTCACCAGCCTCAAGATGGAACACTACGTGGGGACGGCGGCGAAAGGCGCCGATCCCGAGGTGCGCTACCCGATGCCCGAGGGAAGCGTCGAGGGCAAGGACGTCCTGATCGTCGACGACATCGCCGACACCGGCGAGTCGCTCCGGCACGCGTACGAGTACGTCACCGACCGCGACGCCAACGCGGTGCGGACGGCCACCCTCCAACTCCTCCACACCAGCGAGTTCGACCCCGACTTCGTGGGTGAGCGCCTCGACGAGTGGGCGTGGATCGTCTACCCCTGGAACTTCATCGAGGACATGATCGACCTGATCGAGGGGGCGATGGAGCGAGCGGACGTGGAGACGTTCGACCGGGAGACGATCCGCACGCAACTCGCCGCCGACCACGACATCCGGCGCATCGAGATGGAGATCGCCCAGCCCGACCGCCTCGACGAGGTGCTCACGGAGATGGAGCGCCGCGACGTCGTCGAACCCGCTGGCGACGACACCTGGCGTCTCGCGTAGCGTGTCCCGGACCACCCGCCGCCGCGTGACGCGTGGAGGCCGCGCGTGACCTCCCTGCTCTCCATCTTCGCGACGGCGATCCTCCCGATCATCGCCCTCGCGGGCGTCGGCGTCGTCCTCGGGCGCCTCCGCGACATCGACATCGACCCCCTCAACACCGTCACGGTGTACGTCCTCGTCCCCGCGCTCATCTTCCACAGCATCGCCACGGCGTCGTTCGGGGGCGCGACGCTCGCCCGCATCGGCGTCGCCACGGTGGCGTATCTCGTCGCCATGGTCGCCGTCGCGGAGGCGGTGGGTCGCCTGTTCGGCCTCGACGAACCCATCCTGAGCGCGCTCGTCCTCGTGAGCGCCTTCCCCAACTCCGGCAACTACGGCATCCCGCTCACGGAGTTCGCCTTCGGCGCTACCGGCCGGAGTACTGCCGTCGTCTACCTGACCGCACAGGCCATCCTGCTCTACACCGGCGGCGTCTACATCGCCCAGCGAAGCGGCGGCACCCACGGGATCGGCGGGATGAAACGCGCGCTCAAGATCCCGCTCGTCTACGCCGTCATCGCGGGCGTCCTCGCCCGCTACCTCGGCGTCGTCCCGCCCGCCGACGGCACCGCGATGACGACGCTCGCGCTCGTCGGCAACGCCTCCATCCCCGTCATGCTCCTGATCCTCGGCATCCAACTCGCCGACACCGACTACGGCGCCGCGCTCTCGCAGGTCGGCATCGCGAGCGTCCTGAAGATGGCCGTCGCGCCCGCCGTCGGCGTCGGCATCGCCCTCGTCGTCGGCTTCGAGGATCCCACCGTCGCGCGCACGTTCGTCCTCGAATGTGCGACGCCCGCCGCCATCACACCCCTCCTCCTCGTCGTCGAGTTCGGCGGCGAGTCCGTCGGCGACGGCCTCTCCGTCGCCGAGTACGTCAGCACGACCGTTCTCGTCACGACGATTCTGAGCGTCCCCGTGTTGACGCTCCTCATCGCGGTGCTGGAGTCGGGCATACTCGTCTGAGGTGGGGGAACGGTAGCCTTACCCGCACGGGCCGAGACGTCGCCTCCGATGGACCTCCCGGCGCTCGTCGCGTTCGTCCCCGCGGCTCTCGCCGTCGTCCTCGCGCCCGGCCCCGACACGATGTACACCGTGACGCGGAGCCTCGGTGACGGGCGAGCCGCCGGCGTCGTCGCCGGCTGTGGCACCGCGACCGGCGTCCTCCTCCACACCGCCGCCGCCGTCGCCGGGTTGTCCGCCCTCCTGCGCACGAGCGCCGCGGCGTACACGCTCGTGAAGTACGTCGGCGCTGCCTACCTCTGTTATCTCGGCCTACGCCTGCTTTGGCGCGACGAGACGTTCGATCCGACGCCGGACGAGCGGAGCCGCTCGCTTTCCGAGTCCTACCGAACGGCCGTCGCCGTCAACGTCACGAACCCGAAAGTCGCGGTGTTCGTCCTCGCCTTCTTCCCGCAGTTCGTCCCCGCCTCGGCGAACGCGACGGCCCAGATGTCGGTGCTCGGCGTCGTCTACGCGGGGCTGAGCCTCGCTTACCTCACCGGTGTGGCACTCTTTGCCGGCCGAGTTCGGGGTCGCTTGCTCGACTCCGGGCGCACCCGACGGGCGCTCCAGTACCTGAGCGGGAGCGTCCTGCTCGGGTTCGGGGTCCGACTCGTCCTCGACGAGCGGCCGGTGTGAGCGCGACACCCATCCACGACCACGATTGATAATCGGGCCACGACGCTTAAGCCACCACGCTACCGACGGCCGACGAATGCGACAGAGAGACGGTCTCGACTACCTGCTCGTCGTCGTCGTCGCCATCCTAACCGCGGTCCACATCCCGCCGTACGCGGTGGCGAAACGGGAGACGGTCGAGATTGCCCACGCGACCGGTATCGCCGCGGCGGTCGATCTGCTGGTCGATATCCGGGTCGCCGTCGTACTCTTGGCACTGCTCGGACTCCTCATTCTCCTCGTCGTCACCGACAACATTCCGGTCCGAAGCGGCTAGTCCGCCACAGCTTCGTCGCCCAACGTCGACGAACCTGCGGGTCCTCTCGGGTGCCTCGCAAGTCGCGAGGCACCCTCAATCTGCCACAGCTTCGTCGCCGACCCTCGGCGCCGCCGGATCACGAATCCACAAGTCGCCGAAGAGGTCGTCCTGTCGCAGTCGAATCTCGCCGCGGTGGGCGAGAAAGAGCAGGGCGAGGAAGGTGTCGACCGGCGCGCCGCCCGCCTCGCGCACCTCCGCGAACAACACCTCGGCGCGGCCGGCGTCGTAGTGGGTGCGAACCGTCTCCCGCACGTCGTCGATGGTCGTCTCGATGTCCTCCGTGTGGGTCGTCCCCGTCACGTCGCCCTCGGTCGGTTCGCCGCCGTCGCGGAAGTCGTCCGCGGCGCGGTAGTCGAGGGTCTGTGTCCCGCGGTCGTACCCCTTCGGCGACCTCGAGGTGTCGTAGGACCGCGACTCCTTCCACCACGAGTCGCGCTCGGCCTCGCGGAGTTCCCGGACGAGTTCGTCCAGCGTCTCGGGCGACCCACGGGCGTGCTTGCGGTCCAGCCGCCGGTCGAGTTCGGCGTCTAGGGCGTCGATGGGGTCCGGACCGTCGAAGTCGGGGTCGCCGCCCTGCATCGCCACCTCCCACGGCTCCGGCTCCGGTTCGTCCGGACCGTCGTCCAGCAGGGCGTCGCTTTTCATCCGCAGGAGGACGCTCGCGTAGAACAGCGCCCGCCCCGACGTACGGAGGTCCGTCTCGTCGAGGCGGTCGAGGAAGGCGTCCGTGGCGTCGACGATGTCGATGTCCCACGGGTCGATGTCGCCGTCTTCGGCCAGTTGGACGAGGATTTCGACGGGTTCGACCTCGTCGTCGTCGGTGCCCGGGAGGCTCACGTCGTCGGGGACGTAGTCGTGGCCGTGGCCCGCGTCGTCGTCAGTCATCCGCCGGCACCTCCGCCTCGCCGTCGAGTCGAATGCCGGTCACCGCGCTCACGTTGTCGCCCTGCATCGTGACGCCGATGGCGCGCTCCGAGCGGTCCAACAGGGCGGAGCGGTGCGAGACGACGACGAACTGCGCGTCGCCCGCCAGGTCGTCGACCATCTCGCCCACCCGCTCCGCGTTGGCGGCGTCGAGGAAGGCGTCCACCTCGTCCAGCGCGTAGAAGGGCGCGGGGTTGTGGCGCTGGATGGCGAAGATGAAAGCGAGCGCGGTCAGCGACTTCTCGCCGCCGCTCATGGCGTCCAGCCGTTGAATCGGCTTGTCGCCCGGTTCGGCCTTCATCGTCAGGCCGCCGTCGAAGGGGTCGGCCTCGTTCTCCAGATGCAACTCGCCCGTCCCCGCCGACAGGCGCTCGAAGATGTCCTGGAAGTGGGCGTCGATGGCGTCGAACGCCTCCATGAACGTCTCCTTCTTTCTCGCCTCGTACCCCTCGATCCGCTCCTCGATGCCGTCGCGTTCGTCGGCGAGGGTGTCGCGGCGCTCCTGCAGGTCGTCGAGGGCCGCCTCCACCTCGTCGTACTCGTCGATAGCGAGCATGTTCACCGGTTCGAGCGCGTTCATCTCCGACTGCAGGCGCGCGACGTTCTCCTCCACCTCGTCGTGGTCCGGAATATCGTCGGGGTCGTAGTCGCCGACCTCGCCGTCGAGTTCGTCGATCTCCCACTCCAGACGCTCGGCCTCGTCTTCGAGGTCGTCGATCTTCGACTCGACCTCGGCCACCCGCTCGCGGGCGGCGTCACGCGCCTCTCGCGCCTCGCGCAGGTCCGACTGGAGGTCCCGCCGCTCGGCTTTGAGGTCCGAAAGTTCGTCCTCCAGATCTTCGATAGCGGCGCGTTTCTCCTCGAGGGTCGCCTCGTGGTCCGCGATGTCCGCCTCGACGTCCGCGATGCGCTCCTCGGCCTCGGCCTTGCGGGCCTTGGCCGCCTCGATGGTCGCTTCGAGGTCGTCGATGGCCTCCTCGGCGTACTCGACCTCGACCTGCCGTTCGTTGAGGCGGGCGTCGAGGTCGTCCATCCGACCGTCCAACTCGTCGATGTCGCCCTCGATTTCCTCCTTCCGTGCCGTGAGTTCGGGGACGCGGGAGTCCGCGAGTTCGTCTTCCAACTCGCCGATGTCGGCCTCGATCCCGTCTATCTCGCTATCGAGGGCCGTGATCCGGTCCTCCAGTTCTCCCATCTCGGCGTCCACCTCGTCGCGCTCACTTCGGAGGTCGTCGAGTTCGGTCTCCAGCGTCTCGATTTCGGCTTCGGCCGCCTCGACCTCACCCTCCACGTCCTCGATGTCCGATTCGAGGTCGCGAACGCGGTCGGTCGCGTCGCTCTTGCGGTCGCGGGCGTCGTCCAGTCGCGACTCCACGTCCCGAATCTCCTCGCGGACGCGGCGGCGGTCGTCCTCCAGCGAACTGATCTCCTCCGCGAGGCGTTCGAGTCGTCCCTTCCCGCTCTTGGTGAAGGAGTAGCGGGATCCGCCGCCGGAGCCACCGGTCATCGCGCCGCTCTTCTCGACGAGGTCACCGTCGAGCGTCACCATCCGGTAATCGCCCATGAACTGCCGCGCCGTCTCCATGTCCTCGACGACGAGCGTCGATCCGAGGACGTACGAGAAGACGCCGGCGTAGCGGTCCTCGTAGTCGACGAGGTTGCGCGCGAAGTCGACGACGCCCGGATCGGACGGCTTGCGTGGCAGGCCGCGGCGATCCATCTCCGTGATCGGGAGGAAGGTCGCCCGGCCGGCGTTCCGCGATTTGAGGTAGTCGATACAGGAGGCGCCGACGCCGTCGTCGTCGACGACGACGTTCGCCAGTCGACCGCCCGCCGCCGTCTCGCAGGCGGTGGCGTACTCGGCGTCGACGCTCCCCAACTGGCCGACGGCACCGTGAACGCCGTCGATGCCGGCGTTGAGGACGGTGGTGACCGACCGCGGCCACGAGTCGTCGCCGTCGCGGCTGGCGCGGGCCTCCAACTCGGCGTACTCGTTCTGTTTCGCGCGGAGGTCGTCCTCGATTTCGTCGAGGTCGTCCTGCAGGTCGGCTTTCTCGGTGCGCAACTCCTCGATGGCCGACTGGATCTTCTCGCGGTTCTTCTCGGCCCGGTCGAGTTCGCCGTGCAGGTCCGACAGGTCGGCTTTCAGATCGGGGATTCGCTCGTGGGCCGCTTCCAACTCCTCCTGGGCCTCGCTGATCCGATTCGAGCGCCGGCGCGCCTCGTCGAGCAGGCGGTCCTTCTCGCGCTGGGCGTCGTTGCGCTCGGTCTTTTTCTCCTCCAGTTCGGCCTTGCGCTCGGCGAGTTCGTCTTTGAGTTCGTCGAAGGCGGTGTCGACGCTCTCGATTTCCTCCTCGACCGCGGCGAGGTCCGCCTCCTTGGCCTCGATGTCGCTTTTGACCGACGCCTTCTCGACTTTGATCGAGCGAATCTCGTCCTGCAGGTCCTCCAGTTCCTCGGTCTTGCCGTCGAGGGAGACGAACGCCTCGCGGCGCTCCGCCTCGGCGTCCTCGATTTTCTCCTCCTGATTCTCGATGGTCGCCTCGAGCCGACCGATCTCGCCTTTCAGCTCCTCGATTTCGCCCTTGATGCGGAGCTGTTCGTCCTCGCCCTTCCGCTCGATTTCGCGGGTGAGGGCGTCGAGTTCGTCCTCCAACTCGTCGACGGCGGCGGCCTTCTCGTCGAGCGTCGCCTGCCGGTCGGCGAGTTCCTGCTCAGTGGCCTCGATGCGCTTTTCCGTCCGCGCCAACGCCGTCCGTTTCTCCTCCAGTTCCGCGGCCTTCAGGTAGCCCTCGTACTCCTGTTTCTCCTCGCGGAGCGACTGGTACTCCAGCGCAGTCTCGCGTTCGTCTTCCAACTGGTCGAGGCGGTCTTCCTTCTCCTCGATGCGGAGGTCGGCCTCGTCGATGCGCTCCTCGACGACCTCCAGTTCCTCGTAGGCGTCCTCCTTTTTGGCGTCGAACTCCGCGACGCCCGCGATCTCGTCGATGATCGTTCGGCGCTGGCCCGCGGACATGTTGATGATCTCGGTCACGTCGCCCTGCATGACGACGTTGTAGCCCTCGGGCGTCACGCCAGCCTGCGCGAGCAGATCACGGATGTCGGAGAGGTTGACCGACCGACCGTTGAGGTAGTAGTAGGAGTAGTAGTTGTCCTCGGTCTCCTTGACGCGGCGCTTGACCGCGATTTCGTCCACGTCGCCCACGTCCTCGGTGCCGGCGGCGTTGACCACCTGCGAGCGGTCGAGGGTGCCGTCGCTGTTGTCGAGGACGACGGTGACGCTGGCCTCGCGGGGGCCGGCGTAGTCGTCGTCGTCATCGTGGCCCGGATTGTAGATCAGATCGGTCAGTTTCTCGGCGCGGATGCCCCGGGTGCGGGCGAGGCCGAGGGCGAAGAGCACGCCGTCGATGATGTTGCTCTTGCCGGAGCCGTTCGGGCCGGTGATGACCGTGAAGTCCTCGTAGAAGGGGATACGCGTCTTCCGGCCGAAGCTCTTGAAGTCGTCCAGTACCAGCTCGGTGATGTGCATGGGGGGCGGTGACCCCGATCAGGCGACGATGATGTCGTTCCCGTCGGAGTCGGAGCTGTCGTCCTCGGGTTCTTCCGCCTCGGTCTCGGTGTCAGTTTCGGTTTCCGCGTCGTCGTCCGCGGCGGCGCCGTCGGACGCCTCGTCCGCGTGTTCTACCTGCGCGTGGGCGGACTCGCGACGCTCGGGTGTCCGCGAGTTGTCGACGCCGTCGTTCTCCTCCAACTGGCGGAGCCGTTCCCGCGTCTCGACGAGTTCCTCGGTGAGGCCGTCGACGGCGGCCTGCAGTTCCGCGACCTGGGATTCGAGCTCCTCCACCCTGTTGCTCATGGCTCTAAAGGGAGTCCCCGGAGGTATAAAGGTACGTCAGACATTCACCAGGTCGCGGAGGGGTTCGGGGAACGGTAGGGAGTCGGGGCGAGTGGTTCGTGTCGAAGCCGGGCACGTATCGGCTATCGGCGCGCCCGGAACGTGGTGCAATCGCAGTTCGGGGAACGACGTCGCTCGCGAGGCCGATTACCGCGTCCGCCGACCGACTGGGCCGTTCCACGACTCGTTGGGAGGATTCCCACGTCGGAGTGCAGTAGGTATCGCCTTCCTCGGTTTAACTCGGCGTTATAGTGTCAAATTACTAATTATATTAGTAGATCGGCGTCTCACCGGATATGCGTCGGTACCCGCGTCGGGTCACACGAGCGAAACCGCGTCCCGGTGTGACGGTGGTTCGACTCCACCGGCGGGCTTCCCTCCGTCACGGAGGGACAGATCGAACTATGCCAGACGACAACTTCGAACTATCTAGACGGAAGGCACTGGCCGCACTCGGGACGATTGGTGTGGCGTCCGCCGGGGCCGGCCTCGGGACGTCCGCCTACTTCAGCGATCAGGAGACGTTCGAGAACAACTCGCTCGTCGCCGGATCGCTCGACCTGAAGGTCGACTGGGAGGAGCACTACTCCGACTGGTCGGCCGACGAGAGCGAGGGACTGGAGTACGAGGTGTTGATGGAGGACCCCGAAGACGGCGAATACGTCGCCCTGCCGGATCCGCAGAATCCGCTCATCTGGGTTCACGAGGAGGACCTCGAGACGTTCATGGACAACACGTCCATCGAGGCGTTCCCGGACCCGGACGACGACGGGATTCAGGGGGCGGAAGGCTTCGAGTACGACGCCTGTGAGCAAGGCGCGGACACGCCGGAAGACCTCGATCCTCGCCCGGAGACTGCGCTTCGGACGCTCAACGAAGACACCTACACCGAGGAAGACGGCGTCAAGCCACTCGTCTACCTCGAAGACGTGAAACCGGGGGACTTCGGCGAAGCCACCCTCAGCTTCCACATCTGTGACAATCCGGGGTACGTGTGGCTCAACGGCGAACTCGTGGACGCGAGCGAGAACGGCCTCACCGAACCCGAGGCCGACGACCCCGACGAGGGCGAGGGCGTCGAACTGCTCGACGCGATTCAGACGACGTGGTGGTACGACGAAGACGGCGACAACGTCCTCGACGGGGGCGAAGCCGCCGAAGACCTCTGTGTGCAGATCGTTCTCGACGCGTCCGGGTCGATGACGGCTACCGACGGGGACGGCGTGTCGCGGAACCAGGAGGCCATCGACGGCGCACAGCAACTCGCCGAAGAGATCATCACCGCCGGCGGAAGCGTCGGCGTGACGTTTTTCAGCGCGGCCGGCTACTCCGGCGGCGCGCAGGTGCAACAGTCCGTCGCCGACGCCGGCGCGACCGACGTCGGGACGACCCAGACGGTGATTTCGAACTTGCCCGCCAACGGGGGCAGCACCGCCATCGGCGAGGGAATCGAAACGGCCGACGAAGACCTCGCCAACTGCGACGAGGGTGACCGGACGATTCAGATCGTCGTGACCGACGGTCAGAACAACACCGGGACGAACCCGTCGACGGCCGCCGACGACGTCACCGGAGACGACGCCGACGACTACACCGGCGAAATCTTCGCTATCGGCACCGGCGGAGCGAGTGAGGCTTCCTTGCTCTCCTTCGCCCGCCCGAGCGACGACGTCCACGCCGAGTTCGCGGACGACCTCGCGGCCGTCATCGCCAACCTCTCGCAGGTCATCCTCGGCGAGAAGGTCTTCTTCCGTGGCTCGCTCGGCGACGCGCTGGCGGCGCTGGCCGACGGCAACGGCATACCACTGGACGGGAACCGAACGACGAACTTCGACGAGGTGCCCGGCGACGGCCTGAACGACACCGCCCCGAGCGACCCCACCAGCGACGCGCGAGAGTGTTTCGTCAACTCGATAGAGCACTACATCGGCTTCGCGTGGTATCTGCCAGTCGACCACGCCAACGAGATCCAGAGCGACTCGGTGGAGTTCGACCTCGGGTTCTACACCGAGCAGTGCCGCCACAACACCGGTGCAGGCATGAACAGCGAAGAGGTGGAATCCTGATCTGACCGTCAGTTAGCCGCTCGTCCGTCCGCCGTCGTATGTGATCACCCCGTGCTCTCCGCCGGGGCCGATCCGACCGGATGGATCGACCCGCGGAGGGAACACTCGTTATCGATTCTGTGATCGGTCGTCTCGTGGCACGGTGTAGGTCGGCGCGGCGAGGCGACGCCGAGGGGCGTTCGTCCGCGAGGGCACCGGAGTTCGGATGATTCTAAAACGTGTGCGGGGTGGAGCCACTACGACGACCGCTCGACGACTGATCCGAGTGCGAGTGCGGTCGACTCGTCGTGTCTGGCGGTCACGAACTGACAGCCGACCGGCTGGTCGTCCGCCGTCCCGCACGGGACGGACAGCGCTGGGTTCCCGGTGAGGTTGAACGGGGCCGTATGCGAAATCGTCCGGGTGAACGCCGCTTGATCGGTCACGGTCCCGAACGGTGGTGCCGTCGTCGGTGTCGTGGGCAGTACGAGTGCCTCGTACGCCCCCAGCGCTTCGTCGACCTCCCGGGCGAACGCCTCTCGGACGCGCTGGGCCGCCACGTAGTGCCGTCCACCCCTCGTTTCGAGAAGGCCACCACCGACGAGGAACTGGGTCGTGACGTTGTCGCCGAGCGCGTCGAAATCGAGGGAGGCCAGCGCCGCCCGGAGCCCCTCGCTGTACCCTGTCCCAGTCCCGTAAACCAGTCCGTCGTCGGCGAGGAGGCCGGCAAACTCGACGCCAGTGATCGCCAGGAGCGCCAGTGGTGCCGCTTCGAACGTCGGGAGCGAGACTCGGTCGACGGCCACGCCAGCGTCTTCGAGCGTCTCGACCGCAGATGCCACCCGTTCCCGGACGTCCTCGTCGGCGCCAGCCAGTGCCACCTCGACGACGCCTACTCGAGTGCCGTCGACGGCGTCGGTGACGGTTACGTCCGGTGTCGGCATCCCCACTGTCGAGGGGTCGCGGCGGTCTGGCCCGGCGATCACCTCGAACACGTCCCCTGCGAGAGCGACCGACTCCGCCAAGACCCCGACGTGGTCGAGCGACGGAGCGAGGTCGACGAACCCGAACCGGGGGACGGACCGGTGAGTCGGTTTCAGTCCGACGACGCCACAGTACGACGCAGGGATACGGACGCTCCCGGCCGTATCGCTGCCGAGCGCGGCGTCGAGGTGCCCCGCGGCGACGGCCGCCCCGCTACCACTCGAAGACCCACCCGGCACTGCGCCGTCGACGGCGGGGTTCTCGACGGCACCGTGCGCACAGGTCTCGCCCGTCGTGAAGTACGCGAACTCGTCCATGTTGGTCGTCGCGCCGACGTCGCCGCCGGCGTCGACGAGGCGCCGAACCACCGTGGCGTGGTACTCGGGGGTGTACGACATCGCCGCCGACCCGCAGGTCATCGGCACGCCGGCGACAGCGAGGTTGTCCTTCACACCGAGCCGGCAATCCGAGAGCAGTCCGTCCACCGTTTCGCCGTCGGAAAGTGAGAAGGTGTACCGGAGAGCGTTGTGGGCATCGCTCCCCTCGGTCACGCCTGTCACGGGTTCGTCTTCGGGATCGGTCGCTTCGAGCGTGTCGAGCGCTTCTGCCGTCGCGTCGAGCGCCGCCGCGTACCGTTCCACCGCCTCGTCGTCGAGCGTAACTCCGTAGGCGTCGGCTGCCCGTCGAATGGCTTTGTCTGCGTGTTCTTCAGACATCTATTTGTCATTTAACCGTGCCAAGACGTTAACTGTACGTACAGTTGCTCCCGCCGAGGGCACCGGTCGTACGACCGGCGGTCGGCGATTGCGGGGCGGTGACGTCGCTCTCTACGCGGCACGGCCGCGTCGTCGACCGGCGAGCGCTTCGATACGGACACCGGTCCACCTCGTCCCGAACCGCCGACCCTTAGTGACTCCACGCCCGACCACTGCCCATGCGCCACCTCGGACTCAAGGCCCGGATGGCGGTCGTCGGATCGATCCTGTTCGCGTTCTACGCAGTGGCGGCCGTCGTCGTCATGGGCGTGTTCGACTGGCCGCTCGCACTCGTCCTGCTCGCGAGCGTCGCCTTCGTCGGCGTGCAGTACAAACTCGGCAAGTGGATGGCGCTCCGGAGCGTCGGCGCCGAGG
>Ga0207797_1002940_pt1 | contig 11606 bp, 9 predicted proteins | sample PRCRCaboRojoPR_6_FD_187275 | JGI IMG/M metagenome (GOLD analysis project Ga0207797, IMG submission 187275) | Marine sediment microbial community from Cabo Rojo, Puerto Rico - PR CR 10% Liquid 1 (SPAdes) | ecosystem: Environmental > Aquatic > Marine > Coastal > Sediment | place: Cabo Rojo, Puerto... | reverse complement strand
CAGCGCCGTCGCCCGTTCCCGTGCCTCGGCGACGACGGTCTCGGCGTCGGCCGGCAGGAACTCGCGGTCGACGACGACCCGCTCGCCCGCGACGAACACGTCCCGTACCTCCCGTCCCGTCGTCGAGTGGACGAGGTTCGGGACGACCGTGTGGAACGGGAAATCCACCGTGGGCGCGACCCCCGGGACCGTCACGTCGACGGTGATCACGTCGGCTTGCTTGCCGACCTCGAGCGTTCCCACCCGGTCGTCGATGCCGAGCGCGCGGGCCCCGCCGACGGTCGCCAGTTCGAGGGCCTCCCAGGCCGGCATCGCGGTCGGGTCGGTCGCGTCCGTCTTCGAGAGCACCGCCGTCGTGCGCGTCTCCCGGAACATATCGTGATGGCCCGGCCCGGGCGCCTGGTCGGTCCCGAGGCCGACGGTCCCGCCGAGGCCGGCGTAGCCCGCCATCGGCGGCACGATCCCGTCGATGGCGGCGATCGAACTCGGACAGCCGACCATACTCGCTCCCGCCTCGACCATCCGCTCGCGCTCGTCGGGCGTCGTCCCGTGACAGTGGGCCGCGACCAGGTCCGGTCCGAGCAGACCGAGTTCGTCGAGGGCGGAGACCGTCGTCTCCTCGGCGCCGTAGCGCTCTTCGATCTGGATCGCCTCGCGCTCGCCCTGGGCGACGTGCATGTGCACGCGCGCGTCGCGCTCTCGCGCGCCGTCGTGGACGCGCTCGAGCAGGTCGGGGGAGATCATGTCGAGCGCCTGTGGGCCGTACATCGGCGTCACGAGCGGGTCGTCGTCGAACGTCTCGAACAGCGCGTTCGCGCGGGAGAGCGCCCGCTCGCCGCGCTCGCGGTCGAACTCGTAGAGGTCCCGCGGTCCGAGGTCCGAGCGGTCCTCGCGCACCTCGTTGATCGTCTCGATCGCGACCACTCTGGTCCCGAACGGTCGGTAGACGGACTCCACGAGGTCGCCCACGTCGGCGGCGTACTCGCCGACCGTGGTCGCGCCGGCGAGCGTCGCCTCCAGTACCCCGAGACGCGCCCCGGCGATGTCGTCTTCGGGCGTGGCCGCGGCCGAGAGCGGCCCCAGGCCGCGGTTCATCCACTCGATCTCCGGCAGGTCCTGTGCGCCGCCCCGGAGGAGCGTGTGGCGGCTGTGGACGTGTGCGTCGACGAGCCCCGGCATCGTCACCAGCCCGGAGCCGTCGAGTACCTCGTCCGCCTCGGACGGGTCGAACCCCGACGTGGGACCGACGTAGGCGAGCTCGTCGCCGGCGATACCGACCGCGCCGTCCTCGACGATGCCGGGCGACCCGTCCGCGAACGTCAACAGCGTGGTGTCGACGATGGCCGTGTCCATGCCCGGGCCTGTCGGGGCGGCGTTATCAAACCCCTCCTCGGGGAGGGGCGGGGAGGAGCTACTCCATCCGCGAGCGCGGGTCGAGGATGTCCCGCAGCCCGTCCCCGATGAGGTTGAACCCCATCACGAGGACGAAGATGAACAGTCCGGGGAACACCGAGTACCACCAGTGAGTCGGCATGAACTCCCGGCCGTTGGCGACCATCAGCCCCCACTCGGGCGTGGGCGAGGAGGCGCCGATGCCGATGAACGACAGCGAGGCAGCGACCAGGATGACCCAGCCCATGTCCATCGTCGCCTGGACGAGCAGGCTCGTGATGCTGTTTGGGAGCAGGTGCCGGAACATGACCCTGAGGTCGCTCGCGCCGAGTCCCTCTACGGCCTGGACGAACTCCGCCTCCTTGACCTCTTTCACCTCGCTCCGGAGGAGCCGGACGTACCACGGCCACCAGGTGACGATGAGCGCGAGCATCACGTTCCGCAGGCTGGGTCCGAGCGCCCCGGCGACCGCGACCGGGAGTATCAGCCGCGGGACGGAAACGAACACGTCGGTCACGCGCATGATGAGCATCTCGGTGCGGCCGCCGACGTACCCCGCGGTGAGCCCGAGCGGGATGCCGATGGCTAGCGCCGACCCGACGACGAGCACCGCGATCCGGATGGATATCTGCGCGCCGAACAGCACCCGCGAGAAGATGTCCCGCCCCAGGGCGTCCGTCCCGAACGGATGGTCGGCCGACGGGCCCTCGAGCCGCTGGTCGAGGTGGGTCACCGAGCCGACGTCCTCCGGATGGGGGGCGAGCAGCGGCGCGGCGACCCCCGTCAACACGATGAACACCACCATGAGGATCCCCGCGATGGTCAGTCGGTTCTTCCCGAGGATGTACGCGGCCTGGCGGACGGCCTCGATGATCCCCCGATGGCGCTCGCGGAACGACTCCGTCCCCCCGGCGGTGGCGTCTCCGGTCGCCATCAGCCGCTCACCTCCACCTCGGGGTCGACGTACGTGTGGAGCACGTCGACCAGGAAGTTGACGATGAGGTAGCCCAGCGCGAAGATCACCGTCACGCCGAGGATGCCGTTGAAGTCGGTGCTCAGGACCGCGTTGTAGAGGAACAGCCCGAGCCCGCGGATGTTGAACACGATCTCGATGACCACCGAGCCCCCGAGCAGCAGGCCGTACGAGAGTCCGACAGCGGTGATGACGGGCATGATCGCGTTCCGGAGCGCGTGGCGGATCAGGATCACCTTCGTCTCGAACCCGTGTGCGCGGGACCACTCGATGTAGTCCTGATTCAGTGTCTCGATCATCGACGACCGCGTGATTCGGGTCGTCTGTGCGAGCGTCCCGAGCGAGAGGACGATCATCGGCAGCGCGAGGTGTTCCAGCCCCGCGAGGAACGCGTCGAGGCGAAGCGAGAGCATGCTGTCGACCAGTATCATCCCGGTCACGTCGGCCGGCCGGACCAGCCCCTCGGGGAACCGGCCTCCCGAGGGGAGCCACCCGAGGTAGGAGTAGAACAGCAGCTGGGCGAGGATGGCCATCCAGAACTGGGGGACGGAGACGCCGCTTATCGCCATGAACCGCGAACCGTGGTCGAGCGCGTCGTCCTTGTAGATGGCCGACCCGATGCCCAGCGGGATACCGACCGCGAGTGCGACGACGACGGCCCCGGTCGTCAGCTCGAACGTCGTGGGGAACCGGAGCGTAAGTTCCTGGACGACCGGCCGCTGGGTCGCGACGGACTGGCCGATCTGCTGGTTCACCAGGAGGTCGTACATGAAGTCGAGATACTGCTCGTGGAGCGGGTCGTTGAGGCCGTACTCCTCGCGGATCGCCTGGATCTGCTCCTCGGTCGCCTTCGCGCCGGCGATGACCGCCGCCGGGTTGCCGGGAACGATCCGGGAGATACCGAACACGAGCGTCAGGATGCCCCAGAACGTCACCACCATCGCGACGAGCCGGCGCACCAGGTAACTCTTGAAGTCCATCTGAACGGTGTGGGTGGTGGTGAGGTCCCCTACCCGTTCTTCGTGAACTGGTGGGCGGGGACGTAGTTGAAGTCACCCGGGGTGTAGCTGTAGTTCGGGATGTTCGCGTTGATCGCCCGCTGGTACTTCTCCTGGTAGAGCCAGATGATCGGCACCTCCTCGAGCAGGAGCTGCTGCATCTGCTGGTAGAGCTCCTTGCGCCGCTGACGGTCACCGGACTCGCGGGCCTCGATGTACATCTCGTCGTACTCCTCGTTGGCGTAGTAGGCCGTGTTCCAGCCGCTCGGCGGCCAGTACTCGCTCCAGTAGCGCACGGCGGGGCCGTCCGGGTCGGCCACGTCCGGCCACCCGCTGTACATCAGGAGGTCCGGCATCGTCTCCGCGGAGGTGAGCTGCTCGTAGAGGTTCGACCACGGGATGTCCTCGTGGTTCATGCTCACGCCGATCTCCTCGAAGTTGGCGACCAGCGCCGAGCCGACCTTGTCGTTGGTCGAGCCCTTGATCGAGCGGAACTTCAGCTCCCGACCGTCGTAGACGCTCTTCTCCAGGAACTCCTCGGCCTTCTCTAGGTCCCGGCGGTACTGGCCCTCGGTGACGCGGAACGGGATCCCCTGTGGCCACGGCGTCCCCCACGGGACGCCCGTTCCGAAGAGCTCCTCGGCGATACCCGTGTAGTCGGCGGCGTAGGCCAGCGCCTTCCGGAAGTTGACGTCGCTCGTCGGCTCGCGCTGGCACATCATGAACACGTACTTCGCGTAGAGGTCCGGCCCCCCGTCGTACAGCGCGACGTTCTCGTTGTTGTTGACGATCTCCTGGGTGTTGGTCCAGTTGATGTCACGAGAGACGTCGATGTCGCCCTTCGCCACGCGCTGTTTCTGGGTGAGCTGTTCGCGGACGATCTCCCCGCGGAACGTCCCGATGTTCGCCTCCTCCGGGATGGCGAGGTTGGCCGGCGGGTCGTCGATGTCGAACCGCCAGTTGTCCTCGTCGAGCGTCGCGACGAACTTGTTGCCCTTGTCCCACTCCTCGAAGTCGAACGCGCCCGTCCCGTGGACGTTGGTCTTGAAGTACTCGTGGCCGAAGTTCTCCTCGTCCCAGTGTTCGTCGAGCGCCGTCGGATTCATGACCGACGTGGTGACGAACGTCAGTTGGGCCGGTGCCGGTCCGTACGCGCCCGAGGCGTTGATCGTGACCTCGTAGTCCCCGGACTCCTCGATGCTCTCGATCCAGTCGTACGGCTTGGACTGGCCGGCGGTGAGCTTCTTCGCCCGCTCGAGCGACCGCTTCGCGGCGTAGGCGTCGAACGGCGTGCCGTCGTCGAACTCGACGCCCTCGCGGAGCGTGAGCACCCACTGCTGGGCCCCGTTGACCGACTCCCAGTCGGTCGCCAGCATCGGCCTGATCGTCGTCGGGTCCTCCTTCGCGTAGTCCAGCAGCGTGTCGTAGACCGTCCCCAGTTCGATCATCGTCCCGTCGTTGATCGCCTGGGGATCGAGGTGGGTCAGCGGCTGGTTCTTCGCCTTGATGAACGTCTTCATCCCGCTAGAGGCCTCGCCGTCCGACGAATCCGTCTCGGTGCTCCCGCCGTCGCCGCCGTCGGTGCTGGTACCGTCACCGCCGTCGCCGCCACCGTCGCCCCCGGAGGTGGTGGTCCCCGTCGGTTCGTTGCCGGTACAGCCCGCGAGCCCCACGATCCCTCCGAGGCCGACTGCCTTCAGGAACTGTCGTCGTTTGTCGTCGTACACGCTCTCGCCGTTATCTCCCCGTGACATGATACGAAATGGCAAGGCCTACCCATTTAAACGTTGATGAATTCATAACGAAACGGTACGTTCCGGGTGGGGACTCCAGTGTGTCCCCCCTGAGGCCACAGTGATTTATCCCCCCGGGTCATGCCAGTCGTATGTCAGACGCGACGGTCTGTGTCACGTACGACTTCGACGCCGTCTCGGCGTGGACGGCCAACGGGATGCCCGGCTACCACTCCTGGGGAGTGTACGGCGCGGACGTTGCAGCGCCCCGCCTGCTCGACCTGCACGACCGCCTCGGCGTCCCGGCGACGTGGTTCGTCCCCGGACACACCGTCGAGAGCTTCCCCGGGGTCTGCGGTGACGTGTGGGACCGCGGGTACGAGGTCCAGCACCACGGCTGGAGCCACCGGTCGCTTCCCGCCTTCGAGAGCCGGGCGGCCGAGCGCCGGGACATCGAACGGGGTATCGAGGCGATACGCGACCTCACCGGTCGCCGGCCGCGCGGGTTCCGGACCCCCGACGGCGGGTTCTCCGAACACACGGTCGACCTGTTGGTCGATCTCGGGTTCGAGTGGGACTCGAGCGACACCGCCCACGACTTCCGGCCCTATCGGCTCCGCAGGTCCCCGGAGACCACCGTCGATGCACCGTACGAACGGGGCGAACCGACCGACCTCGTGGAGGTTCCGTACGTCTGGCACCGCGACGACTGGATGCAGCTGTTCCCCGTCGTCTCCGGGCCGGAGTGGGTGGCCTACGACCGAGAGCCCGGGGTGTTCGACCGCTGGTCCGCCGAACTGGACTGGCTGGCCGCCAACGAACCGGGCGGTGTCTTCGTCCTCCTCTTCCACCCACAGTGTGCGGGTCGTGCGCCGTTCGTCGACCACCTGGAGGGGTTCCTCTCCGGGCTGACCGAACGCGACGACGTGGCGTTCGCCGAGGCGAGCGAGGTGGCAGCGTCCGTCCGGGAGTGAGTCCGCGCGTCCTACCGCAGCCCGCCGTCCGTCGCCGCCTCGGCCCCTTCGGCGGTAGTCGTCTCTCCCGCCGTCGCGTCCTCGCCCGCCGGCTCGTAGAGATGACACGCGACGGTGCGACGGCCGTCACCGTCGATCCCCTCGCGCTCGACCAGCCCCGGCCGCTCGGCGACACAGCGCTCGCCGACCTCTTCCTGCCGGTGACAGCGGGGGTGGAACCGACAGCCCTCCGGGGGGTCGATCGGCGAGGGGGGGTCGCCAGTCAGCTCGACCCGCTCGCGCTCCTGGTCGGGGTCCACGGGGTGGAGCGAGGAGAACAGCGCACGGGTGTACGGGTGTGACGGCGACCGGAACACCTCCTCGGTCGGTCCGCGCTCGACGATCTCCCCGAGGTACATCACGGCCGTCCGGTCACAGAGGTGGTTGACGACGGAGAGGTCGTGGCTGATGAACAGGAACGTGAGGTCCATCTCGTCCCGGAGGTTCGAGAGGAGCTTGAGGATGCGCGCCTGGACACTCACGTCGAGGGCGCTGGTCGGTTCGTCGAGGACCAGGAAGTCCGGTTCCAGCATCAGGGCCCGTCCCAGTCCCACCCGCTGTCGCTGCCCACCCGAGAGCTCGTGGGGGAACCGGGAGCGGTAGGTCGCCGGGTCCAGGTCCATCCGCTCTAGCATGTCGTTGACCCGCTGGTCCGCGTTCTCGGTCCGGTCGTGTATCTCGAGGGGCTCGACCAGCGTCTTCTTGACCGTCCGTCGGGGGTTCAGACTCGAGTCGGGGTCCTGGTAGACCATCTGGATACGGCGGCGGAGCTGGTTGAGCCGCTCGCCCGACACCTCGGTCACGTCCTCGCCGTCGAGTTCGATGGAGCCGCCCGTCGGCTCGATGAGCCGCAGGAGCGTCTTCCCGAGCGTGGTCTTTCCGCAGCCGGACTCGCCGACCAGACCGACCGCCTCGCCCCGCTCGATGTCGATGTCGACCCCGTCGACGGCCTTGACGCTCCCCACCTGGCGCTTCAGTATCCCCTCCTTGATGGGGAAGTGCTTCTCGAGCCCCTGGATACGGACGAACGGATCGCTCACAACGGGTCCACCTCGAAGCAGGCCGCGTGGTGGTCGTGTTCCGGCCGCTTGGCCTCCATGGGCGGGTCGAAGTCACGGCACTGTTCGGTGGCGAGCGGGCAGCGGTCGAAGAACCGACAGCCATCGTTCGGATCGACGAGGTCCTGGACGGTCCCGTCTATCGACTCGAGTTCGTGGTCGGCCTCGGAGCTCATCCGCGGTATGGCCTGGACCAGCCCCTTCGTGTAGGGGTGGACCGGGTTCTTGATCACCTCCCTGGTCGGCCCGACCTCGGCAGTCTGGCCGGCGTACATCACCACGACACGGTCACAGAGCCGCGAGATGACGCGCAGGTCGTGGGTGATGATCAGCACCGAGAGGCCGTACTCGTCGCGCATCTCCTCGATGAGGTCGAGCAGCTGTGCCTCCGTCGTCTTGTCGAGCGCGGTCGTCGGCTCGTCGGCGATGAGGAGGCTCGGCCGGCAGGCCAGCGACTTCGCGATGAGGACGCGCTGTTTCATCCCCCCCGAGAACTCGTGGGGGTAGTCGCCGTAGCGCTCCTCGGCCTCGGGGATGCCCACGTCGTCCATCAGTTCGATCGCCCGCTCGCGGGCGCGTTCCCGGTCGAGGCCACGTACCTCGCGGGCGACCTCGGCGATCTGCTCGCCCACCCTGAACGCCGGGTTCAGGGCGTTCGTCGGGTTCTGGAAGATCATCGCGATCTCCCGACCCCTGACCTCCTCCCGGACCTTCCCCGCCGGGAGGTCGAGCAGGTCGCGGCCCTTGTACCGGACGGTACCGTCGACGATACGGCCCGGGTCCCGGACGAGACGGAGGACCGAGCGGGCGGTCACACTCTTGCCGCACCCGCTCTCGCCGACGATGCCGACGATCTCGTCCTCACCGACGGTCAGCTCGACGCCGTCGAGCGCCTCGACGGTTCCGCGATACGTTTCGAACTGCGTGACCAGATCGGACACCTCGAGAACAGGCTTTCCGTCCTGTTCCCCTCCGGTTGCCGTTCGTGAATGCACTGCCACCCGGTTACCGACCGCGAATAATAAATCCCTGTGGCCCGTTATCACGGGGTCCGACCCGACGTCGGTCTCCGCGTCCTCGTCCGCTCGTACGGTCGCCTGTAACGGCTTGCCGGCGATCCCCGACACGGTCCAGAGACCACCGCTAAACGACTACAACCGACCGGGTCAGTCGTCAGCCATCGACCGGGTCGCCCGCGCGAGGGCCTCGACACCACGGTCCATCTCCCCGGGCGAGACGTGGCTGAACGAGAGTCGGAGGTGGCCCTTCCCACGGTCGTCCGGATAGAAGAGGGGTCCGGGGAGGTACGTGACGCCCTCCTCGGCGGCCGTGGGGAGCAGTTCCTCCGCGTCGATCCGTCCCGGGAGTTCCACCCAGACGAAGAACCCGCCGTCGGGTTCGGTCCACTCCGTGCCCGGGGGCATATGACTCTCGAGGCAGTCGAGCATGTGGTCACACCGCGTCGCGTACTCCGCTCGGAGTTCGGCGACGTTCTCCTCGAACGGCCCCTCGGTACAGTACCGCCCGAGGACGCTCTGCGTGAACGTGTTCGTGCCCCCGGCACGCATCCGTGTGATCTCCTCGAGTAGCTCCTCGTCGGCGAGGACCCACCCGGTACGGACGCCCGGGGCGACCGTCTTCGAGAACGTGCTGGTGCGGACGACCCGTCCCGCCCCGTCGAGCGCCGCCAGCGGCGGGACCTCCTCCCCCGAGAAACGGAGTCTGCCGTAGACGTCGTCCTCCAGGACGAGGAAGTCGTACTCCGCCGCGAGGTCGAGGAGCCGCTCCCGCCGGTCGACGGACATGGTCGTGCCACTGGGGTTCTGGAAGGTCGGGATGGTGTAGAGGAGCTTCGGGATGGGTCGGTCGGCCTCGCGCCGCCGCTCGAGTTCGGTCTCGACCGCATCCATCCGGAGGCCGTCGCCGTCGGTCTCACAGCCCGTGACCTCGACGCCGTAGTTCCCGAACAGTTTCAGCGAGCCCATGAACGTGGGTGCCTCGACGAACACCTGGTCGCCCGGCTCGAGGAACGAGTGACAGACCACGTCGAGGGCGTGGGTGGCACCGTTGGTCAACAGGACGTTCGCGGGTTCGCAGTCGATACCTTGCTGGCGTTCCTGGTCGACGACCACGTCGACCAGCCGGTCGACGTAGTCCCCGCCGCCGTACTGCAGTGCCTCGTCGCCCTCCTCGTCGAACACCGCCTCCGCGGCCGCGACGAGTTCCCCTTCCGGGAAGGACTCGGGGTACGGGAAGCCGAAGCTCAGCGACACCGCTCCGGGGGCGTCGATCGAGCGCCAGCTCCCGTATCCCTCCTCGCCGATCCCCTCCCGCACCGTCTCGGTGAACAGGTGGTCGAACGCGCCCGAGCGCCCGTCGTCGCTCACGCCCGCCACCTCCGCCGGCCCCCGGTCGTCTCCTCCTCGTCGAATTCGATCTCGCGTATCATCCTTGGATCCAGTCCCTATCACTCGATTACGGGGGGGATACATCAACTCTGCGCGAGTCTCGGCCGTCCTCGCGCCCTCGGGTCGCTCCACTCCGCCTCGATCCGCCTCGACCGTCCGCCTCGGACGGCTTGGGAAAGGTTATTCCCCGTCGTCCGCGACGGGGGACTCCATGACGACCCGGGAGACACTGGCGGCGCTGGAGGAGTACGACACCCCCTCGATCACGAACGTGGTTGCGACCTACCCCGACGACGAGCTCTGTCTGGGGCTGTACAACCCCTGGAGCCGGGACTGGTACACCGACCAGTCCGTCGAGACGATGTACCCCGAACTCGGTCCGCGTGCGGGGTTCGCCGTCACCTGCGTGTACGGCCTGCCGGACCCGAACTTCGGGGAGCTGGGCTTCATGGACGTCGTCGACGCGCTCGACGACTCGCCGAAGCCCACGGTACTGGCGCTCGAACAGGACTTCCCCCCGGAGGTCGCCGACAGCGTGGGACTCACCGGCGGGAACATGACCACCGCGATGCAGTCGCTCGGCTGTGTCGGCTGTGTCTCGAACGGCCCCGCCCGGGACATCGAGGAGATCCGCCCCATGGAGTTCCAGTACCTCGTGACGGGGACGGCAGCCGGCCACGGCGACATGGCCGTCCACGCGGTGAACGTCCCCGTCTCGATCAACGGGATGGACGTCGCGCCCGGGGAGGTCATCCACATGGACGAGAACGGCGCGGTGAAGTTCCCGGCCGACAGGATCGACGACGTCCTCGAGAACGTCCGGGCGCTCGAGGAGCGCGAGGCGGACCTCCAGGGACGGCTCCAGGGAGCGAGTGACGCGGCGGGAGTTCGTGCGGCGTTCGCCGGCGAGACCTACGGCGAGGACGAGGACGGCGACGGGGACGAGTAGCCCGGCGCAGTCGAGCGGTTCGCGGCGCGTACGAGGGCCGGAACCGCCGGCACCATCGCGGTTCCCGGAGTGGTCACTCCCCGGTCGGCACCTCGTCGCCGTAGCGCTCCCGGAGGAGGTCGTCCGTCTCGCGGACCGTCTCCACGGGGTAGCGGCCGTCGGGCGGCCAGCCGACCGCCACCACCTCGCAGGGCTCGTCGTGGGGGTTGTGGAGCACGTGGACGCCGGCCTCGCCCGCCTCGAAGGTCACGACGTCGCCGGGTCCGAGGTCGTGGCCGCCGTCGTGGACCTCGACCCGACAGTCCCCGCGGGCGACGTAGACCAGTTCCGCCTGGTTCTCGTGGTAGTGGTAGTGGCTCTTCGAGAGCCGCCCGCCCGGCTCGACGACGGCGACGTTGAAGTTGAACGCGTCGATGCCGAGTTCCGGCGAGAGCTCCCACCGGGTCCCGGGTCGGTCGGGACGGGGGTCGAGTTCGTCGCGAGAGCGGATCGTGTAGCCGGACGCCATGGCCGAGGTTCCGCACAGGCGGACTTATACTCGACCCGTGGGCTCGTGTGGGGTCGTGTGCCCCCGCCATCCGCGAGGCGCACATCCGTCGACGCCGAGGCAGGAGTGATTTACCACGGGCGACCCACGCGGGTCCATGACCGAACGCTGGCCGGAGACGCCGGACGCGACGGAACTGTTCGCCGACGACCTCCTCGCGGGCGAGACGGCGCTGGTCACGGGCGGGGGGACGGGCATCGGGCGGGCGGTCGCGCTCGCGTACGCCGACCTGGGGGCGGACGTGGCCGTCGCCTCCCGCGAGATGGACCACCTCGAACCGGTCGCACGGGAGATCGAGGCCCGGGGCCGGTCGGCCTGTGCGACGACCGTCGACGTCCGGGAGCCCGAACGCGTCGAGGCGATGGTCGAGACGGTGGTCGACGAGCTGGGCGAGGTGACGGTGCTCGTGAACAACGCGGGCGCGAACTTCGTCACCCCGACCGAGGAGCTGTCGCCGAACGGCTGGCGGTCGGTCGTCGGGACGATCCTCGACGGGACGGCCTACTGCTCGATGGCGGTCGGCGAGCGGATGATA
>Ga0207797_1002939_pt1 | contig 11608 bp, 6 predicted proteins | sample PRCRCaboRojoPR_6_FD_187275 | JGI IMG/M metagenome (GOLD analysis project Ga0207797, IMG submission 187275) | Marine sediment microbial community from Cabo Rojo, Puerto Rico - PR CR 10% Liquid 1 (SPAdes) | ecosystem: Environmental > Aquatic > Marine > Coastal > Sediment | place: Cabo Rojo, Puerto... | reverse complement strand
CACCCATCCAGCCGGCGTCGGATCGCCCGAGATATGTTCCCAGCTCAAGCCGACCTTGGCCCACTCGAGATTCTCGTAGTGCTCCACTCGCAGCTCGTGAGCGCCCGACAGGAGGCTCACGTTGGGCGCGAAGACGGCGACCTGATCCTGCCACTCGTCCAAGATGAGCACGTCATCAATCCAGAATCTCACGCCGTCGTCGGAGGAGACATTGAATGCGTACTGACCGGCGTCAAGGGTGACCGTTCGCCGGAACCTGGAGCTAAAGTGGTCGACGGGAATGCCCGTGGCCGGCCCCTGGTCAGTCCATTGGTGGTCCAGGCTCCCGTCCCCACCCTGCACGGTGGCTACGGGGTCCCACCATAGAGACTGGTTTGGCCAATACTCAGCGTACCAACGCGAGGGCTCCTGCGCGTCCCGGCTGAGTTCAAATCCAGGCCCCCACCAGAAGGCGGAGAAGGCCGCTTCACCGGTGCCATGCCGTAGCTCCACGTCAATCTGATGACGACCAGGGGTGAGCTCGACCGTCGCGTAGTGCTCGCCCGGGCCGCCCCAGCCATCTATGACGGCCGAGCCGTCTATCTTCAGGCGAGCGCCGTCCCGGTAGCCCAGGGCAAACGTATACTCGCCGCCAGGAAACTCAAGTGCACGGGAGAAGCCGGCACTGAAGCCATCGACTGGACAATTGTCCGCTGGAGCATCGGTACCCCAGTCGTAGAAGAGGTACGCATTCGAGCTAGCCCCACCAGCACAGGCGGTTCGCAAAGATTCATCCCCGTAGTAGGTGACTAGCCAATCGGGTAGATGGAGCCAGCTCACCTGCCCGGAACTCGACTGCACACACCAATCAATGACCGCGTGGGTGCGCTCTCCGTCTACCGAGCTATTCTGCTCGATGATGGTAACACTCCCGTTGCCGTTGGCGTCAACGTGCGAGTGTTTGACGAGGGCTGTGTGTCCGTAGGTGGAGAGAGAGCCGTAACTGACAACATCTCCGGGTTGAGGCGCGCGGCCCGTGGTACAGTTGTACACTTTTTCGAGGAGATCACCCTCATAGTTCTCAACCACCTGGCTTCCATGTGCGCTGTACGGCGGGATGTTGTAGGCGAGATAGAGGAACCGTTTCGTTAACTCCGGACACTGCCATTCAATCTGAGTGGCGCCCTCACCGAAGTTGACCCATCGAGACGGCCCTCCGTCTGCCCACGGACGCGGGCCACAGGCCTTCAACCCAAGGTATTCGCCGCCCAGCGGATACGCCGGCGATCCAGTCCAGTATTGGAAGTTGTGCGTGTCGCAGTCCCCGTCCCACCAATCCGGTTGGGGCAGGGCTGTCACGGCACCTACAGATTCGGACCTCAGACGATCGGACCCGGTTGGGGCCCGCGCTGATCCGAGACTCGTCGAGGATCGATCCACATCTGGACTGACAAGGCGCAGGGCGGATGAGGATGCTGAAGGAATCGCGGTTGAGAATGGCTGACCGGCATCGAGGTCCAACTCCCGCCCGGCGCGCACCAGCCAGAGGCGCGGCCCGGCCTCAACGACCCACTCGTCTACCGCCACCGGGATGGGCTCGCCCCCAATCGGGAGAGTGATCACGCTGGTCATGCCCAAGACATCCTGACCGAAGAGAGACGCAACTGGACCGTTCTGGAGTCTACCACCCTGCTCCTCGCGGAACGCCTTTAGCTCCGAGCGATACGTTGGCCCGCCGCCAGGGCCAGCTGCCGGCAGCGCTTCGGTGGGTGGCGCGGTGCCAAAGGGGACAGCCGTAATGGAGAGCTGTCTAAAACGTGGCTCCCTCTGCATGGCCGTCGCCATCTGGATGGCCGAGGTAGGATCTGACACGACCATGGCCCGCTCAGAGAGGAACGACGAGGAGAGCTCGAGCGTCACCCCGTCTAGGGAGAAGCTGACTGATGGGCATACATCCACCCGATTGGCCATCGAGTATTCATCGTCGAGGCGAAGGGCGCTAGCGTGCCGCGCAGGCATCGCGGTCACGCATAACAGGCCCAAGACAAGCAGCCGATGGGCAAATCCCCTCATAGCAGCAGCTGGGGACGACGAGCGCGGTCACTGAGCCCAGACATCTTATGCATCCATATGAGGCGTATGAGGGTCACTGGTCGCTTTTCCGGTGCCCGTGGCAATCGCCTCGGCAAGTGCCCCACGCGAAAGGATAGCGGAGCCAAGAGGGACATAGTCTGAGGAAACGCTGGAACCCACCCGGAGCCAGCCCCTGACACGCCTTACCGTGGTTAGCGCGAGGGCCCTGCAGGTCCCCCAGACTGAAACCACGCGTCGTACTACGGCGCGCTCTTGATCAGGAGCGTCCAAGAGCCCTTCTGCACGGTTTCGTCATCCTGATTGAGGACTGTCACATCGAAGATGACGAAGCCGCCACCAAGACGTGACATCTCCTTCTTGCGCTTGACCTCAATCCGAGCACGCACCGTGTCCCCGAAAGTGATCGGGGCACGGAACTTCCAGTCGAGGGAGATGAAGGCTTCGACGGTTCCCTCACCGAAGCCCATCCTGGCACTCAGACCACTGACGATGGAGAGGCCGAGGAGTCCATGGGCGATGCGCTCGCCGAACATGGTCCCTTTGGCGTATTCGGCGTTCGTGTGCAGCTCGTTGTAATCACCGGACAGGGCTGCGAACCGCATCACGTCACTCTCCGTGACGGTGCGCCCTGCGGTCTCAATGGTGTCGCCGACCTCGAATTCCTCGAAGTAGCGTCCGCGCGGTCTACTCATTTCGGACATCGCGTCCACCTCCTTCTGTTCTGGATCGATGGATAAAGCGCATTGTATCACGGAGGTTTCCGACCGCCAATATTCGCCACCCGAGGAGAAAGGAAGGCGGCGTTGCTCGCCTACGGCCCGAAGGCCATCACGGAGCAGACGTCATCTGGACAGCGGGCTCCACCCACGTAGCCGGGGCGACGTCCCGCGTCGTTGAAGAGGCCAACTTGAAGCGTATACGGTGGTGCTCCCTCAAGGCGGACGTGACGGACGTCACAGATCCTGTCCCCCTGGCGCCAGATCCACGTCGGCACCATCCCACCGAGGGCAGGTCCATCGACCTGACCGGCAAGTTCGCCGACCGCATCGCGCACGTGGACGAAGATGCGGCTGTCCACCGGCCCCGAGGCCACCCACTCGATGGACAACGTCCAGTGATTGTCCCGCACCCTCTCGGCCGACGCCCCTGCGATGGCAGCGCCGCCATCGAAGACAACCAGGTGGTCTCGCTCGGACGAGGCCGCGTTGGCATCAATGGCCCCCACGTGGTCCAGGACCAAGCGTCCGTCACGCCACCGGGAGAGCCAGACGCCCTGGTGCGCTGCGGCATACTGCCGCATCCCCTCCCAGTCCAAGCCGTCGCCGAGGAGCCCCCGTACGTAGCCACCCTCCTCGACGACCGGTGGATATCCGACGGCATCGATAGGCGTCACGCCGTTGACGACGGAGAACTCGTGAAGGTCCGAGTAGGGAGGGATGAAGAGCACGCTCTCCAGAATCATCGCATGGGTCTTCTCTTTGTGCGCCAAATGCTTCGGGAGATTGACGAACCCGACGCTGCCCTCGGCACTGTTAGAGGCCACGTCGAGCACCTGACCGTAGACCTCGCCGAGCGTTCTCACGAGCTCTCCTTGCTTGCGTAGGAAACCGACATTCTGTCCTACGACCGCGCCCGCGAGGACTAGCCCAACACCCAGTCCGACCCATCGCCTTCTGTTGAGCTGGGCGAGGGATGCGATGAGGCCAGACCAGAGCATCGTCACGCCGGGTGACGCCAGGGCGAACACGCGCGGCGCCGTGTAGAGGTAGCCGTAGCTCAGTGACACCGCCGCGGGGAGCATGCCGAGGCCCCACCAGCAGAGTCCTAGCGCCATCCACCGCCACTCGCCAGTCCTTCGGATCAGATAGCTCAGGACCCCCGCCAATACAGCCCCTGCTACCCCAACAAGAAGGAAGTCTTGAATGCCGAATTCCCGGACGAGGAATCCGATGGGGGCGGCGAAGGGATAGACGAGGCCGTGCAGCGAGAACATGGCGTTGCCGAACCAGTCTTCGAGACCGTCAAAGGACGGCCCGCCGGCTCCAATGATGTAACTCCTCCAAGCCAGAGCAGCCAAGCTCGCAACGATTCCGAGGATCCCGAGATAGAGAGACCTCCTGACGAGACCGCGCGTGATGAGCAGCGCCGTTACGACAATCGCCCCGCACGCATACCCACTCTCGTGAGCCATGGGCGCCAACCCGCATAGTATGATGCTGGCAATGCCCCAGGCCCAACTACCTTCAGCCCCGGCCTTGAGGGCAGCGACCACAGCGAAAAGTGTCAAGAACGTCACCAGAAGGTGAGGCACCGCGGTCACCCAAGGGACCGCGAGGAAGAGGAAGGGGAATACGATAGTCAACGCCGAGGCAAGTGTAGCCTCCTCATCGGTCCGCCCCACGAGCCTCGCTACCCACATCACCAGGGCAGCGTTCAGTACGTGGATGACCAGATTCGCACCGTGCAATGCTGCGCGGTCCGCCCCGGCAGGCAGGAGACGCCCGAGCTTGTAGAGCGTGAGAGAGAGCGGTCGGTAGAAGCGATTCTCTCCAGGCCCGAGCCAGATCTGTCGTAAACCCCGCTCTGACAGCCACGTCAGGATGGGGAGGTCATCGTAGAAGAAGGGCAAGCTGAGGACGAACCCGTAGCAGGCGAGCGCTAGGCCCAACGTGACCAGAAGGGTTGCGAACACCGAATGGCGGCGGTACAGGGTCACCAGGCGTCCCATAGCGAGGTGGGGCTAGTGTCGCCCGTTGAGGACCTCTCTGAGCAGCTGACCGGTGTAGCTGCGGTCGTTCTCCGCCACCTCCTCGGGCGGGCCCTTGGCGATGATCTCACCGCCAGCGTCGCCCCCTTCTGGGCCGAGATCGATGATCCAGTCAGCCACCTTGATGATATCGGGGTGGTGCTCGATGATAACGACGGTATTGCCGGCGTCAACCAGGCGATCCAGGACCCCAATCAGTTTGTGGACATCCGCTGCGTGGAGACCCACACTCGGTTCATCCAGGACATAGAGCGTTTGTCCGGTGGCCCGCTTGCCGAGCTCTCGGGAGAGCTTGACGCGCTGGGCCTCGCCGCCGGAAAGCGTTGGCGACGGCTGCCCCAGCTTGATGTATCCTAAGCCCACGTCCTGTAGTGTCTTCAGCTTCCGCTTGATGCGAGGATGATTGGCGAAGAAGTCTGCCGCCTCGTCCATCGTCATATCGAGCACGTCGGCGATGCTCTTCCCCTTGTAGCGCACCTGGAGCGTCTCGCGGTTGTAGCGGCGACCCTGACAGACATCGCACGGTATGTAGATATCGGGGAGAAACTGCATTTCGATCTGGAGCGTTCCGTGACCCTTGCAGGCCTCACACCGCCCCCCTTTGACGTTGAAGGAGAAGCGGCCCTTGTCGAACCCGCGCACCTTCGCCTCCGGGAGGGACGCGAAGAGCTTCCGGATCGGTGTGAACACACTGGTGTAGGTGGCGGGGTTTGACCGCGGCGTCCTCCCGATCGGCGACTGATCGATATTGATCACTTTGTCGATCTGCTCGACGCCCTCGATGTAATCGTGAGCTCCGGCGGGGTCGTGAGAGCCGTGCAGCGCCTGGGCCATACGCCGGTAGAGCGTGTCGATGAGGAGCGACGACTTTCCCGACCCGGATACACCGGTGATGCAGACGAACTTCGCCAGAGGGATGCGCACGTCGATGCCCTTCAGGTTGTGCTCCCGCGCGCCGCGCAGTGTCAGCGCCTCGCCGTTTCCCTCCCGGCGTTCATCGGGGATGGGAATTGATCGGCGACCAGAGAGATAGGCCCCTGTCAGACTCGAAGGGGCATCCACGATCTCCTCAACAGTGCCCTCGGCGACGATCTCACCTCCGTGCTTACCAGCGCCGGGACCAAGATCGACGACCCAGTCGGCTGCACGGATGGTGGCTTCGTCGTGCTCCACAACGAGAAGCGTGTTGCCTAGATCGCGCATCTCGTGAAGGGTGTTGATCAAGCGAGCTTGATCCCGGTGATGGAGGCCGATGCTCGGCTCGTCCAACACGTAGAGGACGCCCACGAGGCGAGACCCGATCTGCGTGGCCAGCCGAATGCGCTGCGCCTCTCCGCCGGCCAGCGTGGTCGCGGTCCGGTCTAGCGTAAGGTATCCCAGCCCCACTGCCACCAAGAAGTGCAGCCTATCGCGCACCTCTTTAAGCACTCGCCGCCCGATCTGCCACTGCGTGTCCGTGAGCCCTTCGGGCGCCTCCAGCACGTCGATCGAGCCCGCCGTCTCCTCAAAGCGTCCGTCCGTCAGCTCATCGATCCAGTCCAACAATCGATTGACCGGCCAGCTCGAAAGCTCATTGATGGGCTGGCCAGCGACAGTTACCGCCAGCGCGACAGGACGGAGGCGGGCACCTTCACAGGCGGGGCAAGGACGATGCGTCATGAAGCGCTCGATCTTCCCCCGGATGTAGTCGGAGTCCGTCTCCCGGTAGCGACGCTCCAAATTAGGGATCACACCCTCGTAGTGCGTCCGGTAGCGGCGGTGATGCCCTTTTCGGTTGACGTATTGGACGCGGATCCGGTCGTCGCCGCTGCCGTACAACAGAATGCGCTGCTGAGCGCCGTTCAGGGCGTGCCAGGGCCGATCGGTCGGGATGTCGAAATGGTCCGTGACCGCCTCGATCATCTGCCATCGATAGCCGCGTCGGTTGTCCGTGTTCCAACCCTGGATTGCGCCCTCCTCCAGGCTCAAATCGGCGTTCGGGACGATCAACTCGGGATCGAGCTTCTTCTGCGTTCCCAAACCCTCACATTCGGGGCACGCACCATGAGGGCTGTTGAACGAGAAGGTGCGCGGCTCGATCTCCGGCAGGCTGATGCCGCAGACTGGACAGGCGAGATGCTCCGAGTAAAGGATGTCGCGGTCCCGATTCTCGGAGACGTCGTTCACGATGACCATCCCGTCACCGAGTCGGAGGGCTGTCTCCATCGAGTCCGTGAGCCGAGAACGGAACCCATTCCGCTCGTCCTCGGGCACGACCAACCGATCAACGACCGCCTCGATCGTGTGCATCTTGTAGCGGTCCAGGTCCATCTGCTCGTCCACGTCTCGCACCTCCCCGTCGACACGGACGCGCACGAAGCCAGCCTTCCTAACGTCCTCGAAGATCGCCTCGTGCTCTCCCTTTCGATCCTTGATGAGCGGGGCCAGCACCTGGAAGCGGGTCCCGGAGTCCATCGTGAGCACTGAATCGACGATCTGCTCGGCGCTCTGTTTCGTCACCTCTCGCCCACATTTGGGACAGTGGGGCACGCCTACACGAGCATAGAGCAGGCGCAGGTAGTCGTATATCTCCGTGACTGTTCCGACCGTGGAGCGCGGGTTATGAGAGACGCCCCGCTGATCGATGGATATGGCGGGAGACAGCCCCTCAATCTGGTCCACGTCAGGCTTCTCCATCTGTCCCAGGAACTGTCGGGCATAGGACGAAAGACTCTCCACGTACCGCCGCTGCCCCTCCGCGTAAATCGTGTCGAAAGCCAGGGACGACTTCCCAGACCCCGAGATTCCAGTGACAACCACCATCTTGTCCCGTGGGATCTCCAGAGTCAGATTCTTCAGATTGTGCTCTCGTGCTCCCCGCACGATGAGCTTCTTCTTTCCGTTGTCTCGTTCGAGCATATGTTGATTAGATCTATGCGTCCCTCAGGAGGACGCTTGTGCAATGCTTCCCAAGCCGATCCATCATGATAACACGTTTCTGCCGGTGGACAAAGAAATGGGGGTTTGTTATAATCAGCTTCTTGTTAACACCAGTTGCTCGTCGCGCACCCGATATCAGACTTGGCAAGAGGCCGCACGGCTCACGAGGTGAATCGCTCAGGAGGGAAACGATGATCCTGCACACCATACCCGCCGGCATGAATCAGACGAACTGTTACCTCATCGGCTGCGAGCAGACGCATCAGGGCGCGGTCATCGATCCGGGGGGTGAGGGAGAGCGCCTCGTACGCGAGATTGAAGAGCGTGGACTGGAGATAGCGTACGTGCTGATCACGCACGCGCACTTTGACCACATCGGTGGCATTGCTGAGGTCGTGGCAGCCACGGACGCTGAGCTGGCTATCCATCCTGAGGAGCGCCCGATTCTTGAGGCTGGCGGCGGTGCCGCGAGATGGGGACTCCAGTTCAAGCCGAGCCCCCCGCCCGACGTGGCCCTCTCTGACGGGCAGGTGCTCGAGGTGGGAGAACTCAACCTGAAGGTCTTGCTCACTCCTGGCCACAGCCCGGGCGGCGTGACCTTTTATGAGGAGGAAGAGGGCGTGGCCTTCGTCGGGGATGTCCTATTCTCCAGCGGCGTCGGTCGCACGGATCTTCATGGCGGAGATCGCCAGACACTGGAGCGGTCTATCAAGGAAGTCCTATTCTCCCTACCGGACGATACCGTGGTCTATCCGGGTCACGGCCCAAAGACGACCATTGGCCGCGAGAAGCGGACGAATCCCTGGCTTTAGGGTGGCATTGCCCCGTCTTAGGCACGACGGCTGGTCAGTCTCTCATGAGCTGGACGTAGATCTCTTCGAGGGCCGACTCACGGGCCGACAGATTGACCAAGGCCCAATCATTCTCCGAAACGCGCTCGAGAACCGACGCCACCTCTGCCACGTCGCTGGTCCGGAAGACGTAGTTGCCGTCCTCCCGCAGGAAATCGAGAGCCTCGTCCGATTGGAAGATGACCTCATACTCGCGGCTCCCAAGGCTCTCACGGATGGCCTCCATCGTGTCGCACACGACCAGCTCCCCGTCGCGGAGGATAGCGACCCGATCACAGATGTACTCGATATGGAAAAGATTATGCGCGCTGACGAGGAGCGTCTTCCCCTCCGCCTTCAGGCCCTTGAGGTAGTTGATGATGAAGAAGGAGGTCAACGGATCCAATCCGGCATTCGGCTCATCCAGAACCAGCACGCGGGGATCGTGGAGCAAGGAACGCGCGATGGCGACCTTCCGTCTCATGCCTTTGCTGAGCTCTCCCGTCCTCTGATCCCGGCGAGCAAGGTCCAGGGACGTGAGGATGTTCTCGATGCGGCGCTTGGCTTGACGCCTAGGCACCGCGTAGAGCTCGGCGAAGAAGAGGAGGTACTCCATGACGGTCATTTTCTCGTAGAGGGAGCTCTCCTCGGGCAGGAACCCGATGTTCTGTTTCACGCCGGTGCTCTCCAGCGACATATCCTGCCCCATGACCCGGATCCGTCCAGACGTGGGACTGACGAGACCAACTATCATCTTCAGGGTGGTCGTCTTGCCGGCCCCATTGTGACCGATGACGCCCATGATCTCCCCTTCACGCACGTGCAAAGTGAGGGATTTGACGGCGGTCACATTGCCGTACGACTTGGTCACGTTCTGCAGATCAATCATCGGTGAGCTGCTCACTTCCGCAAGTAATGGGTTGACATGTCCCAGATCCTAGTACTCGCACGACGGGAGACCAGGAGACTGCGATCCCGATTCCGGGGCAGTTCGCGCCTGACGGTGCTCGCGCTGCTGGCGGCAGCTCTGGCGATCTCGTATCTGGTGGCTAGACGGGGCTTGGTTCCCAGCAGCGGCCTGTACCGAATCGGCGTGTCGACGACCGCCCCGCCGATCCGCGACAGCCGCTTCGCCGTCATTCATGTGGAACCATCTACTGGGCGCGATCTACTGGACGAGGGAGTTATCCAAGCTTACGTCGACGGACAGAGCGTCCAGACCGGCGACACCCGCAAAGCTGCCTATGCAACGGGAGCATTGGAAGAGTACCTCGAAAGGTGGGAGCTGACAAGGCTCGTGGACGAGGTAGATCTGGACCGAGCCTTTCCCCTGCGGCTTCAGGTCCAACGGATTACGACAACGCGCTCGTCCCTGGTCGGCACGACGGGCCTGTCGGATCTGCCCGACACGGCTAGCGAGCCGGAAGAGCGGCCAAGGGAGGAAGAACCAGGATCCGCCGACGAGGGAGAAAGTGGAGTCGATTCCATCGGAGAACCCATCCCGGGCTCCGGCGAGGCTTCGAAGAACGCGGTGCGCGAGCAGATTGAGCGCCTCCGCGGCGGAGGCCGTCTCCCACGGATGGATCTGGCCCATCCTGCCGGTGAGGAGACCCTCGTTCCGTCGTTGATGCAACCGCCGATCCCCTTTGCGCAGGTCATCATCGCCTTCCTCTACGTGCTTCCCGTCTCCTTCGTGAGCGTATTCTTCACCTCGAGCTTCATGGATGAGAAGATCCAGAGGCGTATATCGATTCTGCTGAGCGCTCCTGTCACGCCGCTGCAGATTATCATGGGGAAGATGCTCCCGTACGTCGCCTTCTCTGTATTCTCAGTCATAGCCATGACGCTGGCTTTGGGGGGGAGTGTCACTCTGAACCTCGCTATCTTCACCCCCGTCATCCTCTTCATCTTTGCCATCTATCTGATGGTACCGCTCGTCTACCGCACTTTCAGGGATACGACTTTCATCTCCATGCTGGCCACAACAGCGATCATCTCCTACCTGGTCTTCCCGGCTATGTTCTCCGGAGTCAATGATCTGGCCTACATGTCGCCCCTGACACTGGCAGTGAAGACGTACCGGGGAGAGCCCTTCGGGCTCCGGGAGTATCTTTTCTCCACAGCGCCCATGGTCCTGGTTTTTGCCCTCTCGGTCTATGTGGGCACGAGAGTCCTTAACGAGGAATTCTTGATGGGGTTTCGTCCGCTCCATAGGAAGATCCGCGAGGCCATCCAGCTGAGTCTGTGGCCCAATCGCCCCTACGCGTCAGCGGCCCTCCTGAGCGGGTTCCTCGTGCCGATCGTCTACGCGGTGGAGTTGGTGATGCTGGCGATCTCCCTCAACCTGCCCCTTCGGCAGGCCGTTGTAGCCCTCTTGATTGCCGCTATCGTGGTCGAGGAGATCGCTAAGTCGATCGGCATCGTTGTTCTTCTGGACAACAAGGTCGTGAGCGGTTGGCTGGAGACGCTGGGTCTATCATTCGTCTCCGCCGCTGGTTTCCTGGCAGCTGAGAAGCTTCTGCTTCTGCTCTCCCTGCGGGTGGTCTCGGAATCAGCACTCTCGGCCGCCCTGTTCGACTCGGGGATGCTTCTGATCCCGCTTGCTGCCCACTTTCTTTTCACCACGTTGATCGTTGCGCTCAAGACCCGGACGGAGATCCGATACCGCTACGCCCTGCTCGCCGGCTCGGTTGCCCACCTTGTGTATAACGCCGTCATCCTGCGGGGGGTGGTATGAGACCCTTCCTCGCTATCCTGAAGAAGGAATTGCGCTCCGTGGTCGAGGAGCGCACCATCATGATCGCCATCACGATCCAGCTCTTCGTCGCTTCGTTTGCCTCGGTGCTTGTTGTGGGACTGGTCGCGTTCTACGACCCGAACTCCATTGCGCAGAACGCGAGGATCGCCATTGAAGCCGGCGTCGTTGGCGATCGAGACGGGACGCTAACCAGCATCCTCCGGGAATCGAACGTGAGGGTCACGCACTACTCGAGCCTGCAGGAGGCCCGTGTCGCAGTGG